>Ga0315905_10004516_pt1 | contig 14228 bp, 13 predicted proteins | sample LakEriMetagenome_5_FD_203522 | JGI IMG/M metagenome (GOLD analysis project Ga0315905, IMG submission 203522) | Freshwater fungal communities from buoy surface, Lake Erie, Ohio, United States - Buoy 4 MA121 | ecosystem: Environmental > Aquatic > Freshwater > Lake | place: USA: Lake Erie, Ohio... | reverse complement strand
ATGTGGAAAACCCCGCGGTTTACGGGCGATGCGGTATTATCTCGCCTTTGTGTACGCGCCCGCGGGCAAGCTTTGAGGACAGACATGTTTGGATCTTTTCGTCGGTATTTCTCTACCGATTTGGCGATTGACTTGGGTACCGCCAACACCCTGATTTATGTGCGTGACAAAGGCATCGTGCTGGACGAGCCCTCCGTCGTTTCAATTCGCCACGAAGGCGGGCCTCAGGGCAAGAAAACCATTCAAGCCGTGGGTCGTGAAGCCAAGGCCATGTTGGGTAAAGTGCCCGGCAACATCGAAGCCATTCGCCCCATGAAAGACGGCGTGATTGCCGACTTCACCGTGACCGAGCAAATGCTCAAACAGTTCATCAAAATGGTGCACCCGCGCTCGGTGTTTAGGCCTAGCCCGCGCATCATCATTTGCGTGCCTTGCGGCTCGACCCAAGTCGAACGCCGCGCCATTCGCGAGTCCGCTTTGGGGGCAGGCGCATCAGAGGTGTACCTGATTGAAGAGCCTATGGCCGCCGCCATCGGTTCAGGCTTGCCTGTGTCCGAAGCGTCAGGCTCGATGGTGGTTGACATCGGTGGCGGCACCACCGAGGTGGGCGTCATCTCTTTGGGCGGCATGGTCTACAAAGGCAGCGTGCGCGTCGGTGGCGACAAATTTGACGAAGCCATCATCAACTACATCCGTCGCAACTACGGCATGTTGATTGGCGAGCCCACGGCTGAAGCCATCAAGAAACAAATTGGTTCTGCATTCCCCGGCTCTGAAGTCAAGGAGATGGAGGTCAAGGGCCGCAATCTGTCTGAAGGTGTGCCACGCTCATTCACGATTTCGTCCAACGAAATTTTGGAAGCCTTGACAGACCCCCTCAACAACATCGTCTCTGCCGTGAAAAACGCGCTGGAGCAAACACCGCCAGAGTTGGGTGCAGACATTGCCGAGCGCGGCATGATGCTCACCGGTGGTGGCGCCTTGTTGCGTGACCTGGACCGCCTGCTGGCTGAAGAAACGGGCTTGCCGGTGTTGGTCGCCGAAGACCCGCTCACCTGCGTGGTGCGTGGCTGCGGTTTGGCCCTAGAGCGCATGGAGCGTTTGGGCTCCATCTTTACAAGCGAATAACTCAGTGCCACTGGGCACCCTAGACCGCTCCCCCCCGGCCTTCTTTAAGCAAGGCCCGTCTGCCGTCTCCAAATTACTTTTCTTCAGTGCCTTGTCTGTGCTGCTGATGGTGGCGGATGCGCGTTTTGGTGTGACCCAGCCTTTGCGAGCCGCCTTGTCGGTGGCGCTTTATCCAGTGCAATGGTTGGCCATGCGCCCGCAAGTATTGGCTGAGTATTCGGGCGACTACATGCAAGCCCGAGATGTGGCTCAAGCCTCTGAGCGGGAGGCGCGTGAACAGCTGTTGGTTCAAGCCCGTCGCTCGGGTCAAGTGGAGCAGTTGGCACTCGAGAACAAACAGCTGCGTGAACTGTTGAGTCTAAGCAAGCGACTTGAGTCCAAAGGGATGACCGCCGAGGTGCTCTATGACGCCGCCGACCCCTACACCCGCAAACTCATCATCAACAAAGGCATGTTGGCTGGCATCAAAGCCAGCTCACCGGTGATGGATGAGCACGGCATTTTGGGTCAAGTGACCCATGTGTTGCCCTTGGTGAGTGAGGTGACGTTGGTGACTGACCGCGAACATTCGATCCCCGTGCTCAACACGCGTACCGGTGCACGTGGCGTCGCGTATGGCGAAGCGGGCGGAGCGCCACTGCTGGAGCTGCGCTTCATGGCGACCAATGCGGACATTGAGGTGGGCGATATTTTGTCGACCAGCGGGGTGGATGGCATTTACCCACCGGGTGTGTTGGTGGGCAAGGTGACCAAGGTGGAGCGCCGTGCCGAAACTGTGTTTGCGCGCATTTTGTGCGAGCCTGTAGGCCGTGTGCAAGGGGCTCGCCACGTGATGGTGCTCGAGCCTTTGACGGACCAATTGCCAGCGCGTCCTCACATTGAAAAGCAAACGCCAGTCACCGTACAAAAAGGGGTCCGCCGATGATCATGCCGCGTGGTCAACAGTTGCTGTTGCCAGCCAACCCTTTGTTTGTCTTGTTGACCTTGATTGCGGCGCTGTTTGCCAATATGGTGGTCAACATCAGCTTGGTGGGCAACGCGTCTTGGATGCCTGACTTCTTGGCACTGGTGTTGGCGTTTTGGTGCGTGCATCAGCCGCGATTGGTGGGCATTGGCGTGGCTTTCTTTTTTGGGGTTGCCACTGATGTGCATCAAGCCTCCCTGTTGGGGCAGCACGCGATGAGTTACACCGCTTTGGGATTCATGGGCATCATGGTGCACCGCCGCTTGTTGTGGTTCACAGTGCCTTCGCAGGCCATGCAGGTGTTGCCGCTGTTTGCGGTAGCGCACGCTTTGGAGCTGACCATGCGCATGATGTCGGGCGCTTTGTTTCCTGGGTGGATGATTCTCTTGCCGCCGTTGTTAGAGGCCGTTTTGTGGCCCGTGGTGAGCGTGCTGCTGTTGGCGCCGCAGCGCCGTGCACCCAGCCCTGATGTGAACCGACCCCTATGAGCGTGATTCGCGACATTGAGTCCGATTTGCGGCGCTTTCGCTCGCGTTTGTTGGTGGTCACAGTCGCGGTGTTGATGTTGTTTGGCCTGTTGGCCGCGCGTTTGTTTTACTTGCAAGTGGTGCGCTACCAAGAGTTCAATGCGCAAGCCGAGAGCAACCGCACGGCGATTGTGCCTATCGTGCCCAACCGCGGCGTCATCATGGACCGCAACGGCATTGTGCTGGCCACCAACTATTCGGCCTACACACTTGAAATTACCGCATCCAAAGTGGTGCTTCCGCTTGAAGAAGTGATTGAACAATTGTCGGGTGTGATTGAGATTCAGGCGCGTGACAAACGCCGCTTTAAAAAACAATTGAGCGAATCAAAGAGCTTTGAATCGGTGCCTATCCGTAACCGTTTGACTGACGAAGAGGTGGCTCGTTTTGCGGCCCAGCGCTATCGTTTTCCGGGTGTTGAGATTCGTGCGCGCTTGTTTCGCAACTATCCCTACGGTCAGACGGCTAGTCATGTGATTGGCTACATTGGCCGTATCAACCCTTCTGAAAAGGGCAAGATTGAAGAGTCGGATGATGCGGGAAATTACCGTGGCACCGAGTACATCGGCAAACTTGGCGTCGAGCAAAGCTACGAACAACAGCTGCACGGGACAACTGGCGTGCAAAAGATGGAAACTTCTGCGGGTGGCCGCGCAGTGCGTCGCCTCAACAGCAGTCAAGCAATTCCCGGCAACAGCGTGGTGTTGTCGATCGACATCAAGTTGCAAAAACTGGTCGAAGACCTCTACGGCAAGCGACGCGGTGCATTGGTGGCGCTAGACCCTAAAACGGGTGAGATATTGGCATTTGTGAGCAAGCCCACGTTCGATCCCAACTTGTTTGTCGACGGCATTGACTCTGAAAACTGGGCCGCATTGAACGAGTCCTTAGACAAGCCCTTGCTCAACCGCGCCTTGCGGGGAACTTATCCGCCAGGCTCCACTTACAAGCCCTTCATGGCATTGGCTGCATTGGAAACCGGCAAGCGCACAGAAAAAGCCTTTATCTCAGATCCGGGGTACTTCATGTTTGGTAACCACCGCTTTCGGGATGACAAAGAAGGCGGGCACGGCACGGTGGACATGCACAAATCCATCGTTGAATCGTGCGATACCTACTATTACTTGCTGGCACGTGACATGGGCGTGGACATGATGCACGACCAAATGAAGCCCTTGGGTTTTGGACAAATCACGGGCATCGACATTTTGGGTGAGTCGCGCGGTGTGCTGCCATCGACCGAGTGGAAGCGCACGACCTACAAGAAACCCGAGCAACAGCGGTGGTACTCAGGCGAGACGATTTCGCTTGGGATTGGCCAGGGTTACAACAGTTTCACCATGTTGCAAGTTGCTCACGCCATGGGCACATTGGCCAACAACGGCTTGAAGATGAAGCCGCATTTGGTGCGTGAGGTGGTAGATGTGGAGACCAAGGTTGCCACGCCTGTCGCCAAAGAGCCAGTGGGGCAGCTCATATTCTTGCCAGAGAATTTAGAGATTATCAAAAAGGCGATGGTGGGTGTGAACATCGAAGGCACGTCTGCCACCAGCTTTGCTGGCGCGCAATATGTGAGCGCAGGCAAGACTGGAACGGCGCAGGTGTTCACGGTGAAGCAAAACGAAAAGTACAACGCGGCCACCATTGATGAACGCTTGCGTGACCATGCTTTGTTTGTCGCTTTCGCACCCGCTGACGACCCCAAAGTGGCCTTGGCCATGGTGGTAGAAAATGCTGGCTTTGGCGCACAAAATGCAGCGCCGATTGCTCGCCGCGTGTTTGATTTTGTCATCATGGGCCAATACCCCTCGCAAGAAGACATTGAGGCGGTGCAAAAGGGCCAAGCCACTCGACCCATTGGCAAGTCACGGGCTGTGGCCAGTGTGCCTTGGCCGCCTAAGGCGGCAGAGCTGGCGGTGGAAGAGCCTGTCGTGGCTGCATCGGCTGCTGAAAAAGCGGCTGCTGCGGCGGCGGCGGCCGCCAAGCCAGCGTCTGCCTCCAGCGCTGGCGTAGCGAAAAAACCTGCGGCAAGCGCAGCGCGTTAAATCGCTTTAACGTAAAAACGCGTCGTAGCTGGTTTTGCAAATCAGCGCGCTCACCACTGCGATGAACATACCGCGCACAAAGCCTGCGCCATGTTGCAAGGCCATGCGGGTGCCCAACAAGCTACCCGCCACGTTGGCCATGGCCAGAGGCAAAGCCATGTGCCACCAAACATGGCCTTTGTAGGTGAACAGCACCAGTGCTGCTAGGTTGCTGGAAATGTTGAGCAGTTTGGCTGCCACCGAGGCGTTGAGGAAGTCATAGCCCAGCCAACGTACCAACAAAAACACAAAAAAGCTGCCCGTGCCTGGGCCAAAGAAACCGTCATAAAAGCCAATGATCAAACCGATGGTGCTGGTGGCCAGCAATTCCCTGCGGCCATGAAAACGTGGGGCATGGTGGCGACCCATGTCTTTGCGCATCAAGGTGTAGGCAAGCACCGCGACCAAAACAACAGGGAGTAAGCGACGTAAAAACTCAGGTGATACCAAGGTAACGAGCCAAGCCCCGGCAAACGATGCTGCCATGGTGACGCTCGCAGCCGGTAGCAAGGCCGCCCAGCGCACATCGATGCGGCGGCTGTATTGCCAAGTGGCAAAGGCCGTGCCCCAGACCGATGCGCTTTTGTTGGTGCCAAACAAGGTGGCAGGCGAGGCGTTGGGATAAGCGGCAAACAGGGCGGGCAGCAAAATCAATCCGCCACCGCCCACGATCGAGTCCACAAAGCCAGCCAAAGCAGATGCAATGGTGGTGAAGAAAATTTCCATGCGTGGATTGTGGTGTGTAAAGCGCAGCGCTCAAAAAGCAAAAGGCACCGGGGTGACCGGTGCCTTTTTATGGGTGACGCTCCCTTAAGAAACGCCTGTTATGTATGTCTCCTCAGACCCTCGTCATAGGGCGTCAACGCCTTATCGAGTGATGTAAATGTAAGTGCAACTTTGGCCCATCATGCCTAGGAAATTCCCTTGGGGATTTACCCTAGCGCCTGATTCAGATGCGGGCTGCTTCGTGCGCCAGCCACTGGGCAGCCTTTTCAGCCAACATCAAAGTGGGGCTGTTGGTGTTGCCGCTCGTGATGGTGGGCATCACACTGGCGTCTACCACGCGCAGGCCGCGCACCAAGCCGCCACGCCCATCGCGCACACGCAATTCGGGGTCGACCACAGCCAAGGGGTCGTCGAGTCGACCCATGCGCGCTGTGCCCACGGGGTGAAAGATGGTGGTGGCAATGTCGCCCGCCAAACGGGCTAACTCTTCGTCGCTTTGGTATTGAACACCTGGCTTGTATTCCTCGGGCTGATACTTGGCCAATGCGGGTTGGGCCGCGATGCGCCGTGTCACGCGCAGAGAATCAGCGGCCACTTTGCGGTCTGCTTCGGTGCTCAGGTAGTTGGGGGCAATCTGGGGCGCATCTGCAAAGTCGGCGCTGGTGATGTTGACCGTGCCTCGGCTGCTGGGGTTGAGGTTGCACACGCTTGCCGTCAAGGCATTGAAGGTGTGCAAGGGTTCACCAAATGCATCAAGACTGAGCGGTTGCACGTGGTACTCGATGTTGGGGTAGGGCTGGTCAGGGCTGCTGCGGGTGAACGCACCCAACTGGGACGGTGCCATGCTCATGGGGCCGCTGCGATGCAGGGCGTATTCCAATCCAATTTTGGCTTTGCCCCACCAGCTGCTGGCCAAGGTGTTGAGCGTGTCCACGCCTTGCACTTTGAAGACGGAGCGAATTTGCAAATGGTCTTGCAGGTTAGCACCCACGCCGGGCAAGTCGATGATGGGTTCAATGCCGAATTGTTTGAGTAATGGTGCGGGGCCCAAGCCCGAGAGCTGCAAAATTTGTGGCGTGCCAATGGCGCCCGCGCAGAGCACCACCGATTGTTTGGCTGTGACGGTGATGTGCTCAAGCCCTGTCCAAACCTCTGCGCCCGTGCAGCGTTGCGAACCATCGGTGTCGGTGCTCATCAGCAGTTTTGACACTTGTGCGCTAGACCACAGCTCAAAGTTAGGACGGGCGTAGCAAGTCGGGCGGATGAAGGCTTTGGCGGTGTTCCAGCGCCAACCACTTTTTTGGTTGACCTCAAAGTAGCCCACGCCTTCGTTGTTGCCACGGTTGAAGTCGTCGGTGGCGGGAATGCCGGCCTGCACCGCGGCTTGGGCGAAGGCATCGAGCACGTCCCAACGCAGACGTTGTTTCTCGACCCGCCATTCGCCGCCAGCAATGTGGTGACGCAGCGTTTCACCATACACCGTGGTGTCTGCGAGCAGCACTTCGCATTTGCTGCCTTTGGCACCGTGCGAAGCATTGGCACCGGCGTGGTGGTCTTCGTGGAGTTTGAAGTAAGGCAGCGCGTTGTCCCAGCGCCAGCGGTCGTCACCCGTGATGTTGGCCCATTGGTCATAGTCACGCGCTTGGCCGCGCATGTAGATCATGCCGTTGATGCTGGAGCAGCCGCCCAATACTTTGCCACGCGGGTAGCGCAAACTGCGACCGTTCAGACCCGCATCGGGTGCGGTGTGAAAGAGCCAGTCGGTGCGTGGATTGCCGATGCAGTGCAAGTAGCCGACGGGAATGTGAATCCAGTGGTAATCATCTTTGCGGCCTGCTTCAATGAGCAGCACGCGTTTGCTGGCGTTGGCGCTTAGCCGGTTGGCCAGCAGGCAGCCGGCTGTGCCTGCGCCGATGATGATGTAGTCAAACTGGGTATCACTCATGCAGATGTCTCAACTTTTGGTTGTTGTGTGCATGGATGGTAGCTTGCTTGTGCGTGTGTGCGTTACAGCGCCCTTGCGTGTGCAGCGCTAGATTGGGGCGGCATGTTGCCGCGACATTCGGATGCGCAGCAGACGAAGAGCAAAACATGCTGCCCCAAGCTGCCGATGCACATGCAACCGCGCCAGCCCCAAAGAGGAACAAGTTACTTCGATGTCGGCATGACGAACTCAGCGCCTTTGCCAATGCTCTCAGGCCAACGCTGCATGACGCTCTTTTGCTTGGTGTAGAACCGCACGCCCTCTTCGCCATAGGCGTGCATATCACCGAACAAACTCTTTTTCCAACCGCCAAAGCCGTGCCAAGCCATCGGCACCGGAATGGGCACGTTGATGCCGACCATGCCGACTTGGATGCGCCGTGCAAATTCGCGTGCCACATGGCCGTCGCGGGTGAAGCAGCTCACGCCGTTGCCAAATTCGTGGGCGTTGATCAGGTCTACCGCTTGTGCGAAGTCAGCCACACGCATGCAGCTGAGCACGGGGCCGAAGATTTCTTCTTTGTAGATGCGCATGTCGGGAGTGACGTTGTCAAACAGCGTGCCGCCCATCCAAAAGCCGCCGGATGTGTCGGTGCCACAGTCTTTCCCAGCGCTGGCGTTATCAAAGTGGCGACCATCGACCAAGAGTTGTGCGCCTTCTTTGACGCCTTGCTCGATATAGCCTGTGATGCGCTTGTGCGCCACATCGGTCACGATAGGGCCCATTTCGGCAGCGAGGTTTTCGCCATTGAGAACTTTGAGGGCTTTGGTGCGCTCAATCAATTTGGGCATGAGGCGCTCGGCCACATCGCCCACCAACACAGCAACGCTGATGGCCATGCAGCGCTCGCCGGCCGAGCCGTAGGCGGCGCCAATCAGGGCGTCCACCGCTTGGTCAATGTCCGCATCGGGCATGACCACCATGTGATTTTTAGCACCCCCCAAGGCTTGTACGCGTTTGCCGTGATGGGCACCCGTCTCATAGATGTAGTTGGCAATGGGGGTGGAGCCCACAAAGCTCACGGCTTTCACATCGGGGTGCACCAACAAGGCGTCGACTGCTTCTTTGTCGCCTTGCACCACATTGAAAACGCCGTCTGGCAAGCCTGCCTGCTTGAGCAATTCCGCCATGAAGAGCGAGGGTGTGGGGTCGATCGGGCTGGGCTTGAGCACAAACGTGTTGCCAGCGGCAATGGCCACGGGGAACATCCAAGCGGGCACCATGACGGGGAAGTTAAATGGGGTGATGCCTGCCACCACGCCCAAGGGCTGGCGCATGGTCCAGTTGTCGATGCCGGTGGAGACTTGCTCGGTGTAGTCGCCTTTGAGCAACTGAGGAATGCCCGTGGCGAACTCGATGATGTCGATGCCGCGGCTCACTTCGCCTTGTGCGTCGGTGAATACCTTGCCGTGCTCGGCAGTGATCATGTGCGCCAGCTTGTCTTTGTTGGCGTTCATCAACTCCAAAAACTTAAACATCACGCGGGCGCGGCGCAAGGGCGGGGTGTCGGCCCAAGCGGGGAAAGCTTTTTGGGCGGCGGCGACCGCTGCATTCACATCGGCCACATTGGCCAAGCTGACGTGGCCAGTGACAGCGCCTGTGGCGGGGTTGTAGACGGGTTGTGTGCGTGTGCTGCTGCCTTGGGCATGGCTGGCGCCGATGTGATGCGCGATGATGTTTTGTGTCATGAAGTGTCTCGTTTGGTGTGAAAGATGACGCAGTGTAGGCAGGTGAGCGCCTTGCAACAAGTGTGAAAATTTGAATTAATTGTTCAAAATAGTGAACAATAAAGCCATGAATGACCAAAAAATCAACGCGCTCTGGCACCACTTGCATTGGCTCAGTGTGCTGGCTCAACAAGGCAGCTTCACGGCAGCGGCGGCTCGCCTAGGGGTAAGCAAGGCGGCCATGAGCCAACGAATTGCCGAGCTCGAGCGCGCAGCACGTGTGCCCTTGGTGCAGCGCACCACCCGCAGCGTGCGGTTGACCGAGGCGGGCCAGCGGTTGGTGGACGACACGCGTGCTTCTTTTGAGCAGATTGAACAGAGCTTTGCCCAAGTCCGCGATTTGGCGGGTGTGCCCCGTGGTTTGCTGCGAGTGACCGCGCCAGTGGCATTTGCAAGGCAACAACTGGCACCGCGCTTGGCCGATTTTCTAAGCCAGTACCCAGACGTACGCTTGGAGTTGGACATGTCCGATCGCCTCAGCAGTTTGGCCACCGAGGGTTTTGACTTGGCTATCCGCCACACGGCTCGTCCACCCGACACACATGTGGCGTGGACCTTGTGCAGCACGCATTCGGTGTTGGTAGCCAGCAAAGACTATTTGCGCCGCGCGGGCACGCCGCAATCACCGGCAGATTTGCAGGGCCACAACTGCCTGCATTACTTGCGAGCTCAAGACACCCCGACTTGGACGCTCTTGAGTATGGCGACGGGTGCCAAAGACACATCAAAAGCGAATGCGAATGACGGCCGCATCACCGTGCCTGTGACGGGGCAGTTGGCAGCCAACAACAGCGAGGCCTTGCGTGAGGCCGCATTGACGCACTTGGGCATTGCTTTGTTGCCTGATTTCAGTGCACAAGCACCCCTCCAACAAGGGGCGCTGGTGCAGGTCTTGCCAGGTTGGCGGCCCGTGGGGGCCTTTGCCGAACACATCTTTGCAATTCGCCCTTATTCACCCCACGTGCCACGCGCGGTGAGCGTGTTGGTGAATTACTTGCGCAAGGCAATGGCAGCAGGGTTTGCGGCTTGAGCTGGGTCTGGGCTTTAGCGCCCGCCAGAAATATCCATCAAGCTCATGGTGGTGTAGCTCGATGCATCGCTGAGCAGCCACACGATGGCTTGCGCCACTTCCTCTGCGGTGCCAGCGCGTTGCATGGGAATCAGATGCGCCAAGTCACGGGCGCGGTTGGGTAGGCCGCCTGAGGCGTGGATCTCGGTGTCGATCAAGCCAGGGCGAACAGCGTTGACGCGAATGCCTTCAGCCGCCACTTCTTTGGCCAAGCCAATGGTGAAGGCATCGATGGCGCCTTTGGCGGTGGCGTAGTCAACGTACTGGCCCGCGCCGCCAAGCCGCGTGGCGGCACTCGACAGGTTCACAATACTGCCGCCAGTGCCGCCGTGCAAGGTGCTCATGCGGCGAACGGCTTCGCGCGCACAAGCCATGGAGCCCAAGATGTTGATGCGCATCATGCGCTCCCAACGGTCCCAGCTTTGTGCGTCGACTTTGGCGGTCATGTCCACCACGCCTGCGCTGTTGACGAGCCCCGAGATGCGGCCCAATTTGTCATCCACTTCGGCAAACATGCGCATGATTTGCGCCTCGTCCCCTACATCAGCCTGCACAGCAAAAGCTTTGCCGCCTGCGTTTTGAATGCGTGTCACCACGCGGTCGGCAGCTTGTGCGTTGCTGGCGTAATTGACAGCGACGGCCCAGCCTTGTTGTGCTGCCAAAATGGCAGTGGCTGCGCCAATGCCGCGGCTTGCGCCGGTGATTAAGAGTACGGGGTTCAAGTCAGTCTCCTTCGTGTCGTGATTGTTGAGCTAGCCTGACACGATACATCGCAAGTTTGTCGAGGCGAGTAACTTGGCTGACATCCCCCAAAACCTGGGCCAAGCGCTCAGGTCAAGCGGTGTATTTTTTGGGCGGCGTCGATGGCGAAGTAAGTCAGCACACCGTCTGCGCCAGCCCGCTTGAAGGCAAGCAAGCTCTCCATCATCACCGCATCGTGGTCGAGCCAGCCTTTTTGGGCGGCGGCTTTGAGCATGGCGTACTCGCCGCTGACTTGGTAGGCAAAGGTGGGGACCTGGAACTCGTCTTTCACGCGGCGCACCACGTCGAGGTAGGGCATACCGGGTTTGACCATCACCATGTCGGCGCCTTCGGCAATGTCGAGCGCCACTTCGCGCAAAGCTTCGTCGGTGTTGCCTGGGTCCATTTGATAAGACTTTTTGTCACTTTTGCCTAAGTTGCCTGCAGAACCTACGGCGTCGCGGAAGGGGCCGTAAAAGGCACTGGCGTATTTGGCGCTGTAAGCCATGATGCGTGTGTGGATGTGTCCACGCGTTTCCAGTGCTTGGCGAATCGCACCAATCCTGCCATCCATCATGTCGCTGGGCGCCACGATGTCCACGCCAGCATCCGCTTGCGTCATCGCTTGCTTGACCAACATGCGGGTGGTTTCGTCGTTGAGGATGTAGCCTGTGTGGTCCAGCAAACCGTCTTGGCCGTGGCTGGTGAAGGGGTCAAGCGCGACATCCGTCATCACGCCCAGTTCGGGGAAACGTTGTTTCAGCTCGCGCACGATGTGGGGGACCAAGCCGTCTGGGTTGGTGGCCTCAACGCCATCGGGGGTTTTGAGATGGCTGCTGATCACGGGAAACAGCGCCATGACAGGAATCCCCAGCGTCACGCATTGTTCGGCCACTGGCAGCAGCAAGTCGAGGCTGAGGCGCTCAACCCCAGGCATGGATGCCACGGCTTCGCGGCGCTTTTCGCCTTCGAGTACGAAGACGGGGTAAATCAAATCGTTCACGCTCAGGGCGTGTTCGCGCACCAAGCGGCGGGTGAAGTCGTCACGACGCAAACGGCGAGGGCGGTTGGCGGGAAAGGGGGCGAATGGGTGTTGCATGTGCGAAATTGTGCCTGTTTGCGGCTGTCGCTGAAGAGCCCGAGGGCGTGTTGGCCCCTTGAAGGCCCACCTTGAGTCGGGTTTTTTTTGAGCGCGGCTAAACTGTACCAATGCTGCTTATCAAATCCTTTCACCTCATCTTCGTCGCCAGCTGGTTTGCGGGCTTGTTTTATTTGCCGCGCATTTTTGTAAATCTGGCCCAAGTCGAGCCAGGCTCTTCTGCTGAAGAGGCTCGGTTGCTGCTGATGGCGCGCAAGCTGATGCGCTTCACCACGCTGTTGATGTTGCCTGCGCTGGTCTTGGGTTTGGTGCTGTGGTTGTACTACGGCATTGGCATGGGGCCAGGCAACGGATGGATGCACGCCAAGTTGACGGTGGTGCTGCTGGCTTTGGGCTACCACCATCTGTGTGGTCGTTTGTTGCGCAAGTTTGAAGCGCACAACAACACCCATGGCCATGTTTGGTACCGCTGGTTCAACGAGGCTCCTGTGGTGCTTTTCTCTATTGCCGTGATTTTGGTGATCGTCAAGCCTTTCTAACCCCAGGTTTCGGCCCATGCGCAAAACCTCCGCTTGGCCCTTGTCGCAAATATGTGTGGCTTTGATCGTCTACGCCAGTCTGTATCCGTTTGACCAGTGGCGCGACCAAGGCATTTGGACCTGGTCGTTTTTGACAGCCCCTTGGCCCAAGTACTGGTTGGGTTTCGATGTGGCGGCCAATGTGTTGGGCTACGCCCCTTTGGGCTTCTTTCTGACGTTGAGCGCCATGCGCATGGGCTGGCAAACCCGTGAGGTGCTGGTTGCCACGGCGGCGGCGGCCTGCTTGTCGTTGGCCATGGAGGGCTTGCAGAGTTATTTGCCTGCGCGTGTGCCGTCATTTCCAGACTTTTTGCTCAACACCTCCGGCGCTTTTCTGGGCGCTGTATTGGCCAACTCGTTAGAGCATTTGGGTTTGCTTCGCCGCTGGAGTCAGTTCAGAGCGCGTTGGTTTGTGCGCGATGCTTATATGGCTTTGGTGTTGATGGCGGTCTGGCCAGTTGCCTTGTTGTTTCCCGTGGCCGTGCCTTTGGGTTTGGGTCAGGTCTGGGAGCGGGTGGAAGACGCGCTCACCAGCGCCTTTGAGGCCACGCCGTTTGAAGACTGGATTCCCCTGCGCGCCTTTGAGCTTGAGCCTTTGCTGCCCGGGGCTGAGTTGCTGTGCGTGATGCTTGGCCTGTTGGTGCCGTGCTTGTTAGGTTTTGGGGTGATTCGCCAAGTTGGGCAGCGGCTTGTTTATCTTGTGGTCGTGCTGACGATGGCCTTGGGTGTGAGTGCTTTGTCAGCAGCGCTCAGCTATGGCCCTGTGCATGCGTGGGTCTGGCTGGATTTGCCGGTGATATTGGGCTTGGTGTTTGGCTGCGTGGCGGCCCTGGTTTTTTTACCTTTGTCTGCGCGTACCGCGTGGGCCTTTCTGTTGCTGGCCGTGTTGGTGCAACAAAGTGTGCTGAATCAGTCGCCCGAAAGTGCGTATTTTGCGCAAACCTTGCAAACGTGGGAGCAGGGTCGCTTCATTCGCTTTCACGGCCTCGTGCAATGGCTGGGCTGGCTGTGGCCTTATGCTGTGTTGATACTGGCGCTGGTGCATCTGTCGCGCGAACGAAATTCACAAAACTAAAATTGAGCCATGACACCCACTCCTTACTACCAACACCATATTTTTTTCTGCCTGAATCAGCGCGAAAACGGACAAGACTGTTGCGCCAACTTGGGCGCACAAGCATCCTTTGATCACTGCAAAGCCCAAGTCAAAGCCGCTGGCTTAGCGGGTGTTGGGGGTGTGCGCGTGAACAAGGCGGGTTGCTTAGACCGCTGTGCAGGGGGCCCCGTGGCAGTCGTCTATCCGCAAGGTGTTTGGTACACGGTGATGGACAACCATGATGTGGACGAAATTGTGCAAAGTCATTTGAAAAATGGCCAGGTGGTCGAGCGCTTGGTGCTGCCCGCTGACGTGGGGCGTTGAAGCGCGCATGAATTCACAAACTCAAAAAATCACGCTGCAAGGCGAAGCGGGCGCCATCGAGGCCTTGCGCGACGAGCCGCTGGTCGAATCACGCGGCGTAGCCATTGTGGCCCACCCGCACCCGCTGTTTGGTGGCACGATGGACAACAAGGTGGTCCAAACATTGGCGCGAGCTTTTGTG
>Ga0315905_10004515_pt1 | contig 14229 bp, 15 predicted proteins | sample LakEriMetagenome_5_FD_203522 | JGI IMG/M metagenome (GOLD analysis project Ga0315905, IMG submission 203522) | Freshwater fungal communities from buoy surface, Lake Erie, Ohio, United States - Buoy 4 MA121 | ecosystem: Environmental > Aquatic > Freshwater > Lake | place: USA: Lake Erie, Ohio... | reverse complement strand
CCTGACGGGCTACCTGCTCGAAACGGCGCTGGCGTTCGACAATATCTTCGTCATCTCGATGATCTTCGCGTTCTTTGCCATCCCCCCGGCCTATCAGCATCGCGTGCTGTTCTGGGGCATCATCGGCGCAGTCGTATTCCGCGCGATCTTCATCGGCGCGGGCTCGGCCATCGTGAACCAGCTCACCTGGGTTCTCTACATCTTCGCCGCGATCCTGATCTTCAGCGGCGTGAAAATGCTCGTCTCGGCGAGCAAGCCGCATGAAGCCCCGGACCCGACGTGGATCATCCGCCTGTTCGAGCGCTTCATGCCGGTGACCAAGGAGATCCGGAACCACAACTTCGTCGTTCGCCTGCCGGACGCGTCAGGGAAGATGGTCCTCTTTGCGACCCCCCTGCTCATCGCACTGGTCGCGGTCGAGGTGGCGGACATCATCTTCGCAATCGACAGTGTGCCGGCCATCTTCGCCGTCACGCGCGATCCGTTCATCGTCTACACCTCGAACATCTTTGCGATCCTCGGCCTGCGCTCGCTTTACTTCATGCTGGCCGCTGCGGCGGACAGGTTCAAATACCTTAAGTTCGGCCTTGCCGCCGTGCTGGTGCTGATCGGCGTGAAGATCATCTGGAACTTCCTGCTCAGCAAGGAGCTGAAACTGGTGCCCTATCTTGAGCCGCACTGGTCGCTGATCGCCACCCTGGTGCTGCTGGGCGGAGCAATCCTCGTCTCGCTCGTCCGGACAGCGAAGCCGGCGCACTAGCGTTAACGCCTTACCTGTCGTCCCGGCAAAAGCTGGGACGACAGGCCCGGGATGCCCTGGCAGGATTTGCATTCGCACGGTCCTGCCCCTAAACCGCACCCATGTCGCACAACACCTTTGGCCACCTCTTCCGCGTGACGACCTGGGGCGAAAGTCACGGGCCCGCCATCGGCTGCGTGGTCGATGGCTGCCCGCCGGGACTCACGCTGACGCCGGAGTTCATCCAGCAATTCCTCGACAAGCGCCGTCCAGGGACTTCGCGCTTCGTCACGCAACGTCAGGAAGAGGACAGGGTCCGCATCCTCTCCGGTGTGTTCGAGGATGACCGCACCGGCGGACCGGTGACCACCGGCACGCCGATCTCGCTGATGATCGAAAACACCGACCAGCGTTCGAAGGACTACAGCGAGATCCGCGACAGCTATCGACCCGGCCATGCCGACTATGCCTACGACCGGAAATACGGCGTGCGCGACTATCGCGGAGGTGGTCGCTCATCCGCACGCGAGACAGCATCACGCGTCGCGGCCGGCGCCGTTGCCAGGATGGCGCTCGGCCCCGCGATCACCATCCGCGGAGCGGTCGTGCAGATCGGACCGCACGCCATCAACCGGGACAACTGGAACTGGGATGTCGTCGAGCAGAACCCATTCTGGTGTCCCGACGGGGAGAAGGCAGCCAAGTGGGAAGCCTTCCTCGACGAGACACGCAAGGCCGGCTCGTCCTGCGGCGCCATCATCGAAGTCGTGGCCGAAGGCGTGCCCCCCGGATGGGGCGCGCCCGTCTATGGCAAGCTGGACGCTGACCTCGCGGGCGCGCTGATGAGCATCAACGCGGTCAAGGGCGTCGAGATCGGCGCGGGCTTCGCATCTGCTGCGCTGTCGGGCGAAGACAACGCCGACGAGATGCGCCGGTCGGGTAACAGCGTTGCCTTCCTGTCGAACAGCAATGGCGGCGTGCTCGGCGGAATCTCGTCCGGGCAGCCAGTCGTCGCGCGCATCGCCGTGAAGCCGACCTCGTCCATCCTCACCCCGCGCCAGACCGTGACGACGCAGGGCGAAGACACCGACATCCGCACCAAGGGCCGCCACGATCCCTGCGTCGGAATACGAGCTGTTCCGGTTGCCGAAGCAATGATGGCCTGCGTGTTGGCCGACCACATGCTGCGCCATCGCGGTCAGACTGGCCGCTGAAGACCGGGCGATAGCCTTCAGCAGTTCCTTCAGGTCCCGTTCAGGTGGCGGGCCGGATTGTCTCTCCTGACAATGTGTGTCCGGAGGTATTCGCCGATGCGTATCAAGGCCCTGCTCCTGATTGCGGCCGTCATGGCCATCGCTGCTCCTGCCTCCTTCGCTCAGAGCCGCTCCTGCCAGGAAGTCCGACAGAACAACCAGGTCGGCGGCGCAATCGTCGGCGGCATTCTCGGCGGCATCCTCGGCAGCAATGTCGCCGCCAGCGGCCACCGCAGTGATGGAACCGCGGTTGGCGCAGTGCTTGGCGGCATGATCGGCGCAGGCGCCGGCGGCAATGTCCGCTGCGGGCCGCCGCCACAGGGCTATAACAATGGTTACGGCGCTGGGTCAGACTACAATCGCAATCCAAACTATGGCGGCCAGCACTATGGCGATGCAGGCTATGGGTCCCAACGTCACGGCGACGATCCGTATCTCGATGGCGGGCTGCGACATGAAGGATACAGCCGTGACCTTTACCGGGACGACAGGCGATCCTACACGCGCAATGACGAATTCGCAGGGGCTGATTGCACCGAGTCCATTCAGGTAACGCGCTTGCCTGACGGCTCTCAGATCCGCCGCCCGGTAGAAGTCTGCCGCGACGCTTATTATGGTGAGTGGCAGGTCATTGATTAGACTGGCAGCAAAGCCTTTCGGCCGCCGCGGCCACTCTTGAAGGACAGGCCCGTCCCCCCAACCCAGGGCCTGTGAGGGCGAGCCGCAATGCGCGAGCAGTGCGGCTCGTCTGATTCTGACGACAAGCTGATCAGTAATTTCGCGCAACGAACAGCCGCTCGTGATTGCCATCCGCGCCGGTGATAGGACTATCCGACCACTGCCTGACGACCCACCCCACCTTCGCAAGCCACCGCTCCAGCTCGTCCGCCGCAGCCGCAACAGCGGCGGGGCGGGAGACGATGCCGCCCTTGCCGACATTTGCTGGCCCAACCTCGAACTGCGGCTTGAACAGCGCCACCAGCATCGCGTCCGGCGCTGCCAGTTCCAGTGGTCGCGTTAACAACTTGGCGAGCCCGATGAAGCTTGCATCACACACGATCAGCGTCGGCGGCTCGATGACGAGTGCCGCATCGAGATTTCGCGCATCGGTCGATTCGTGACTGACAACGCGCTTGTCTTCCCGCAACCGCGGATGCAGCTGCCCCACACCTACATCGATCGCGACAATCCGCCGCGCGCCGCGCGCCAGCAGCACATCCGTGAAGCCTCCGGTCGACGAGCCGATGTCGAGGCAATGCCGGCCAGCCGGATCGACACCAAACACCGTCAGCGCATGATCAAGCTTCAACCCGCCGCGCGACACCCATGGATGAGCCGCCTCGGCTTCGATCAACGAACCATCGCCAACCAGCTGGCCGGGCTTCGTCGCCGCAACGCCATCGACGTGCACCTTGCCGGCTTCGATTGCCTCGCGCGCACGCGCACGCGTCGGCGCGAGGCCGCGCTGAACCAGCTCGACGTCCAGCCGCCGCCGTCCACCGCTTTCATTGCCGCTCGTCATCGCGCCCTTCGGGGAACCGTCGCGTGTCCCGGGCCTTTAGATTGGCAACTGCCGCCTTCCGCAAGTCCTGGAATCACCATGCTGCGTGCAACCGCTCTCGCCCTGCTCCTCACTGCATGCGCGACATCGGAGCAGGATCCTCCTCCCGCCATGAACACGGCTGGCGGCCCGCCCGCAGAGGCGGCCCTGATCAACAATAGCGGCGCGGAAATCGGCACAGTCCAGTTCACATCCGCCCCCACCGGTGTCCTGATGCGCGTGATCATTACCGCCGGCGGTCTCTCGCCGGGATGGCACGGCATGCATCTGCATGCTGTTGGCAATTGCTCCGATCCCGCGAAGTTCGCGAACGCCGCAGGCCACATCCAGAAGTCCAACACGAATCACGGGCTGCTCTATGTGCATGGCCCGGAGAATGGCGACCTGCCGAACATTTCCGCCGCCAGCGATGGGTCTGCCGCAACCGAGGTTTTCACGACCCTGCTGACGGTCTCCGAGCTGCAGGACGCCGATGGCTCGGCGCTGGTGATCCACGCCAATCCCGACGACCACACCAGCCAGCCGCTGGGAAATTCGGGCGACCGCGTCGCCTGCGCAGCGATCCGGAACTAGGACTGGCAGGCCCGGCGAAAACCGGTCTAGAAGCGGGCGTCCCCTTATCAGGCGCCGCCGATGCCCATCTCCCCCGTCGAACGGAACGACCATTCCGAACCGAATGCCGAAGCCTTCATTTTCGGCTTCGATTTCGAGCCGAACGGGGCCATTTCACGCGTTGACTGGACAAAGATAAAGCCGACGGCTGCTTGTCCCGAGCTCGGCTGGCGCTGGCTGCACTTCAATCGCCTTGCGGCCGAGACGCGGGAATGGCTCGAGGAATCCAGCGATCTCGACGAAGCGGTGATCGCCGCCCTGTTGCAGACCGAGTCGCGTCCGCGCTGTGCGCCCTATGAGGACGGCCTGCTGCTCAACCTTAGGGGCGTCAACCACAATCCAGGCGCCGAACCGGAAGACATGATCTCCGTCCGCATCTGGGCGACCAGCAATCTCGTCATCTCGATGCGGTCCTATCCGGTGAAGGCGATCCACGAAGTCCGCGAGGAAACCGGCCGCGATCCGCCGACATCATCCGCCCACCTGCTCGCCCGCATCGCATCCAAGCTGGTCGACTATATCGACCCTGTGGTGGAGCAGCTGAAGGAGGAAGCGGACGAGTTCGAAGAGACGATGCTCAACGAAAAGGGCCGGCTATCGCCGCGCGACCTTGCAGAGTTTCGACGCACCATCCTCCTCCTGCGCCGGTATGTGCAGCCGCAGTCGGAAGCCATGACCCAGCTTCAGCGTGAGGCAAGGATGCGCCGGTCTGGCGCGCCAGTGTTCGACGATGACGATCAGGTGATCCTGCGCGACACGTCCGACCATATCATTCGCATCGCCGAAGAGCTGGATTCGATCCGCGATCGTGCGGCCGTTCTGCAGGATCAGGTGGTTGGCCAACGACAGGAAACGCTCAACCAGCGTCTTCTGGCCTTGTCGATCGTGTCCGCGATCTTCCTGCCGCTATCCTACGTGACCGGCCTCCTCGGCATGAATCTCGCCGGCATTCCATGGGCGCACGAGCCCTGGTCGTTCGGGATGGTGGTCGGTGTCACCTGCGCACTCGGGGTCGGCGTGCTCGCCTTCCTCAAATGGCGCAGGTGGATCTAGGTTCAGGTGCGGTCGTCGCCGTCGCTGGCGTTGTCGATGGTTTCCTTGACGCCTTCGCCTACCTTTCCCACCGAGTCCTGAAGCGGCTGCGTCGTCTGGTCGATCCTCGACAGGCCCTCATCCATGTTGGCGCCGGCCGCTTGAAGCGAGCCATCGCGCCACCAGAAATAGCCCATCACCATGATGAAGCCGACGGCTATCGCGACAACAATTCCGCCCAGTACCCGCATATCAAATCCTCCCTGAATAGACCGCTTAGGTGCGGTCATCCCCGTCGGTCGCGCGCTGGAATGTTGCGCCAGTGTTGTCGACGATCTCGCTTATGGGTTCTGGAATCTCGCTGCCCGCATTGCTCAGCAGGTTGTCCATCGAAGCGCCCGCTTCACGCAGCGATCCATCGCGGATCCAGAAAACCATGATGGCGGCGGCGAACGCGAAAACTGTAAAGACGAGGACAGACCAAATTGTCGTGCGGCTCATGGGGTCCCTCTGTATTGGTTCCCCAAACAACACAGTTCATCGGTCAGAGTTCCGCGAAACGGAACCCTTGATCGACGTTACCAACCGGAGAGGTAAAAAACCGAACGCGGTCAGGCCCGCGGCGCAAACCGCGTTCGCAATTCGCTCTTCATGATCTTGCCGTTGGCGTTGCGCGGCAGCGGATCACGCTGGATCTGGATATCGACCGGCACCTTGAACGCAGCGATCTTCTGGGCCGCGAACCGGCGCAGCTCGTCAGTCGTCACCTCCATGTCGGGCTTCACCTGCACGACGGCGCCGACCTCCTCCCCCAGCACCTTGTGCGGAATGCCGACGACGGCTGCGTCCATGATGGCAGGGTGATCGTAAAGCGCGCTTTCGACCTCGATGCAGTAGATGTTCTCGCCGCCGCGGATCAGCATGTCCTTGGCGCGGTCGAGCAGGAAGACGAAGCTTTCCTCGTCCATCCGCCCGATGTCGCCCGTCACCACCCAGCCATCGATGTAGGTCTTGGCTGTCGCTTCCGGCTTGTTCCAGTAGGCCTTGCAGTTGTTCGGCCCCTTCACCCAAAGCTCGCCAACCTGGTTGGGCCCAAGCGTCTCGCCGTTCGAGCCCACGATCTTGAAATCCATCGCCGGAGCCGGCGCCCCACAGCTGTCGGGGCGGACTTCGTAGTCTTTCCCGAAATTCACGCAGGACGCGGCGCACGTCTCCGTCATCCCCCAGCCGTTCGAGGCGAGACCATTCGGGAACCGGCGCTTGATCGTGGCCACGAGTTCTGGAGCCGACGGCGCGCCTCCATATGCGACAAACTGGATCGAAGAGAGATCGTACTTGTCGCGATCAGGATGCTCCAGCACTTGCCATGCAATCGCCGGCACGCCGCCGATCATGGTGATCTTCTCGCGCTCGATGATCTCCAGCGCCTCGCCCGGATCCCACTTGTACATCGTGACGATCTTGTCCGCGTTCATGATCACGGGCACGAGATTCGAGAACGCGCCTGTCGCGTGAAAGAACGGGATCGCCAGCAGCGGAATGCGCGGCGGATCGTTCAGCGGATCGCGCACTGGTGGCGACTGACCCTGGCGCACAAAGTGCCGCGCCTGGCAGGCCATGCCGTTGAACACGTTCGAGATGATGCCGCGATGCGTCGCCAGCGCGCCCTTTGGCTTCCCCGTCGTGCCTGATGTGTACATGATGGTGGCGTCGTCATCGGGCCCCACCTCGGCCGCCGGCATCTCGATGTCCGGCAGGCTGGCCCACGCCCTGGCCGATCCGATCAGCTTCTCCAGCGAGACGATCCGCGGATCAGCCTCGTCATCGCCTCCCCGTGCAACGATGACGGTCTTGAGCTGGGTCAGCTTCGGCAGATGATCGCGGATGCGTTCCAGCTTCTCCGGATCGACGATCGCGACCTTGGCGCCGGAATCGGCAAGGCCATACTCCAACTCCTCCCCCGTCCACCAGGAATTGAGCGGCGTCGCGATCGCGCCGATCGCCAGCGCCGCCCAGAATCCGACGGCCCATTCTGGGTAGTTGCGCATGACCACGGCCACGCGGTCGCCCTTCTGCACCCCGAAATCCTCCCGCAGCCTGCGGGCCATATGCGCCACCGCCTTGTAGTGAGCGGCGTAGGTGATCCGCTCATCCTCGAAGACGAGATACTCGCGAAAATCCCACTGCTTCGAGTTGAGCACCACGTCCCGCAGGGTCAGCGGCGCATGCTTGTAGGTACGCAACCTGATGCCGTTGATGACTTTCTCTTCCATCTCGAACTTGGCGCCGGGGGCGGTCATCACCGCGTTGCACTGGGCGATGGACATCACCGGAAACGGCGCGGCTTCTGCTGACATCTGGTGGGCTCCCTGATGGTTTCTTGTTGTCGATCCCGAAATCGCACGGCACGCGCGCTGGAGCTAGGGCCGATCCGCGTGTAATGCAGTCTAGAATATCGAACGCTGCAGCGCAGCATGGAGGCGCGATGCCGGTTGTGGTTCTCGACGCGGATGTCCCCCATCTTGCGGGCATCACGGCCATCTACAACCATGCCGTCCGCGAGACCTTCTCGATCTGGTCGGAGAACGAGACGACAGTCGATCTGCGCCGGCACTGGAGGGATGCCCGGCGCGCGGGCGGCTTCCCGGTTCTCGCAGCGATCGATCCGGTCACGCCGCACAACGTGCTTGGCTATGGCAGCTTCGGCGTCTTCCGCGACTTCCCCGGCTATGCCCGAACCGTCGAGCATTCCGTCTACGTGGCGACGAACGCCCAGAGGCGCGGCATCGGACGCATGATCCTGACCGAACTCGTCGACCGGGCACGCGGGATGGGCATGGAAGCCATGGTCGGCGGCATCGATAGCAGCAACGCCGCCTCCATCAGACTCCACGAACAGGCCGGTTTCCAAGTCCAGGGCACGCTCAAGGGCGTCGGCCGCAAGTTCGGCAAGCGCCTGGATCTCGTCTTCATGGTGAAGCAGCTCTAGGGGCCGCTCGTCAGCCAGATCGTCAGCGGAATGGTGACGAGGCTCAGCAGCGTCGTAAGCGTCACGATGTTTGCCATCAGGCGCGCGTCCCCGCCCAACTGCCGCGCCAGGATGTAGGACGACGTCGCCACGGGCGCCGCCACGCACAACATCGCCACCTGCATCGGCATTCCACTGAGCCCGATCGCGTTGCAGAGCCCGAACGTGATCGCCGGCATGATGCCAAGCCGAAGCAACGCGCCCATCGCCAGCGGACGCTTGGCCGATCGCATCGAACCGATGTCCAGCGCTGCCCCCACGCAGATCAGGCCAAGTGCGATCGTCGCATCGCCTAGCAGGTTCAGCGTCTGGGTTACGGGCTCGGTTATACGCACGCCGGCCTGCAGAAGGATGATGGCCAACACGGTCGACAGGATCAGCGGGTTTGCCGCAATCGAGCGGGTCACGCGTCCGAAGCTGGCCGGGCCAGACCCGGCATAGCGGCTGAGCACCAGTACGCTCAGCACATTGTTGATCGGCACCAGCACGGCAAAACCGACTGCGGCGAGCCCTATCCCGGCCTCGCCATTCAGCCCCGCGATCACGCCGAGCGCCACATAGCCATTCCAGCGTATGCCGGCCTGGAAGACGCTGGTGAATTGCGGCCCGTCCTTCGCCAGCAGCGGCCGGGCGAGAAGCATCAGCGCCGCCATCGTGACGACCGTCCCGGCCAGCACCTGGCCCAGCGCCAGCGCGTCGGCCCCCGCGAACGAGCCCTCGATGATGCTCATGAACATCATCGGCGGAAACAGCACGAAATAGGTCAGCCGCTCCAGGGCCGCCCAACCATCCTCGGCCAGCAGCTTGAAGCGCCGCAGCACGCCGCCAAGCGCAATCAGGGAGAATACCGGTATGAGCGACAGGACGACATCGAGCATCGCCGGGTTCTGACAGAGTCCCTTCTGGCGTGCGAGAGCCTTCGCCTGGCAGACGCACGTGCGAATATCGCAGTGGCGCTGCCTCGCGCCGATGATAGTGTCGCCACCGGGATTGGAGCATTGGAGGGGGTAGGGTGATGCGGATGTTTTCTGGATGCATTATCACGGCGCTGCTGGCGGCACCGCCGGCCGTGGCCGATGAGGCATGGAAAACCGATCTCGGCGAGATCATTTGGGAGAGCGACTACGACGGCGGCGCGATCTTCAGGATTGAAACGGGCAAGGGCAAGTTCGCACGCTTCTACATTGAGGGACTGGAGCCGACCGGCGCACCGCGCGGACATTTTGAGGGCTACTGGATCAACACTGATGACGAGACCATGTGTTCGGCCGAACTCGTAGGCCCCGATGGCACGCGCAGCAAGACATGGGGCCGCCTCTCACTCACCTTTGTGGACAAGGCATTCCCAAGCGACTGGACCGCCTTGACGGGCGAGTGCATGGCTGAACCTCACGAGGTCATTACCGGCCGTGCGGTGACCGGCTAAGGTCGCTCGCTTTTCCTCTAGATTGGCCATGCTACGGTCGGTCCGAAGCGCTTGCACGCAGGATCCAATGACGGACAACCAGCTCGCAACGGACGTCGAAACGGATTCACCCGGCCGCGCAGCGCGGGTAGGCCTCTGGCTCGGGCCGACGCTTGCGATCGGCGCGCTGATGCTGCCGCTTGCCGGTCTGCCCTGGGAAGCCCATCTGGTGCTCGCCCTTCTCGTCCTCATGGCAACGTGGTGGATCACCGAGGCGCTGCCTGTTGCTGTAACGGCGCTTCTTCCGATTGTCGCCATCCCGCTGATCGGGATCGAGGTCAGCATCAACCCGCGCGGCCAGCCCGTCTGCGCAACTGAAGGACTATGCCGCGACGCAGCGGCGATGGCGCCCGAATTCATCCGCACGCTGGGGCTCGGCGACCTCGGCGCTTACTACTCCAGCCCGATCGTGCTGCTCTATATCGGAGGCTTCCTTCTTGGTATCGCGATCGAACGGTGCGGGCTCTCGACACGGATCGCCTTTGGGCTCGTGGCGCGCGGGGGCGCAAAGCCCGGCCTGATGCTCGCTGGCTTCGTCGTGGCGGCGGCATTCCTCTCGATGTGGATCTCAAACACATCCACGTCCCTCATCCTGACGCCGCTCGCGCTGTCTGTCGCGGCCGGGGCTGCGCTCAACGGACAAGAGAACCCCAGGTTCGCTGCAGCACTGGTGCTGGCGATTGCTTACGCCGCAACGATTGGCGGACTGGCGACGCCGATTGGCACACCCACCAACGGTATCGCGCTGACCCAGCTGCGGCTTCAGGGTATCGAAGTGTCCTTCGGACAGTGGATGGCGGTCGGGGTGCCGGTGGTCATCGTCCTGCTTCCGATGGTCTGGCTCATCCTGTCGCGCGGCCTGGAGGTAGACGCCAAGGGAGCCGCCGGCGCTCAGGCGCGCGTCCGCCAGGAGCTTGAAAAACTCGGCCCCCTGACAACGCCCGAAGCGCGGACCGCCATTATCTTCTTCCTCATCGCAGGACTATGGATGGCTTCGACACTGATTGCGGACTGGATCGGCGCCGTACTGCTGGCGGGTGGACGGATCGACAGCGGACATGTCGATACGATCATCGCGACTGTCGGCGCGCTACTCCTGTTCATCGTCCCATCAGGCGGCGGCAGCAGGCGCCCGCTCCTGACATGGGTGGATGCGCAGAAAATCCCATGGGGCATCCTGCTGCTGTTCGGCGGCGGACTTGCGCTGGCCGCAGCGGCTGATCTTTCGGGTCTGTCCCCTTTTCTCGCAAGCGGACTTAACGGCCTTACCGAGGTGGACCCAGTCATCGTGATCCTGCTCATCGGGCTGCTCGTCATCGTGATCACGGAATTCGCTTCCAACATTGCGACAATCTCGCTGATGGGTCCGGTGCTACTGTCCGTAGCCGCCAGCCACCCTTCCCTTGGCGCGGCGTCCTTCATCGTGCCCGCCGCAATGGCGGCCTCGATGGGCTTCGCTATGCCGGTCGGGTCTGGCTCCAACGCCATCGCCTACGGCACCGGCAAGGTGAAGCAGGCGGACATGATCCGGCGTGGCCTGATCATGAACGCCTGCGCGCTTGTCGTGCTGACGATCGCGGGCGTGACCCTCGCGCCCCTCGTTCTCGGCGGCGCTGGAGGCGGTTAACACCCGTTAACCAGATTCATTGCAGATTCCCGCGTTGGAGGATCTGCCCGCCATGCAGGCGTTCGATCTCATCGTAATCGGGTCAGGACCGGCTGGACGGCGCGCTGCCGTGCAGGCCGCGAAGCTGAAGAAGTCCGTGCTTGTGGTGGAGAAGGGCCGGCGCGTCGGCGGCGTTTGCGTGCACACCGGCACTATTCCGTCCAAGACGCTGCGCGAGACCGTGCTGAACCTGTCCGGCTGGCGCGAGCGCGGCGTCTATGGCCGCTCTCACCGCAACAAGCAGAGCATCACCGCAGAAGACCTGCGCCAGCGTCTGGCAATCACCCTCGACCACGAAGTCGAAGTGCTTGAACATCAGTTCTCGCGCAATGGCGTGGAATGGGTCACGGGCGAAGCACGCTTCATCGATCCGCTGCACATCGAGGTGGTCTCGCAGACGAGCACAAAGCGTTTCACGGCAGGGCGGTTCATCCTCGCCGTCGGCACAGAGCCCTATCGCCCGCACTACATCCCCTTCGATGGCGATGCGATCGTCGATCCGGACGAAATCCTCGCCCTCAAACGCCTGCCCCGCTCGCTCGCGGTGATCGGCGGGGGGGTCATCGGCATCGAGTACGCCACCATCTTCTCAGCGCTCGACGTCAAGGTGACGGTCATCGAGCCCGGCGAGGCGATCTTCCCCTTTATCGACCGCGAGCTGGTGGACGAATTCATCCACGACCTGCGTGACCGCGGCATGAGCCTGCGCCTGCAGAGCCGCGTGAAGCGCGTGAGCCGGCAAGGCCCGGACGCCTGCCTGATCGAGCTGGAGGATTCGCGCCAGATATGGAGCGAGATGGTGCTGTTCGCCGCTGGACGCAAAGGCGCGACGGATGCGCTCGAACTGCAGAATGCTGGCCTCACCGCCGACGAACGCGGCAAGATCGCGGTGGACGCCAACACCTACCGCACCAGACAGCCTCACATTCACGCCGTCGGCGACGTGATCGGCTTTCCGAGCCTCGCTTCGACATCGATGGAACAGGGCCGCATCGCCGCCTGCCATGCGTTCGATGCGCCCTCACAGGCGCCGCCGGAATTCTTCCCGTACGGAATTTATTCGGTGCCGGAAATGTCGACCATCGGCATGACCGAAGAGCAGGTGCGCGCCAAGAGCATCCCCTACGAGTGCGGCGTCGCGCGCTTCCGCGAGACGGCGCGCGGACAGATCATGGGACTAAGCTCGGGCTTCATGAAGCTTATCTTCGCGCTCGAAACCCGCCGCCTGCTCGGCGCGCACGTCGTCGGCGAAGGCGCAACCGAACTGATCCATATCGGCCAGGCCGTGCTCAATCTCGGCGGCACGCTTGATTACTTTGTCGAGAACACGTTCAACTATCCGACGCTGGCCGAGGCCTACAAGATCGCAGCGCTCGATGCGTGGAACCGCATGCCGCGCCGCCAGCCAAGCGTCGCCGCACAGGACGACGCGATGGCTGCCCTGGAGCGTTTTGCACGGGCCGCACGAGGCGGTTAGGCGCGGCGTCGCGTACTCGCCCAGATGATCCAGATGAACACCGGCTGGAACAGCAGCCGCGCCCACAGCGCCACCGGCCCCAGCGCCGCATACTTGTTCGCCTCGATCAGCATCTGGATGTGAACGGGCGTCACGCAGATGGTGAGCGCGATGAGGCACAGGCCGGCGATGTGGCGTAGCGGCTTGTAGAGCAGCGCAAGCGCGCCTGCGATTTCGAGGACCCCGGTAAGGTAGACCATCTCGAGCGGGAACGGCACATAGGGCGGCACGACGGAGACGAATGTCGGCGTCAGCACGAAGTGGCCGATGCCACCACCGATGAACCAGAACATCACGAAGACGCGCCCGAGCATCCGCCAAGTGCTGCGTGGCGCGGTAGCGGCCGTCATAGCGATGCGTGCTTCTTCTCCAGCACCTCGACCTCTTCCCGAGAGCCCAGCATAACCGAGACGCGCTGGTGCAGGCCGCTTGGGACAATGTCGAGGATCTGCTGCTTGCCGTCGAAGGACTTGCCGCCCGCCTGCTCGACAAGCAGCGACATCGGGTTCGCCTCATACATCAGGCGCAGCTTGCCCGGCTTGCCGGGCTCGCGCTTGTCCCACGGATACATGAAGACCCCGCCGCGCGTGAGAACGCGATGCACATCCGCCACCATGGAGGCGATCCAGCGCATGTTGAAGTTCTTGGCGCGCGGCCCGGTCTCGCCCGCAAGACATTCATCGACATAGCTGCGCACGGGGGCCGCCCAGTGACGCATGTTCGACATGTTGATCGCGAACTCCTTCGTCTTCTCGGGAATACGCAGCGCCGAAGCTGTCTGGACAAACTGACCCGTCGGCGGATCCATCGTGAAGCCCACGACACCAGACCCGAGCGTCAACACCAGCGTTGTCTGCGGTCCGTAGACACAATAGCCGGCGGCGACCTGGTTGCGGCCGGGCTGGAGAAAGGCGCCCTCGCCGTCTCTTGCAGGCAGGACAGAGAAGATGGTGCCTATCGAAACGTTTACGTCGATGTTGGAGGAGCCATCGAGCGGATCGAACAGGAGAAGATAGGGCGCTCCCGGCGCAAGCGGACGCGCCTCATCCTCTTCCTCGGAAGCAGCGGCGGCGACGACGCAGGAGGCCTTTGCCATGGCCATGAGTTCGTCATTGGCAAGAATGTCGAGCTGCTTCTGCTCCTCGCCCTGAACATTGCCCGTACCAGCTGTGCCGAGCACACCGGCCAGCGCGCCACGGGAGACGAGGTAAGAGATCGTGCGGCATGAGTCCGAGATCGCCTCAATCAGGGCGGCCAGATCGCGCGGTGCAGGTTGTCCATCGCCCGCCGGGTCGGCGAGGAATTCGCGAAGCGTGCGGGCGGTCATGAGCGTGCCTTGTGTGATTCAGGTCGGGAC
>Ga0315905_10004513_pt1 | contig 14230 bp, 5 predicted proteins | sample LakEriMetagenome_5_FD_203522 | JGI IMG/M metagenome (GOLD analysis project Ga0315905, IMG submission 203522) | Freshwater fungal communities from buoy surface, Lake Erie, Ohio, United States - Buoy 4 MA121 | ecosystem: Environmental > Aquatic > Freshwater > Lake | place: USA: Lake Erie, Ohio... | reverse complement strand
GCCCCCCCCCCCCCCCCCCCCCCCGGGCGCCCGGGGCGTGGCAGGCTGAGCGGCGATCGCCTGATTAGAAACCGTTAGATTGACCTTAATAGGACGGCCACAGGCCTGTTGAAAGACATTGTCTAACTCCGTTTTGCGACTGTGAATGGCCTTGGACATTGAGGGAATTGTAATTTCCACCGAGGCGGTATTCCCTTCAAAACTTTTTAACGTGCAATTTGTGGCAAATAAAGGTCGCACAAAGGGCGTAAAGGTATCCAACACGGTTACCCAGGTTTGTTCAATGTTGACTGGCGTTAAGGTTTCTGGTGGGTCGGAGATCGGGAAAGGGGATTCCTGGACTGGTAATGGCTCAACGGTATGAATCTCTCTTGTTTTTGGCGTAGAAGATTCTACCGGGAGAGCGTTTTGTCCAAGGGAGACTGTCTCCGGTTGGGGCAGGGTAGGGGCGGGGCTTGGGACAATTTGTGCTCTAATCGCACCTTGAGTGGTTTTGGTCTGGGTTGGGGGGGCGGCGATCTCACGGTGATCTGCTATGCGGTGCGCTGGGGGGACACAGGTATCAGGGAGTAATCCCAATAAACTAACTTCTAGCCAAAGGCGGGGTTGGGTAGTATGGCGGAGTTGGGCTTCGCTTTCTTTCAGTTTTTGTTGGCCGAACAAAATGGTTTTGGTGTCCCATTGGGGCGCTAGTTCACATAGTTGTTGCCAAGTGGATTGGGTAACAGCGACTAGGTCCGAGCGATGGGGAGCTGTGCGGGCAATTAATAAGTTCAGATAAAACGCCGCGAGGTTTTGCAATACCACCAAGGGTTCCCGCCCCCGATTCAGAATTTGGCGACAGGTGGTCATCAAAATTTCGGCATTATTACTGGCGATCGCCGTCAGGAGGGTTAACAAGTCCTGCTCCGGCACCGCCCCGACCAAATCCCACACCTTGTCTGGGGTAATTAAATCGGGGAGTAAACTTAATTGATCGAGCAAGCTTTCAGCATCCCTCAAGCCGCCATTGGCAATTTGTCCCACCAAGGTTAACGCGGCATCATCAATATTGATTTGTTCCTGGCTGGCAATATAACGGAGATGATCAACCATGCCATCTAGGGCAATGCGTCGATAATCAAAGCGTTGACAGCGAGAAATAATGGTCGGCAATACCCGCTGGGGATCGGTGGTGGCGAGGACAAACACGACCCTTTCTGGGGGTTCTTCCAAGGTTTTTAGTAGGGCATTAAATGCGGCCGTACTGAGCATGTGGCATTCATCGATCGTGTAAATCTTATAGCGGCACTGGACAGGGGCAAATTGGGCCCGTTCGATGATTTCCCGAATGTTATCGACCCCGGTATTACTGGCTGCGTCAATTTCGATCACATCTAAGGCCGTGCCCTGGATAATGGCCCGGCAGGTTTCACATTTTCCGCAGGGGGTTGGGGTGGGATGCTCACTGGCGATGCAGTTTAAGGATTTGGCCAGAATTCGAGCGGAAGAAGTTTTGCCTGTACCCCGTGGCCCTGTGAATAAATAAGCCGGGACAATCCGCTTTTGTTCAATGGCATTGCTCAACGTAGCGGCGATCGCCGATTGACCAACTAAATCCGCAAAGGTTTGGGGGCGATATTTGTGGTGGAGCGGTTCGTAAGCCATGACAATGCAGCGAAGGAGCAATCAACAAACGGACAAAAATCTTAACGCAATGATGGGACTGTCATCGAACATTAACGTCGGTCAGGGACTGAGAAAAGACTCGGTAAAATAGAAGAAATTCTAGCTGTAGCGCCTTGGCGAAGACATTATGACTGCCCCAACTCTGTTTCATCTGGCTATTCCCGTTAATGATATCGCTAAAACCAAGGAATTTTACTGCGATCGCCTGGGGGCAGTGGCGGGGCGGGAGACGGAAAAAGCAGTGATCTTAAACTTTTATGGTCATCAAGTGGTGGCCCATTGCACCCCAGAACCGTTAGTGCCTCAAAAAGGGATTTATCCCCGACATTTTGGCGTTATTTTTACCGAGGAAGCTGACTGGTTTAGCCTCTGTGAGCGAGCAGAAAATCACGATTTAGTGTTTCATTTGCCCCCGAAGTTGCGTTTTGCCGGGGAAATCACGGAACATCGTACGGTTTTTCTCTGTGATCCGTTCCATAATATTGTGGAATTTAAATGGTATCGTCACTCTGAAGCAATCTTTGGGGTCAAGGACTTCGCGGCGATCGGCGATCGATAAAGGGTTACGGCTATCCCTCCCCCGTTCCTTATAAAGATACGTTAAGTTGATAATTTAAGATATGTAACAAAAATAAGAAACTCCTATGCAACTCGAACAAATAGAAGCCTCCCTCCATAGCCTAGATCCCGTTCAACGGATGCAGGCGATCGCCGCCTTAAGGGGTCATTCCGCAACGGTGGCCGTGCCTTTACTCAAGCGGTGTATTTGCGATAAAGAGTTTATTGTTCGTTCCTGTGCGGTGTCGGGTCTGGGGCTGAAGCGGTCTCAGGATTCCTTTCAAGCGTTGGTAGATTTAATTGAGTACGAAACCGATGCCAATGTTAAGGCAGAAGCGGCCAATTCCCTGGCTAACTATGGGGATCAAGCCCTGCCCTACCTGGTGCAATTATTCCAAGCCGACGATCATTGGCTAGTACGTCAAAGTATTTTAGCGGCAGTGGCAGAAACCGACGGCAAAGATTATCTACTGTTGCTTTGTCATTATGGCCTGCGGGATGGGGATGAGTACATTCAACAAGTGGCGATCGCCCATTTAGCCCTATTTAGCGATACAGAATTTTCCTCTGCCGCCTTGGAATTATTGTTACCCCTGGTTGCTGCCCCCGCCGTTGACATCCGGGCCCAAGTCGCTCGCACCCTAGCCCATTTCGATACCCCAGAGGCAATCAATGCGTTAATGCAACTCAAGCAAGACTCAGATCATCGCGTGGTCGGAGCTGTCTTAGAAAAACTATTTTTAGCCTGATCCGTTGATTAACCGGGCCAAAGATAGACCAACACAAATAACACAATCCAGATTACATCGACAAAATGCCAAAATAGGGCGATCGCCGACACACCAGCATGGCCCTGGGCAAAATTATGGGGCTGACGCGATCGCCAATACATATAAAACAACAATAAAACCCCGGTTAAAACATGTAACCCGTGGAATCCTGTTAATAAATAAAAGGTTCCCCCCGCCGCCCCCGCATCTAAGCCAAAGGGCATGGCCGCCCATTCCGCCGCCTGACCAAACAAAAAAATAATGCCCAGGCTAATGGTTCCTAACCAAAATCCTTGAAACAGTTTTAATTGCCGTTGTTTAAGGGCCCGTTCCGCCAAAATAATCAGGCCGCTACTACTGATCAAAATCACCGTGTTAATGCCTGCCCTGGTTAAATCCAACCCATTGACCCCCACTGGAAACCATTGGGCACTTTTCCAGCGCAGAATACTATAGGTGACAAAAAAACTCAGGAAAACGACACTTTCCGACAGCAAAAAAACGGGAAAGCCAAAGCCTAAATTATTGGGTTCTTTAATTAAGGGTTTAGGGGGAAGATTTAGATTGCCTGATTCCATAATTTACCTACAACATAACGGCGATCAGTTGGGGGTTTACGGGGTAATTTCTAAAGCAATTTTTGTTCCTTGACCATACCCATAGGGTTCATCGGTAATGGTCGGAATTACTTCAAAATTTTCTTCAATGGGAGGGGATTCGGTCGTCCACTCTAACCCCACCGATTGCCAGGGATTATTGCCCACCCGACGCCCATTTAAGGCCGACGCAATCATATTGGCAATAAACGGTAACGTTGACATTCCCAACAAAAACGCCCCCAAACTAGCCACAATATTCCAACTGGTAAATTGGGGATCGTAGGAAGAAACCCGCCGCAACATGCCCTGTAAACCTATGGGATGCATGGGGAAAAAGTTTAAGTTTGCGCCGATAAATGTCAAAGCAAAATGCAATTTCCCCCAAGCTTCGTTATACATTCGCCCTGTCATTTTCGGAAACCAGAAATAAAGCCCCCCATAAATTCCCATCGTTACGGTTCCAAAGACAACATAGTGAAAATGACCGACCACAAAATAGGTGTTGTTAACGTGTAAATCAAAGGGAGCCGACGCCAACATAATGCCCGTAATGCCAGCAAACAAAAACATTAAAATTGCACCCAGGCAAAATAACATGGGGGTTTTCAAGCGTAAACTGCCCCGCCATACTGTCGCCGTCCAAGCCAGAACCTTAATGCCTGTGGGGACGGCAATGAGCATCGTACTAGCCATAAAAAACATCCGCATCCAATTGGGCGTGGCGCTAGTAAACATGTGGTGAACCCAAACGAAGGTGCCTTGGATAGCAATCAAAAAAGAAGAAATGGAAACAGTTTTGTAGCCAAAGAGGGGTTTACGGGCAAAAACTGGCAATATTTCTGAAAAGATGCCGAAAACGGGTAACGCCATTACATAGACGGCGGGATGGGAGTAAAACCAAAATAAATGCTGATAAATAATTGGATCGCCTTGGTTGAAGGGATCAAAAAAGGTCGTGCCAAAGGACAAATCAAACAACAACATGATTGCCCCCCCCGTTAAGGCCGGTAAACAAAAGAGTTGCAAAATTTGGGCGCTGAGAATCGTCCAGACATAAACGGGCATTTTTAGCCAAGTCAGTCCAGGGGCTCGTAGTTTAAAAATGGTGGTGACAAAATTAACGCCCCCCATAATTGAAGATACGCCGGACAGGGCTACGGCTAATAACCAAATAAATTCCCCATTGATGAACTGTCCCGATGGATTTTGAATGCTGACCGGCGGATAGGACCACCATCCGGCCTGGGCGGTGCCACTGGGTAGGAAAAAACTTCCCAATAATAAAATTCCCACCACGGGCATTAACCAAAAGGCGATCGCATTTAAAACCGGAAAAGCCATATCCTTCGCGCCAATCATCAAGGGCACGAGATAATTTGCAAGGCCGACATTAGCCGGGAAAATCCACAAAAAGATCATCACCGTGCCGTGCATAGTAAACAGTCCGTTATACAAACTGCGATCGACCACATCTAACTGGGGGGTCAACAGTTCCGCCCGCACAATCATCGCCAATAGGCCGCCCACCAGGAAAAAGCAAAAAGCCATCAGCAAATATTGGATGCCAATGACTTTATGATCGGTGCTGAATTTAAGATAATCCTGCCAAGGTCGGTGAAACGGGGCGGAGGTGGTGAGGTGGTTGGTCATGGGGGCTGAACTTGAAAGGGCGATGCTTGTTTATTTTTACCAGATCGCTAGGATCACAGCATTGATTTTGTTGAAATCTGTTCTGGTTTAACGCCTTTTTCTTTGGTTTTGGATAGTGAATAGGCGATCGCCGCTGAATGTTGGTTGAAGGTTGTCCGTTATAGCAAAATTGGTGAGAACTGCCCCCGTTAACTGCGAATCACTGTAATGTTTCGACCGGAGGGACTAACCGCTTCTTCAGTACTAATGCGTTCCCCCATGGGCGGTAACCCCGGACGGCGATCGAAAATCACTAACCAGCCCGTGGCCAAGCCTAAACCGTTGAGATATTTATCCAACTGGATTAATCCTTGCTTTAACGGATCAGGTTTATTTTGTCGCCACACTTTTAACTCCATGCCCATCACCACCTTGCCATAGCGTAAGCAAATATCCATTCGTCCTGAACCAATGGCATATTCTCGCTCCAAAGACCCGCCCCCATTAACGACACGGTGTAAAAATGCCATCAAGACTAGGTGGGGCGCAATTTCAGGATAAGGGGTACTGTTCAGTAACGGTTCCCCATGTTGCCGCCAAAAGTCAAGAAACGCCTGTAATAATTCAGCGGGCAATAATTCTCCGTTTTCGTTTAACCAAAGGGGTTCAATCACGCCAATGGAAGCACGGGTGGTATAAGTCAAAGCTTGGGGCAATACTTCTTTATAAATCGGATTAGCAATTTCTAAGCCCCGACCATTGCCATCTTTGCACAGTCCTAAATCCAGTAGATAGCGGATATCATCGGGGGGCACATCTGGTAAATCTTCCCCAGCCAAGATGGGTTGAATAATCGTTCTGACTCGATCTTCCCGCAGTCTTTCCGCCAAACTGTCTAAATGGGTATCTTGGCGTTGGATAAGGATGGTTTTCGCCTTTTCAATCGTTGCAACGGTGATGGGTTGCGTGTAATCTTTCACTAAAAATTCGGTCGCCTGACGGGCCAAGGCATTGATTAACCAGGGTTGTCCATCGGTTAAGTAAAAAGCATGGCTAATGGCTTCTGGCATAAAAACCTGTCCAGTGGCTTCCGTATGTTGATGATAGAGGCTTTGTACGTCTTCAAAGGTAAAATTCCCCAGAGTTAAGGATTCGACCTTGATATTGAACGGACTCGCTTTATTGAGTCGGTCACTACCGCCCGATTTAACTTTGTAATCCCGTACATCCCGCATTCCCACTAAGCCCAGGGAGTGAGGAAATCCTTGGGGACGGCGGGGATAGCCTGATCGCAATTGTCGCAGTACGGAAATTAGGGATTCATGACTAAGGGCATCAATTTCGTCCAGAAAAATGACTAAAGGACGAGTCGATTCTTTGGCCCATATACTTAAAAATGTCCCGATCTGTCCTCTGGTTTTCTCGGCGCTGTTGACTGGAGGACAAAGTTCTGGGGGAAGGTAGAACGGAATGGCTTGTTGCCACTCATTTAAAATGGTACTTTCGGCAGCAACAGGATCGTGGGGAAACGCAGCCCCAACTTCTAGGGACAACATAACGGCCGTGTAGTCGCCGCTGGCGGTTAGTTCCTTGGCTAGGGCTAACATGGCGGTGGTTTTGCCAACCTGTCGCGGTGCGTGGATAACGAAATAGTTACGCTGGGCAATGAGGGGGACGAGGTGGGGAATCCTGGCCGTGGGGGACAGCATATAGTGAATGTCGGCTTGGCAGGGGCCAGCGGTGTTGAACCATTTGGGCATAGGGGAGAGGGATGGGGGCTGATTTGAATTTTAGGATATTGTCAGTACTGGTTGTGGGAGTGCGAAACGTGAACGGACTTAGGGCGATGTAGAGGGAAAGATATCCGTAAACGCAAAAAATATTTTAGTACACAAGATTGATTCGTGTATTTGTAGAAAGATATGCTATTATCATTTTGAGCTTTTTTTATTATCACACTTTATCCTTTAATTTTATCCCTCTAATAGTAGACTTTGCCATGAGTAGCTACTCCCTTGCCCTCCGCTCTGCCCTTGCTGATGTTGTTCAATCCTTAGTTGGTTTTGCCATTGACCCTTTGTTTGCTGAAAATTTCAGTCTAGTTTTTGGCACAAAGGCAACCGCACAGGAGTTCGAGGTTTTAACGGCCGTTTTGCCAGACATTGAGGTTTTGCCCGATGAGGTTTTACAGGGGGCGATCGGGGCGTTTTCGGCTCAAACGAGGAAAATCTATTTATCTGAGTCTGTGGTTAATGGGGATTCTCGGCAATTGCAGGCTGTTTTGTTGGAGGAGATTGGGCATTATCTGGATTCGGCGGTGAATGGGAAGGATACGCCGGGGGAGGAGGGAGCGATCTTTGCGGCGCTGATAATGGGGGAGAGTTTGAGTGGGGCTGAGTTAACCCAGTTGCGGGCAGAGGATGATCACGGGGCGATTATAGTTGACGGGGCTGTTTTGGCGGTTGAGATGGCGAATTTTACGGGAACGGCGGTAAATGACACGATTACGGGGACGGCGGGAGCTGATGTAATTGATGGATTGGCGGGAAACGATACGCTTAGTGGTTTAGGTGGGAATGACATTCTTAATGGGGGAGATGGTAATGATACCCTCAATGGCGGCGCGGGAAATGACACTCTTAATGGAGATAGTGGGACAAATATCCTTGACGGAGGAGGTGGAGATGATGTTCTAATTCCTGCAACGGGGACAAGTGTTGATGATGAAAGTATTGTTAATGGTGGTACTGGCAATGATTTATTGATAGCAAATTTTACCAACTCTAATACCAGGGGGTTAAATTTTAGTGGTGGCTTAGGAATTTATAATCATGGTGAAGGATTTAATAATCGTTACTACAATGACCGTATTTTAACCGTTAGTAATGTTGAGTTATTAAACGTTACAGGGACTGTCTATAACGATTCTTTTAATGTTAAAGAAGGGGATAGCTTTGATGGCGGTGCTGGTTATGATGAATTATTTTTAAACCTCGCTAATTCTACTACTGCTGTCAACTTTAATCTTGATCAAGCTAACAATCAACTAACTTACAGCGGTACCATAGTTAAGAATTTTGAAGCTATTGGTACAATAACCACAGGGAGTGGTGATGATTCTATTAATTTAGGCAATACGGAAAGTGTTGATAATGGAGGAACGATTGACACAGGAACGGGGACAGATACTTTAATCGTTGATTTCACTAACTCTAATACAAGGGGATTAAACTTTGGTGGCTTAGGAATTTATAATCATGGTGAAGGATTTAATAATCGTTACTATAATGACCGTATTTTAACCGTTAGTAATGTTGAAATCTTAAATGTAAAAGCAACAATTTACGCTGATATTCTCCAAGGTTTTGCTGGTAATGATACCCTAGATGGTAATAGTGGCAATGACAGCATCAACGGTGGGGATGGTAATGACAATGTTATCGGTGGTGTGGGAAATGACACGATTAACGGTGATGCAGAAAATGATGTAATCATTGGCGTTAATCCCTATGCTGATACTCCCGGAGTTAATGAAGTTGATAACCTGACAGGAGGGGCAGGAAGTGACATTTTTGTTTTGGGAAATAATACTGATGTCTTTTACGATGATAAAAGTACGACTAATGCGGGAACAGGGAATTATGCCTTAATTACTGACTTTAATCTCAATGAGGACAAAATTCAGTTACGAGGGGCAAAAAGCAACTATCTTTTAACTGTTTCAAGTGGAAATACTTCCATCTATTTCAACAAACCAGGCAGTGAACCCGATGAACTAATTGCTATTATTCAAGGAGTGACAGGGTTAGACATTAATGGGTCTTATTTTGTTTCCCCAAAAAATGAAATTGTCTTTAGTTCTGCTAATTTCACTGCAACAGAAGGAGGAACCAATCAAGCAGCTATCACCCTAATTCGTACTACTGGAAATCGGGGGCAAGCGAGTGTTACCGTCAACTTAGCTAATGGGACAGCAACCGCAGGGCAAGATTATACTAATACTCCCATCAATGTTATCTTTGCCAACGGAGAAACCAGCAAAACCGTCACCATTCCTATCGTCAACGACACCCTGGCTGAACCCAACGAAACCATCAACCTGAGCCTCACCAATCCCACTGGCGGTGCAACCCTAGGCAGTCAAAATAGCGCCACATTAACCATTATTGATAACGATGGCACCTACCCCGACCTGACTATCACCAACCTAACCGGCGTCAATGGATTCAGCGATCGCCCGACAAACATCACCTACACCGTCAAAAACAATAGCAACCTAACCGCCACCGGCCCGTGGGTAGACCGCCTCTACCTCTCCCCCGACAATATTTATGGCAATGGTAACGACATCGCCATTGGGAACAATACCGGAGGAACACTACAACAAGGGATAGAGTTTGCAGGAACCCTTAACGCCCAAATAAAATATACTCGCACTATTCCCGTTATTTTGCCCGAAAAACCCGGTAATTATTACCTGATCGCTATAACCGATGCAGATGGACAACTGAACGAAGGAGACGCAGAAAACAACAACCAACGTATCACCACAACACCCCTAACCGTCACCCCCCTTTACTATGCCACAATCAATACTAGTGTATTGACAGGCATAGCCGGGCAAACCATCCAGATAACAGGAAAAACCATCAGCAATCAGAACGGACAGCCCATTCCCTTTGAATTTGCGACGGTCTACCTCGAAAATGAGAATACAGGCGGAATTTTTACCATTGATATTCTCAGCGATGCTAACGGCAACTATAACTATAACTTTACCCCCACAGCCAGCCAAGCCGGGAACTATAACCTCTACGCCACCCAATACCTCAACCCCTCCGAAAAAACTACTCCAGAAGACGAATTTAGCGTTTTAGGGCTGAGTTTTACCCAATCCTCCGTCTTACTCGATGCCACGGAAGGAACCGCTAAAACCGGCCAACTGACCCTAAACAACTATAGCCCCCAAAGCTTAACGGGACTCACCACCACTATTATCGGTGCGCCCAGTGACTGGGTAATTAGTACCATTGTTAGCCCCACAATCGGCAATAATAACACCAGCACCCTAAATTACAGCATTCTCGCCCCAGATGGCGATATATTGCGAGATACCTTTGATATTCAAGTTACCACAGCAGAAGGCGTTACCAGTCGCATTCCTGTCACCGTAGAGGTTAGTCCCCTGCGATCAAAACTTGTCGCTAGCGTGTCCCCCTTAAACTCAGGCGTATTACGGGGAGATCAAACCCTTGTAGAGTTTACCCTGACAAATACCGGATCATTAGCATCTGGCAATATATCGGTTCTATTGCCCAATCTACCTTGGTTATCCCTAGCCACGAATAACACCATCGGTTCTCTAGACCCCAATGAGTCAACCACTATCACCCTACGATTAAACCCCGATGGTACAGTACCCCTAAACCTGTATCAAGGTAGTATTGTCTTTAACGATAGCCTGCGTCCTAACGATAGTTTACAACTACCCTTTAATTTCCGGGCTGTATCCAATGCTGTCGGTAGCGTTAACTTCGATTTTGTTGATGAACTCTATTATTTAGCACAAGGACAGCCAAAAGTTCAAAATACGACCATTACCCTATTAGATGGTATCACCGGACAAGTCCTCAATACCTACACCGATCCCGATGGCACATTTAGCTTAAATAACTTAAACGAAGGTTTCTATACCCTCAAAGTAGAAGCCGATAAACACGGTATTGGGACACAAAACTTCTCAGTTGAAGCAGGTGTTACCAAAGATATTGATGTCTTCCTACCCTATCAAACCGTTAAATATAACTGGGTGGTTCGTCCCACCGCAATCGCCGATCAATATACCATCACCTTAGAAGCTACATTTGAAACAGAAGTTCCCTTACCCGTTGTTACCGTTACCCCAGGTGCGATTGACCTCTCCAGTTTAGATCAAGTAGGGGAAGTCCAGATTATTAACTTTACGGTTACTAATCATGGCTTAATCGGTGCAGAAGACGCTTATTTCTCCTTCGGATCTCATCCTTATTATTCTATTGACCCGCAAATCGACTATTTAGGCACTATTCCCGCGAAAAGTTCTCTAGTCGTGCCTGTACGTCTCGAACGCCTAGCAGGAAACGGCCCATCACCTTGTAGCATTTCTGGGGCCCTATTATGGGAATACCAAAACTTTGACCGCAGTTTAGACGACTTCATCAACGTTGAACAAAGTACCCCCATTCCTATCTATAACGTTAATGGTGACTGTCCCTTACCTCAAATCACCTATGGTGGTGGTGGTGGTGGTGGTTTCGTCCCCGGTGTGATTACCATTCCCTTTATTCCGGGGTCACCGACTCCTTATGTTACTGCGCGGGTTGGTATTGAAATCAGTCAAGATGCGATCATGACTCGTTCCGCTTTTGAGGGAGTTTTGAGCTTAGAAAACCTCAATGATAATATTTCCCTTAGTAATATCCTCGTTAATCTCGAAATCACCGATTCTCAGGGTAATCTGGTTAATGATCGCTTTGGGATTACCGCCCCAACCCTTCTCGGTTTAACGGGAATTACTGGTACTGGCACTCTAGCAGCAGACAGCATCGGGACAGCTACATTTACCATCGTTCCCACTGCTAATGCTGCTCCTACTGCCGAAACTGAATATAGTATCGGTGGTAGCTTCAGTTATGTCGAAAATGGTCAAACTATCACTGTTGATCTTTATCCCACGGAAGTTACCGTATTACCCCAAGCACAACTATATTTAGATTACTTCCTAGAACGGAATGTTTACTCAGATGATCCTTTTACTGATCCTGTCGAACTTTCAGTTCCCTTCGCGTTGGGTTTAATCGTCCAAAACCAAGGTTACGGAACGGCCCAAAATTTAGAAATCATCTCCGCAGAACCGAAAATAGTCGAAAGTGAACAAGGTTTACTGATTGATTTCGATTTGATTGGTACTTCCGTCGGTTCTCAACCCATTACTCCCTCTCTCAAAGTTAACTTAGGAGATATTGCCCCCGGACAAACTCAAACCGCCAACTGGTACATGAAATCCAGCCTACAAGGGCGATTTGTCGAATATGACGCTAAATTTGAGCATATTAACGGTTTAGGGATTCCCGAACTCTCCCAGATTAAAGAAGTCAAAATTCATGAATTAAGTCATATTGTACGAGCAACAGTTCCCAATGATGACGGATTACCTGATTATCTCGTTAATAATAACCCTGACGTTGATATTATTCCCGATACTGTCTATTTCAGCAATGGGGGGACAGCAGCAGTTAACGCAGTTTATACAGGGACAACTGATGGGCCTTTAACAATAGGCGATCGCCAAGTCGTTGTAACGGTTAACTTAACTAATGGTTGGAACTACATTGAACTGAATGATCCGGGTAATGGACAATCTCCCATTGAAAAGGTTTTACGTTCCGACGGAACAGAGGTGTTATTACAAAATGTTTGGTCAACAGATCGCACCTTTCCCCAAATAGGTCGTCCCATATACGAAAATAAAGTCCATTTATTCGATTATACGGCAAGCCCTGGTAATAATACTTATACTTTAGTCTATGCAGCATCTCCTGATAATCCTCCCATTGTTGCTAATCCTATTGCAACTGTTAATGTTAATGAAGATGCAGTTAATACCGTCATTGACTTAACTAATGTATTTAGTGATCCTGATGGGGATGTTATTGTCAAAACCCTGACTAATAACAGCAATAACAGTCTAGTTACAGCTAATGTCAATGGTAATACTTTAACCCTAAGCTATTTAGCAAATCAGTTTGGCCAGGCAGAGATTACTCTACAAGGAGAAGCTAAGGGGCAAACCGTTCAAACTAGCTTTAATATTAACATTGCCTCTGTCAATGATGCACCCGTCGTTAATGTGGCGATCGCGGATCAAACCATAGGAGAAGGTCAACTTTTTAGCTTTACAGTTCCAGCAAATGCCTTTACTGATGTGGACTTAGGAGATAACCTAACTTACTCTCTAGCAAATGGTACCTTATTACCCAGCGGCATAACTTTCAATACTGCAACTCGTACCTTTAGTGGGACACTCAGTGATACAGCAGCCGGGACATATAACATTACCCTTATAGCTACTGATACAGTCGGGGACAGTGTTAGCGACACCTTTGTTATTAATGTACTGAATTTTACCGGTACTGCTGGCAATGATACCCTTACCGGAACTGCTAACAATGAAAAACTGTCTGGTTTAGGAGGTAATGATAGTCTGTCTGGTTTAGGGGGTAATGATACCTTTGACGGTGGAACAGGTAACGATACCCTAACGGGAGGTTTAGGAGATGATTTTTATATCGTTGATAGCACAACTGATAAAGTTATCGAAAACCTCAACGAAGGAATAGACACAGTTCAGTCTTCTGTTACCTATACCTTAAGTAATAACGTAGAAAACTTAGTCTTAACAGGTGCTATCGGTATATCTGGTACAGGTAACACCCTCAATAACACTATCACGGGTAACAGTGCCAACAACACTCTTAATGGAGGCGTCGGGGCTGACAACTTAATTGGAGGTACTGGTAACGATACTTATTCGGTTGACAATCTGGGCGATGTGGTCACTGAAAACCTCAACGAAGGCACCGATGCCGTCACAGCCAACCTTGACTACACCCTTGGCGCTAACCTCGAAAACTTAACCCTGTCAGGAACCGCCAATCTCAACGGCACAGGGAACGAACTTAACAACACCCTCACCGGCAATACTGGTAACAACATTCTCACCGGCTTAGCAGGAAACGATCGCCTGGATGGCAAAGCTGGGGCTGACACCCTAATTGGCGGACTTGGTAACGACACTTACACCGTCGATAACATTGGCGATGTGGTCACCGAAAATCTCAATGAAGGCACTGACGCCGTCACAGCCAACCTTGACTACACCCTCGGCGCTAACCTCGAAAACCTAACCCTGTCAGGAACCGCCAACCTCAACGGCACAGGGAACGAACTTAACAACACCCTCACCGG
>Ga0315905_10004512_pt1 | contig 14231 bp, 7 predicted proteins | sample LakEriMetagenome_5_FD_203522 | JGI IMG/M metagenome (GOLD analysis project Ga0315905, IMG submission 203522) | Freshwater fungal communities from buoy surface, Lake Erie, Ohio, United States - Buoy 4 MA121 | ecosystem: Environmental > Aquatic > Freshwater > Lake | place: USA: Lake Erie, Ohio... | reverse complement strand
CCCCTGACTCAACTTCAAGGTCAGGCATGGGAAATCGCTGGCTCAAGCCTGCAGAACCTCACGCAAACCGAGCGCTTCCAACCGCTGCGTCACATACTCCACGGGGAGGCCCATGATGGTGGAGATCGGACGTTGGTAATCCTCAATGATGATCTCACGGCCTTCCTGGATGCCATAGGCTCCCGCCTTGTCCAAAGTGTTCACCAAGGCCTGATAGCGGGTGATGTCGTCCTCGCTTAAGACCTTGAAGCGCACCCAAGCGGTGATGTCCGCCGCTTCCTGCAGCCCACGCTCCAAGCTGACGAGGCAGACGCCGGTATGCACGGTATGCTCGCGGCCGGAAAGGCGGCGCAACATCGCCCGCGACTCGGCCAGATCCGCGGGTTTGTTCAAGGCGCTGTCGCCCAGGGCGACGGTGGTATCGGCGCCGAGGACCAAAGCCGCCGGGAACTTCCGCGCGACGGCCAAGGCCTTGAGGCGAGCGTTGTGCAGGACCATCACCCGGGGATCGGTCGAGGGATCCTCATGCTCGGTGACCGCCGCGACTTCGACCGAATGCGGTAGGCCAGCTTCCCGGAGGAGTTCCGTCCGCCGGGGCGAGGCGGAAGCCAAGATGAAACGAAGCGAAGCAGGCACGGGAACGTCATGAAGGTCGCCGCCGCCTTTGACAAGCCACGACCCGCCCTTGCTTTCGTCTTTCACTCTCGAAGAAACCCCGACATAAATCGCCAGTCCTATGCGCCTCGCCCTGCTGCTTTCTCTCGCCTGCGCCGCCTGGGCGTCCGCCGCCGAAAAAGGCGCCCGCGACTTCCTCAAGAAGCCCGACGCCTGGTACGCGTCCGCCGAAGCCAAGCAAACGGGGGTCATCATCCTTTCCTATCAGGCCGACTCCGGTGGTTGGCCCAAGAACACGGACACGGTGACCAAGCCCTACACCGGCAAGCGCACCAGCCTGCAGGCGACGTTCGATAATGGCGCAACCCTCGATGAGCTGCGTTTCTTGGCCCGGATGTTCAACGCGACCAAGGAGGAGGCCTACCGCCAAGCCTTCGACAAGGGCCTCGCGCATGTGCTTGTCGCGCAATACCCGCATGGCGGCTGGCCCCAGTACTACCCGCTCAGCAAACAGTACCACCGGCACGTGACCTTCAACGACAACTCCATGGTCCGCATCCTGGAGTTCGTCCGCGAGGTCAGCCGCGACGCGCGCTTCGCGTTCGTCGAAGCCAAGCAACGCGCCGCGTGCCAAACGGCTTTCGACAAGGGCATCGCCTGCATCCTGAAATGTCAGATCGTGGTCGACGGCAAGCCGACCGTCTGGTGCGCCCAACACGACGCCCAAACCTTGCTGCCCACGCAGGCCCGCTCCTACGAGCTGGCCTCCTTCAGCGGTTCGGAGTCGGTCGGCATCACCCGCCTGCTCATGAGCATCGACAAGCCGACGCCTGAAATCAAGGCGGCCATCGCCGGCGCGGTCCAGTGGTTCGAGCAACGCAAGGTGACCGGCATCCGCATCGAGACCGTCGTGGACGCGAAATCGCCCAAGGGCAAGGACCGCGTCGTCGTGAAGGACCCCAAGGCCCCCGCGCTCTGGGCCCGCTTCTACGACCTCAAGTCCGGCCAGCCTTACTTCTGCGATCGGGACGGCATCCCGAAGCCCGCGCTCGCCGACATCGGCTACGAGCGTCGCAATGGTTACAGCTGGTACGGCGCATACGCCCGCGAGCTGCTCGAACAGGACTACCCGAAGTGGAAGCAGGCGAACCCATGAAGGCCCGCTAGGCCGAAGGAAGCTTCGGCTCGGCTTGCAGTCTTCTAGGATAATCTCCTTGTTAGGACTACCCCGATGCCTGCGCGCCTGTCCATTCCCCTGGTCCTTGCCTTGGCCGGCATTGCTGCCGGAACCGCGTCCGTCCAGGGGGCGGATAACGCCCAAGCTGAACAGGCCGTCGCGTTGCTGGAAGCCCGCTGCTTCAAGTGCCACAGCCACTCCGCCGGCAAGAACAAGGGCGGCTTGGTCATGGATAGCCTGGCGGGCCTGACCACCGGGGGCGATGGCGGCGCCGCCCTGCTCCCGGGTGATCCGAGCAAAAGCCTCTTCCTCCAGAATATCCTGTCCGTCGACCCGGACGTGATGATGCCGCCCAAGGGCGAGCGGCTGACCAAGGACGAAGTGGCGTTACTGACCGCATGGGTGAAGGATGGCGCCCCTTGGCCCCAGAGCCGCACCAAGGCTCCGAGCGCCGACCGCTACCTCCCCGGGACCATCGGGGCGAAAGAAAAAGCCTGGTGGGCCTATCAACCCGTCAAACGCCCCGACCTCCCCGCCGGCCAGGCCCGCAACCCCATCGATCGTTTCATCGATGCGCGCCTCACCCAAGAGGGCCTGACCGCCGCCGGCGAAGCCGAGCGGGCCATCCTCATTCGCCGCGCATCCTTTGACGCCACCGGCCTACCGCCTTCGCCCGAAGCAGTCACCGCCTTCGTCCAAGACCCCGACCCGCAAGCCTACGAGAAGCTCATCGACCGTCTCCTCGCTTCGCCGGCCTATGGCCAACGGATGGCCCGCGCGTGGCTCGACCTCGTCCGCTACGCCGATAGCGATGGCTTCCGCATCGATGACTTCCGGCCGACCGCCTGGCGCTACCGCGATTACGTCATCAAGGCCTACAACGAGAACAAGCCTTACGACCGCTTCGTGCAGGAGCAGCTCGCCGGCGACGAGCTCTTCCCCGGCGACCCCGACGCGCTCACGGCCCTCGGCTACCTCCGGCACTGGATCTACGAGTACAACAACCGCGACGTCCGCGGCCAGTGGGAAAACATCCTGAACGACATCACGGACACGACCGGCGACGTGTTCCTCGGCGCGGGGATGCAATGCGCACGTTGCCACGACCACAAGTTCGACCCGTTGCTCCAGCGCGACTACTACGCGCTCCGGAGTTTCTTCAACAATACCGTGCCCGTCGAAGATCGGATCGCGTGGACGGACCAAGCCGCCACCGACCATGCCCGCCGGCTCGCGGCGTGGGAGCAAAAGACGCAGGCGATCCGCGACGAAATCGCCGCGTTGGAGAAAAACTACCGCGAGACCGCCACCAAGAAGGCCATCGAGATCTTCCCCGATGATGTGCAGGCGATGATCCTCAAGCCGGCCGCCCAGCGGACGCCCTATGAGCAACAGATCGTCGCGCTCGCCTGGCGCCAGGTCGACTACGAATACGGTCGGCTCGACCGTTCGATCAAGGGAACCGACAGCGTCAAGCACGCGGACCTGAAGCGCCAGCTGACCGAACACGACCAACTCAAGCCAGCCGAGCCGCCCTTGGTCCTGGCGGTCCGTGAAACGGGCGCCCAGGGCCTCGATGCGGTCATCCCCAAGAAGAACACCGTCGTCCCACCCGCCTTCCTTACCGTCCTCAGCGGCCAGTACCCGGCCGAGCCCGCCAAGATCACGCCCCCCGCCGACGGTACCTCCACCGGGCGCCGCTCCGCCTTGGCCCGCTGGCTGACCGACAAGTCCAACCCCTTCACCGCCCGCCTGGCGATGAACCGGCTCTGGCAACTCAGTTTCCGCCGCGGGCTCACGCCCTACGCGAGCGACTTGGGCCGCCTCGGTGAACCGCCCTCCCACCCCGAGCTGCTCGATTGGCTCGCCGCCGAATTCATGTCCACGGGCTGGGACCAGAAAGCCCTGCACCGGTTGATCCTCACGAGCGCCGCTTACCGTCGCTCATCGTCGCACCCGGCTCCGCAAGCCGGCCAACTCAAGGACCCGCAGAATACGTGGCTCTGGCGCTTCCAGCCGCAGCGGTTGGAAGCGGAACAAATCCGCGACGCCCTCTTCGCGGCCGGCGGCGACCTCCGGACCGACAAACGGAACGGGCCGAGCGTGGTGTACAGCGAGCCGACCCGCAGCATCTTCACGCGCATCATGCGCAACAACCGCGACCCGCTCGCCGACGTCTTCGATGCGCCGCAATGGTTCAACAGCGCCTCCTCGCGCGATGTGACCACGACGCCGATTCAATCGCTGCTGCTCCTCAATAGTCCCTTCATGCTCAAACGCGGTGAAGCGCTCGCCGCCCGCCTGAAGAAGGAAGCCCCTGGCGATGAGGTCGCGCAGGTGCGACGGCTCTACCAGGTGCTCTTCGCGCGGTTGCCGACCGCAACGGAAGCGGCGCAGGCGGCCAAGTTCCTCCAAGAGGTCAGGGCGCAGAAGCCCACCGCGGCCGTGAGCGCCGCCTTGGCCAATGACTTCCAGCCCGAGAAGGTCCCCTTCCGCGACGGCCAAGGCGCCCATCTCGAATCGAGCCATCGCAAGCCGTTCCTCGCCTCTGGCGCAACCGAAGTCGACCTGGCCCGTGGCTTCACGATCGAGGCCGTCATCGTGCCACGCACGGTCAGCGATACCGGCTCGGTGCGCGTCATCGCCGCCCAGGTCGGCAAGGGCAAGGCCGACGGCTACTGGCAGTTCGGCGTGACCGGACAAAAATCCCGCCGCGCCCCGCGCGTGCTCGTGCTCCAAGCCTTCGGGCCGCTGCTCGGCGATGACTTCGGTGAAGCCGTGCATTTCTCCGGCCTGCGGATCGAGATGAACAAGCCTTATTACGTCGCCGTCGCCGTGCGTTATGCCGAAAAGAACGGCCCGGGGGAAGTCACGTTCTCCCTCAAGGACCTCGCCAACGACGATGAGCCGCTCCTCCACGACCGCGTGACCACCCGCCTCACGGGCGTGCGTACCGCCACCCAAACCATCCAACTCGGCGGCAAGGGCACCGACGCCGAAAGCTCCTTCCACGGCGTGCTCGACGACCTTCGCTTCAGCGCGGGCCCGCTCAACGACCAGGCGCTGCTCTACGCGAACGAAGATCGGCGCCCCGATACCCTCGGTTTCTGGCGCTTCGAAAACAAGAGCGGCACCCTCAGCGACTCTTCCGGCAAGGGCCGCGACCTCGCCGTCGGGGCCGTCGCAACGCCCAGCGCCAAGGGTGGCGCCACGCCCCTGGCGGCGCTGTGCCACGCGCTGCTCAACTCCTCCGAATTCCTCTACGTCGAATGAACGACCCACGCTGCCATCGGATTGAATCAAGCACGTCGCGACGCGACTTCCTCTTCAGCGCCGGCCTTGGCCTCGGCGCCATGGCCTTCAGCGACCTCCTCGCCAAGGAGATCGTCGTGCCCGCCGCTGGCACGCCGCTGCAGCCCGGCGTCGGCCAGATCAAGCCCCGCGCGAAGAGCGTCATCTTCCTCTTCATGGAGGGCGGTCCTTCGCAGATGGACCTCTACGACCCGAAGCCGCTGCTGAACAAACTCGCGGGGCAACGCCTGCCGGAAAGCTTCGGCTCGGTCATCACCGCCATGGGCGAGTCCAAGTCGCCGCTCCTCGCCTCCCAACGTGCATGGAAGCAGCATGGCCAATCGGGCCAATGGTTCTCCGACTGGATTCCGCATATCGCCTCGTGCGCCGACGACCTCGCCGTCATTCGCTCCTGCAAGGCCGACGGCATCAATCACTCCGCCGGCGTGTGCCAGATGAACACCGGCTCGATCCTCGCGGGTAAGCCTTCGCTGGGGTCGTGGATCAATTACGGGATCGGCTCCGAGAACCGCAACCTGCCGGCGTTCATCGTCATGCAGGACAACCAGAGCAGCGTCATCAACGGCCCACGCAACTGGGGCGCCGGCTTCATGCCTGCAGGCTACCAAGGCGTCCGCCTCACCGGCGGCTCCGAACCCATTCCCAACCTCAACACCCCGGAAGCCGTCAGCGCCGACCTGCAGAAATCGAAGCTCCAGTTGATCAACAGCGTCAACCGAGACTTCGCCGCCCGCTACCCAGACCGCTCCGAACTCGGCGCCCGCCTCGCGGGCTATGAGATGGCCGCGCGGATGCAGGCCGAGGCCCCTGGCGTCGTCGACCTCACCGGCGAGACGGAGGCCACCCGCAAACTCTACGGGCTCGACGATAAGACCACCGAAGGCATGGGGCGCCTCTGCCTCCTCTCCCGCCGCATGGTCGAACAAGGCGTGCGCTTCGTGCAGATCTACCACGGGGCCGGCTCCAAGTGGGACGCCCACTCCAAGATCGAATCCAACCACGCCGGCCTCTGCGCCTCGATGGATAAGCCGGTCGCCGGACTGCTCAAGGACCTCAAAGCCCGCGGGTTGCTCGAGGACACCCTTGTCGTCTGGGGCGGCGAATTCGGCCGCACCCCGATGTCCGAGAAGGGCGACGGTCGCGACCATAACCCGACGGGCTTCACCATGTGGATGGCGGGCGGCGGGGTCCAAGGCGGCCAGACCATCGGCAGCACCGATGACCTCGGCCTGCGCGCCGTCGATACCCCGCTGCATGTCCATGACCTCCACGCGACCATCCTTTGGCTGCTCGGCATCGACAACATGGGCCTGACCTACCGCTACAAAGGTCGCCCCGAACGTCCGACGCAAAACGAGGGCGAGCCGTACAAGAAGATCGTCGGGTAAGCGGCCGCGAGGGGACAAGTCGGCAAGGTGACAGGGGGACAAACGAGTTGGGCGGCGGCCACCGCCCTCCCCTTTTTCGCTTTGGCACTCCACCCACGGCCACCATAGTCGCGGCATGCCTTCCACCGCCCGTCGTCTGTCTGGCTTCACCGAATCGGTCATCCGTGGGATGACGCGTTTGGCCAACCAACACGGGGCGATCAACCTCTCCCAGGGCTTCCCGGACTTCGACCCGCCGGAGGCTTTGCTGGCGGCCCTGGAACGCGCCACGCGCGGCCCTTTCCACCAATACGCGGTGACGTGGGGCGCCCCGCGCTTCCGGCAGGCGCTGGCGGCGAAGGTCAACCGTTTCTCCGGCCTGCAGCTGGACCCCGACCAACACTTCGTGGTCACCTGCGGCAGCACCGAAGCGATGATGTGCGCGATGATGACGGCGTGCGACCCCGGCGATAAGGTCATCGTCTTCTCGCCGTTCTACGAGAACTACGCCGCCGACGCCATCCTCTCGGGTGCGCAGCCGATCTATGTGCCGCTGCGGGCGCCGCACTTCGGTTTCGACCCCGACGAGCTCGCGAAGGCTTTCGAACAGAAGCCCAAGGCCATCATCGTCTGCAACCCCTCCAACCCAACGGGCAAGGTCTTCACCCGGGCGGAGTTGCTCGAGATCCTGCGCCTCGCCGAAAAGCACGACGCCTACGTGATCACCGACGAGCCCTACGAGCACATCGTCTACGCCCCGCATCAGCACGTGCATTTCGCCGCCCTGCCCGGGGCCTTCGAGCGGACGATCACGTGCAATTCGCTGTCCAAGACCTACTCCATCACCGGCTGGCGCCTCGGCTACGTGCAGGCGGCCCCGCACATCATCGCCCAAGCCCGCAAGGTGCACGACTTCCTCACCGTCGGCGCCGCCGCCCCGCTGCAGGAAGCGGCCGTGGCCGGACTGGAATTGCCCGACAGCTACTACCACGGGATGGCGGCGGACTACGCGCAGAAGCGGACGCTCTTCATGGACATCCTCCGCCGAACGGGCCTGTCCTTCACCGAACCGCAAGGCGCCTACTACGCGATGCTCGACATCTCGCCACTCGGCTTCGCGACCGATACCGCCGCCGCCGAATGGCTCATCAAGGAAGTCGGCGTCGCCGGCGTCCCGGGCTCCAGCTTCTTCCGCGAACCCGAACAGCGCTACATCCGCTTCCACTTCGCAAAGAAGGAAGCCACCCTGCGTGCCGCCGGCGAGAAGTTCGCCCAAGGTCTGCGCAAGCGGTAAGCGGGGGAGCTCGGCGCACCGCGACCAGAAACACCACGGGGTTCCCCCTTCGGTGCTTATTCCGGTCCCCGGTCCCCCTTTTCAGTTCTCAACGTTTGCGCCTTTGCACAGGCCGCAGGCCGATCGGCACCGCTGCACCCATTCGCCACAGGGAAACAAAGACGCTGTCCTAATCGACTCTCGCTTTCCCGACCGCCAACCGCTGGGCACCATGCCCCCATCTTCCCTTGCCCCCGCGCCCCCTTATCCCCTATTCCCCAAACGTTCGATGCGCCTCCTTCTCCTCGCTCTCACAGCCTTGCTCGTCGGCTGCGCCAGCAGCCCCGATGTCTTCACCCAGCAGCGCCAACTCGGCAAGGGGCTCAACATGGGCAACTCGCTGGAAGGCCCCACCGAGGGAGCATGGGGCCGGAAAATCGCGGATGCGGACTTCCCACGCATCAAAGCCGCGGGCTTCGACTCCGTGCGCATCCCGGTCAGGTGGTCGACGCACGCCGCCCAGACCGCGCCATACACCATCGACCCAGCCTTCATGCAACGCGTCGACCACGTGGTCCGCACGGCACTGGCGGCCGGCCTCACGGTTTCGCTCAACGTGCACCATTACGACGAGCTCGACCACGCCCCCGCCGCCCACCGCGAGCGCTTCACGGCCCTGTGGCGGCAGATCGCGACGCACTTCGCCGCTTTCCCCGACCGCCTGCAGTTCGAGGCCTATAACGAACCCAACACCAAGCATACGGCGCAAGACTGGAACCTGAATTTCGCCGCCGTGCTCCGCGAAATCCGCAAAACGAACCCGACGCGCGCCGTGCAGGTCGGCGGGGTCGAATGGAATCAGGTGTACACGCTGAAGGACCTCCAGCTCCCGCCCGAAGACCGTCACCTCATCATCCACATCCACTACTACGCCCCGTTCCACTTCACCCACCAGAATGCGTTTTGGATCAAGGGCGCGGAGGCCTGGAAGGGAACGAAATGGGCAGGCACCGAAAAGGAGCTCGCCGCCGTGCGCAAGGACTTCGACGTCGCCGCGGCGTTCGCGAAGGCCCAAGGTCGCCCCGTGCACCTCGGCGAATTCGGCACCTGCGCCGGCGTCGAGGACATGGCTGCCCGCGTCCGCTGGACGAAGTTCATCCGCGCGACCGCCGAGGAGCGCGGCTTCACCTGGGCCTACTGGGAATACCAAGCGAACTTCGGACTCTGGGACCCTGAAACCCAAACCTGGCGCACCCCGCTGCTGGACGCGTTGGTGAAGTAAGGGGGAGAGTGTAAGGGGTTGGGGGTTGGTCGAGATGTGTCGACTGCCTCGGGTAGGGACAGCACCACGTGCTGTCCTCACTGCCTCGGGTAGGGTCGGGACGGCGTCACGACCTCACTGCCTCGGTTACGGGCAAGGCTTCGCCTTGACCTCCTCTCTAGGAGAGCGCGGTAAACCACGCCCCTACCTTGCAACGGTCAACGGACGCTACGCCGTCGCGTCCCTACGTTTAATCCGTCATCTGTACTCGGTAATCCGCTAGGGCAGCACGAGGTGCTGCCCCTACCTTAACCCTCCCTTTCTCGCCCTGCGAAAAAGAGTGGTGCTCCCGTTGGGACTCGAACCCAAATCGCCGGCTTCGGAGGCCAGAATTCTATCCATTGAAATACGAGAGCGTCCCGCCATCCAAACAAGCGGAGAGCTAGGGAGTCAAATACTTCCCGAAATCAGCTATTTGGCGGGCTTTCCCGACCCCGCTTTGGCGGCATCCTTCACCGCCGCAGGCTCCGGCTCCATGCGCTCAGGCACGGCGACGATGCGCGGGACCTTGCGGTCCGGGTCGGGCACGATGAACAGGAGGTGACGCTGCCCCGGCTCCTTGACCCAACTCGAACGCATCAGCGGCACGCTCTCTTCCTCACCTTGTTCGGGTGCCACATCGACGAGCACGTGGTAAACATCGCCGGGCTTACCGGGCGGCAACTGGATGGCGGTCTGACGCGGGGCGACGATCGCCTGGGCGGTGCCGAGCTTGGAGTAAAGGGTGCGTCCGCTGAGGTTGAACCAGAGCACGGCCCCTTCCGGAGCCTTGGTGCGCGAGAACTCCACGGGGAGCATGCGGAAAGCCAAGGGGCCGGCTTCACCGGTAGGCAAGAGCACGACCAACGGGTCGTTCATGCCGTCCGGGATATCCACGAACGGGGCATTCGCCGGCAAGGGCTCGTCTTTGGTCGGAGCCTTGGAGGCCGCATACACACGCACGGTGCCGGTGGTCAGCGCCAACCGCTTCGTCGAAATCGAGAGGCGCGGCAGATCGACTTCTTTGATTTCCTTCCCTGCCACCAGGAAAAGGCTGGCGGGCGCATCATCCGGCGCCTGCACGTAGAGCAGACGCAACGAACGGGCGGACGACCCCTCCTGCGCCGAGGCGACGGCAACCAAGCAGGTCAGGAACAAAACAAAGCGGCGGATCATAGGTCTTTGGGAGCCAACCAACGGAAGGAGACGAGACGCACGCGGCGGCCGAGGACGACATTCACGCGACGGTTATTGGCGGAGGTCGGCAAGGTGACATCTCCCAGCGGGGCTTCATGCGCCGGCACGGTGGCGTCGACGTAATCAGGGATGCGCTGATACACGGCCTCACACCAAACCTTGGCGTTGGCGCCATTCACCAACGGCGAAGTGCCCATGGCACGGACGACGAAGGTTTCATCGCGGACGCTGATGACGGGCGAGAGGCGATCGAGGACATCAGCCTGACGAGGCCAGCCCGGGAAACCATAGGTCGAGGAGCCTTCGGCAGCCTTGGGATGGAGGTAATCGCCCTTCGAGCCAGCTCCCGAACTGGTCCAATCGCCGAGCGGGAGCTGTTGCTCCAACCCACCGAAATCGCCAACCTTGCTCGTGGTCTTACCGAGGGTCTTCGCGCTCACGGCGGGATTGAAACTGTTGCCGGCATTCTCGAGCGCCTTCAGGGCCGTGCCCAACGCCCCGCTCAACGAGGGATCCAAGGGGTTGCCGGACTGCGGGGTCGCCAGCTGGCGATTGACGAATTCGGAGAGCGAGAGGAACGGGCCACGGGCCTTGACCTGCTTCACGATCTCGACGGCGAGTCGCTCGAGTTGCGCATCGGACAGCGCGGCGAAACCCAGCACGGCGCCGGAGGACCCACCCGAGGTCACAGGACCTTCGTGGGCAATGGACATACGCGCCAACGGGTTGTTGACGGCCGTGGCGGTGCTGACCGACGAATTGCCGGGCTTGATGTAGGGCACGGAAGTCGAACGGAGGTTGCCGAGCAAGGCACGCCAAGCGACGACCGAGGTGCTGTTGACGTTGAACTGACCCGGGACGCGCAGGGTGGCGGCCACCCGCTGATAGGCGACGGGCTGGACCGGGACGCCGGAGAATCCGCTGGCGCCGGTCACGGCGAGGTCGAAGAGCGGAGCCTTCGCGTTCGGCAGGAACCAGGAATTCGGCAAGGTCGTCGTGCCGGCGGCAAAAGAGGTCCAACGCTTCTTCATGCTCTCCATGACGGTTTGGTTCCAGACGTGCTCGTTGCCCGTGGACGGACGCAGCGAGGACCAATCGGTCGGCAACGGGGCCAGGGACGAAAAGAACCAATCGTCGAAGAGGATGTGGTTCAGGCAATAGCTGTCATCGTGCTGCAGGAAGGCCTGGTGAATCTCATCGCGGCTGCGCAGGTTGCCCGCCATATCGATCCAGCGGCCGACGGCGTCGTCGGGCGGCAAGATCGGCGAGGCATCCGCATTGCCGATCAGGCCATAGTGGAAAGGCGGCGCGGGGTTGGTGGCACGGATGTCGCAGCCTTGCAGGCCCGGAATCGACTGAACCGGCTTGACCGGCAGCTCGGCGACGGCGGCGCGCTGCAGGCCGGAGGTCGGATCCAAACCCGTCAGGATGAAGCCGCCGTAATTGCTCGTCGGGTCCGACTGCGGACCGTTCAGGTCCGCGAAGCCCGTCATCGGCAGGAAGTAGAGGTCATACGGCGCATTCACCGGATTCATCGCCCCCGCATACTGCACGCCGCTGTTCGCCGAAGAATAGAAGCCGCCGACACCTTCCCCATACTGACCCACCATCGAAACGGTGCTAGTATCGGCGACATTGGCTGAAGCATAGGGGAAGGCCGTAAGGACTCCGGCGGACTTCAGGCCGATCTCCGTGTACGTCGTGAAGGGCGAAGCCTGCAGGAAGCCCTTTGAGACGGTCTTCACGCCGGTGCGGTTGTTGTACTGCGCGACGCCATCGTTCGAGAGGCGCAGGCCGAAGGCGAAGGTCCCGAAGGCACGCGGGGCCGCGGCCGCTTCCCCCAAGGTCTGCTGGAAGGGATACGGCGCGTCTTGGCCGTAGAGCTGCTGGAACTGGGTGGTGCTCGTACCGACGAAACTAAAGCGGACCGGAGAATACTTATAATTGACCGGATAGTAGTCGTAGTAGATGCCGTCGCGGGCGACGGTGGTGTTATCGATGTTCTTCAGCAGGCGGTAACTCAGGAGGCCGCTCCCCGACGCAGTGCCAGGTAGGGCCATCTGCCAACCCGACCGACCGCTCGCGACGTACCCAGGGGTGAGGTTATAATTTCCGCCGGAACCCAGGGCGATCGGGATTGGACTACCCTCGTTCATCGCGAAGACGCGCGTCTGTCCCGGCTCCAGGGTAATCTCAGCCCCGCCGCCAATGATCAGGTTGACGCCGCCAGAAAAATAGGGGCCGACATGTTGGGTCACGTTGAAACCGGCCCCATCGCTGCAGTTGATGTAGATGGGCAGGGACTGCCATTTGCAATAAGCGCGGAAACTGGGGACGGTGAGGCGGACGTTGAAGGGGTTCCAAAGCGTCACGACGGGTTGCGCGATGAACGCAGGCGTGGAACCCGTGGCGGACGAAGCGAAGACGTACTGGATGCGGGCGATGAGCGGGTGGCGGTGGATGCGCTCGTAATAACTATAGAGGTCACCCGCGTTGGTCGCGGCCACGGGCTGCGGCGGCAACATCGTGGTGACGTTGGCGAGCTGGGGGTCGGGATTGGTGACGTACTTACGGTAGTGCAGGCAGTAGTCGGTGAGGTAGGCCCAACTACGGATCGGCGGGAAGGACGAGAGGCCCGAGTAGCCGCCGAAGTTCGTGCCGCCGTCCGAAGCGACCCCCGCCGAGGTACCACCCAATGAACCATAATCGGACCACCAATACATCAAGGCGTGACGGCGACGATTGCCGATGCCGCCCGGCATCTGCGCGTCAGGCAAGGGACGCTGGAAGGCGAGGTCGTAATCCGGGTCGCCGCCATTGCGCGGAACCTTCTGCGGCTTGACGCGGAAGAGCGGCATCTTGCCCTGGCGGCCGGAGTCGATGGCGTTCGCCCAATCCCACGTTTCGGTGAAGAGCGAGAGGTCCTTGCGCAGGCCGCCGGTCGCCGTGTTGGTCAGCAGGCCTTCGCCGTAGAGACTGACGTCATGGAAACCGGCCTTGGTCAACGGGGTCGGGGTCGCGTTCTTCAGCACATCGGTCAGGCGCGAGGCATCGGCAGGCGCCGGCAGCAGCGGCACCGTCGGCGTCGACAGCGGCTGATTGACCGGCATGGGGACGGCGTTCGCGATGAGCGCGGGATAGCCGATGGCTTCGAGGTCCGGCGCACCGAAGGTCTTCGCACGCTGGGCCCAATCCAAGTTATCGGAACCCGCGGAAGCCGTGGCGGCGTTCGGGATGATGAGGCGGACCTTCTGGTTCTCACCGCCGACCCACCAACAGAAATAGCCCTGCGAACCGTCGGTGGTCGCCGTGGCGGGCTGGCCGTCCACGAAGGAGATGGGCGTCGCGTGAATCTGCCGGACGGCGAGCGGATCGGTCGCCGAACCGACGAGGGGAACCGTCCCGGCGTTCGCGACGACCGAGGGCGGCGCGGGTGGCTTGACGGCCGTCCCATTGGGCAGCGTGAAGGTGGCGTTGCCATACCCCATCTGGTTGGAGAGCATCCAGCCCAAGAAGCGCGCCGAGGGAGCGGTGCTCGTATTGAAAGCCTTCAGCTTCGAGGAGTAATCGGGCTTCTGCGGACGGCCAGCATAACGGCTATTCGGCCGGATGTCGTGGTCGTTGCCCTCCCAGCTGCGCCAGATGCCGAGCACGGGGTACTCGAAGGGATCCGCGCCCGGATTGGAGACCGAGGAAAGAGCGGGATCGTCGTAGAGGGAGGCCGGGGCGGAGACACGCGTGTCGGGACCGAGGCGTTCCTGCAGGGCAGCGCCCGCCAAGCGGACGGCCCCCATCGCGTTCAGGCGAGCCACGGCCTCGGCCTGCTTCGTCATCGCCAGCGAGGACTCCACCTTCAGGAACGAGGCGAGCACGATGACGACCATCACCATCATGGTCATGACAACCATGGATAGGACGAGGGAGAACCCCTGCCGTGGGCGGGGAGACTGTAAGGGGGTAGACTTCACCGTAACGTTGTTAAAATTAAAC
>Ga0315905_10004511_pt1 | contig 14232 bp, 18 predicted proteins | sample LakEriMetagenome_5_FD_203522 | JGI IMG/M metagenome (GOLD analysis project Ga0315905, IMG submission 203522) | Freshwater fungal communities from buoy surface, Lake Erie, Ohio, United States - Buoy 4 MA121 | ecosystem: Environmental > Aquatic > Freshwater > Lake | place: USA: Lake Erie, Ohio... | reverse complement strand
ACGTACAGCGACGCCATGTGGCACGAGGCGAGCACGCGCAAACCCTGTTCTTCCTTACCCACCTACCTCACCCCCGCTTACCCTGGCCTCACGCTACCCACTCCCGCTCTCTTCGGGCTGGCGCTGGGGCCTGTGGGCGGGCATCCCGGCTCGTTATTGCGCATCGTAAATGTGCCCTGGGGATCCGGGCCCCTGCGCCGCGTTGCCGCATGCTGCGTTTGTGCGAGGGCCCGCGCTCACCTGCGCTCTTTGCGTCATCGTTGTGTGTGCAGGACGACGACGCAGGGGCCGATGACGATGGCCAGGTGCGTGCGTGTGTGCTCTTCACTGTTCTGTGATGCCGGCGTGTCTGCAGTGACCTGGCGCTGCACCCTTTCTTTGCCGCGACATTTTCCTTCTGCGAATTGTATGAAGGCGTCCAAGTGCGCGTGGTGCTTACACAGCTGCGGCCGCAGAACTCGCCCATCGCGTGGGGACAGAGCATCGTGTACAGCAACGGCAAGACCTTTCCCGCGCAGCGCCCTCCGTCAGCTGTTGGCAAGCTAGCGGGGTGGGCACTGGGCAAGGTCATAGGTAAAAGTAGCTCGTCCAATGAGGAGGAGACATTGCAAATGTGCTGGGCGGTCAGCCAGGAGGTTGCCCACCGCGCAGGCCTCTGGCCCCGGGACCACGACTCATCTTGTCAACGCCAGGCCCTGTTGAAGCTGCTCGGTCCCACGCCAGCTGGCTTCGAAAACGTGTCGCACCATGCCTTCATCGGCTCTCCGCACTTCCTTGAAATGGCAGATTCAGGACGACGAGGGGTCAGGACCGAGGGCGAGGGTGCGGGGGGAGAGGCAGGGAGCAGCAGGCTCGACGACTTTGATCCGGACGAGCGAGGAGAGGCAGGGTGTGTACCGCTCCTGCGCGGCGACTTCTACCGCCTGGTCAATGTAGCAGTCTACGAAAACGCTTCACTGCCCAAGGGATGCACAACGAGTGGCTTTTCGACGGCCTGGACCAGCTCCTTTCATCAGTCCTGGTCCCGTTTGGTTGCCAAGGCCAAGGAGCAAGAGGGAAGGAGAGGGGGAGAGCAAGGGCCTGGAGGCGAGCAAGCAACCTCAGTTGTGGACTTCGAGTGGCGCCGAGCCAAGAGTCCAGCAGGGCTCGATAAGCCCCACGCCGTCGCCGCCGCCTCCTCCTCCTCCTCCTCCTCCTCGCTGCTCTCTGAGCTTGCCAGGGCGCTGCCCGCCCACCCCGCCCTCCAGCCGAGCGCTGATGATGCCGCTCTCTCTTCCGCTTCCCCATCGCACAAATCGCTCGACGGGAGAGCGGGCTGGGGCGTCACACCTGCTGCGTCTGCGTCGCCCAGCACAGCTGCCCCGTACACCTTTGGCAACGGCCAAGCGTGGGAGACGGACAAGATCGGCGTCGTGGTGTGCAGGGCCATTCCGATAGACTTCGAGCAGACACGTGTTGAGGGGCCGCGAAGCATGGAGGGCACCCAATCTCAAAAGTCGGGCTCTCTGGTGGCTTTATATAGTCAAATATACTAGGGCATTGACTTCTGAGAATTTCTGCCAGGGTGGCGGCTAGTCTTGGGTACCGGCACTTCCGGCACCTGCTTCCGCAGTGCGGCAAGCTCGGCGATACCGACACGAGCCGAGCAGTGGCGCAAAAATGCCATCGTCAATCTTTTTCACTGCCCAATTCTCCACCGGGGCCGCACGGTCCTCAACGTCGTCAGGCACGGCGTGGTGGGCTTCACGCGAGATACCGCTGCTCACATTACGGCACACCTCGACCTCACTGTGCGGCATGTGGTGCGCGAGCAGTGCAAGGCAGGGCTGGCGCTGAGGGTTGTGTCCATCAACTTGCTGAGCCACTATAAGGCGACGGGAGAGCCCGAGATGATGGAGCGGCAACTGGCCTCGTTTCAGGAGGTCATCCGCCGCCTCAACGGCAAGCACCTCGGCAGGCAACTAGTTCTCTAGTTCTCAAAATTCTCTTGGATAGTGACTTGATATGGGAAATATACTAGTGCACTGACTTTTGAGGACGAGCAGCAGCGACACTGATGGCTTGCCCAAAGGGTTGCCTGTGGTCCAGTATGCCCAGCTCCTCCTTCCCGGAAACACCGACCAGTGGGAAATGGGTGCTGACTACAACCGGCGCAAAAACATCGAGTGCAAGCTGCTGTACCTTCAGTGGGTCTGCGACGACGCTGTCTTTGCTCTCAAGCGCTTGCTCGTCCTGGGTGCCTGCAGTGAAGCGGGGCCCGCCGGCCCAGGCGGTGTTCATGCTGCAAGTAGACAGGGCGGCGCGTCGGCGCACCTCCACTGGCCGCCCCTCCGCAAGGAGCTCGCGGGCGCGGTGCGTGCGCGCGTGGTCGCAGGCGGAGCGGCAGACAAGACGGCTATCATCGACAGCATCTGCTGGGGCGACTTGCCCATTGACGCCCATTTCAAACAGAATCTCTTGCTCCCTATTGTGCATGCGCCTGACGGCGAAGTCTGGGGCACGCTCATCCGACAGCTGCCTGAATACTTGCGCAAGCGGCTTGATGATCAGCTGCGTGCGGCGCGCCTGGATCTGGAGCTCTCGGGCCCCGATACGCGTTCTGTCGAAGTCGTGCGCGCCACCGTGGTCCTCATCCGCCATATTCTACATATGTTATCCACGCTCTTGGGTTTCGTCCATCAGCGCGCAACAACAGCGTCGGCTGCATCGACGCGTGTGCCTCACCAGTCCCCCCGGGTCACACATGGCACGCCAGCGCAAACGGGCTCAGTGGGGGCAGCATTTGCTAGCGACCCTGCGGCGGCCAGGGGTGGTGGCGGTAAGGCTCAGAACGGGAGTAGCGAGGATGGAAAAGGGGTCGCAGATGGCCTCGCGCCATCTGTCGACGCCCTGTGTGCCTCTGACTCGCTCACGCCCAGGGAGTCTTGCTACGCTCTGCAAGAGGATGCGCCTGGGCGCAAAGACGGCGAGCGTAAGGGTGAGGTGGAGGAGCAGGGGCAGGATAATGGGGTGGGGGGGCGAGCAGACGGTGGGCAAGAGATGAGCGAGGCTGGCATCAGTGCGCAGCTAGCACAGCACATCTCAGAAATTGAACGCGCGCGCATGTCAGTCAACCTCCTGCGGACGCTAGTGCAGGCGGAGCTGGGGATGTGGGAGGGTGGCTACCTTGCCTTCGCCTCAGACAGCAAGAACGAGGACATTCCCGGCAGTGATGACAAGGCGCCGCAAGAGAAGCGCCGCCGCTTCAGCCGGTCTCTGTGTCTCTTTCCCTAATCTCTCTGCCTGTGTTCTCTGCCTGTCCTCTCTCTCTCTCTCTCTCTCTCTCTCTCGCTTTTTATGCGTGCGCGTGCGTGAGTGCGTGCTCTCTCGCCATCACCCTCTCACTTTCTCACTCTCTCCCTCTCTCACTCTCGCACTAAGTGAGTGAGAGAAGAGTGAGACAGGATGCATTCAACAACAAACGCTGCTGACTTGCCGACCCGCGGCACAGGGCAACGTCATTGTCAGTGTCTGCCCTCCTCAACCAGACGCTCGGTGTCGCTGTCTTCATTAATTGCAAGAGCGGCCTGGACAGAACTGGCCTCCAGACGGGCATTCAATTTTGCCAATCAGCTCTGTGGAGCTTGTACCCCGAGCACCGTTGGGGCTTGCATCTGGCGGCTATCAACTGGCATCTCCTCCAGTCACGTCATTCGGTATGGCGATGCCACTGATGCCATTTGCCCCTCTGCTCTTACCACTAGCGTGCCTGCCGTTTGTTAGCACTAAACTAGTTTGTTAACTACCTCGATGCCTTGGGTACCTGCTTCCCAGACCCACTAGCGATGAGCGCAGAGCCCTTGTCGCCAGGCACCCGCAACATTGTTACACAACGTAACACGATACGTTTATGGACAGGGGGCCGACGAAAAGTTCAGCCAACCCAGCTCTGGCAGTCCGGATAGTTTTGCCACGGAACAGGATCGTCTGAACTGGTTTCGGTCCTTGCTGCGCGAGCGTTGGTGCATTCGTGCTCACCGCACTCACTCTTCTTCCAGCCACCCTCCTTCTGAGAATGCCTATTGCGACGACAACCTTGTTTTCGAGGACAACGTGCGCGTGCTGCGGGCATTGTACCCCCTCACATGTCTTTATCGCAATTTCATGCTGGCGTACTTGATCGAAGCAAATGCCGTCATCACGTTTGCTTCCACCGGTGTCCGCGGCATGAAGTACGACGGCCACCCGTTGATCGGTCCTCCCCCTCGTCTTCCGCTCGCGCACTTGTGTTCTTTTTTCGTGCCCGGCATGCGGGCTCTGGATGGCAGACTTACGAGACTTACGCACGCAAACATACTCGTGCCACACCCACGCAGGGGCTTTAATCCCACGAGAAGTGAGGGTGAGTCCCGTGCCACAGAGGGGCGGGGGAGTGACAGGGGCGGCAGAGAGAGAAGTTCGAACGTGTGCATTGTACTCGAGACAGTACCTCGGACTCAAAAGCCTCGCGGGGGGCAAGCTTGCCCAGGATACGCTTACCGACCTCGGCAGGCTCTTGCTCGTGGATGCCTCGCGCTATCGGAGCAGCTGATCGAGGCTTCCACGAGCACAGGGGTTCCCCGCTCGAGCACCTCAGAATGTTGAGCAATTGCTTCTTCCACTGCAGCGTGCTGCATGTTAATGCATTTTTAATTTGGAAGTATCTCGTTTGTGAAGTGGCGGTCTTTGAGTGAACACTAATTTTATCGTTTACAGAACCCCTTGTGCAAGGGGCTTTACAGTCGATCCTCTCTCCCCCCCCCTCTCTCTCTTCCCCCCTCTCTCTCTCCTCCCCAGCTTCCAGTCAATTAGTCGCTTAAATCAAATAGCAGTGTCTTTAAGAAGAGCCAAAACTCCAGGATCTGCAGCACACATACACACGTCATTTGAGACACGCGTAAACAAGGGCTGGCGCAACCGGGGGATTTGGTGCGATGGAAGGAGTGAGGGTGACTCGAACCGGAACAAGATGCACGCAAGGGTCAGGATCCAATGAAGGTGCTGGTTCCACATCAGCGAGTAAAACTCTCCTGCATACACCTCTCATTGTCAGCCCGTTGGTTGCCGTGCCATGCCCCTACCCATGAACAGCGCTGCAACAACGCCCCCGGACACATCACACACTGTCTCAACAGATGCTACAATTCATGCTTCAATTCGGTCACGCCTTGTGGAGCACCTGAGGAGCTGACTCGGATTGTGCTGCTTGAGAAGCGCTGACAATCGCTCTTTTTGTTTCACCTGCCCAATTTAGCATAAGGTTTATTAGACACCGACCGTTGCATCCAGGATGCAACAACGCATGCGCCAGGATGCAACAACGCCTGCGAAGAGCCGGTCGTAGGACACGGCAGGGCACAGCAGGCGGAATAGTTATATGCACGATAATGTAAGTAAACTGACAAATACAATTATTATACTTGGCAGGACAGGGCAGGATAGAGACGAGCACTCACCAGTAAGGCAGCACTAATGTGTTGCTAACGTGTTGCTGTGTTGCTAATACGTTGCTAATGTTTTGCTAATGTGTTGCGAATGTGTTGCTAATGACCAGTAAGGCCGCAAAGGGCAGAGAGCGATTGTGCAGCTGAAAATAGCTCGATCTGCCGACGAGGGAAGAGCGTCGTCTCTCGTTCGCTCTGAGCGGCGATGGCACAACTAGTGCCGTCTGCCCTCCCGTCCTTGCAACCTGCGTGTGTGTGTGTGTGTGTGTGTGTGTGTGTGTGTGTGTGTGTGTGTGTGTGTGTGTGTGTGCAAGTGCTCGCTTCTCTGTGCCCCGCAAAGACCTAGAACGTCGTTCTCTATATTAGAATGTGTTAACACTATATAGCTCACTTTCCGTGCCCAGCCCCGCGATTCCGGGTGGATTAGAGATTAGATGTTGATCAATGTCGAAGACGAAGCAAAGACTGAGAAGGTTCAGGGCTATCACACACCTGCTGCTGCTGCTGCGCGTGGTCTTCTGACTGCGCCGCTGCCCCAGACTGTGACAGGAAAGCAGAATATGTGACAGGAAAGCAGATAGCAATGGCAAGGTGATCAGAGGGCGAGAAGCAACATTGCGTTACATGAGGAGGAGGATACATGTGTGACATATGAGGAGGAGAATACATGTGTGTCATATACATTGCGTTACATTGCGTTGTCCGTGGCGCCCTTGTCAGCCCGCCCAAAAGAGCTCTCTGGGGACCACCAGGTCTCTCTCTCTCTCTCTCTCTCTCTCTCGGACACGCTAGGCGAACCTCACTCACAGCGCCATGAAATTTGAGACCTGTCCACGAACCAAGCTCTGCCACGCACAATAGCGTGGCACACCCAACTAAACACAGCGGCACGGCACACGAACTAAAACACAGCACAGAGGCTGCTTTCTAGCAGGTCTCTTTTGCCACTATAGTAGGTCTCTTTTGACAAGAACTAAAACACAGCATAGAGGCTGCTTCAAAAGCAGGACACGACAGGAACAGAGACGGAAACCTGCAGTTCAAGTATGTGCAACTCTACTAGGTCTCTTTTGACACTATAGTAGGTCTCTTTTGACACTACAGTAGGTCTCTTTTGGCACTATGGAACCTGCGGTTCAAGTATGTGCAGCTCGGGACAAGACTGAATGCGCGCCGCGAGGCCTTTGCCTTTGCCCATGTCGTGGTCCCACGAATTCCGCAGTCCCCCGCCACCAGCACTAGACATACCGCCAGGCAGCGGCCCCAATTCATCACTGCCCCCGACTCCTCGCTCTCCCGCTCCCCCGCCATCCGCAAATGCATGCAGTGTGTTGGTGGAGGAGATGGAGGGTATCCCGCCGGAATCCGCCGATGGCGCCACGAGCAGCTCCAGGGCGACGCCGCCCGGCAGGTGCCGCGCATCCACGAGCCGTTGCAACACAGCAAAGATTGGAAAGTGGTTGACCTCTCCCACTATCACCCCCACCGCACCTTGTGTCATGCACACAGCGGAGTGGACGAGGAAGAAGAGAAGATAATAGACAAAGGTAGTCGGAAAGAGGAAGACGAGCACGGTGAAGAGCAGTGTGCCCAGCAGCAGCTGGTCCATGGAGTATTGGCACGCGTCTATGCGCCGTCGCAGCACGTTGCGCTTCTTGCCCCGGAAGAGCCGCCATAAAGATGTGAGGGCCTTGGTCTGGAGACCGTGCCATCGGGCCGCGAGGGAGTAGAACAGGCGAATGTGGAGGGTGGCTAGCGACAGCAGATCCGACATGACGCACAACATCACGGTCACGCCAAACGCCCCCGACACGGCCGTCGACACGAGGATCACGGGCAGCAGCGGGTGTGCGGCGCGGTACAAAACCTGATAGCCCTCGATGCCTAGAATGCAGAGGTTGCCCAGGCAAAAGTCTAGGTGGTTAGAACAGTTCGTGACTAGGCACTGTGCCAACACATTAGGTACATATTAGGCACACATTAGGCACACATTAGGTACACATTAGGTAAACATTACCTAGCATGCAGAGGTTGCCCAGGCAAAAGTCTAGGTGGTCGTTGAGCTTCAGCCCCGCCGGCACTCCCATGACCCAACTATGCGTATATGCATGTATATATACACACACACACATACCTATGTATAATACATACATACATGCACACGCACGCACACACACACGCACACACACACGCACAGACACTCATACGCACACACGCACACACGCACACACGCACACACAGACACAGACACAGACACAGACACAGACACAGACACAGACACAGACACAGACGCATACATACATATATACTGATATATATGCTTATGTTCACCGAATGGCAACGAGGAGTATAAAGTTGAGCCGATCTGACATGAAGTCAGTCATTTGGAGGATTGCCGGCGCGTGCGTCAAGGTGTAGCTGCAGCAAGCTAGCCCCACCATCAAGTCCAGCCCCACCACACACACTGTGCTGTTGAATTGCACCTGTGTGTGTGTGTGTGTGTGTGTGTGTGTGTCTTTGTGTGTGCGTGGGTGTGTGTGTAATACACACACACACACACACACGTACATATATGAATATATATATGTAAATACACCCACACACACTGACACCCACACCCACACACACGGACCGAGACAGCGCGGGAGCGAGCATTGGACGTGTGGCGTTGAAGCTCGGTCCACGCGCCAGGCGACATGACGGGCGACTGCGAAAACAATGCGAGCCGGCAGTACAGCTGCCTAGCCACCGCAGACACGTGCCGCAGCCGGAGCACGGGGCGCGCGGCACCGCGCTCACGTTCAGGCATCTTGGCGGCAGTGCGCTTCACGGCAAACTCCACCGGACAATCGAGGAGCTCTAGCAGAAGCTGAGCGAGGACGCGAATGGCCATCATAGCGATGATCACCATGTGCAGAGCAATTGAATTCAGCCCTCCCAGTAGCCGCCCAAGATAGCACATAACCGCGGAGACGCATGAGGCAAGGGCGGCTGCCGCGGTGCCAAGAGTATTCCGCACGAGCCCCCCCGGAGGGCTGCACCGGCTACGGCCTTGCGGCTTGTCTCGCACTTCCGACGCATACGGAAAGGGCGGGCAATCCAAGAATTTGGGGTCCCGCTGGACGTGTGCTGTCCCCAACGACGAGCCTCCGGCACTGCCGCCCGTGTCCCCCCCTGGGCTCGAGTTTCCTTGCTTTTCGCCCCAAGCTGTCGCATGCCGCTGGCCAGTCCAGGACACCGCCTTCCTCTTCCGCAGATCCCTCCCCCGCAGCTCATCCTCCTCTGCAGGAGCATGTGCACGCTCCTCGCCCGCATCATCGTTGTCGCCCGCTCGCGTCTCCTCACCCCCGCCGTCCTCCACCGCACTTCGCTCTGCCTTGCCACGGACGAAGTTTTCCCAGAGATCTGCCTCCCATAGCAGATGCGAGGGCGTGCATCCGGTGTATAGGAAGCCTACTACTTCTGCCAGCACCTGCTCGACCAGCGCGGACTCATTGATCTGCATGAGCGCCTTTTCGAAGTCCGACGCCTGGCTGAAGCTCTGCAGCGCGTGATCCGGATCAGGGTTGAAGGGCACGGTCGAGAAGTAGCTAGAGCTGTTGGGCTGCTGGTAGAGCACAAATTGCGCCGTGACACTAAACACGCTGTAGCGGAACCCGCAGCAGTGGATGTCGCAGAGGCGTGGGCAGTTGCCGTGCCTATCGAGGGTAAGCCAGAAGTTGGCTACCTGCCGGATCGCTCTGATGGCGTGCACCTGCTGGCGGGCAGAGCCGTTCTGCCTGTACTCGCCAAGCAGGCCAGGCGCTCCGCCGCACTCGAAGAAGAGGTGCGAGTAGCGCTTGCTCTTGCCGATGATGCGGAGCGCCTGGTGCAGCATCTCCATCGGGATGTCGGTCGCCACGGTCGCGACACTCGCCGTGAACGAGTGCACGTTCCAGCCCACGAGCAGGCCACTGTCGCCCTCGGTGCAGTGGGACGGCCAAAAGATGCGCGTGACATCCGACTTTTTGCCCTTGCCCTTGGATACCGCGTCCATCCCGAGGGCAGAAACGAGAAAAGGGAGAGAAAGAGCCCCTCGCCGCCCCAGTTGCCCCTCTTGTCCGCCACTAGATCTTCTCACCGTACCATCAAGTTTCTTAGAATCTTAACGAACCAATTTCTTCCAGAACGGGCCAGGAGCCAAGGGAGGTGGGGAGAGTAATCATGGCACCAGTCTTCGTTGGCCTCATCATCGTGAGTCAACGCGGCGTGCTGCGTCTGACAACGTGCTTGCCGTGCGCCCCAGCTCAGGGCTGGAGGTGGTCGCGGATAGCGCCCACCCTAAACCCTCAACCTGGAGGGGTCGCAGATGACGAGAAGAGATTGTGTGGGAGTCAAGCGCGTGACATGCGCGGCCGCACATGCTGCCCTGGTCAGCTGCTGCTGGGGCGCGCGTACGCTCCTGATTGCGGTGTGATGTGTGCAGTGCGGCCTCATGACTGTGGTCGCGATCGCACCGATCCCTTCGCAGTGTGCAGGCGACTTCAATCCTCCGCCAAACCAGCGATCAGCATAGGCATGCGCTCGCCCCGCGCATATTTCAGAAGACATGCTACGCAAACTGGCAAGCGAGAGGGTCTCCTGCCCTCAAACGCATGCTGTAATTGAAATGCAAGCGAGAGGGTCTCCTGCCCTCAAACGCATGCTGTAATTGACATGCAGGCTCGATGCGAGCCTTTAAAAAAGGAATACCCTGCCAGCTTCCGCGCTGCCACTTGACAGGGGGAACCGACGTTCATTTGACGTTCGCGGCTGCCGCGAGCTCTTGCTGCAATCACTAGGCCGTGCATACACAGCACCGAGTCTGGTCGAATGTATTTGAAGTAAGCAAAAATAGAATAACTTGACCGCTACTTGGGTCTTCAGTTATCGAATGCCAGTCCGCACGCGCCGCAATATAATGGCGCAAGGGGAATGCGGGGACGTGCATGTTACCCATCTGCCCTCCCATTGCAGCCCTCATCCGCAGATATGGAAAACAATAATGGCACAACCTGTCGGTCTTACTCCCCGCAGTCTGTTGGAGGCAAGAGAGGTGAGACTAGTGGGCGCACGGGCGGACGGCGGCCAGCGGTGGTGGGGCGGGCAGCATCTTGACGTGGCGGGGTAGGTACTGCTAAACCAGTCCCGCCTCCACCCTCGCCAACTCGCGGCGAGGCTCGCAAAGGCGAGTTGAGCAAGGGCGAATTCCGGCTGGCGACCGCGCCGGCGCCCAGCAGCCCGCGCGACTTGCCGAGTAAAGAGTTTGCGCCTGGCAAGGGCACAGCCGCAGCTCCAGCGCCTGCACTCCCAGCCACACCGAACGCAGCGGCGCTGCCGGGGCGCGAGCGCGCGACCCGCATCTTGTTGTCGGCTGCATATGGCGCTGCGTTTTCGGCACCTGCGTCAATGCTGTTCCCCGCTCCCTCCACCGCCGTCCGTCGTCGCACAGTGGGCGCACGGATGGTGGGAGTCGGCCTGCGCGGAGGAGCGCTGCCAATCGTACCGAACTCCGCCGTGCCTCCCTCCTGCACTCGCTGTTAGTGTCGCGAAGTCAGCATCCTGCCACCACTTGTCTCGCAACGCAATACACAGCCCTCCCCGGCGCCGCTGTGTGTCTTGCCCTGCACTACGTGGTCTACGCATACTTCATCAGGTACAGTTGGATTTAAGTCCACACCTGAGCTTGAGAGGAGGCGGCCGGGGCGAGGGCAAGCTCAGGTCTGGCCGAGGCGAGGGTAGGACGGTGGTAGCGTTCCGACATCCTCCCGGTGGGTGACCTCAAGGGCGAGCCGGAGCTGCTGCGGCCATCATCAGACACTCCAACAATGGCGGGCGGCACTTTGGTGATGCGTGCGCCATCCTTGGTAGTGCGCGCTGTCTGTCCGGAGCTTCGCGCTGTCGGAGCCTGGGAACGTCGTGCTACTTGTCAGCGCTCATGGCGTTGACTGGCGTGCACGCTGCGTGTCGCTGGCGGTAATCGAACCCTGAACCCTAAACCCTAAACAGAATTACGGGGCTGCACAGCATGATACCCCACAGGGCTTCCTTGGTCCTACTACTGCGTCACTTGGTCCTACTACTGCGTCAAAAGAGACCTACTATAGTGTCAAAAGAGACCTACTACAGTGTATTGCGCTCCCCCCTTGCTCACCTACGCTCATCACCAACGTTGAGAGCAACCGCACAAAGCGCGCAGGACTGAAAGTCGTACCAGCGGCCAAGGCGTGCACGGGAGGAGAGTTGGGGGAGGCGGGGAAAGGGAAGAGGCATGTAACGCGAGGGACACCTGGCTCTCTGTGTCAGAATTGGAGGATGAATCGTCAAGCATCTGTGCGGCTGCGCCAAGCCTGCCCAAGGAGGAGGAGGAGGAGGAGGAGGAGGAGGAGGAGGAGTCGCGCGCGAGCGCAGATCATCAGCATCACGTGCAGGCCAGCTTGCAGTCACCGAGCAGCATCCTGGGTTATGAATGGCAGGCTCTGCTACGAGCATATGAAAAGGCATATGAAAAGGTCCCTTATCAAGAGTTGGCTCTGCTACGAGCACTTCAAGTGGCCCCCCAATCAAGCGCCACCGTCACCGCAAGCCACAGTCTAGTTTAGTCTAGTGTCCCTATCAAGTGGTTCCTATCAAGAGGTCCCATGGACAGCGCTACGTGAGCCAACGCAAGTGTGCACGATGACAGTGACATTGCACGCAGCTCCAGGGCGCGCTCACTGACGGGGTGGACAGCTTGGGCAGGGGAGGCAAGAAGGCGGGGGGAAGGGGCAGTGGGCGAATAGGGGAGTGAGGAAAGGGGGCAAGAAGAAGGGGCGGGGAACGAAGGACAGTGGAGGGACCGGCTCCAGGAACGCTCGCTCTGTTCCTGCAAGCGCATGAGCAGCTCCTCGGCATCGTCGTCCTCGTCTTCCACTTCCGGTGGACTCATGTACCCCAGCTCCCCAAGGCCATACACCCTAGTCTCCCCAAGACCCGTGCCCATGCGGATCTCATCCTCGTGTTCATCGTCGTCGGCTAGGATTAGTCGGTCCCCTCCCCCCCCTCCCATGACCTCGCCCTCCTGCCACATGTATCTTGGCATCAATGCACATTGGTATACACGTATATACATACGTACGCGATGCATCTGCAATAGGTCAAACACTGTGTGTCCTCCGTCTCGTCAGTGTCCTCTCTCTCTCTCTCTCTCTCTCTGTGGATGTCCTCCGTCTCGCCGGTGTTCTCTCTCTCGTGTGTGTGTGTGTCCTCCGTCTCATCAGTGTCCTCTCTCTCTCTCTCTCTCTCTCTCTCTCTCTTCCTCTCTCTCTCTCTCTGGGTTTGTATGTCCTCCGCATACACAGAGAGGGAGAGAGGGAGAGAGAGAGAGAGAGTCCTGTGCAACGGGCATAGTGTCACACAATAGAGTCACACATAGAGTCACACATAGATACAGAGTGGTACAGTAGGAATCGACACCTTGTATTCGATAGGCTCAGCGTCGTCAGGAGCGATGGCAATTGCAACCGTCTCGGTCTTCCACCTTCTCACACCTCCCGTCAGTCCAGCTCGCCTCTGACGCACCGCCGCATGGGGGAAAAGGTGGCGAGGTGGCGCGGGAGGGAGCATGCGGGGGCGGGGGAGTGATGAGCATGGAGGGGTAGCACTAGAAGTACAGGGCTGGGGGGAAAGACTACTTGCGAAGTTCGGCCATAATCTCATCGCACGTGAGTTCCTTGAAGGCGCTTTCACCGCCACTGAATTTCTCGACAGCTTGTGTGATGTTGCGTTTGCGGAGGCCGCGCGCAAGATTTCCACAGTACACCTCATCTGCGCCGTGCGTCAGATCCGAGGCCACGACACCACAATCGTCGTCTTCAATGCCACCTTTCGATGAGCGCGCACTTCGCCTAAACGCCCACGCGGCGTTGTTGCCGGCGGTGGACGGGCGAGACGCTGAACCTGTTCCAGGTCGCGCCATTGCTGTTCCGGGCCGAGACCCAAAGCCGAGTGCGGCTGTGCGCGGGCGCATGCTACTTGCTGTGCCAGGGCGACCCCCTCCCCCCCCACCTGCCCCACCCACGTGGACCGATATGCTAGCTGACGTTGGTCTCCGTACGCTTCCCCCCGAAGATGAAGTTGTTGGCCTTTGACTTCCTGAACCACCCGAGCCCGGCCTGTAGACCTGCCGACCGTCGGCCTCCTGCCCCGACTCCGCAGACTCGGCTGTCGCACCCCTGCTTCCGCCGTTGCTTCCGCTGCTCCCGCAACCCCCCATAGGAGATCCCAAGGAAGAACTTGGCCGCAGTGACGAGGAACCGGGTCGATTTGCTGTGCGCGGCATGGCAGAGGCCGGTCGCGCATTTTGCTGCTCCTCGTAGTCCTGCAGCGACACAAAATCGACGTCGTCGAAGCCAGCGCGCGCATGCTTGATACCCTGGTGCACAAGCATTAGCTCCTCAATGTCCTTGTCGGTCTTCTTGCACGGCGAGAGCTTAGAGGCTGTCCGCGGTCGTGAATCATCATCGTCGCTCACATTTTCTGGCGCGGGCAGCTTACCACGAGCAGTCGAGCTGGGCGCCTCGTCTTTTCCGCGAGCCCCTGCGCTGGCGGCTTCATCCCCACCCGTGCTGGCGCTGTTCTCTCGCTCTTCGTCGTCCAGCATCTCAATCTGCGTCAGGCTTTCACAAACATACTTGCGATACGATTCAGAGTTGGCAATAGGGTTGCCGTCCAGCGTGAGAAATGCGAGCTTGTCGCACGACGCGAGGAAGCC
>Ga0315905_10004510_pt1 | contig 14233 bp, 13 predicted proteins | sample LakEriMetagenome_5_FD_203522 | JGI IMG/M metagenome (GOLD analysis project Ga0315905, IMG submission 203522) | Freshwater fungal communities from buoy surface, Lake Erie, Ohio, United States - Buoy 4 MA121 | ecosystem: Environmental > Aquatic > Freshwater > Lake | place: USA: Lake Erie, Ohio... | reverse complement strand
GACTTTGATGCTTTATTTTATACCCAGATTTAAGCCTTATTCTATAACGCTTTTGATGGTTGGTACTTCGGGATTTGCCCCCTCATAACCCGAAGGTCACAGGTTCAAATCCTGTCCCCGCAACCAGTATTTAAGCTCTAAGCCCTTATTTTATAAGGGCTTTTTGCTTTTCTGGGTTTATGACTTTCAATGAAAAGCATCAAAGTTAAAAGTTTGATGCTTTTCAAACTACTCCTCAAGCTTGCTTTTAATGATGTCTGTGTGATTTCAAACTCGAAATTATTCACTTAAACTGACCAAAACCGAAAGGCTTAAGAAAAAATGAGTGAAATTGTTTACATCCTGATTAACGAAGCAATGGAAGGTCTTGTCAAAATTGGCCGAACCACTACAAGCGTTGAACAAAGGATAAAAGAGCTCGATAACACAAGCACTCCACTTCCTTTCCAATGCTTTTATGCAGGAGAGGTTGCAAATTCAGCACTAGTTGAAGGAAAGCTACACCGAATCTTTGCTGACAAACGAATCAGAAGTAATCGTGAATTTTTTCGTGTTGCACCCAATCAGGTTAAAGAAGCCATTCAGCTCGCCGAACTAAAAGAGGTGACCCCTCGAAACGATGTAGTGGTAGATGCAGAGGATGTACAGGCCTTAAAAAAAGCAGTGGCCTCCGAGGAGCGTAGATCAAGACTTAGATTTTCAGATTTAGAAATCCCAATAGGGTCAACACTTACTTTTGTGAAAGATCGAAACATAACCAGTCAAGTTGTTGCTGACGGAAAAATTAACTTCGAAGGATCCGTTATGTCACCTAGCGCAGCAGCTCTAATTATTGTCCGAAGGCTTGGTTATGAATGGGCAGCCGTGAGCGGTAGTGATTATTGGGAATTTGACGAGGAAACACTTACAGCTCGTAGATTGAGGCTTGAGGACGAGCAATCGTAAGAGTTTTAACAATACTGGCTACTGTCGAATGCGACATTTCAATACCGTGGATCCTGTCTAACCAGTAGGATAAGCGTCTTAAGCTCATACCTCTGCGCCGTAAATCACGCATCTCTTGAATGATTTTCTGCTCTACAGGATTTGGAACAAGCTTGTCCCCTTCCACCGTATAACCAAAGCGAGTAAACCCGCCCAAGAACTTGCCCTCAGCTTTTTGTACTTGCTTAACCTCACGGATGCGCGTCGCTATACGTTCCCGCTCAAAGGTAGCAAAAGCTGAGAGTATTGTGAATATAACGCTACCTATTCCGTCATTAGTTACGTCGCCGCCCAGATCAATAAAGTGAACCGAAATTCCTCTTTGCTTAAGCTCGTGTAGCGTGTTTAAAGCGTTTCTAGTGTTTCTGAAGGCTCTGTCCAGCTTAGAGAAGATAAGAACGTCACCCGCAATCAATAAATCAAATAAACGCCCTCCCTCGGGTCGCTTTTCGAATTCAAGATTTCCACTTACCCCTCGCTCGGTAATAAAGTTTTCAGGTGGTATCTCGTAATCTTTAAGCGAGGCATACGAGCCGATCTGTTTTAGCTGGGTTTCTAGGCTGTCTCCCTCGTTAGCCTGTTGAAGCGTACTAACTCGGACATAACCGTATATCGCCATCTAAATCTCCTAAACTACTGATTTATATGGTAATTTTACTCTTTAAATGAATTAAAGGCAAGGGAATCAAGAGCTTAGGTCAGTATATGTAAGGAGCGTCTTTAGGCGAAGATTACGACAGTAAGGTGCGCTGTAGCGAGCCGAACTGCTTACAGTGAAATTGCTCAATCAATCAGAACGGTACCTAAGTCCAGCTTTTTCCAATTTGACTCGACAAACAACTATTGTAAAGTTTCATAAATTGCTCGTAACTTACATATGTTCCATTACGTAATGCTGAGTCGGCTGGGAACATTCTTCCACCACGATGATCCCAAGCTAAACAATAGCCTGCTATAGTCAAATCATTCTGAGCTTTATTCAAGGTTACAGCCACACCCTCGACATCAATAAATTCAAGATTTAATATCTCTGGCTCCAGAAGCTTTTGTAACCTTTTAATTTTTTTATCTTTGATTTGTGTGCGAATAAAAAACAAATCACCGTCGTTAGGCTTGAGGCTTTCGGAACTTGGATGCTTAATAACTTCATTATCCAAATCTGTGAAATCGTAAGTAAGCGGTATAGACATTGAAATTAACTAGGTGATCTAGAGTAAATATCTATTTTTATGATTTTTCATCATATGGTACGAGGCTCGCAGTTTCGGTGTCGTATGAAAATCTTACAATTGACCCATCTCTAATGCGCTTTACAGCCTCATCAATAACCTGTAGCGGAATAAGAAACCATTCCTTGGGCTTTACTGGATGCCCAAAGCGATCGTGAATTACAAGATCAAGCTGGGCTGGCGCAAAGAGTCTATGAAATAGATTTTCTAATTTTGTTCTATTAATACCAAATAACTTGTAACTTGCAACCACTTCAACAGCAGCCAAAAGGTATGTCGCTTCATTTTCAGCATTACTAATGCGTGTTTCAATTTTGCCGCCAGTCACTCCAATCTTATGCATTAACTGACGATGCTCTGCTACATAAGGGTGATCTGAAAGGCTGCGAAGCACGTAAATAGTCCCACTCTCAATATCGTCATCTTGTGGGGTATCGCTAAACAATGGGCCAGCTTCTGGATCTGTAACCCTTCGACCTGCCTCATCTTTATAAAGCGCACGCTGAAGTGAGCGTTTAAGTAAATTGCTTTCAGTGCCATTATCGAAAATTACTCGCATTCTTGCATCACTTGCACCGTTAGGTGCTTTGATTTCTTCGCCAACTTCCGCCACAAAAACTAATTGACCATTAAGAATGAAGAAATTTCCAATCTCTATGCTGGCTTCTTTGCCAAAAGGTCGTGTTTGACGCACACCTTCTGCAATTTCATTTTTTGCCTTTTGAAAGAGGGGCTTAAAACCCTCAAAGTCTTGGCACTTTTCTCGATTGGCAATTTCTTCTGCGGCTTTTATTTCGGCAGTCGATCTAACGTGTCTAAGGTCGGAGAGTTCTGGCTTAACACCAATGCCCTCGAGCTCAGCTAGTAATTCATCATCATCTATTGAAACTGCATCGTCAGTATTTAAACTAGTTACACCTTTCAATAAGCCTTGATGATCAATTGGTGCAACGATAGTTCTACATACTTCTTGTTTTCGAATTTGATCTAGTCGAACTGCATATAAACGTTCAAAAATATCTCTATCTTCGCCGTGGTGTGGTTCGTGTCCGTGCTCATCTACAAAACGCTGAATCTCCTCAAAGCCAGCAATCACTCTTTCTTCAAGAGCACTTTTTCCGCCTTTTTTTTCAGGTAAAGCAAAATCATCTAGCTCTGAACGTAGGTCATCTAAATCAGTCATATCGACCCTCGTCCTTAAATCTAACAAAGGCTGCTGCACCTTCAGCCATTTTCTTTTCCCAAGCGTCCGCTGAACTCATTTCAGGTAAACGTCCACGTTCCTTTTTAAACTTAACCGCTCTGACAGCTAGTTCTTTAGCTTCCTCTGGCGTCAGGCTTGTTCTTTTAGCGGTAATGGCTGCAGCTACTTGCTTGAGACTATCCTCGTTCATAGTTTTAGAAAGAATGGCATAAGCCTCACTAAAAGGATTGATTCGATCAATCAGATCAATATCTAACTCTCTTACATCCATTGCAAATCTACGAACACCATCAATAAGTGCCGTGTTTGCTGTTTGCTCGCTATTCACACCTCCAATATTACTTAATGCAATTTGCTTTGCCTGTTGTGTAATATTTAGAGCAGCAATAGCGTGCTGTCGAACAGCTTCCTGATCTTCAGCATCAAGCTCGGGAAACTTATCCTTAATTATTTTTCCCATCTTTACTTGGGTCAATTCTTCGGGCACTAACTCAGCGTCAAATAGTCCTCGCTCCATAGTCGTCTTATCTTGGACAAAGGTCGCAATGACCTCATTCAAATCTTCTCTGCAAATTCTGGCAGCCTCTGGACTCTTCGGTTCCGTCAATCCATTAATCTCAATCTGAAATTGTCCTGTCTTGTGATTAAAGCCAACATTGCACTTATCTGGCTGATAACCAGAGTCGCCGTAGTCAAAGCCCTCAGAAGGCGCGTTAGATGGATTTTTAGCTTTGAATTCAAAACGTGGTGCTAGCACCTGCTCCATCAACAAGCTGGCTGCTATAGCTTTTAAAGTGTCATTAACGGCCTCAGAAACAGCTTGCTCAGATGCATCTGGTTCAGCAATTAAATTAGTAAATCGAGCCTTTGTTTTGTTAGGTGCGTCACGAGTTGCACGCCCAATGATCTGAACAATTTCTGTGAGACTTGAGCGGTACCCAACAGTTAGAGCGTGTTCGCACCAAATCCAATCAAAGCCTTCTTTTGCCATTCCTAAGGCGATGATGATGTCTACGTGATCACGGTTATGTTTTTGCTTAGGGTCTTTTAACGAAGCAGAAACCTGATCTCGTTTTGATGCCTCATCATCAACCAAGTCTGCAATTCGAAGAGTCTTGCCTTCTGGCGTCTTTACTAACAAGAACCCAGTATCCTTATCAACACCTTCAAAGCTACCTAATTCCTCAAGAATGTGATCAACTTCCTTGATTTTATCTTTCGTGCTCTCTCGCGAATTGACATTAGGAATATGAATGATCGTCTTTTCATTTGGATCCAGTACCTTAAGAATGTCATCAGCATAAGAACCAGAATAGAAGTAATAGCCAATATCAAGTTCTTTTAGAAACTCATAACCGTTGAGCTGTTCGTAATAGGTGTAGGTGACGGTATCGAACTTCGCCTCATCCTGTGGCGATAGAACAGCGTCAGTGTCACCTCGGAAATAAGAACCAGTCATCGCAACAATATGAACTTTGTCACGAGCAATCATCTGCCCAAGGTAACCGCCAAGTATGTTGTCTGGATTAGAAGATACGTGATGAAACTCATCGACTGCAATCAATCGATCATCAAAAGCCTCGATACCAAATTTCTCAACTGCAAAGCGAAATGTTGCGTGTGTGCAGATAAGGATCTTGTCTTGACTAGCTAAAAAAGAACCAACAGATTTAACCTTTCCGCCATCCTCCCCAGGCGCATTACAAAGATTCCACTTTGGCTGCACAACCCAGTCTGACCAAAAACCAAATTTACTCAATGGTTCGTCATTAAAGCTGGATCCGATAGACTTTTCTGGAACAACAACAATAGCCTGTTTAAGACCTTGATTCTCAAGTTTGTCGAGCGCAATGAACATCAACGCACGACTTTTACCTGATGCAGGTGGCGACTTGATTAGAAGGTACTGCTCACCACGTCGATCGTAAGCGCGCTCTTGCATTTCGCGCATACCGAGTGCATTAGGAGTAGATGATTTTCCGTTGTGATCAAAAGAAACTGAGACGGAAGGAATATTTCTTTTAATGCTCATACTATAGTTCCAGCTTTATTTTTATTTAATATGGATTTTGAAGTCATCTTTGTGTATAGCTCAAACAGTTTTTCAAGTCTTTCAGTGTCATTACGAAAACGGCGACCAATATAGATTCGCTCTATCACCTCATCATTTCGATCGTGTGCCTCACGAAGATCTGAAGGCATAGTTTCAGAGTCATATAGATCAGCAATATTTTTAGGAAAATGAGATTCGCGAGCTAATAGAATATTTTCAGCACACCCTTTCAAATCCTCAATATTCTTCTCAGTTAACAATGGAATTGGGAATGTATTCCACCCCATCTTATTTGAATAACTGAAACGAGTTTCCAATTTCCCGCAAACAGCCGCAATCCAAACCAAATGAATTCTAGAGGCAATTATTGCAAGATTAAATAGAGGCGCATCATAAATTGCATAAGCCAGATTTGTTACAGTATTTGAATCCGCAAGAAGCCCAACGGGAAGGTACGGGCGTGCTTCTGAGCTTCGAATTGGAATAATTAATACACTCTCTCTACCATACTTCATTTCACAAAATTGATGGGAGCGATTGGCCATAGCCACAGTTGCTGGTCTGTCGCTTTTGCTTCTCCACTCTCTTACATCGTTAATTTTTTTTGCAATTTGAGGTATTGAAATAGCGATGTCAAGATTATTGTCTTCGATCCAAATACAATATCTTTCATCATTGTTTATGAATTCAGATGATCCATAGACTCTTCTTATAAGCCTTCTTTCAATCTCTAAAGGTAAGTTCAGGGACTTCAATTCTTCACGAGTTAAAAAAAGATTACCTCCTTCATAAGGCTGGTTGCCGAGAACCATAGAGCTTAATCCAAACAGTGATGTTGAACTTTTATCAACAAAAACATCGTCTGTTGGCGATAAATATGCGTTTATATTTTGTACAACCCTTGCACTAAGCTCTTGATTTTCGTCTGTATAAAGGGTTTTATTCTTTTCGCTCTGACTTGACATTCCTACAATTACAACGGTAACACCTGCATTATGTGATGCCAAGTTTGCCCATTTAAATGATGTATGCGCAAAAAATACTCTTTGATTAAGCTTGTATAGCAAAGGCCAAATCAAAGATACGTGTTGACCTTGGCAAATTGAATTCGTACTCACAAATGCAGACTTTGAAGCAGTATGTTGTGAGTACTCAGCAGCCTTTAAAAACCATCCACATACGTAATCACAAGCCTTAAAACTACCTTTGTATTTTGAAAATATACTTTCTAAGTCTGCTTTCTGTTCTGCTGATTGATTTTTAGTGCCTTTATAAGGTGGATTACCACAAATATAAGTCTCCCCACCTTCATTTTCAAATTCAATTTGAGCTTGATCAAGAGGGGTGCTGAATAAGTCATCGCCAGCAAATTTAACTGCAGTGCCAGTCGGCGGACATATACTCACCCAATCAATACGCAACGCATTCCCACAAGTAATCCAATTTTGAGAATCTAGAGGTAGAAATACTGCTAATGCCTCCTTTTGACCGCGATAGATAAGGTCACATTGGTATTCAGCAATCACCAAAGCGAGCCTTGCGATTTCTGCAGAAAAGTCCCGAATCTCAATTCCTCGAAAGTTGGTAAGTGGGATATCGCTCGCACGCCCTGCTTCGCCACGACGTTCGTTAATGATGTTCTCAATCTCGCGCATTTGCTTGTAGGCAATAACCAAGAAATTACCCGAGCCGCAAGCTGGATCGAAAACTCGAATTCTTGAAATACGTTTGCGCAGATTCAGCAACATTCGCGGGTTATCGCCAGCCTCTTCAAGCCGCTCACGCAAATCATTCAGAAAAAGTGGGTTCAATACTTTTAGAATGTTTGGAACACTTGTGTAATGCATTCCAAGTTCGCCACGTTCCTCATCATCCGCAACTGCTTGGATCATTGATCCAAAAATATCAGGATTAATTTTTGTCCAATCTAACCCACCAATATGCGACAAGTACGTTCGAGAAATTTTGCTGATCCGCGGCACTTCCACGCTGCCTGAAAACAAGCCACCGTTCACATATGGAAAAGCATCTGCCCAGCGCGGCAACTTGGAGCTTGATCGTTCAGTAATCTTGGTATCCATTGCACGAAATATTTCGCTAATGACCTGATGAGTGTTTGACGAGTCACGTTCACTCATCTTTCCCACGGTATCAGTGAACAGTCTTTCGCCGCTGAAAATGTCAGTATCTTCCGCGAAGAAGCAAAAGATCAAGCGAGCCATCAAATGGTTCATTTCGTGACGACGTTCTGCAGTGCCCCATTCAGGGTTGTCCTTCAGCAATTCGATATAAAGCTTGTTTAGTCGGCTTGTTGCCCTAATGTCAAAGGAACTTTCTCGGATCTGCTTTACAGTCGAGATACCTGCTAAAGGTAAGAAAAAGCCAAAGTGATCTGGAAAATCTTTGAACTCACAAGCAACGGTTTCGCCCGTTTCCAAATCCTCAGCCTCAAAGTCTGCGCCGTCCGTAGCAATTACAAAACGTACCTTGCCTTTGGAAGTGGTCGGACTATTTTTTAGTGAATTAAGAAGCCCGTTTACCTTGCCTGATTCAGCGATAGCAATATGCAAATTATTTGCTTGAAGAACGCCACCTAGGTCAGATTTATTTGAAGCACCTGATCGAAGTCGTTTTATGGTTGTTTCTTTATTGCCAAATGCCATTAAAAAAGCGTAAGGAAATTCATTCCTGTCAAAAGGAGTTTCTGAAAGAACTGTTACTGCTTCCTCAATTTCAATTGCGTTCATTATTACTTTTCAATTAAATACCTTGAAATAACTCAATGGTTTAATGTGTTTAAAATTTCACAATCAATAATACCTAAAAGAACACTTAATTTGACAGATTTACGAGCTATAGAAATTCACCCTTACCCGTATTATTAATAGCCTCGCTTACGCGTCGTAAGTACCTGCTGACTGAGGCGGCCAAAACGTTCTTTTTATCTACTATTTGACTGGGCGTGTCTCCAGTCTTAATTTTGTTATGTGGCTGAAATTTAGGCATTGCGTCACCAATCTCCCATAGCTTCATATCAGGATTGGCTTGTTTGAATTCATAGACCTGAAGTCCCAACCTTAAGGCAGGGATATTGGGCTGACCCTTAAATTGATACTTGCCTCCGCCCTGTTTGGCTAACTGTTTTCCTCGCTTGCCTTTGTGAGCTAAGTCTAAAAACTCTTTAAAACGACGTATTAGGAGTTTTTTTGGCAAATTAAGGGGTAGTGACACTGTTAGTGCTTCAGCGTTGCTTACTGCTGCCTCGCCTTCCTCGACCGTCCTAATTGAATCTTCTGCTCTTGATTGCGCAAAAAGGCGGGCTCCACGCTCTAACTTATGACCTGATTTATCCGTCCACCAAGCCTTGAAGCTATCGCCTCGCACGTCCCCGAAATCTGCATAGAGTTTTGTAAGCTTTCCCGCACCACCTTTTTCACAGCACGTGATGTACTCCGTATTTTTCTTAAGGTAAGCCCACCACCAGTAATACACCGAGCTTTCCCAGGCAGCCTTTGGCTTGGGAGTTTTAGCGGTTCCAAAGGTTGGATGCTTGTATGGAAAGTGAAGGTGATACGGTTTTTTTTTAACCATTTTTAAGCCATTTTATTAACAGTTTAAATATAACACTTTTATCTAAACATATGTTTTATATGCCCTAAAGAGGAAAATTGTAGTTATGGATGAAGCAATACTTAATTATGTTTCAGGCCATATTTAACTGTAATTTAACTTATAAAGGTATTAACACTATGAAACAAAATAAATTTGAATTTAAACCTGAATTTTTTAACTTTATGTATCACGCCATATTAGAAAAGCTATACGCCGAAACTCTAAATTCGGAATATCTAGATGAATTGGGAGTAGTTGATAAACGAGTTCCAATTGTGTTGGGGGATGTTTTTGAGCAAATTTTTGGAATTGACCGAAATGATGTCCTTAAAAATTCATATAAAAGGCTGGGGAAATACTTTAAGGTCGAGTCAAATCCATCAGATCCAGTTATAGCCCAAATGCTTTTGTGTGCCGAACTATCACAGATGTGCGGAAGTGAAGAGCTCGAATTCGACGAAATATATCCGCAACAAATTTCTAATTAATGAGGACAAAATGACTAGAAATCTTGAACAAACTTTATCGGCTAGTAAATGGAAATGTAATAAAGAAGTATTTGGGGAGGACTGGTTTGGAAAGTTTCGGTCTTTTCAAATTGGGGCTTTTAGATTGGAACTGTTGCTAAGGAATAACGGAGTACCTGTAAAGGAAATCAATTATCTATACGACAAGAAATATACATTCTTCAAAGTTGTCATTGAAGACAGATATATCGATAAATTTAATGAGATCTCTAAATTTATTTGGAGTGAAATTTGCGAAGATCTTCCTACTCATAGAAATGATGTGTGGTTGGAGCAATTCCGAAAACCAAATGTCTCAGAGATTTTCCGAGAGCCGTTAGATGCAAATCTGATTATTACAATTAAATTAAATACGCAATCAAAGCGTTATTACTTTCCAACCGCAGGTGAGCTTGAATTAAATGACCGACAAGGGAGCATATAACTATGAATATGAATTTAAAAATTGCACGCATTAAAGAATTGATAGATCGTCTTGAGAATAGTCAAACTGTTACGAACCGCAGCTTAGCGCGGGTTTTGACGGCTGAGCAGATAAAAGCTCTTGAGGATGAGTGGCTTGAGGAAAGGGCTTCTAGAAAAGTAGTTAAGCCCAAGGCGATCGTGAAGTACGAATCCTTAGTTAGAACTGCAATCCTTCTTAATGGGCGGATGGAAAGGATGTGCCACTTAAAGTCCCCTCATCACAAAATCAAGGAAATGGCACATAAAGCCGATAGCGCTTTTGAGCAAGCGATTGAGTTCATCACCGAAGCAATTCAAAACGACGGGCAATTACGTGCTTGGATTGATCGTGACGTCTCAGAAGCTACTTGTGACCCAATTGGTATTCCTAGGGTGATTGGGTCTTCAAGTTTTGAGTGCCAAAACAAATCCAAATATCCATTTCTAGCCTTAACAAAGAGGTATTTAAAACTGGGGGCTCTTAACGCTGCATTGGATGAGCTTCAAGCCTCGCCATTTGAGAGCGAAGAAAAAGTGGACGTTTTTATAAAAAGACCCCAGAAAACACATAATTTTGAAGAATTTCGGTTCTAAAACCTACTCTACTAGCCTCAATTGTGAGCCCATTAAAAATGGGCTTTTTTTCGTCTTTTATTTGATCTTTTTTGACCTTTTCGTCAAACGAGCGTTTTAAAAAATACTAAATAGATTAATGAACAAGTGATTACAAGCCCCAAGTCCCTATCTAAATCGCGTTGAGAGGACGGTAACGGTAGCGAAGACCAAGGCACTTTTATAGGATGAGAAGCTCCAAATGCAGATTGGGAGCTTTCAATAAACATTACTGCAACGATGGAGGCACTGTACGACGACAACCTCCGTGCAATTTGGTGTTGCTTTGCTAGGCTACAAATTGCAACCGTTGGTACGTAAGACTGAACGTAAAGGGAGAACGGCTAACCGCCCCTACCACTAAAAATGGTGATTCATAGCAAAGTGTTGATGGAATAGCTATACGCAAAACCCAATACAACTTACCTGCATAAGGTAAGTTGTATCCAGAAAAAGCTGCCGCAATCAAAAGACTTGAACTTAATGAGTGATTACGAGCGTAGCGAGTCTTGGGCGTTAGCCCAAGTCCGAATCATTATCTAGATCACGATTTAAGACGTTTTGAGTTTAGTTAGAAATCAATCTAATAATTCGTGAAGTTTACTTAACGTTAAAAATCAACTAAATAATAAAACCACTGAAAAGGAGTGTATGCGTGAACAAGAGTCTCTCTAGGAATCAGATATTAGGAGTGAGGGCTACGGCCGACTTTGTTAATAAGTTCGATGGGTTATGTGAACGGCTGGGCTATAACAGATCTGAGGTCGTACGGTATTGTTTGAAGCAGTTTTACCTCTCGCATTTTAATAACCCAGAACTCTTTCAGAAAGTTCGCAAGGAGATGTTCTGATGGATAGCTTTATTGTCTGGCTTCACGAAGAAGCCCTAAAAAAGAAAAGGAAGAAAAATGGCGAGCAACACGATAATCAAGGAAGTGGAAAGGTCGGGAATGTCGATCACCAAGGACAAATTGATCGAAATGATCAAAAAATCATCTCAAACGACGTTCTCTATATTGCAGAACCCTAATTCAAAGGAAGCTGTTGTTTTGGTGAATTTATAGGAAGTGCGCCATTCCTAGTTTTTAAAAACAGTCTGATACCTTAAAAAATAAGTTAACCTATGTTTAATGATCATCCAAACATTAGACATTTATCAAATTCTTTTAGGCATATATGTCTTGGGAGTTGCAGCTCTTATTGTTTTGGGAATTTACAAGAAGGCATTTCCTGTTAATGACAAAATTGAACTATTAGGCGTCGTATCAGTTGTCTTTCTTTGGCCTATTATTTTAATTGGTATGTTTGGCTACTTTTTATTAGCCGGAATACTAAGAATTCCTAATGATTTTAAATACAAAAATCTTCTTCGGGAAACATATGATCTAAATTCTCAATTAAAAATAAGTCGGGCAGAACTAGATAAGGCATTAGATATTTGGAATCAAATTTCAACTACCGAAGAAATTGATCAAATACAAGCCGAATTAATCAAAGTATTAAATTCAATAAAACGTCTTGAATCCAAGATTAAAGTAAACAGCAAAAGACTACAAAAAATATCCATAAGTCTAGGTGGCATCTCTAAGAAGTTACCAGATCCCTATGCAAACGAATTTTCTGTAATTGGTAATTCAGAAGTAGCGCAAGATGCCACCTTTTCTAATCTTAATTATCAATTAAGAAAATATTCTAATGGTCAAATTAAACTCTCTCTCAAAGAAGAAGATTTAACTCGTCATCTTCTAGATATTCGCCCCAAGCTTTACGCTCCTAGTGGCGATGAGCGTAGTAATGACATCCAACTAAGGTTTCGAAGAGTTGAAAGTGACGGCGAAAAAGAAGAGTGGAAAAGTATTTTCACTAATGCATTTAAAAAAGGAATTAAAGCAATTGATAAGAATCTACAAGCAAGGGTTCTTGGAGCAATTCTAGAAATTTTAGAAAACCCGATTACAGCTAAAGGTGACACTATTAAGCCGCTCACTTCTGAGTTCAAGGGTATGTGGAGATATAGGATAGGAGACTATCGACTCGTATATTTACCGAAAACTGATAATCGGCAAGTTCTTTTTGTTGAATTTGCCTCTAGGGGGCACATTTATCACTAAACCCCCACTTCGTCCTGATTAAAGTCATCATCCTCGGGATCGACAACTTCTTCTTGCTGGACTTTCTTTTTCTTGGGCATAGGCAGGTATGAATGAAGCTGCCTTCTGGCTTGATCCGTTGTGAGGTGTGAGCCGTAGAACTGTTCAATTACGCCTTGTGAAGTTCTGGCGTTTTTGGCAAGAATCAGCGAATCCACGTTAGAGCGCATTAGCCTGAACATAATGGCCGTATGGCGAAGACTGTAGAGCTGGATGTTCTTGCCCGTATCTTGTTCTATCTTGGATTCTTTTAAAGCCGCCCGAAACAACTTGCCCCAGTTCCCCATCATTGTTTGCCGATTGGGGTATTGCGGGAAGAATACGTAATCATCGGGCTTTAAATAAGGCGAGCCCTTAAGAGCATCTAATGCCTTTTGTCTTTTATCGGGATCGACTATGGATTTGGCCTCGTTCATCCTGAGGTCGTGTTCCTTTTTACGGAACGCAATCAGATTTTCATAGGCGGGAACAATCTTAGGCATTGCTTGTACTTCGTGTGCGGTGGTCTTTGTAGCGGGGTGAGCTAGAACCAGCCACTCTACTTTGCGTCCGTTTTGATCGGTCTCTGTTTTACGCTGAATATGCTTATGCTTTAAAACCTTAATGTCGGTTGGGCGCAAGAAGGCGTTAATCATAAATTTGTTCAGCCATTTAAGCTCCTCAGTAATAGGGAGCCCCCTCACCTTTACCCCCGCCTTTTCTAATCTTAAGACTGCATTGTTGAGCTTGGTGTATTCGCCGTTAGTGAGGTAGTCTCGCTTTTCTTTGGTTTTAAGTCTTTCGCTAAGCTTAGGGAACGGCGGTATGAACTTAATGACGTTTTCTTGCACGGCGTATTTGAATACCTTACTCACAAGGGATAGGTATTGCTTTTTGGTGGCGGGAGATAGGCCTTTTTTCTTAAGCTCTTCCATCATCACGACTAAATCCGAATACTCAATATCAGAAATGAGCTTTTCACCGAAATGGGGGATTAAAAAGTTCTCAATCTTGCCCTTATCGTTCTGATAGAGGCTCTTTTTAGCTGTCGTCTTTTCAATATCAAGAAGGGCAAGGGCTAAACCCGCGAATAAGCGTGTTTTAGTCTTTGCGCGGGGGTTGACCCCTTTGTTCTGAAGTGCATCCTCGTAGAGCTGTTTAGCAAACGCCTGAGCCTCTTTGCGAACCTCGGTTTTGGTTGATTTGACGAAATAGCGTCCATACATATAGACCCGAGCCCACCAATAGCGTGAGCACTCCACCTTGAAAATAACCAGCTTCTCTGGCATTCTCGGGATAGATTCCATCGAACCAGTAACGATTTTTGATCTCGCCACGCTGTTTTTGGCCTTTATTGACTTTGATGCTGACTTTGATGCTTTATTTTATACCCAGATTTAAGCCTTATTCTATAACGCTTTTGATGGTTGGTACTTCGGG
>Ga0315905_10004509_pt1 | contig 14237 bp, 18 predicted proteins | sample LakEriMetagenome_5_FD_203522 | JGI IMG/M metagenome (GOLD analysis project Ga0315905, IMG submission 203522) | Freshwater fungal communities from buoy surface, Lake Erie, Ohio, United States - Buoy 4 MA121 | ecosystem: Environmental > Aquatic > Freshwater > Lake | place: USA: Lake Erie, Ohio... | reverse complement strand
TTGCTTGAGTGGCATTACCGGCTGCAACTAAGTCAGATTTACCATCACCGTTGAAGTCTCCCACAGCTAAGTAACCAACAACAGGCAATTGACTAGGATCAAAAATGAAATAGTTAGTTGCTGTACTGAGTCCACTTACACCTGTCCCTAGTAAGACAGAAAAGTTTCCAGTACCAGTATTACCAGTTCCTACAACTAAATCAGATTTACCATCTCCGTTGAAGTCACCTACTGTCAAGGAAATAGGAAGGCCTGCGACAGCATAGTTAGTGGTGGGTTTAAAGATAGCCATGGATTAAACTCCCTCTTGTGATTGAAAAATAAGTAATACATATACTTATGTTAACAGACTAAAAATACTTTGTATAGCCATCAAAAGACTCTAAAAGCCCTAGAAAATGTCGCTAAAAGTATTATGTCAGACTAAACAAATTCAGTCACAAAAAAAATTAGTCGGAAAAAGCATGATAAAATCTTAAAAACTTGAAAAGTCTTGAATTGAAGGGGGGGAGTAGTGTTAAATATTGAAGAGATAATTGAAATTGCAGATAACCAAGTCTTTGAGCATCAAGGACACCATCTCAATGATTTACAAAGAGCTATCCTAGAAGGGACACTACAGGGTAGAACTTACGCAGATATCGCCAAGGAACACCAACACAGCGAAAAATACATCAAGGATAGCGCCAGTAAACTGTGGAAATCCTTATCTCAAGCAGTTGGAAAAAAAGTTAATAAATTTAATGTCAAGTCAACTTTAGGTAAATGTAGTTTCTCTTCAACAGGTAGATGTAGTTTCTCTTCAACTAATATTTTCACAATCAATAGTGGTAATCTATTTAAAGAATCTGCACCATCACCAAAAAATGATGAAATGATCCATAAACAAGAACAGATAACCTCTCATTTAGACTTAAAAGATGCACCTGAAATCGGTGATTTTTATGGACGGAAAGTAGAATTATCATTACTACAACAAAAAATCCTCCAAGGAAAATGTAATTTAATAACTTTACTGGGTATTAAAGGTATTGGAAAAACTGCTTTAGCTTTAAAATTAGTTGATCATATCAAAGAAAGTTTTGAGTTCGTTATTTATAAAAGTTTAAAATCTCTACCCAGTTTAACACAACTAATCACAGAGATAATTTACCTTAATGATCAGCTTATTCCAGATAATTCACCTCATCAACTTTCGCAATTTAAAAAAGCCATAGAAAAACACTCTTATCTGATTATCATTGACGATGTTAACTATATTTTTTCAAAGCATCAAGTATCAGGTAAATATCAACCAGGATATGAAGAATACGGGAATCTATTTAAATTATTATCAACAACCAAACATCGAAGTTGTCTAATTATTAATAGTAGTGAAGAAATTCGTGAATTATCTAAACTACAAAATGATCATAGTCATGTTTTCACCCTGGAATTATTGGGATTAGATGATGATGGTGTAAACATTCTTAAAAAATTTGGCTTGAAAAATGAGGAAAATTATCGAAAATTGCTGAATATTTATCAAGGAACTCCCCAATATTTACAAATAATTGGTTATCTTATTCAAGAATTATTTGCAGGTGACACCAATAAATTTTTGCAGCTAGATCAACCTTTTTTAGATATTGAATTAACGGCTTTTTTAGAGCAAAGTTTAGATATCTTACCTGCATCAGAAGTAGAATTACTGCATTTTATAGCTAGTCAAAAAGGGTCAGTTTTACTAAGTGAACTGGAAAATAGTTATCAGGTTTATGAGCCAATAGTTAGTAGTATTCAATCCCTAAAAAGGCGTTTCCTTCTTTCTACCCAACAGATAAATGCAGAAGTGAGTTTAGAAATTTCATCTCTGATTAGGAAATTTTACCACAAACTAGATCATAATTAAATCCCTAAACTCCCGACTTTTTCAAGAAGTCAGGGATCTAAATTAGATTCTATCTGGGTCAATATTTAATTCTCGCAACTTTGCTGCTAACCGTTGAGCTTTTTCATCAAACATTGCTGCTCTTTGGGCTTCAATTGTTGCTCTTTGGGTTTCAATTGCTGCTCTTTGGGTTTCAAATTCTGCACTTTCTTCCGGTGTAGGAACTAAAGATCCAGTAGATGTAAAATACCTTAATAAACCCTGAACAATTCCTAAATATAAACCTAATTCTTGACTCCATAAATGTCCCTTTTCATTCGGTTCTACAGGTTGATATTTACCATGTATTAAATAAAAACCTGCAAATTCTAAAGTATAGGGATCAAACCAAAAATACTCAGGTGTGCGGAAAATATCTTGATAAAGTTCTTTTTTAGTTTCTCTGTCAGTTTTCGCTGTGGTTGGTGAAAGAATTTCCACAATCAGGTTAGGATATTTACCATTTTCTTCCCACACAACCCAACTTTTTCTAGTTTTTCTTTCTGTTCCTAACACTACGAAAAAATCTGGACCTCTAACATCTTTTGATTTTTTTTGATGGGGACTATAGTAAATACTGAGATTTCCTACAGCATAAAAATCATTTCTCTCTTTCCATAACCATTTGAGAGATTTTATTAAGAGCATTATTTGCTCAAGATGCAGTTCTGTTTCCACGGGAGGTTCATCACTATATAAGTCACTGGGTGGGAAAATTATCTCTTCTGATATATCTTCTAAGGTGTTAGATGGAGATTCTGGCGCTTGAGTAATCATCATGATATGATATCAAGTAGTTATTTGTTAATTATAACATGACTCTGAAAATGTTAAGTTATACCTACACAACACAAAAAATTTCTAATTATGTTTATGAAAATGTTAGGATATCAGCGGTAGTAGAGGAGGAAAACAAATGAAAAAAGCATTGATGATCAAAATACTCATTTCATCCCTAACTTGCTTAAATATATTTACTCCTCATCAGGTTGCGGCTCAACTTTTACCACAACCTTGGGTAACGGTGGGAAGTAAAGATAGTGAAGTTACTTATGGTGCGGGTGTTAAGGTTTTAGGTTTTGGTGTTGAAGTAGGAAGGAGTCCTCAAGGTGCTATGGGAGCAGATTTTTTAAAATTCTTGAGTTTACCAGTTATTTCACCTTATGTCGGAATTGGTTGGTATTCGGAAGATCAAGGAGTGGCTGTTTCCGGTGGTGTACAAGTAGTCACTAGCGATCATATTTTTCTCGGTGCTGGTTACAATTCTGTGCGAGGAGTTAATGGTCAAATCGGTGTGAAATTTTAGGGAATATTTGGATTTTTTAATTCTTTTTTTCAATTCCCTTGTCGTCCGTTAAGCCTTCTATTTCTTCTTCAGTAAAAATAGGAGGCCATAATTCAGAAACAGCTAATTCCCAACCCGGAAAAAGTTCTGGTAAAGTTAAAATATCGCCATTATGAAAAACTATTGGTTCACCTTGAGAACGATAAACTGTTACTGTTTCTTCATCAGGATCAATTAAAATTCCAATAATTGCACCTAATTTGATCAAGTTGAGAATCTTATTTTTTAATGTTTTAATTCTATCACTTTGAGATTTAATGTCTACTACTAAATCTGGTACAAGTTCACCAAAATAGCGGGGACTTTGACGCAGACGTGCAGCACTGACAAAAGAAACATCGGGAGCGGTTAAGTTGCTATTAGGTAAAATAAAACCTCCCGCAGAATCAAATACTCTTCCTAAACGACGGGGATAAACCCAATTCGCTAATAGTCGGCTAAAAAGAATACCAATTTCGCTAGATACAATATCTGATGGACCCACAATAGAAATTTTCCCGTTTGTTAATTCAACATCGTAATCTAAACCTGCATCATTGATAGCAGTTTGCAGTTTTTCTACATCTTTAATAGTCATGATTGACATAAAATAATACTCCTAATATACAAAGTTGGGGTAATTCAAGCAAACACAATTTGATTTGAGATTTCCTTAAATTGTATCTGGATCAATATTTAACTCTCTCAATTTTGCGGCTAACCTTTGAGATTTTTGATTTGATATTTTCGCTTTTTCTGCTTCCATTGCTGCTCTTGTTGCTTCCATCTGTGCGCTTTCTTCCGGTGTAGGAACTAAAACTCCTGATGATGTAAAATATCTTAATAAACCCTCATGAATCCCTAAGTATAAACCCAATTCTTCACTCCATAAATGTCCTTTTTCGTTAGGTTGTAAGGGTTGATATTTGCCACTAATTAAATTAAATCCTGCAAATTCTAATGTATAAGGATCAAACCAGAAATAATCAGGTGTACGGAAAGTATCTTGATAAAGTAGTTTTTTAGTTTCTCTATCAGTTTTAGCTGTAGTTGGTGAAAGAATTTCGACAATGACATGAGGATATTTGCCATTTTCTTCCCACACTACCCAACTTTTTCTAGTTTTTCTTTCTGTTCCTAAAACTACGAAAAAATCTGGACCTCTCACATCTTTTGATTTTTTTTGATGAGGACTATAGTAAATAGTTAGGTTTCCGACAGCATAAAAATCAGTTCTCTCCTTCCATAACCATTTGAGAGATTTTATTAAGAGCATTATTTGTTCGAGATGCAGTTCTGTTTCCACGGGAGGTTCATCACTATATAGGTCACTGGGTGGGAAAATGATATCTTCTGATATATCTTCTAAGGTATTAGTTTGTGATTCCAGCGCTTGAGTAATCATCATGGTATGATACCAAGTAGTTATTGGTTTATTGTAGCATTAATTATCTGAAATGGCTAACGCCACGCTTTGCTATCGGGATATCCATGATTTTAGGATTTATCAGTAGGGTGCGTCAGACAGATATAGGGTTTTTCAGTCTGGTGAAGTACAAAATTATCTGCGTTTATCTGCGTCCATCTGCGTTCAATTATTACTGCTTGTACCTCACTTGAATGGGAATGGCTATAACCTAGTAAAAAAAAGATAAATTAAAAATCTGACGCACCCTAAAGCTAGAAAATGATGTAAACCTTAAACATTAATGATAGCGATTCCTACGGAGCGCTTGCGCTATCGCACTTTCCCAAATATTCAATGATAAAATCAAGAAAACTAAAAATAATCTACCTATGACAGCTACACTCATTAAACCTTCCCAATTCCTACCAGAAGGAATCTGTATCAAGCGTATTAAAAACCTCATGTTATTCAAATTTACCGATAAACTAGGGGAGCGAATGCAAGAACTCCTTGATAAAAATAAATTGAATACTCTTACCCCAGAAGAAGCAATAGAATTAGAAGCAATAGGGGAACTTGATGACATTTTCAGTTATATTAACGCTACTATTGCTGCTCAAGAAAATGGCCATTCCTAAGGACGAGCAACCTGTGAACGAAAATCTCGACAAAGATGGGTTGAAAGTGGTCTACATCCTCCTGAAGATGATCCACAAGAATAATGGAAAAAATAGTTATTAGGGTACATTGGACAAATAATCTAACATACCCTACTATTTAGGCTAAAAAAATCCACCCACGAAAACTGATCAAATTTAACAAAATCTCCAAAATCCAAAAATTAATAACCACCTCAAAATCAGATATAATAGGACTTTTACTACTTGCAGTTATTCACAAACAATGTTATTATTAAACATAATAAAATCCATTTAGTCTAAAAATTCAACTCTCATAATTCCCCAATTTAAAAACCTTAAACTAACGCACCTTTCCAGCAATATTACCAAGTTCGGAGTAATCCCAAGAGTGCATTTGACGGAAGGGAAGACCCATCTTTTGGAAGACATACTTCTCTTTCACACCAGAAGCAACTAGGTCTGGTTTCAATGCTTTGATAAATTCTTCAAATTCGTAAGCGGTAACGTCGTCATAAACGATAGTTCCGTTTTCAATGTAGTGAGTAGTACGTTTATAGTCGTCATTATGAGCGAACTCATAACCAGTACCAATCATCTTCATTCCTAAGTCTTGGAAAGCGGGAACAACGTGACGGGGACGTAAACCACCAACCATCATAGCCACTGTCTTACCTTCCAAACGGGGGCGATATTTAGCAACAATCGCATCCATGGTAGGTTGGTATTTAGCGATTACTTTCTCTGCGTTTTCTTGAATCTTAGCATCAAACTTAGAAGCAATTTCGCGTAAAGAAGCAGCAATCTTGGTAGGACCAAAGAAGTTATATTCTAACCAGGGAATATAAATTTATATTCTGAAAAATATCCATATATAAGATGTTTGATTCTGCTATTTCTCAATCAGCTTATTTATAGATTAAAAAATATTGTTTCTGCATCTAAAAACTAATTATAACGTCAAATTAATTCACAAAATTTGCTTAACCTTGGCTTAAAATTCCCAAATTAATAAAATTGTTTATCTCCAACAGTTTTTCATCTTGATAGATGAATACTGTTTATAGATTTTCCCAATCTAATCAAGTACACACCAATTTATACCCTATTCCCTACGAGATTGGGAACTGCTATAGTCTATTTCCATACCTCAGCAATTTGATATTTTGCTAAAGTTTGTCTTAACTGTTTTATCTCAGCTTTTAACTGGAGATTTTCTTGTTTTATAGCTTCGATATCATCCTTTTTATCCACAGCTTGTTTAATTACCTTTTTCCGGTTTTCTAAACTAAACCACTTTTGATAAATTTCTGTATGAATTTCTACAGAATGTCCTAAATTATCAGCAGCAGCCTTAATTGGTACTGCCATAATATGCGCTCTAATTGCCCAAGCATGACGCAAATCATAAGGACTAAAGGGAATATCTACACGTCGAAACCATGAAGAACAATTAACTCGAATAGTATTAATTTCTGTATAACTACTTTTTCCAGAAACTTGACTATTTAAAAGTTCTAAACATTCTAAATTTTTTAAATCAAATAATTCAACCCATTCGGGATATAAGGGTAAAGCTTCCCGATATCCGGTTTTAGTATCAGGGTGTACTTTCCAAGTGTGATCTTTATTTTCAGGATTAAACCACCAACTAATATCAGGATTTACAAATAACTCTCTAGGACGTAAACCATAAGTAGCTAACATTCCATAAACCCATTGCCACATTTTCCAACTTGTTAAACAATCTCTTTTAATTGTCCCTTTTCTCGTCAGTGCATAATTGGCAAATGATTGATAATATCTGACTATATCCTCATCACTAGGAATATCTCTCGGTTGACTTTTTGGTTGTTTATTTTTGATTCCTTCTAAAGTAAAGCTAGTTAAGTTAAGTGTTGATCTTAATATCTTTAAGCTTTTAATCGTACTGTACTTTGCATACTCATTATTTAACTCTTGCAATTTTTGATCTATTGCTGATTGTGTCAAAACTGTATCCAATCCGACTAGCCTTTTTAGATGACTGATATAATAAGAAAAAGTGTGTTTACTTTTTTCTGTGAGTTTATGAGTTTTAAAATATTGAGTTTCAAATTCTGCTAATATCTCACGCACAGTTTTGACTATATCTTTAACTTGATCAGTATTTTGTCCTAAGTATTTATCATTCCATGTAAACTGTTTACGAGCAATTAATTTACCTAACTCATGAGCTTCCTCTTCTGCTGTTTTTAAACCATCTAAATTAGCAGGAATATTTAAAGAAAGTTTATATTGTTTTCTCCCAGTTTTTCTGACATCAATTTCACCAGGTTTTAAAGGTAAGGACGCTTGTAACTGAATAGTACCTCCACTAACAACTAGTCCGACTTTTATCTTAGCTGCTTTTAATCGAGATTTGACATCTATTAAACCTTGTTGAAATTTCTCTTCCAGATGTTGCCGAGTAGCTTTCATTTGTGTCTGCGTTCCTAAATAGCTGCCATCGGTAGATGCTGGTGGTGTAAAATCGGTAAAAATTTCCTGTAACCCTTTTTCTCTCATTATCTTAAATTTGGATTAAAATTTAGTCCATTTAGAACAATGAGCAAATTAAACAAAGTTATATATAGACTAAATTCTGGTAGATTTAAGACACATTATCATAGTTTAGACAGGGAATACCATAAGCCTCTTCCATGTGACGGCTGATATAGTTCATAGAACGATAGCAGTGGATGAGGTTCATCTTCACGTTTGGTGTCATCAACATTTCGTTGATTGTACCGTCACCAGACCATTGTGCAACAACACGCAAACCGATTTCTTCTAATAAAATCCGGCTGGCCCAAGCGTCACCACCGATGTTATAGTCACCAATGATGGCTACGTCATAGGGAGTACCTTCAAACTTGAGTGTACCGTCTTTCTTGCCTTGATCTGCTCTGGGGAATACCCAGTCACGAATCATGTCGTTAGCAATGTGGTGTCCTAATGATTGAGACACACCACGGAAACCTTCGCAACGTACGGGAATAACTGGCTTACCGATGGTTTTAGATGTCTTCTTAGCTACTGCTTCGATGTCATCACCAATCAAACCGATAGGACATTCAGATTGAATAGAAACCCCGCGATTTAAGGGGAATAATACATCTAATTCTTCAATTAATTTAGTGAGTTTCTTGTCACCACCAAATACGATGTCCCGTTCTTGGAAGTCGGAGGTGAAGTGCATAGTACCGAAGGTATCAACACCTGTTGTACCTAAGTAGTAGTTACGACGACCGGACCAAGACCAATAACCGCAACCAACTGGACCATGGCTGATGTGAATCATGTCCTTGATAGGACCCCAAACCACACCTTTAGAACCTGCGTAAGCACAACCACGGGCGGTCATTACACCGGGTAAGGATTTGATGTTAGATTTAACACCACAATCGGTTTTACCTTCTTCGTGAACGTTTAAGTGCTTCTCGCGCTTTTTAGCAGCTTTTTCGGGGTAAGCTTTGAGAACTTCTTTAATTAGTTCTTTTCTTTCTTCAACAATCTTCTTGTTGTCTGGAACTGTCATGTCTGGCCTCTTCTGGCTTTTAAAGATATTAATTGGGAGGGATGGGGAAATTAATCCCCAGGGGCAGAAAGGAAGGTAAAAAGGAGGTAATGTAGAGTTTTCCTTTTTCCTATTCCTCAATTTCTAAATACTACTTGGTAGCAGCGGCGGGTTTACCGATGATTTCAGCGTGCTTGGTGTCATCATCAAGAATACCAAATTCAACCAACAATGCTTCCAACTCATCCATTTCGATAGGTGTGGGGATGGTGAGTTTTTGGTTGTTGATGATTTTCTTCGCTAATGCGCGGTATTCATTACCTTGAGTGCTATCAGGTGCATATTCGTTAACGGTCATACGACGCAATTCTGCGTGTTGAACGATGTTGTCGCGGGGTACGAAGTGAATCATTTGGGTGTTCAAACGTTCAGCTAAGGTTTCGATCAATTCGATTTCGCGGTCAACCTTACGGCTGTTACAAATCAAACCACCTAAACGTACACCACCGGAGTGAGCATATTTCAAAATACCACGAGCGATGTTGTTTGCAGCGTACATCGCCATCATTTCACCAGAGGTAACGATGTAGATTTCTTGTGCTTTACCTTCACGGGAAAGAGTAATAAGATAATTTTAAAAGCCGGAAAGTGTTCATTTTCAACTATGTTTGCTGCAATCATTGTCTGAGGTGAACAGTTTTTTTATGAGGGTAAATCTAGGGTATGGACAGAACACAGGAAGCATTTGCCGATTTTCACCAAACAGCTATTACCGACGGGGGATATTTAGGCAGAATGCAAGCAGTAGAAAATCAAGAAAATCATTTAACGGCAAAACTGACAACAGAATTAAAGGCAATTAATGCTAGATTAAGAGCCGCTAGGGTGAGTGTTTCTGTGAGAAAATCAGGTAATTCATTACAGTTGAGAACTACTTTACCCATTAAACCAGGTGATATTGATAAAAACGGTAGTGGCACAAAGCAATATGATATTTCTTTGGGTATTCCCTTTAGTTTTGATGGTTTAAATACTGCGGAAGAGGAAGCTAATGAATTGGGAAAATTAATTGCCAGAAAACAATTTGTCTGGACTGATAAATATTTAGGTAAAACTAGATTTAAAGCGAAATTTATCACAATTGGAGAGTTGGTTTCTGAGTTTGAAAGCAATTATTTTCAAACTAGGAAACGCACTCTCAAAAGTAATAATACTTTTAATAGTTATTTCTATATTGCTAATGCACATTTACCAAAGGATAAATTAGCGATAAATGCCAATTTTATTGATGCTGTCAAGTTTTGCCCATCTTCAGATAGTGTGAAAAATGAATTAATTAAGGTAATTAGGGTTTTGTGTAAATGTTCTGGTTTAGAAGTTCCAGAATTGAGTAATTTAAAAATCAAAGCTATTTATCAACGTCAACGTGATATACCGACAGATATAGAAATAGAAAAAGAATATCTCAAGTTTGAAAATTATGCTATCAATCGTTCTAGTAAGTTGACAACTAGGGAAGATAGAAATAATTGGAAGTTGTGGAGATGGGTATATGGGATGTTAGCTACTTATGGATTAAGACCCATTGAACTTTTTGTTAATCCTGATTTAAATTGGTGGTTATCATCAGAAAATATGATGAATACTTGGCGGGTAAATGAAGAATGTAAAACGGGAGCAAGGGAAGCTTTACCATTATATCCCCGTTGGGTAGAAACTTTTAATTTAACTACAGATATAGAAGCAATTGAGTTGTTAAAAGCAAAAATTAAAGATAAAGTTACGAGTCGAGAAATCAACTCTGCACGACATGGTACAGATAGATGGTTTAGATTTATAGGGATTCCTTTTCAACCCTATGATTTACGTCACGCTTGGGCAATTCGAGCGCATTTAATGGGGATTCCTATTAAAGCTGCTGCTGATAATTTGGGTCATTCTGTGAATATGCACACTTCAATTTATCAAAAGTGGTTTAGTTTAGAAAATCGCAAGGTGGCTATTGAAGAAGCTATTAAAAAGAAGTCAAAGGTGCAAGAGTTACAAGAGATGGTTATTGACCTTGAAAGGGAAAATGATCGGTTAAGAATTGAGAATGAACGATTGAAGTTACAGATGGCACACAGTTTGATGAAAATTGAGTTAAGATAACAGTTAGCCTCACGCAGAGATGCAGAGGCGCAAAGAGTAATATTTTAAAATCGGTTTAAAATGGGGAAGATTATAAATTATGCCTTATAGTCAGTTTACATCTATTGGTAAGGTTAAAGAGGCTTTCGGGTTAAAAACTCAAGAAGGTGGGCGTTTTATTCCTGTTATTGAAAAAATTGAACCATCTGTGACGTTAAAAGCATATCTTGAAGAAAGTATCCCAATTTCTGCTTCTGCTAGTGAAAAGGCGCGTTCTGAAGGGATTATTTACCCTGTATTATTAGAAGTTAGAAAAATATTAACTCGACAAGTTAGTTTATTTTCTGGTGAGGATTTTACCGTTGATGAATCAGTGGGACTTAATGGAATGTGTGATTTTTTATTAAGTCGTTCTCCTGAAGTTTTAGAAATTGAAGCTCCGGTAATTGTGATTGTAGAAGCAAAAAAGGCTGATTTAAGAACTGGGTTTGGACAATGTATTGCAGAGATGGTGGCCGCACAAAGATTTAATGCTGCTAAAAATCATCCGGTTGCAGTTATTTATGGTTCTATTACTAGTGGTACTCAATGGCGGTTTTTAAAGTTAAAGGGTGATACTGTGACTATTGATTTGACTGATTATCCTTTACCTCCAGTAGAAGACATTTTAGGGATGTTGGTTTGGATGATGGAAAATGGGGGATAATTCAGGAATTAAAAGTTGAAAATTAATGACCAATGATCATAGAAGAACCTACCATTAAAGGCTGCGGCAGTGGTCTTCCTTGTAACTGATATTCTTCAATCAAAAGTTCTAATACTTCTTCTCCATTTTTTAGGGCTTCTGCATAAGTTTCTCCGTGAGTATGGGTATAAGGACCGAACTCTGGAAAACTGACTACATATTTTTGATCTTCATCTGACCACTGAATTAATATACTGTAATGATGATTCATAGTTACTCTTCTTCTAGTTCAGGAATATGTTCATTTTCATAGTTTTCAATTAAAACTCCGATGACTTCCATGAGGGATGCAAGAGGATGGTTTTCATCTTCACCAACTTGATCTATCAGAGAATCTAGTATATCAACTAAGTGTTCATATTCCTGCTCTGTGTGAGGAACAAAGACGTTTTCCGCAATGGATGACCAAGCATTAATGGTTTGTTCAAGGTTTAAAGTTTGCATTATTCTTTCCACTTTCCTTTACGAGTAATAATGTGCATTTGAGAAACTCTGATTTTTTAGTAATTTAGTCATGTTTTAACTTTTCTTGTAGTTGTTGAAAAACTAATTCACCTTCTATAACTTCACCTTGACGAAGTTGTTCTGTTCCTTCAGCAATTTTTCGTCTTAATTGACTGAGTTGTTTTTCTTTTTCATCATGTTCTTCTAAAAGTTGAAAAGCTATGGATAATAACTCATCAATGCTTTTATATTTACCTTGTTGTAGTTTTTCAAGAATGTATTGTTCTTGATCTGGCTTAATTGCAATTTGCATCTTTATCTCCTTATCTTTTACAAGTCTGTAATTTTGGGAATAATCCTATCAGAAAGGTTTTCTTCTAATAAAAGTTTCATGAAGTGATTAGGAATTGAGTTTTTCATTAATTATGATCTCCATTAATGGGTAAAGAACGAATCCGAATCCGATCACGATCAAAAATAATAATACTACCTGAGTCAATACTTTCTACTAGGTTAGGAAGATTTTTGAGCAAAATTTGTAACTGTTGTTCGGGACGGCGATCGCTATTTCTCCTAAATAAAATTACCGATGGTTTAGCTTCTTGTCGTAGTGCTAATAAACATGAACAGAATCAAAACCAGCTTGTTGTAATCCTTTGGAAATTATGGGTGATAAGGCATTATCAATTATAAATTTCATGCGCTTAATAAGGGTAATTCTCTTTCTCTTAATGCTTGTGCTGCATAATGTAAGGCTTCCTGAAGATCCTCTATTTCTAAGTCAGGATATGCTGCTAAAATTTCGTTATCTCTCATTCCTTCAGCAAACATAGCAACAACGGTAGCAACAGGAATCCGTAAGTCACGAATACAAGGTACTCCTCCCATTTTATTGGGATTAATTGTAATTCTTGTAAATTTCATGGTTAATTGCTCTCCTAACGATGCTTAACTAATATATATATTATATAGGAATCCGGTTTGATTCTGTGAATTTACTTGTGTGGTCAGGGAAGAGGTTTTGGGCAACTTTACTTTTCGTTACTTATCTCGGTTTTTTCCGTTCACTTATGCAGCAATAAAGGTGAGACTTTTTAAACCTAAATTTATTTCCCCCTGTTCTAGTTTATCAGCAATTACTCGCAAAGCTAATGCTTGTACATTAGATATTGCTTGTTGTTTAGTTAAACCATAAGATAAAACACCGGGAATTTCTAAAATTTCTGCTATCCAACGTCCATCTTCTTCTTGTTCTACTTCAATAGTGAAGTGATTAGGAATTGATTTTTTCATTTTTAACCTTGTTGTAATGGCCATGTTTTACCCACTCTGTCATATCAATTAATTCTTCATCTTCATAATCTGATGGTGAACCAAACATTTCATCTAGTTCTTCTTGTTCTTCGTCACTTACATAGGGTATAAGGATTTGACAGAGTAACATTCTTTCTTCTCGCAAAACTTCGCGGATACTTTCTTTAATTATTGCTTTCAGTTCTTGGATTTCCATGAGCATTATCCTTGAGAATATAAGTATTATACCGTTTTTATCGCATTTCTACAACCCACAACATCAAAAAAATAATATCTTCATACAACAATAGATCCCTGACTCATTCAAGAAGTCGGGGATCTTGGTACTTATCAATCTTTTGGTAATCCCAAATCTGGTAAATTATTAACAATTTCTACCGTCTCTAAACTCACAGTAATTATCTGTTTAATTAACCTGACAATATATTGTTCATCATCAAGACGATTAGGATCATTTGTAATTTCACTGCGCTTATCTGTGGTAACTTGATATTGATCTATTATCCAATCTAACGCCGAACGGTTGCCTAAACGATATAAAAATACTGCTGGTGGTATACCTGTTAAGGTGAGAAAGTCGTTATATTTGATTTGGGTTTTATCTTTAGATAGGCGCATTTTTTCTACACGCCAATCAATGGGTAAGTCTTTATTTTCTAGGTGTTTCAGGTGATATTCTGGTTGTTTTTCATAGTTAATATGAATTTCTGCTAGTCGTTTTCCGGCTATGACAAAAGGATGAAATTGGGGCGCAAAGGGAATGCGGGGAAGTTCTCTTTTCAGGTTG
>Ga0315905_10004508_pt1 | contig 14237 bp, 10 predicted proteins | sample LakEriMetagenome_5_FD_203522 | JGI IMG/M metagenome (GOLD analysis project Ga0315905, IMG submission 203522) | Freshwater fungal communities from buoy surface, Lake Erie, Ohio, United States - Buoy 4 MA121 | ecosystem: Environmental > Aquatic > Freshwater > Lake | place: USA: Lake Erie, Ohio... | reverse complement strand
TAGTTCGCTAAAAATGGCGGGCACGGAGCAGATCGCCCAAGAGGTTGCCAAAAACAAAGGCGGCATCGGTTATGTGGGTCTTGCATTTTCGGAAACCCGCGGCACCAAGGCCTTGAACATCGACGGCCTCGCATCGATTGGCGACAACAAAAAAACCTATGCTTATTCCAGGGAATGTTATCTCTATCTTCCTGAAAATGCCACTCTGGAAGCCACCGAATTTTTGAATTTCGTGCTCTCGCCCGCCGGCCAGGCTGTAGTCACCAGCACCGGGTTCATTCATCATTGATGACCGATGGCATGTTCTGAGCAGCTTTTGCCTTGTTCGTTGAGCAGCGTGCTACTATAGTTTTGGGCATGGCGGTCAAGACCAGCAAACGCAATCCCGCGCGAGAACTTCTTTTCGGCAATCTCTGGGAATACGACCCGGCACCGGAAACCGCCACTCCGAACATCGAGTCGCGCTATCGACTTTTTATCAACGGCAAACACACCGATCCGAAAACGAAAAAATATTTTGATTCGATCAGTCCGCGCAATGCTGAGAAGATATCGGAAATCGCTCTGGCTGGTCCGGCGGATGTTAATGCCGCCTACGAAGCAGCGGCGGCGGCATTTGAAAAATGGCGCAAGGTCTCCGGTGTAGAACGGGGTAAGTATCTCTATCGGATCGCCCGGTTGTTGCAGGACCGCGCGCGCGAATTCGCCGTGGCGGAAACGCTTGACGGCGGCAAGCCGATCGTGGAGTCGCGCGATTTTGATGTGCCAATGGCCGCCGCGCATTTTTTCTATCATGCCGGCTGGGCGGATAAGCTCGACTACGCAACTCCTGGCCGCACGCTGATGCCGCTCGGCGTGGTCGGGCAGGTGATTCCATGGAATTTTCCCCTATTGATGCTCGCCTGGAAAATCGCTCCGGCATTGGCTTGCGGAAACACCGTGGTGCTAAAACCAGCGGAGACAACTTCTATCACCTGCATGAAATTCGCCTCGATCCTCGAGGATGCTGGTCTGCCGCCAGGGGTGGTAAATTTTGTCACTGGCGCCAGTGAAACGGGACACGCGCTGGTGAATCATCCGCTGGCAAAAAAAATCTCCTTCACCGGATCCACAGCAGTGGGCAAGGACATCCAGCGCTCGCTGGCAGGCAGCGGAAAATGTCTTACCTTGGAACTCGGCGGCAAGGCGGCGAACATTGTATTCGACGACGCAGCGGTCGATCAGGCAGTCGAGGGAATCATCAACGGTATCTTTTTCAATCAGGGCCACGTCTGTTGCGCCGGATCGCGATTGCTGGTGCAGGAGTCCATTGCTGCCGCGGTGCTTAGTAAATTGAAAATCCGCCTGCGCTCGCTGCGGGTGGGTGATCCGATGGACAAGAACACCGACATCGGAGCGATCAATTCCCAAAAACAACTGGAGAAGATCACTGAACTCGTGGAATCGGGCATTGCGGAAGGTGCCGAAATCCACCAACCCTCCTGCTCGCTGCCCGACAAGGGCTATTACTTCCCGCCGACGCTTTTTTCCGGTGTCACACTCAGCCATCGCATCGCCCGCGAGGAAATTTTCGGCCCGGTGCTCTCGATTATGACTTTCCGCACGCCAGAGGAAGCGGTGGAAAAAGCTAATAACACTCCTTATGGGCTCAGCGCCGGAGTTTGGACGGACAAGGGATCGTTGATCTTGAAAATGTCGAGCGAACTTAAGGCAGGCGTGGTCTGGGCAAACACCTACAACAAGTTCGATCCCGCATCGCCCTTTGGTGGATTCAAGGAATCAGGCTTCGGTCGCGAGGGGGGCAAGCAGGGACTACTCGAATACGCGGAGTTGGTGTGAGCGGCGTTATTAGGTGGTTGATCGAAGCTGCATAGTAAAATATTTCGACACGGATTGCGAGTCCGCTTGCGTGCCGAAAGCTCAGGAATCTGGTTCCGGCGTCTAATAATGTCTAAAGTGATGGCAACTCTACTCCACTAGCGAGGGCCAACGTCGAACGCGGGGTTGGGGTTGTAACTAGGAAAATCATCGATAAAATGTGCCAGTGGTGGTTGGCATCCACGGCTTGTTCTGCCTCTTATTGATAAAGTGTCTGTCCCGAATGGCGCTAACTTAAGAGCTGCTTGGGATGATTTAAGGGTTTCCTGCTGATTACACTGGTGAGCTGGTTCTGGCGTCGATAAAGCCTGTGAAATAGAGGCTTTAACCTAGAAGGGAAAATGGAAAGGGCTGCAATGCCGTTTTTTACCACGGATTTCACGGATTGAAGAGGATTTGACGGATAATATGGGCCTGATCGATCAAATCTCAGGCTCACCCAACTGGTGATGGCCGTGATATTCATAACTCATTTTTTATCCGTGTAATCCGTGCAATCCGTGGTTTCTATTTTTCTATCCAGGTTTAACGCTGTCCTCTCACCGGTTTTGGACGCGGGCTGCAACTCATTGATTTTCTGAGAAATTTCCTTAAGTTAGCGCCATTCGCGCCTGTCCCTATTGGTAATTGTGTCAATGCGCTATGGTTTGCTGGTGCATAACCGGCGCACACTTGCGCGCGCCTTGCTGTTACTCAACGGTGAGATTGTGGATACCGATATCGATCATCGAGGCTCGACACTGTGACGGTATTTACAATACCGCCACCATTTTCTCCAGGCCTTCCAGCAGCCGCGATTGGGGGCAGGCGAAGTTGAAGCGGACGAAACCCTTCATGCCGAAAAACGCGCCATCCGATAGGAAAAGTTTCGCTTTTTGTTCGAAGTACATCGCCGGATTTTCCAGACCACAAGCGCGGCAATCGATCCAGGTGAGATAGGTGGCTTGGTTGTGGTTGACCTGCAGTTTCCCCGCATGTGCGGCGAGGAATTCGTGCAGCATTTCCTGGTTCTTCGTTAGATAGGCAATCACTTCCCGACGCCATGGTTCGCCGTGACGATACGCGGCCTCGGCGGCGTAATATCCAAAGGTGCTTATCTCCGCGAGGCTGTGGCCTCTTGCGGAAATGAAACGCCGACGCAGGCTGTCGTCGGTGATGACTGCATAGGCAATGCCGATGCCGGCGATGTTGTAGGTTTTCGAGGGCGACAACAGCGTAATGATGCGGTCGTGAAAGATTTCCGGTAGGGAGTGAGCGCAGACATGCGGCGTGGATTTCTCGTCGAAAATGAGATCACAATGGATTTCATCGGACACCAAAATCATGTCGTGACGGCGGCAGAACTCCGCCAGTTCGATCAATTCCGTGCGAGTGAACACCCGGCCTAACGGATTTTGCGGATTGCTGAGCAGGAAAATACGGGTTTTCTTTGTCACTGCGGCCTCCATTGCGGCGAAGTCAAGGCTCCATCTTCCGTCAGCCATGCAATGCGGCACGCTGATCAAGTCGAGATTCGCGCTATCGAGGTGAACACCGAGAAATGGCGGATAGGAGGGCGTGCAGACCATCACCGCCTCGCCAGGCGAGCAAAAGGCCCTCACTGCCAGCGACAGCGCTGGCACCAGACCACCGAGCCAGACGAGCGATTGCTCCTCAACCGAGATTTTCTGTCGCTGCGACAGGTACCCGCATGTTGCCTCAATCAAGCCGTGATGAGCCTGGGCGTAGCCATAGATTGGATGTTGCGCCCGGTGGATGATTGCTTCGGTAATTTCGGGAGCCGAGGCAAAATCCATGTCCGCCACCCAAAACGGGTCGAGATCCGGACGACGGTCATACTTGATGTTGCCGGTACCGCGACGCGGGATGATGGTGTCGAAATCGTACATAAGAAAAATTCTATCGCGCGGATCATGTCCCGACCCGCGCGAATATTCCAGTCTCGATGCAGACAATTGTTAAGAACCGCAAAAAAAGGGATCAGAGGCTCTTCAAATAAGCCGTGATATCCGCGATCGCCTGCGGGGTGAGCGACAGCACAGCGGGCGGATACATGAGTGATTTTTTCATGGGTTTTACCGAAGTAATGCGCGACTTCGCGATGGTCTGGTTCTGGCCGCCAACGCATTTGATGATCAACGGGTCGCCATCGCTGAGAACAATACCGACAATGGTGAGACCGTCGGTGGTCTTGACCTCGCTGCCTTCGAAACCGTGGGAAATTTCAGCAGAAGGATTGGCGATCGCATTGATGATCACCTCAGTCGGTTGTTGTTTGCCAAACGAAGTAAGGTTTGGACCGTATTCAATTCCTTGGTCGCCGACCTTATGACACATGTAACAGGCTGCGATGGCGGCCTTGCCCTTCTCCTTGTCGCCGACGAGTTTGATGATATCGGCCACCGGAGGAAGTTTAGCGGCATTGGCCGGTTCAGCGGGCATTTCCACCGCTGTGAGCTTGGCGCTAGCAGGGTCCTGCCCCATCGCCTTGAGAATGCCGTCGATGTCATAACCTTTCCACAAGTTGCCCTTGCGATTGTTGATCCACCATCCGGCAAGATTCTTGTGAGCAAATTCCGCCGTATTAGCCAGTTGGATCATGGCGGCCGCAGCGGCGGGACTCTCGACGAAACCGAGTGCGGTGATCATCAACTTCGATTGTTCTGGATTCAGCTTTGCGGAAAGTGCGCGGGCTTTGAAATCGGTCACGGCTTGCGGCGGATGCAGCCGCCAGGCAATCCAAGCGGACGCATCACTCCATGACTCGGCTTCGCTACCCATCTCTTTGCGCAGTTCGGCATACACCAGCGCTTCTTTGCGCGTGCAGCCAAGGCCAAAAGCATCAAGGTAGGTTCGATCCTTGCCATCGAATTGCTTCGCGATCTTCACCAGCACTGGCACGCTCTGCGCGGCGGGCACGTCGCGCATGCTCAGGGCGATTTCGCGACGCACTGCCGCGGAGGGATCGGAGACCATTTTTCCAGCAAGTTTCACCATGTCGGCACCGGCGAAACGCAGGGCGCGCAGGGCGACCAGCCGCTGACGGTCGTTCTTGGACTCTAGCAAGTTGGTGGCGAGCTTCTGTCCGCTCGGTCCGATTTGCGCTAGCAGCCAGGTAGCGCGGGCTACAATGTAAGGATTGCTGTCTTTCAACAATGCGGCAATCGCAGGCACGGACTTTTCACCCTGGGCTTTAAGGCGTATAAAGCCGCTGTTGCGGACGTTGACGCAAGGACTTTTCAGCGCGGCGATCTGACCTTCAGTCTTACTCAAGTCGATCTTCGGCACGACTGATTTGAATCCTTTCGGAGCTATGCGATAGATCGTTCCGGAGCCGCTGTCGTCTGATGTCCCGTGACCACCAACGCGCGGATCAAACCAGTCGGCGACATAAATCGCGCCATCCGGACCAACCGTGACATCGCTGGGTCGAAAGCGCGTTTTTAGCTCGTTGTTCGGTCCACCTTTGAAGTCGGCACCGGCGTACTCACCCTCTTTGTTCGAAGTGAAAAAATTAATTCGCTCGAGTTTGAAACCCGCGCCGTCCGGCTTGGGAAGATAGCCGAACACCACGTTTTTGCCGGCTTCGCAGGCGAGCAGCAATCCCTGCCATTTTTCGCCCATCGAGCCGCCTTCATAATAGGCCACGCCGGTCGGTGAACCACCTCCGTAAACATCACCCGCAGGCATGGTGCCCGGGTCTTCCTGACGCCACTCGGCGGTCGGCGTGTCCTGTCCGGGCCGCTGGTCGGCACCCCAGGAACGCTGGCCGTCGGCCGATGCAAATCCGGCATTGCCGCCCTCGATCACTTCTGCCACGCGGCATGCCGGCGGGTCGTCGTTGTCGCTCTGGAACAGATCGCCGAACGATGTCAGCGCCTGTTCGTAGCTGTTGCGGTAGTTGTGGCCGATGATTTTCGCATCGGTGCCATCGGGATTCATGCGCACGGAAAAGCCGCCGACCCAGACGTTGCCGTCGTCGCTCGGCTGACCGGCGATCGCGCGGGTGTCTTGATACCAGGTGCCGCCGCCGCTTTGATAATAACTGCTGCCGATGCGGAATGTTTTGTTCGACTTGTCGGTGAAAATCGCGCTGCAGTTGCCGTTGTTGAAATACCATTGACCATTGGGGCCGGCGGTGACGCTGTGCAGGCTGTGGTCGTGCTGGCGGGCATTGAAGCCGGTGAGCAGCACCTCGCGTTTGTCTGTTGCGGGATCGAACTTGCGGTCGCCGTTGACATCCGTGTAAACCAACAGGTCAGGTGGCTGGGAAACGATGACCTTGTCGCCAAGCACCGCAACACCCAGCGGGGATTCAAGATTGGTATCCTGAACAAAAACATTCGACGTATCGGCGCTGCCATCGCCATCGGTGTCTTCGAGAATGGCGATGCGGTCTCCTTCCGGGCGACGGCCCTTTGCGTGACGGTAATTCACGCCTTCGGCTACATACAGGCGACCGGCGGCATCGAAGTCGATATTTGTCGGATTGCGCAACAGCGGCGAGGTCGCCCATACCGTGACTTCCCAGTTGTCGTCGGGAACGGTGAACATTTCCTCGGGAACCATGGCGGCGGCTCCGGCAACCGTAGTGGCGACAGGCTGCTGAGTGAAGACCAAAAAGCGAACACTGGCCGCCGTGGCGACGCCTTTTTGTGACGCGCCACCATCGTCAATACCGACCTTGGCGGTAAACGATTCCACGCCGGGGGGAAGACTGAATGCGATCATCGACTTCGAATGCGTGCCCAAACCTTTGTCGTAGGTTTTTTTATCGATCATCAACGGCCCACTCTGGATGTTTTTGCCAATCTGGGTTTGCCCGAATCCCGCCTCTGCCGAGCGCCATTTGATTTCGGTGAGATCTTTTTTCGACCCATCGGCCATGACCAAGGTTGGTTCGAGCCAGTTCGACCAATCGAAGCTGATTTCACCTTCTTCCGTCACCACCAGATAAAGCTCCTTGGCATCCTTAATCGGGACGTTGATTTCTTCGAGACGTTTCGTTTTCGGGGTCATCACCGGGCTGCTGTATACCGGTTTGCCAGCTGCTGCAGAGCCCTTGACTTTTTTCTCCGCCTTCGCGGTCACGGGTTTTGCAAACTTACTCTCGCGCTCGGTTTGAATCGGTGCCTCGGGAATCGACTTCACTTCCCCCGCTTTCACCAAGGTCAGGCGGGTGGCTTTGCCTTTGTCGTCGAGATTCGCATTCAGATCATCCTCGGTCAGCGGCTTGGATGGCACGCCTTCCTTTGGCACTTCGATTTTAGCGGTCCAGACGATCGCATTGAGAACAACTTTGCGGAAATCATCGACCGACCAGTTACGGTGGTAGTGGCCGCCGGTGAAGCCGACACCGCGACCGCCGTCTTTGCGCTCGGTGCCCCACATCAGCGTCTGCGGTTTGCCGAGTCCATCGACACCGTATTCATTCCACAAGTTGATGTATTGTATCATGCGCGAGCGGTCCGGCACGGCGGTAACCAGATCGAGAACCTTCGAGCGATCCTGAGGGAAGCGCATGTTGTAATAAAACTCGTCGTATGCTTCGACCAATGAATTGATGCCATTGCCGACCGGATGGTTCTTCAGCACCTTCAGATCAGCCACCCAGTGTGGATTGACGGAAAAGTTGGTTTCAAATGCACCGCCGATCCACGGACGGTAGTATTTTTCGCCCTCGGCTGCGTCGGGGTGAACGGCGTAGTGCATGAACATCAGGCCGACACCGCTCTTCGCGAGTTGATCGACCTTTTCCCAGCCCTTGCCGACTACACTTGTGCCATCGGCGTAAATAACCAGGGCTTTGATCCCGTTCAAAACGGACTCGTCCTTCGGCCATCCGGAAACGACGGTCGCCTCGATGCCAAGACCGCTGTCATTGAGGTTTTTGGCGAGCAATTGACATCCGGCATTGAACTCATGCTCGCCGGGTCCGTGACTGCGGCCACCGGCAAGGAAAACAATCTTGTTCGCAGCTTGTGCGCCGAGGGTGCAGGCAAGGGCAACCCAAACAGAGATAAATAGGGATTTTGTATGTTGTACCATGATGACTTTACGTAGCCATCCCTCACCATTCTGTCAATGCTTCGCCAAAAAGTATAGGGTCGATTCAAGCTGTTCGCCCATGCACCAGCATATTATTCCTCTAAATTTCAGCAATAAATCACTACTAAACAACTGAGGGGCACTTGCACATAAACCAGTTTTTGATCGCCAGGCTCATTTGTTGATTGCTGATTGGGGAATCGTGAAGGGGTTGCCAGTCTTCATTCGTGAAAATCCGTGGTAAAAAATCACAAGGCAACATGCTCGAGCGACCGGGCTATTTTTTCCAGAACAGAGTGAACTCGTTGCGGTTGTAAGTCAGGTGGGTTTGTGCGACGAGTTTCAGGCCGGCTGCGGTCGCGCGGTGAACAATCGACTGGTGGAGTCCGGCGATTTCATCCAGCGTGCTGAGCTTGTGGGTTTTTAGCGTGAACACGATCAGCGCCTCGCGTCGCAGGCAGGGAAGCAAACGTAAAACGGCTGCGAGTGAATCATGCGCATCGCCGTTAAGATCGCAGAGCAGTGCATCATAAATCACATCCTGAGGTGCCACGAACGTGGCGGCGTTCTCCGGAAAAAACTCCATGCGCACATGGTTGGCAATGCGGGGATCCATCGGCGCGCGGTCCACAGCGGTGACGTGGCAACCGCGATGCAGCAACTCCGCAGTCATGCCGCCGGGACTGGCTCCGAGTTCCAGCCAGTGCGCCTGTTCCGGCAGCGCGGGGTGATCGAGACGAATGAAATGCAGTGCCTCGGCGATTTTCGCCCCCGCGCGGCTGATGCTGTGCGCGGCGGAGCGGCTGATGAATTTGCTGCCGCCCGGGTGGAATCCCCGGCATTCGCGCGGACTGGCAAGTCCACAAAACAATCCTTCCCGGCCCAGCAGTGCGAATAATGTAGGTCGTTCTGGATCTTGCGATTCGGGGTCGCGCGATGCCGGTAGCGGTGCAAACAACTGCAGCGCGCGCGCGCGCAATTGCGCGGCTAATTTCCTGTAATGCGGGTTCGGCGATCCGGCAATCAAGGGTCCGACAAGAATGCTCTGCGGTGAAGCGGCAGAAAATTTCCGCTCCAGCGCAAGGCAGGATTTTTCAATGAAATCAACGGTTTTTTCCGGGTTGCAGGGCCAGGCGTGATGAACCGGCATACGCCAGCCTACAAAAATCGCGAGTGCTTCATCGGCGGCAGGAACGGGAGTGTCGTGCTGAAAGAGAAAATACTCCGTGCCGATTTTTTTTGCGGTGCCGATGCCCAGACGGATCAGGATTTCTGGATGATGAGGAGAGAATACCTCGGAGATGCGGATCAGTTGTTGCATGCGATGGCGGCACCCCTGTCGTTAGAGAGCGAGAAAATTCCGGATCAGCTGCAAGCCGCTGTCCTGGCTTTTTTCCGGGTGAAATTGCACTGCCCAAAGATCACCGGAAATCACCGCGGAGGCAAATTCCTCCTGGTAATCGGTCACGGCGGCGATGATCGATGGATCCTCGGGCTCCGGAAAGTAAGAATGCACGAAATAGAAGTAAGGTTCGGCATCCATGCCATTCCAGCAGCGATGTGCTGGGTTGAGGAGTCGCACGGAATTCCATCCCATGTGCGGTATTTTTTTTCCCGGCTGAAATCGTTTCACGCTGCCCTTGAAAATCCCCAACCCCTCCACTCCGGGGCTTTCCTCACTGTTTTCGAACAGCATCTGGTAACCGATGCAAATGCCCAGAAATGGAATGCCTGCCGCAATCGCACGCCGCACCGGTTCGACGAGTCCACGCGTTGTTAGTTCGTGCATGGAATCGCCGAAAGAGCCGACTCCAGGCAGGATGATCCGGGCGGGTGACGAGGGAAAGTTCTCTCCCGACGCAACCACCTGCTGTTCCACGCCTAAGCTGTGCAGGGCATTCGCCACACTGCGCAGATTGCCTGCGCCGTAATCGATCAAAACTGTGCCGTCCATCTTTTGTTAGAGAGATTCCTTGGTTGAGGGCACCCCGACGACGCGCGGATCCACGGCCACGGCAGTCCGCAGGGCGCGGGCTAGTCCTTTGAAAATGGCTTCGGCCACGTGATGCCCATCGCGACCGTAGAGCACTTCCACGTGGATGTTGGCACGCAGGTTAGCCGCCAGCGCTCGACAGAATTCCTCGGTGAGCGTGAGCGGAAAGTTCGGCGCTGATGCCGTGCCCGGCGGGGTGCGGAATTCAAGGAATGGTCGGTTGGATAAATCAATCACCACTCGGACCAGCGTTTCATCCATCGGTAGATAGGCATGCCCGTAGCGAGTAATGCCGGATTTGTCACCAAGGGCATCGCGGATGGCATTGCCGAGCACGATGGCGGTGTCCTCGACTGTATGGTGACCGTCGACGTGCAAATCGCCGATCGTCTTCAGTTGGAGGTCGATCAGACCGTGCCGCGAAAACAAGGTGAGCATGTGATCAAAAAATCCAATTCCGGTATCGATGGTGGAATCGCCTGAGCCGTCGAGGTCAAGCGACAAGGTGATATCGGTCTCGGCAGTTTTACGTGATTGTGAGGATAGGCGAGGCATCAGCGGATGGTCATTCAGGAGTGAGAAGCTTGGATAGTTCGGCCGGATCGGCAACCGGTTGAGCGGGCTGATCCGCCATAGTGAGGCTGACTTTTCCGCCATTTGCGGGAACGGACTTGCGGCAGATCACTCGCAGCGGAAGCCGGGTGACCGCCAACTTGAATTCTGCGGAAGCATCGTCAGGAATGTTAACAATAACAGGAAACTGCTGATAGAGCAAGCCTAACAAATAATCGGTGTGCAACATTGCGGCATCATGTATGCCTTCCTGGTCGAGTTGGCAGGAGTTGACTAGATTGTCAGGGACTTGGCAGCCGAGATTCAACAGCCGGCCTATGTTCTGCTTCATCAGACCCATGGTCGATTTGTCAAAGATCATTGCAAGATCGATGATGGGCAGGTTGATCAACCGGCTCGACGGCGGTGATTCCTCGAGTCGACCCTCGACCAGATGATCTTTTACCAGGATATCGCACAGCGACATCGCATAATCGATCCATTCGCGCTGCAATGTCACGTCGTAGAGGTCGAGCGCCGATTGCATCGCAGTGGCTACCAGCGCGCCGCGGGCATCGGTGCTGGCGGAAGGAGACGATCCGGCGTAGTTTTGAATGACTGCACTGGAGTGAAATTGTTCTCGGAATGCCTTCATGGAGGCGATCGCCTTGTCCTGGAAATTTTTTTGCGCGGATGCGGTGTAAAGCGCTGCATAGGCTGACACCGTTTGCGCGGTTGTATTGGCATTGGCAACCAGGGGCGGCGGATTGTCAGCGGATGTTTTCTTGTCGCGGATCGACTGGAGTTTTGCGCGGATCGACTCGATGATTGCGCTTCCCTGATCGGGAGTAAGGGTAAGCTTTTTGGCAGTTTCTTCGAGTGAATGGCGCGGCACTAGGCTGTTGCGACGGAAGTATTCCCGTTTCTGATCACTTTCAGTGGGCACATTGCCGATCGCGGAAAGATCGCAGTAGCTTTTGAGAAAAATATATTCCTCTGCGGAGAGAACTGTTTCAAGTTCCTCGGTGCTCCAGTAATTTGCATCATCGGGCATGCTGGTTACCGGACCGGTCAAGGAAAAAAAGGATTTGCCGATCGCAAAATTCTTCTCCTGAAATTGCATCACCCGTTCCGCCACTTGAAGAATCGCTTTGTCATTCAAAGCCTGGGCGATTTGCGCCAGACTGAATACTACCTTGGCCTGCATCAGACCATTGCGATCCGATCGGGCGACCAGCCATGCGGAGTCGACTCGCGATGAGTAACTGCCGCCGTCGATGAGGTCGATGGCAGCGGATTGGATCAGCATTCCGGCGTTGCCCTTGATGCAAGTCAAACATCTCCTGCGGGCGCTCGAGGACAGCGCGGGGCTCATCGCTGACTGCGCGAAGTATTCCTGCATCGATGTCGGAAACAGGGAGCCCAAGTTATCGATGTTGCCGCTCAAGTCGTCGTAAAGCGCGTTCAGATCGCGCAAGGTGCTCAAATAAAACGCCTGCTGATCCGATGGGCTAGTGATTTTCACTGCTGCTTGCTGTGCGCGCATCTTGCGGCTTTTACCGTCGCTCGCACTGTTGAAGTTCATGTAGTCGCGGTCTTCATTCCACATCCGCAACACCAAACTTTGCGAGTGACGGATGCGTGAGAGATTCGCTTCGCGCGTGGCTTCCGGGCTTACGGGAAGCCAGGTGACCGGTTCGCCGCTGGGACTCAGCCACAGCATGAACGGAAAGGAAATCTGTCGGTTGATTTCCGCACAAAGCATCGTGGCGAGGATGGCGATTTCCCGGGATGAATCAACATCGACGAGCACCGGCACGAATTGCTCGTTGATTTCGTCAGCCAGCTGAGGGTCGGAGCTAATGTCATTCAATACCCTGACAGCGCTCATTTCCAGATTGGATGCAGCATAGACGAGCAGGAGTTTGTTCGAGTCCTTGGCGTATTGAACCACGGTGGGGGTGAATTGCTGCCAGTGGATCGGCGACTTGGAGAGGAGCTGCAATAACGGTGAGGGATTGTGTTCAATATCCTGATTGGTGGGTCTGGGAACCGGTGTAGAATTGACAGCTGGGTTATCGTTCCGGCGGCAAGCGTTAGCCGACATAAGCATCACGATGGAACAAATCGGAATCACCGCCGCGATCAATGCGGTGAGACTTCGGAGTGACTTCGTGGGGAAATCCATGCGGTCAAAAATGAGAGGGTTTTTGCAGTGCGACAAGCATTTTAAAAGAAAAGACTTTCGCTACGGCGAGGTCAGGTTATCATTTCCACAGATTTTTCCTATCAAATTGTGATCAGTATTGCCGTAACAAGTCAAAAAGGAGGGGTGGGCAAAACCACCATTGCAATAAACCTGGCACACGCATTCGCGCGTGCGGGGTTGAGAACTCTGTTAGTCGACGCCGATCCCCAGGGATCAGTGGGGCTTTCGTTGACCCGTCAATCGAGGATGTTGCCGGGTTTTTATGATTTTCTCGAGGATCCTGGCCTGCCTCTGGAAAAACTGCTGGTGCCAACCAGGTTATCGACCTTTTCCCTGGTCGCCGCTGGTCAAGCGAGCAATTATGAGTCCGGCGGTGGTATTGCCGGAGCACACCTTGCCCGCAGCCGGGCATTCATACGCGCTGTGGCGGCGCGGGGCTATGAAATCTGCCTGCTCGACACCGCTGCTGGTCTTTTCGGTGTCTGTGCCGATGTGATTGCCTGTTCGGATGCCGTGCTCATTCCCCAGCAGTCCGAGCCTCTGGGCGTTCGCTCGGTGCCCAAAATGCTCGAAGGCCTTGGCCGCATTCGCATGCTTAATCCGAAACTACTCGTGCTGGGAGTGGTTCTTACCATGGTGCAAAACGAACTTGCTGAGAGCCGCGAGGCCGCACAGGCTTTGCGCCAGCTCCTGCCAGCCGAAATGGTGCTGAAAACTATGGTGCCGCGCGATGGGATTTTTGTCAGGGCCAGTGCCAAAGGATTGCCCGTGGGCGTGCTTGAAGACGGCATGGGAGCGCAATCGGTATTCGACTCACTGCGTGCGGAAATTGAGGCCAAAATCGAGAAGTCCAACGTTAGAGCATGATGGATCCTGTGCTTCCATGGGTTGACCCCGGAGAAATGAGAAGGCTTGCCGAAGCTTTGCTGAGCGTCGCTGCCCATGAGCCTCGCTCACCGGACGATGTCGGGTTTGGAGGCAATTTCATCGGCTTTGCCGAATCAGCGCAACGCCCGCAAATTCAGCTGGAACAAGTCGTCACTGCCGCGCCCGCCGCCGCGACGCCGCCACTCCCCGTCACCACTGTGGCAATGCAAGCTCCGGCCCGACCTGCCCCATCCACGCATACCGCTCCGGTGAAGGTGCGCGGGCCGTTTCTGGAACGCATGGACCGATTCCGCGATGGGCTGCACGGCCATTTTGCTGTGAAAGGCGTATTCATTCTCGACAAGGACGGGTCAGTTATTTTTGACGACGGCGACCATAGTCGTCTGCATTTCATGGCCCGCAGTCTGGCGATAGCCGCAAAAAAATCGGCCGATGTGCCGGGCAATGTGCACGTTAAAGTAGGCTCCACCAGGATGCTCGAAGTCATCCCAATCGACACCGTGTTCGGCCGAATAGTGCTGGGTCTGCTGGTCGAGCAGCCACTCGCCCGCGATTCAGTGGTCAGAATCGTCAAGGCATTGCAATCAATTGTCGCGCCGCCGGCGGTCTGAATTTTTGCTATGGCGCGGGTACTGGTAGGATTGTCCGGCGGAGTGGATAGCGCTGTCA
>Ga0315905_10004505_pt1 | contig 14244 bp, 10 predicted proteins | sample LakEriMetagenome_5_FD_203522 | JGI IMG/M metagenome (GOLD analysis project Ga0315905, IMG submission 203522) | Freshwater fungal communities from buoy surface, Lake Erie, Ohio, United States - Buoy 4 MA121 | ecosystem: Environmental > Aquatic > Freshwater > Lake | place: USA: Lake Erie, Ohio... | reverse complement strand
GGCATCGTGCCCACGAACACGTATCGTTGCGCCGACGGACGCTTCGTCGTGATCGGCGGCAACGGCGACTCGATCTTCCGCCGTCTGATGGACGGCATCGGACGCTCCGATCTCGCAAACGACTCCGAGCTGGCGGTGAATGCGGGACGGGTGCGCCGCGAACGCGAGATCGATGCGGCCATTGCGTCATGGTGCTCGGCGCGGGACTGCCCGGAAGTGCTGCGCGTCATGGAAGAGCAGCGCGTGCCGGCGGGGCCCATCTACAGCGTGAGGGATATGTTCGTGGACCCGCATTTCCGTGCGCGCGGTCTTTTCGAGCAGGTCGAGATCAACGGCAAGCCGCTGGAGATTCCGGCACTGATGCCGCGATTGGCCGGCACGCCCGGCGCCACACGCTGGCCGGGGGGGGCCGTGGGCAGCCACACCGACGAGGTGCTGCGTGAGGTGCTGGGCATGGACGACACCGAGATAGCGGGCCTGCGCGCTGCCGGCGTCGTCTGAGGCGACTCAGTCGAGCCGCGGCACGCGGCACCAGTTCCAGCGCTCCACCAGCGGGCCCATGAGCTGCATGTTGCGCTGCGCCACCGCCCAGGCGTGTCGCAGCACCGGCAACTCGTCTTCGCTGCGCAGCGTGTGCAGGGCGGACACCATCTCGCGCCGCGCAGAGTCCAGCGAGCCCGGGCGCGTGCCGAGCAATCCCTGCAGCCCCTCGAGTTCCAGCGCATCGGCCTGCGGCCCGAAAAGATGCAGCCGCTCCAGATAGCGCACCATCCCCGCCGCGCCGCCCGCCATGGCGGCCGCGAAGGGGTCGTTCACTTCGGGCATCACGCCTTTTTCGAGTTGCGCGGCGAGGGTCTGGTAGAGCTCTCCGGCCTCGCTGCCCTCGACGATGGGTAGCGGCTCCACAGCCTCTTCGCCAAGGCCGTGCCACAGGCCAATCGCCTGGCAGCAGGTGATGTCGCAGAGCGCCTGGTAGCCCAGATTCAGCGCCACCGTGCTCTTCCAGTCGGGGCGGCGCGTGAGCCCCGGGATGGTCATCACCGAACGCACCAGCTGGTGCACGAAGTAGTAGATCGCTTTCTGCCGGTCAACGGTCACGCCTGCGCGCTCGGCATAGTGACGCACGTAGGGCGTCAGGTCCCCGTCGCAGGAGGGCGTGAAGAAATCGCGCAGCCAGAGGTTGCCGATGTCTTCCATCGGGTCACCGTAGTGGGCCCATTCCCAATCGACGACCGCCGTTACGCGGCCGTCCGCAAACATGAAGTTCCCCGGCCCTGTGTCGCCCTGGAGCAGCACAGTGCGCTCCACGCTGTGCGGCACATGGTTCACCAGCCAACGCTGGCCGAAGGCTGCGAGAACGGTACTCGCATCCGGGCTGAAGCGCGCGAGCCGCGGATCCTCGACCGCACGCAGCTCGAGCAATGAATGCTCCTCCGGCGTGGCTGGCATCTCGAAGCCCGGCAGGTCAAGCGGGCCGACATCGATGCGATGGAGTTCGGCCAGGATCTCCATGAAGTGCAGCATCACGGCGTGCTGCTCTTCGCGCGGGGCGTTGTTCAGGTCCGCGCGGCCCGGCTCGAAGGACTGGATGGCCACGCAGTGCGCATCGTCCCAGCCAAGGATCTTCTGTGTGGGAATGGACGTGTGGGCCGAGAGCCAGCGGATCAGCGCGGTCTCGCGCGCAAGATTGCGCGGGTAGGGCTTTCCGGCAGCGCTGGCGCGGTCGATGCGCAGGAAGAGCGCCCCCGGGCCGCCCGGTGTGGCGATCTCTGCGCGCCAGGCCTCGCGGCGCACGACCATACGAGCGAGCGAGGTGATCGCGCCGCCGCCGGTCGCTTCTACCCATGGCAATACAGCCGGAGGGAAACCGAGGCTTGTGTCAGTGTCGGTCATGGCGCGTGCAGCTCCGGGTGTGCGGGTGGATCAGACCGCCCGTGCAGCGCTGGCTCCGCGGCGGGCGATGTCCTCGAGGGGTGCGATGTCTTCCTTGACCATGTGGCCTCGGATCATCTCGTGGAGCACGAACTGTATCACCGCCGCGCGGGGGACTTGCCCCTTGGCCTGGCGGTTGCGCAGGCCGCGCAGTTGCGACACGAGGCGGTGGTGCGCGCGGCGGTGGGCGCGGACCTCTGGCGCGCCGCCCTGCCGGAGCACGTCTTCTTCATTGCGGAAATGCCGCTCCACGCTCTCGCAGAGCTCCTCGACGAGTTCGTCCACCGCCGAGCCCTTGCCTTTCAGCAAATCATCGAGGATCTGGTGGCACAGTTCGAAGAGTTCGACGTGCTCTGCGTCCATCTGCGGCTGACCGCTCGCATAGTTGCGCATCCATGTCATGCCGAGAAGCACAACCTCGGGGTCCCGGTGATGATGGTGACGCCGCTGGCGTGCCCGCCAGCGCATCCACGTGACGCAGAGCCCCGAGGTGATCAACAGCGCCGAACTCATCCACGCGAGCAGGTGGTCGAGCAGGAGGAATGTGCAGATGCCGGAGAGGATGTAGATGCCCGGCAGCAACTCGTAGAGCCAGAGGGGCAACAGGTCGAAGAGATCGAGCACACTCTTGCGTCGCATGATGTGTGATCCATGTGGTTCGAATGTAGTTGGCCGGATAGGCTAGATGGTATCCGACTATCCTTTGGTCGGTACATCGCAACGCAGGCTCGTGCCCGGTTTGCCGTCAAGCGGTGCATCGGGTAAAAGTCTCCCGCTGTACCCTTCCAGCCAGTTCCTCGAGGGAGTTGTAGTGCCTTGAGACAGCCTTTCCGTTCGATCGGGGCAGTCCCGCTGCGACCGGGCCGTTCCTGCGGGCCGTCGGAAGGAGGCGACTCGCATGCCTGAGGCCCGCCCCTCCTGGCTCGCACGCTGGTGGGCCGAGCTGCGTGCCGTGCCGGGTGACTCCGAGCCTGGTCAGGCAGGGGTGCTGTTGCCGCAATCGGTCCAGATCTCGGCCCAGTTGCGCTATGCGGGGCTCCTGCGGCTGCGCGCGGTTTCGGTGGGCATGATCCTCATCATCTGTATCGGCGCGCCGTTGCGGTTTGTGGTGGGCAGTGTTCTCGAGGAGCGACGTGATCTCTCCCTCGAGGCAGAAATGCAGGCCCGTGCGCTCAGGCACTTCGTGCTGGAGCACACCGAAGACCCCGGGGCGCTCGCCAACCAACTCGACAAGCTGATTGCCGAAGGCAGCCGCGGCCGTACCCTCCGGGTGCTGCGTCTGGGGCACGGAGACCTGCTGCGCGTGGGACCGACCCCGCTTGCGCCCTCGCTCACCGAGCAGTTTCCGATCCGTCGTGCGGATGGCAGCGTGGTGGCGGAACTCAGCCTCTCGCGCTCCCTGTTCTGGAGCCTGCCCGCGATGCTCGCAGCGCTGCTTTGCGGCGCTGCGCTCGCGATCTTTCTCGTCCGGCAACTGAACCAGAAAGTCTTCGGCCGCTGGATGCGCGCGGAACTCGCGCAGCGACACTCGCAGGAGCGGTTGGCGGACATCGCCGCCGCGTCCTCGGACTGGTTCTGGGAGCAGAACACAAGTTTCCGCTACACCCTGAATACCCTTGACCGGCCCGGGATGCCCCGGGGCATCACCATGCTCGGGCGCCAGATCTGGGACGTGCTGTCGATCCAACCCCCCGATGGCAGTTGGGTCGAGCACCGCCAGACGCTCGAGGCTCACGAGCCCTTCGTGTTGCGCTGCGGTGTGCGCGGCGAGCAAGGCATGCGCTGGATCGAGTTGCGCGGCAAGCCTTTCCACGGTCCGGGCGGGGTTTTCCAGGGTTACCGCGGCGCAGGGCGCGACATCACACAGGAAGAAGAGCGCGAGCGCGAACTCGCCCGCCACCGCGACGAGCTGCGCCTGCTGGTCGATGAGCGCACGGCGGATCTCCTGCGAGCCAAGGTGCAGGCCGAGACCGTCAGTGAAGTGAAATCGATGTTTCTCGCGAACATGAGTCACGAGATCCGCACGCCCATCAACGTGATCATGGGGCTCACGCACCTCGCACAGAGCACGAGTCCCGCGCCCCGGCTCTCCGGCTACCTGCAACGCATTGACCAGGCGAGCCACCGCTTGCTCCATCTCGTGAACGATGTGCTGGACTTGAGCAAGATCGAAGCGGGCAAGGTCGAGCTCGACAACATCGAGTTCGACCTGCAGGCGATGCTCGATGAGGTGGTCGCTCTGGTGTCGGAGCGGGTCAGCGCGAAGGGGCTCGAACTCGTCACGGATGTGGGCTGTGATACTGCGCGCCGCTACATCGGGGATCCGCAGCGCCTTGGCCAGATCCTGATCAACTACATCGGCAACGCCATCAAGTTCACCGAGTCGGGGCAGATCGTGATCTCGGTGGGCGTCGAGCGGGATTCACCCGCGGTGGGCCCCGTGATGCTCCGCTTCGCGGTGAGCGACACGGGCATCGGCATGACGCCCGAGCAGCAGTCCCGCGTCTTCGCGCAGTTCGAGCAGGCCGAGAGCAGCACCCGGCGCCGCTTCGGCGGCACGGGGCTGGGGCTCGCCATATCCCGGAACCTCGCGGAACTGATGGGAGGAGCGGTGGGGGTGAGCAGCGAGTCCGGCGAGGGCTCGACCTTCTGGTTCACCGCGCGACTCGGGCTCGGTGCACTGCCTGCGCCGCTGCCCGCACCGCTCACGGATCTGCGCCGCCTGCGGGCCGTCGTGATCGATGACAACCATGCAGCCCGCTGGGTGCTGGCCGGTGTGCTTGAGGGTATGGGCATTTCGGTCCAGCCTTTCGTCGATGCCACGGACGCCATCGATTGGCTGCGCGCGGCCGCGGGCAGCGATACGATCCCCGATATCGTGTTCATCGATCTGGAGATGCCCGGCGTCGACGGGGTGCATGCTGCCCGCGCCATCCGAAGCCTCCTGCCTGCGCGGTGTCCGCACCTGGTCTGCACGAGCCCGCAGTCCGAGCACGAGGCACTGGCCGGCGTGGCAGGCCGCCACTTCCCGACGCTCCTGCAGAAGCCCGTGAATCCCGCTTGGGTGCGCGATTTTCTCTTCCGTCTGCTCGAGCCCGAGCGCTACCGTCAACTGGTCACGGATGCGCCGGGTGATCCTCATGCGCCGCGTCTGCTTCCTGCGGTGTCGCTGGCGGGTGCCCGTGTGCTGCTGGTCGAAGACAACGAGACCAACCGCGACGTCGTCCGCGAGATGCTCGAGCAGGAGGGCATGCTGGTCTCCACCGCCTGCGACGGCCATGAAGCCATCGCCGCACTGCAGCGTGGCGATGCCGTCGACATCGTCCTGATGGACCTCAACATGAAAGGCATGGGCGGTATCGAGGCTACGACCGAGATCCGGTGCATACCCGGTTTCGATGCGCTGCCCATCGTCGCGCTCACGGCCGATGTGATGAAGGAAAACCGTGAAGCCTGCCTTGCCGCGGGGATGTCCGACTTCGCCGCCAAACCGATCGATATCGAGCAACTCCTGACCATGCTCCGGCGCTGGCTGGGCTCGCGTCCCGGCGCGATGTTCGAGATCGAGTCGGCAGGCATCGCGACCGAGGGGCCCGGTCTTGGCCTTGGTGTGCGCGGTTTGCTCGACGCCGAAGGCCTCGCACGGTGCGCGGGCAACGCCGCGCTCTACCGGCGACTGCTGTTGAGGTTCGTGGCCGAGTCCGGCAGCACGCTGGACGCACTGCGTGGTGCTGTCAGGGATGCCGACGCCAGTGCCCTGCGCCACGCGGCGCACTCCCTGAAAGGCGAGGCAGGACAGCTTGGCATGGTGCCGGTGCAGGCCGCAGCTGCGGCGCTCGAGACGCTGCTCGTGCCCGGTGCACCATTGCCGCCCCGCAAGGCCCTGGCGCCGGCGCTCGAATCGGTGGAGCAGGAACTCGTCCGCATGGTGCGAGAGCTGCGCCTGGCACTGGAGCAGCAACTTGCCGAGTCTGGCATCGTCGGGGCCGTGCCCCACGGGCCGGTCACGGCTGAGGCGCCAGCCGTCGAGTTGTGGATCGACGAGGATCCCTCAGCCAGCGTTTAACGCTGCGGATGGCCGGAGAAGGTAAGCGCCTCAGCGCCGCCGCTCCGCGCTTCTGCCGTAACCCGGCACCTGGTGGCCCTTGGCGTACATGCACTGCATGTAGGCCGTGTCGTAACGGTACTGGATGGTATCCCGGGCGTCGTGCTCGCGCTCCATCCCGTGCGCACCGCCGAGGATGAGCCCGGCACCCGCGCCCGTGCCGATGGCTTCGCCGTCGCCGTGACCCAGCATCGCACCCGCCACGGCGCCCGCGGCGGCCCCTGCCACTGCCCCCTTCGCCGTTTCTCCGCCTGGGGCCGAGCCTGCCGCGCCGGAGCGTCCGGCGGCGAAATCGCGGCACACCAGATCATCGTCGGCGAACTGCTCGAACGGGATGTCGGGGGCGGGCATCACCTCTACTTCCGGTCCGGGGGGAAGCCCCGCGCAGGCCAACAGAGCGAGCAGCGACGGGGAGAGCGCAAGCAGGCGAAGGTGCATGGTGGTGTGTTCCGGGTAAGTGGATCGTCGAGGCAAACGCGGCCGCGAGAGTGCCGTTGACACGCCGCTCAGTCGCGCAGCGCGGGGCTCCCGCCCAGTGCCCACAGCCACGCCAGCACCGTGCACAGCACGACTTTCTGGCCAAACGCCACGACAGGCGCCGTCGTGTCCCCGGCCAGTGCATGGGGGATATAACACGCGAAGATCACCGGTACGGCCACCAGCACGGCGAGGCCAAGCAGGCGTGCACTGCGGTCGATACCCGGATGGCGCAAGGCAAGCAGCGCGACGCCGCTGGTCGCGAGCCAGCCCGGGAGCACCGCGCCGAGCAGGGTGAAGTGGTGAGGCCAGGGGAGGGTGGCGAGGTTTTCCAGCGGTACCAGCGACACGGCTCCCAGCGCCAACAGGCCGAGTGTCGCAACGAGTCGGGATACTGCCCGCTCCGGCGCGAGCCGCAAGGCCACGGAGGTCCATGCAGGCAGAAGCCCTCCCGCCACCAGCAGCAGCCCGCCGCTGATCCCCGGCAGCGCGCTCGCCATGTTGGGTCTGCCGTTGTAGGTGTTCAGCGGCATGAAGAGATCGCAGAGGAAGTTGTGCACCGGGTGGAACCAGAGGGCCTGCGGGTCCAGATTGTGGCCGCCGCTGTAGAGCAGGGCCGACACCAGTGCCAGCAGCACGAAAGCGCCCACCGCCGGGCGGATGTGGCGCGGTGCTGGCAGCAACCGGTGTGGCGGGCGTGGAGGCACGGGCATGTGCGCGTTCCCTAGAGGTCTGGGAAGGCTAACCCGCGCGGCGGTGGCTGTCTGCCCCGCAAGGGAGCGGCACCGGCAGTGTGGGCGCTCAGTCCGAGGCGTCACCGATGTAGTGGTGCCGGAAGCTCGCCATGATGTGATCCACAAGTGCGGGGCGCACGTGTCGGTGATCCCACTCCCAGGCCTCTGCCGGATCGGCGAAGCTCACCAGCTCGAAACTCGGGAAGTAGTCGACGTTGGCTCGGAAGGCGGCGAACTCCTCGGCCACCGCACGCAGCACGGACTTGGAGTAGGTGTTCGCCAGCACCACGTCACGCCCCAGGAAACTGCGCTCCAGCGGCACCGGCGATACCGTGAGCACGATCCGGAAATCCTCTCCGTGTACCCGCTGCAACATGCCGTACAGCGACTCGAGCGCGTGCAGGTGCTCCTCGAAACGCGTGAGGCGCACGCAGAGCCTGTCGCCGAAGGCAGCCAGCACGCGCGGGCCGGGGGTGTTGTTCAGGTAACGGCCTGCGCGCTCGTCGAACCAGCATTCGGCCATGCCGAGGGTGAGCACCACGAGGCGGCAGCGACGGAGCCGGGGACCGAGGCACTCCCTCACCGCCTGCCGGCGCGCCAGCGTCGCAGGCACATCCGCCTGCCGCAGGGACTGCGAGTAGTGCAGGTCAGCGGCTGCTCCCTGCCCGAGCGGATACACCAGCACACCCGCTTCGATCTCCGGGTCTGCGCCAAGGAGGTGCGCGAACTCGTCACGCATCGACATCGTGTTGTAGCGGTTGAGGTACGAGCGCGGGCGCACGCCCGGTTGCGCGGCGGCGTCATGGAGCAGGGGGGGGCGCGTGAACAGTTCGTCGCAACGCGTGCTCACCTCGAAGCCTTGCGCCGCCAGCGAGTCTTCCACCTCGCGCGCGAAGCAGGAGCCCGACGCGAACACGGGCATGGAGGCGGGGATGCGGAACTTCGGCCGGATCATGAGTTCCGGACGGGCTTGCCAGAGGCGGTGGCAGGCCAGGGCGGGATCGGCGTCATTGGCACTGCGCGAGCGAGACGCCCAGGTGTCGAAGGGATTGCCACGGCGGGCTTCGCGCACAGCGACCGCACCTGCCATGGCGAGCGGTGCGGGGCGCTTCACAAGGGCGCGTGCAGATCTGCGCAACGCCGTCCACAGTTGCCTCTTCATGCCCGCCAATCCACCGTGCTGTCCCGGGTGCCGGAGCTTAGCAACTGCGGGTAGGGAGCGACATCCGGGCAGCACACCCTGCCCTCGGGGCCGCCCCCTGCGAGCCTGACTGCCGGGGTGCCGACGGGGTGCACCTTCCGCGTATCATGCGCCTGCCCCGCGCGCAGCGCCGCGGTGATTGCCGGAGCGTCTTCCGCCGTCCGGTGCCGGATGTACCGTCGTCTTCGAGAATGCCGTCCATGAAAGCGCCTTTTTTTATCGTCGGTTGTGTGCGTTCGGGCACCACCATGCTGCGCAACGTGCTGCGCCTGCACCCCAACCTTGCGTCTCCCGAGGAAACGCATTTCTACCGCTGGAGCGAGCCCTACGGCACCGACTCGTCACTCAAGCAACTCTCGAAGAACGTCACGCTTGTCCGGCACCGGGCCATCGACGGCATATCGGAAGAAGAATTCGCGGCCATGCTCGATGCCTGTTCCACGCGCCGTGAGCTCTATCAGCAGTACATGGCGCTTTACATCCAGCGTTGCAAGCCCGGCGCGAAGCGCTGGTTCGACAAGACCCCGCAGAATGTCTACGGCGCCGCCATGCTGGCAGCGGATTTCCCGCAGTCGCGGTTCATCCACATTGCCCGCAACCCGCTGGACGTGGCTCTCAGCCTGCGCGCCGGCAAAGTGATGAAGGTGAGCAGTCTGGTCGGTGCCGGCAACTACTGGCTGGAGTCGATCACCAACCTGCACACCCTGAAGCGGGCGTTTCCGCGCCGTGTGCTGGAGTTGCGCTACGAAGAATTCAACACCGACCCCGAGGGACATGTCGCGCAGGTGCTGGATTTCATAGGCGAGGCGCCGGTGGCCGGGTTCATGGACTCCTTCTCCCCCAAGCCCAGCGTCTATGACCACGAGGCTGCGCTCGATGCGGCGCAGATCGCCACCCTCAGACGCATCTGCGGCAAGTGGGCGGCCGCCTACGGTTACGCGATCTGAGAGCCCCGGTGCTGCGCTTCCCCCGTTTTCCTGCCTGGCTCCGCCGTCGCACTGCGTCTGCAGACGGCCGCCGCCTGTTCCTCCACATCGGCATGAACAAGGCGGGCAGCTCCGCGATCCAGCGCACCCTCGCCGCCCACGAGAACGCCCTCTGCAGCGCCGGCGTGCTCTACCCCCGCACGGGCCGCAGCGGCAGCGAGGCGCATCACCTGTTGAGCCATGTGCTCGGATTTTCCCAGGGCAAACCCCCTCGCGTGCGCTCGCCCTCGCAACTCGAGGATCTCGGCCCGAAGCTCGCGCAGGAGTGCGCGAGCGGGGGTTGCCACAGCGTCATCCTCAGTTCAGAGGTTTTCACCAACCGTGGCGATATCGGGCGCGTGAAAGATTTTCTGGCCGGCTGGGACGTGCGCATCGTGGTGTATCTGCGCCGCCACGATCACTGGTGGGCCTCGTGCTACAGCCAGGGTGTGCGCATGACGCCCAACCCGCCGTGGCCGCCGGGTTTCGACGGGTACATCGCCTGGCAGCGGGCCCGTCCGCACAAGGGGGATTACCGCAGGCTCCTGCAGGACTGGGCCGAGGTGTTCGGTGCCGAGCGCTTACTCGTACGCCCCTATGAACGCGAACAGAACCAGCCGAGTATCGTGGCTGATCTGCTGCGAACCATCGGCTTCCCGGAGCTCGCGGTCGCAGTAGGTGCCGGTGTGAACGAGTTCAACGTCTCGCCGGGCGAGCGGGAGATCGCACTGATCGATGCGCTACAGCACGCGCGCCTGTCCCAGCCGGTGCGAAAGCGCCTGATCAGCGCCATCGCCGCCCGCCCCGGGCAGCTCAAGGGCGGCGGTTTCATCGCGCCGGCGGAGCGCCTGCGGATGGTCGAGGACAATCTCGACACCTACGCCTTCATCGCCCGCACCTACATGGGGCGGCCCGACGGCGTGCTGTTCCGCGAAGCACTGCCCGACCCGACCCTGCCGTGGACAGCGCCCCCGCCAGCCTCTGCGCAGGACGTCATCGACGCACTCGCCACCATCGAGGGGTGGACCTGAGATGCGGGCAGGCAAGACCCGGTGAGGGTGGGCCTGCTCGCCAACCTGCGTGCGCTGCTGCCTGCGCGTTTTGGTCAGCGCCCCCCGCTCTGGGCGCCTGAATTCCCGTTTCTCCTGCTCTGGTCCCACAAGGCGGCCTCGACCGCGCTCGCGCAGTGGTTCTTCGCGCAGATCGGCTCGCCGCAGTTGCGTGAGGGAGGCCCCGATGCCGCGGCCCGCTACGCCGGCCTGGGGATTCATGCCTACCAGTTCGGCGTGTACTGCCAGCGGCCCGGGTATCGGTTCAGTTGCCGGCGTGTTCTCGCCGCCGGCGGCCCTGTGATCAAGTTCGTGCGTGATCCGGCGGCGCGTGCCTTCAGCGCGTTCCTGGCCACACGGCGCGGCGTTGTGCTGGAGCGGCCGGATTTCTGGGGAGCCCGTGTCAGCCGGCAGGTCCTCGCGTGGAAGGGCGTTCAGGATGTGGCAGCGCCCTACAGTTTTGCCGACTTCGTCGCGTGGATGGCGGCGACGCCGGTCGAGCGCCAGAACCCCCATGTCCGGGCGCAGTGGATGGACGTCGAGCGCGGACGCGAGATCGAGATCGTGCCCATCGAGGGCCTGCTGCCGAGGCTGGCAGATCTGGAGCGGCGTTTCGGTTTGCCCGCGGTGTCGGCACGGGAGGAGCTTCTGGCCTCCGGGCATCACCGGCCCCGCAGTGCCCTTGCCGATGCATCCATCCTCGATGCGCTGCTGCACGGCCCCGTCGTCCCCGGGGCCTTCGACCGGGACGCCCCGCCCGTCGTCGACAGCGCCTCTCTCAGGGGCAGCACGATCGGCGATCGCCTTCGCGTCGCGCTTGCCCCCGATTACCGCGCCTATCCCCTGTACTGATCCGGCGGGCATATCCCCGTACGTGTTTGCGCATACGGGTTTGAAAATGGCAGCCCGCAGACAGCACAATGCCCCACGCGATCAACGGACTGTCACCCATGAGCAATGCAACTCCTGCCGCGCCGGCGGCACCACGGCCTGTGGTGCTGCTCGTCGACGACACGCCCGAGAACCTCTCGGTGCTCGGCGAGCTGCTGCAGCCCTTCTACCGTGTCCGTGTCGCGAACTCCGGCACCCGCGCGCTCAACGTCGTCGCGAGCGAGCCGCGCCCGGATCTGATCCTCCTCGACGTGATGATGCAGGACATGGACGGCTACGAGGTCATCCAGCGCCTGCGCGCCGATCCTGCCACCCGTGATATTCCCGTGATTTTCGTGACCGCGCTCGATGCCACCGAGGACGAGCGCAAGGGGCTGGAACTCGGCGCCGCCGACTACATCACCAAGCCCGTGCGCCCCGCGATCATGCACGCCCGGGTGCGCGCCCAACTCGAGCTCAAGCGCGCCCGTGACCGCATGCACGACGAGAACGTCTGGCTCGAATCGCAGGTGGCGCTGCGCCGGGACGAGAACCAGCGCCTGCAGGACGTCTCCCTGCGTGCTCTCGCCAGCCTTGCCTCCACCCGCGACAACGAGACGGGCAACCACATCCTGCGCACACAGGGCTATGTGCGCGTCCTCTGCGAGCACCTCGCCGCGCGCGGCCGCCACCCCGCCGTGCTCACGCCCGATGGCATCCGCTTCATCACCATGGCGGCGCCCCTGCACGACATCGGGAAAGTGGGAATCCCCGACAGCATCCTGCTGAAACCCGGCGCGCTCGATGATGCCGAGTGGACGATCATGCGCACCCACGCCGAGATGGGCGCCGAGGCGATCCGCCGGGCCATGGAGGAAGACGGAGGCGACACGCGGCCCTTCGGTTTCCTGTTTGCCGCGATCGAAATCGCGCAGTCCCACCACGAGAAATGGGATGGCAGCGGGTATCCGAAGGGCCTGAAGGGAGAGGCCATTCCGTTGCCCGCGCGCCTGATGGCGCTTGCCGATGTCTTCGATGCCCTGATCAGCCGTCGCGTCTACAAGCCCCCGTTCTCGCTCGAAGTCGCCACCGGGATCATCGTCGAGGGGCGTGGCACGCATTTCGATCCGGAACTGGTCGACGCCTTCGTCGAGCGTCGGGAAGACTTCTTCACCATCGCGCGCCGTCATGCGGATCACGATGCCTGAGTACGGTCTGTCCCGGATTTGGCGCGTGGCGCTACGGGCGCTTGCGGGCGGCGTGTGGCTCTCTGCGGGGCTCTTTTCTGGCCAGGCGCTGGCGCTGGTGAACGTGGCCACTCCCGCATCTTTCGCTCCATCAACGCTGACAGGACGGGAAGAGCTTTGGCAAAACCACACGCTGCTGGTCCTCGTGTGCGGCGCGACGTTGCTGCTTCTCGGGGTGACGGTGGCGGTGCTCACGCTGCTGGCCCGGCGGCTCGAGCGCGCCCGGGCCATCCTTGCCGAGGAGGTCTGCCTCGAGGCTGACGGCAGGCGCCAGCTGCGTGCCCTGTTCGATGCGCTGCCCGATCTGGTGTGGGTGAAGGACCCCGCTGGCCGCTACGCCGCCTGCAACCGCGCCTTCCTCGACTTCAACGGTCTCGAGGAAGATCGGGTGATTGGCCGCCAGACCTCCGATCTGCTGCCTGCATCACTCGCGCGGGAGCTGGCCGGTGAAGACCTGGAGGCCATGGGCACCCGCAGGCCCGTCCGTGCCCAGCACTGGCTTCCGGGTCACAGCGGTGGCAGCGACGTGCTGTTCGAGACGGTGCGCCTTGCGCTGCGTGACGATGACGGCGTGCCCGTGGGCCTGCTGGGCGTTGCGAGGGACATCACCGCCACCTTCCGGGCGCGTGCCGAACTCGGTCAGCGCATGCGGGAGCTCGCCTGCCTTTACGACGTGTTCCGGCTCACCGAAGACCCTGCCAGCCCCGTCCACGAGGTGCTGGCCGCGGTGGCTGCGCGCCTGCCTGCAGCCTTCCAGCACTCGGACGCCGCGCTCGTATGGATCGAGTACGGCGACGCCCGCTTCGGTGCGGCCTCCGAGTCCTGCGCTGACGCCCTGGGCGATTCCCTGCGCCGCGAATTCAGGGGCGAGGCGGGGCGGCGCGGGGCACTCGCCGTCGTCTATGGCACCGCCGCGCAGGGCGCTTTCCTGAGTGAGGAGGTGGACCTGCTGCAGGCCATCTGCCAGCGCCTCGAGACCTTCCTGATCGAAGGCGGGGCCATCCGCGAGAGCGAGCGCCAGCGGCAGTTGCTCGAGCGCGTGTTCGAGGCGGCCTCGGAAGGCATCGTGGTGATCGATGCCCGCACGCGCGGCTTCGTGCAGTGCAACGAGGCAGCGGCAGCGGAGTTGGGCTACAGCCGCGAGGAATTCCTTGCGTTGCGTGTACAGGATGTACTCGTGGACCAGGAGCTCACGCCGGAGTGGATCCGCGGCTTCCGGAGCATCGGCAAGGCAAAGCTCACCTCCCTGCACCGCCACAAGGACAGCAGCATCCGGCTGCGTGAGGTCGAGAGTCGCCAGATCCTGCTGCACGGCACCGAGTACTGGGTATCGGTCTGGCACGACATCACCGAGCGGGCCGAACTGGAGCGTCGCCTTCTGGAGAGCGAGCAGGGCTTGCAGCAGGCCCAGTCCATCGCGCGTCTGGGCGGTTGGCGCGTCGCGCTGGACGGCACGGTCTCCTACGTGTCGGACCAGATCGCCACCCTGCTGGAGGTGCCGCCGGGGCATCCCCCGCTCGGGCTGGAGGGGGCGAGTAAGGTGTTGGCGCCTGCGGACCGGGACCGGCTCTACAAGGCCTTCGAGCGCGTCTGGGAGAACGGGGAGGGCTTTGTGCTGGAGCTGCCCGCCACCACCTTCGGGGGGCGGGAGATCTGGATCGAGT
>Ga0315905_10004504_pt1 | contig 14244 bp, 9 predicted proteins | sample LakEriMetagenome_5_FD_203522 | JGI IMG/M metagenome (GOLD analysis project Ga0315905, IMG submission 203522) | Freshwater fungal communities from buoy surface, Lake Erie, Ohio, United States - Buoy 4 MA121 | ecosystem: Environmental > Aquatic > Freshwater > Lake | place: USA: Lake Erie, Ohio... | reverse complement strand
CCAGTTAGGGTCATTATGTGACCGATGCTGAGGAGGATGTGAGAAGTGGGTGACAGGCGATTGACAAGCCACAGCGCTCCATCGCATAGATAGAGCCACAGCGCGGTGCACGGTAGTTGCATACCGACCCACTGGCCAGCTGTGTTGCCCGTCTTGTTGTATCGCGTGCCAGCATAGACATCGTTTGCAGTCTCGATGTTGGCAGCATTGAATGTGACATGGGCTGAGCCGCCGTCTGGCACAAATCGAAAGTAGATGTTTGTCGTGCTATTCCAGGCGAAACCATCGCCGGTGACAGCAATGGCACCTTTGTTTGTCGATGTATTGACACGCTCGACAATCAGGACGCGGTAGTCCTTGTAGAGCGAAGACGTGTTGCTCGGCTTGATTTCCACCCACTTTGCGCCGATTGAACTAGTCCCAGTCGCATTCACCGACCAGTTCGCAGAGGCAGTCACAGACGCTTGAATCGCGTTGACAGTCGCAAGCTGAGAGCTTGTTGGTGTGACGAGCTGGGCGGCTGTCATTTCCCAGGTACATGGGCTAAGGATGTTTGGCAATTTCGCTCCTCGTTACGCAGGTCACGGGTACCCGCCGCCGGTGGTTGAATAGGTCCGCAGCGATTTCATTTGCAACTTAAAGACATTGCCATACGACACCGTTGCGTCATCGTAGCTGGGCGGAACGTAGATGCCGCCACCCACCTCAGAATACGAACGGAGAATCTTGAAGTAGGCCAGCTTGTCCAACCCCATACCGTTGATGTAGCTCTGGAGCTGCGCCACCTGAGCTTGGAGCGCCGAAATCGTGGCAGCGTCGACAGCGGCCTGCGCCTGCAGGGTGGCGACCTGAGCCTGGAGGCTTGTCACCTGCGCCTGCAGTGCGGAAATTGTCTGCGCGTCAGCAGCGTTCTGGGCCTGGGCTGCGGCAAGCTGCGCCTGCAGTGCCATGAGCTGCGCCTGAAGGAGATCAATCTCTGTCGTATCAACAGCGACCGTAGTCTCCAGCGACTGCTCAACCGTCCCCGACATCGGGCGGCCGCCCACCGCCGACTGAATCGACTGTGGACCGACTGAAGATTTGAGGGGACTGCGGTACGTCACTTGCTACCTTGCGTTGGTTTACTTATCTCAAGAGCGTCGCCGCTGTTTCTTGTAAATTCAAAGGCATCAGGTCTACTGTAAAACGGAGGTGTTAGATGACTGATGAATGTGTTCCTGCGGTAATGAAGCAGGCTCGAGGCTGGAAGAGCGTGGGAGACCCGTGCTTCGGGCGCGGGGGCATGAGGCAGGCTCGTGAAGAACTGACAAAGCGAGAGGGTCCACCTCCATTCCCAGGAGCAGTCTGTCGCCACCTGTGTAAGAACGATTCGATGGCGCCGAACGGGTTTGTATGTACCCTCCACACGACCTGGGGAACGCAGAAAGAGAATGTGATGGACCAATCACCTGAGGCGCGAGGTCGCCTCAGAGAGGCTGGCCGCATCGTCACCGCTCGACCTGACCACCAGTGCAGGGTCGATGTGGTCTGTCCCCACTGCGGGAAGACTGGGCAGAAGTGGGCGATGATGCGCTGGCACTTCGACCGGTGTAAGCACCGAGCCCCCATCGGGTTTAGCGGCTTGCCCTCTGTTGCTTTCGGCGATGAGACTAATAGTGGCTATTGGGTGGATGCTGTGAATCACTTCTGAACCCCTTCAGCCTGGCGAGACTGTAGGCCCTGCAGCTTTCTTAGCTCAGTCTGGATCTGCCTGTCGTAGAGCTCGACCTGGGTGGGAGGACGCAGGGCGCGCTGCCGTGCGACCATGTAGAGAAGGCCATTCACCCAGCCGCCGGCAGGCTCCTGGACGCCTTCGAACTGCTTGTTTTTAGGATAGTAGCGAGCAAGGTAAGCATCGTCAGGAGCGTAGCCGCTTGCGACAAGGGCGTTGAAGTAGTCGTTGAGCGTCCGGTTCCAGCCTATCAACGCCAGGCCTTCCTGATACATGATGAAGTTCTTCTTTCCCGCTTCATCGCGGAAGCGGTACTGCTTGCCACCAAACGTAGGCTCGCCCCGCTTCATCTTCTGCGGCTCGACCTCTTCGATGTTGAACAGAATCTGTGCCTGCTCCCAGTTCGGAATCCCTGGGATCTGAGCGAATGGCGACTGGAACATCGCGATCTGCCGTGCCGGAACAAATCCTGCCTTTGCCGTGGCAAGGTCGATGATGAAGTTCACAAGCGGAACGTAGCCTACCTGCTCGAATGTTTCGATGCCAGAGGCAGCCACATCGCGCCCCGCAATCATGTTTCTTGCGTTCTGTGCAAGGCCCGACATCCAGAAGAGCTGACCGAAGATTGGGTCCCTTACGTAGGCGTAGTTGGCAGGCTTGTCGCCGATAGTGCTGTTCTGCTCGAGCCACAGCGATTCAAGCTCCTGCCCACCAGGCGCAAAGATTCCAGAATTCTGGGCGAGGCCTCGATGAAAGCGCGCCATCTTGCCGATATTGGCTGCCGTCTCACCCCGCAGGAGCGCCTTCAGGATTGCGAGCGACATCGTCGAAGTGAACGTGAGGAAGAGGAACGGCTTTTTCAGCGACTGGAGCTGGGCAGGCAGGACCCGGTTGAGCAGGCCATAGTCGAGCAGCGTCTCACGCCCAATTGCGGCCGCCTCTTCAGGGTTGGCACCCCGCCTGAGGGCCTCAATGAAGAGCTCGGTCCTGAATGACTGATCGGCGTTCGTTGCAATCGTGACGGGGACTGATGTCCGAGGACCAGGAACAAAGTCGGCGAACTGATCGGCGCCAGACCTGACGAAGGACGGAACCGCACCATCGCCAAGGGTCTCCGTCAGGCTCCTGATGCCCGCAATCAGCTTTGGATCAAGGGCGGCAAGCTGCGGCTTGCCGAGGCGGGCTCCTTCAACAAGCCTGACGAGCTCGCCATTCGTAATCACTTGGCCCCGAGGCGTCGTGAATGCAACGGCATTTGGAGCAGTCCTTGCATTGTCATACAGACCTTCGGCGTATCCACCCAGGCGGCGGTATGCGCCACCACCAGGGACGGCAGCCGCGATCGATTTGGTAAGCTGAGGAGCGACCTGCTTGAGGACATTGTCGATGTAGCTGGGGTTCGTGACGGCAGCAATCAGCGGTGCGGTGACAACGTTGTCTGAGAGGTACGACGTGTTCGGCAGTACGCGGCCTGCCAGCATCCCTTCGATCAGCGATGACATTGTCTGCCCACCGAATCGACCAATGTCAGCAATGAGGCTGTCCAGGAAGCCAGGTATCTGTCGCTCGACTTCGCTTGCGACGTTGACGACTGCGGCGTCGATTGGCTTCCTTCGAGCAGAAGCAAGCGCCGACTGGATGAAGGCGGCGTCTTCGCGCATGTTCTTTGGAAGGAGCGCAATCTCATCCGGACCGAGCTTTGTCACCTGCATGTCGAGCCGCTTGAGCGTCTCACCGCCTGAAACTGCCATCCAGCCTGGCGAGCGCCTGTAGGCATCGATCGCATAGGCGTTGATGGCTTCGATAAAGTCATCACCTATGACAGCCAGAATGCCATTGAGCCTGTTAGGATCTGTCTCGTATTTTTCAAGAGCTCTGCTCATTGCCAAAATTGGATTTTCACGGTTGAGGACCGCAGCAACGCCTTCGTTTATCACTTCAGTTGCAAGCGTTCTTGCTTGCGCTGGGGTGAGAGCGGGCTTGCTTGTCGCCCCAGTTTGCCGAGCAAGGTCACGGTAGAACTTGAGCTTTTCATCAAGCTTTTGAAAGCCTCGAATGGCGACATCGTCGTACATTGCCTGACGATTCGCGTTGAAAAGTTCGGTAAGCTTTCTCTTCTTGTCTTGTTCAAACACGACAGCCAGGAATGATTCAGGCAGTGAATCACCCACCCCAACTTTCCTCCCCAGCTGTGGAAACCTTGACAGCTGGGGAATCGCTTCGGTGTTGCGCAGTTCAGGGAATCGCTCAACAATCTTGTTCCTGAGGACGCTGACGCCGTCGTAGAACCTGCCTTCTCCCTGTCGAAGCAGGAGATCGGGCATGCCATCGTCAATCATCTTTGCAATTTCTTTGCCGCGAGCGCTGCCATAATCAACGTTGTATTGTGTCCTGATGATGTCAAGCGCAGCATCTTTGACACCGCTGCCTCGCGGTCCAAATTCGTAAGACGTCTCGACAAGTTTGCCATAGATGCCCTCAGGCGTCAGACCGGTCTTTGCCAGCTCCTTCACGCGCTGGGCAAACGTTGTTGGAAAGTTCTCAAGGAAGCCAGCATACTGCGACGCGACGGTGTCGATGTATTTGGGCGTCGGTGCGTTGACGAAACTGCGGCGGGTCAGGTTGCCAGCAGCCCTGGCTGCGTCTTCGGCGATCTGCTTGCCGTAGTCGATGATGACGGCCCGCAGTTCGGGCGGTGTGAGCGCAGACCTGAAGGCTCGGCCGGCGCGGGCAGGTGCGAATGCGCCTACACCGTTTGCCCTTGCAACCCGCGTAGCAGCAAGCTCAGCACCGATGTCGTTGATTGCTCGATACTGGGGATACGTGATTTCGACGCCAGGCTTGACGCCCACAAGGATCTTCCTGAACGATTCGGCGCGCTGTGGCGTGTAAGGAACAACGCTCTCTTTGAGCGCGTTCAGGAGCGAACTGCCCTCCTTCAGGTCGCCTTCGACGAGGGAGAAGAATTTTGCGGCCCCATCAGGCGCGACTTCGACCCTCACCGCACTTCCTACGATATTCTTCTGTTCCTCGACAATCTTAGGCAGGAGCTTGGTGGCCCTGCTCTGGTCCATCACGATGCTGGGCGTCACGAATGACCAGCGACCGTAAGTCGTATCAGAAAGTCCTTCGGCAAGGAGCTGCTGGAGCGTAGCCCGAGAGCCCTTGATTCGCTCTGCAACCTCCTTGGTGTTGTTCGCAAGCTCGTCTGTTGCGTCACTTACACGATAGACATCTATCTTTGCATCACGGATAAGGGCAGCCTTTGCCGCATTGCTCGACACAGGGCTCTTGCTCTTTGCGATGTCTTCGAGGATCCTGCCCGCCATTGCCTGAGAATTGACGGCTGGATCGTTGAGCGCCTTCGTCAGTGCCGGTGACAGCTCTTCAAGCGCGCCGGTCACACTTGTGTCGCCTGCAGCCTTAAGGCGGGCAAAGGCATCAGGCTCATTGTTGACATACCACTTCAGGACTGCGAGCCCATCGGCACCCTTGTCAGCGATCTGGGCGCCGACGCTGTTGCCTTCGACCATTGCCTTTGCCAGCGACGGCGACTTGATGAGCTCATCGGCGAGCAGGCCACCCCGCTTGACCGCTTCATTGAACGGTTTCACGAGCGCCTTGTTTGCCTGAACGGCTCCCATCAGTCCTTCGGCAGCCCGGAAAGCGCCCAGTTTGCCTGGGACTGAGAAGAGGTTCATTGGCAGCATCACTTCAGCAGCAAGACCACCGAGGCGGTAGTAGTTCTCATCATCGGGGCGGACTGCCTGCTGGGCAGCGAGGTCATCGCCAAGGGAGCGGGCAGTCGCAATTTCGACCGCGATCTCACGCAGGTTATCCTCGATGCCGCCAGCCGAATTAGCGATGTAGCTCCGTCCCCAGGCACGCTCTTCCTTTTCGCCTGTCCGCTCGCGGGGCAGGAAGCCGTATTCCTCAGGCTTGATCTTCTTGTCGGTCCCAGGCTCGACATCGTAGAATGCGGCATCGAGGAGGGGGTTGAGGACGAAGCGGCTCAGGCCTGCAACATCACGAACAATCGTCATTGGCAGCGATTCGACGACGGCCTCGGTCTGAGGCGTGATGCCGAGCTTTGCCTTCACATCCTTGTAGACCTGAGGGTCGTACTTGTCGCTGGCGACAAAGCCGAGCAGGTCGCTGCCTGCCTTTCCAGCAATCGCTCCCACGAGATCGGCAGCAGCGCCGGCTCCACCTTCTTGCGCCTTGCCTACAATCACGCGGAGATAGTCGTCGGTCAGGTTCTCTTTCAGGAACGCTTGGTACCGCTTCTCAGCCTCATCCTCAGCCTCAGGCGAGAAACCACCACCGAGCTCCTGGACAACGGCGGTCTTGATGTCGCTCCTCACATTATCGAGGAGCGACTTTCTCGCATCATCTATCGAGACGCCTGTCCGCTTGGAGAGGATGTCGGCCTGCTCATTGAAAAAGCGGGACTGCTGCTCCTTTGCAGTTCGGCTAGCTGTTTCGGCAGGCGTCTCGAGAACCTGGGGACGAAAGGCTGCGGCGAGGGCCTCGAGCCCGCTCATCTTCTCGACCTGCTCAGGCGCCTTCGCAATCGTCGTCGCTGCGACAACAGGCGGCTTGGGCTGGAATCCAGGGGTGAGGGCAGCACGGGCCGGGATGACGGCCTTCATCGCCTCCTTCTCAGCGTAGTCGGCCTTGTCAAGTTCGGCTCGGAAGCGCTCGCGGTATTCATCGGCCTCTGCCCCGCCCCAAGACTGCAGGCCTGCCAGGCCGCCGCCAAGCTCGGTCGCAATCCGGAGCTCGACATCGCGCTTCCTGGGAACGCCCCTGTCAGCAGCTGCCTGTGTCTGCGCTTCCAGTGCCTTCTGTTCCTCGAGGAACACATCTTTCAACGAAGGAGGAATTTCGAATTCTCCCACACCGAGGCGAGCCTGGAGCTCAGATGTGTTGGGCCTGACCATCTGGGCCGCGAGCGGAACTGTGTCCGATGACGCTCGTGTCACCTCGCGGTCGTAGAACTTGTCGGCCTCAGTTTCGCCTGCAATCGACAGGAGCTGCTGGTAAGTCTTCTGCTCCTGAGGACGCAGCTTGGTTAGATCTCTGGCCATTCGGTCTCCGGGTCAGAATAACTATCTATCGCCCGCCCTGTCTGGATAGGGGAACGAGGGCCTCAAGCTCATTGGCGAACAGATCGGCCATCGATGGAAGGTCACCGATTCTGGTCCGCACCTTGGGCTTTTTCACTTCAGGCAGTTCTCCGCGCGCGGTCATTGCAGCGATTCGAGCCTGCTCATCCTCAACCTCAGTCTTGAATTCGGCGGGGCTGTATTTTGCCTGACCATATTCATACTTGATTGAATCCTGCAGCTCACCGAGCCTCCTGATCTCCTCAGCGTCAGCAGGCGTCTGCGCTTCGAGAGGAATCTCAAGTAGCTTGTTCTTTTTGTTGATCGTGTCGACCATCAACCGAGCCATCCGCTCGCGGGTTGCCATATCATACTGGGCTTCTGCGAGACGTGCCTCTGGTCCACGCGCTGAACGGGCACCACCGCCGACATCAGGAACTTCGGCCATTCTGGCGGGCTCAGGCATGAGCTCAGAAGGAGCAGTCCTCGCTTCCTCACCCTCCATCTGGATTTTGTGGAAGGCGGTGAGGAACTGGTCGCGCTTCTTCAGGTCGCCACCAGCAAATTCGAGAGCCTTGTCGATTGCATCCTTCCTCCGCTGGGCCTTTGACGTGTTGAGGGGAACATAGGTGTTGATGAACATCTGGGCGGCTGTCACGGCCTTGTCATCAAGCGGGATCTTGCCCTCCTTCACAGCCTGGATTGCATCATAGTGGAGGAGCTTCTCAGGGTCACCTGCGATCAGGTCGCGCTCAAACTGCTTCCGCTCGAACACTGCCGCCTCAGGTGCGTACTTTTCACGGGCACGCAGCCGCACTGCCGCCTCAGACGGGAGCTCGGGTCGCACCTCAGCAAGCTTCTCCTGGACCTTCTTGAGCTCAGGCTCAATGGTACCGACTGCGCCCTTGAGCGCTTCATCAATTGCGCTCCTTGCACCGGCCTTGTCACCCTTATCGAGCGCAGCCTGGGCGGCATCGAGCTTGTCAAAGATTGACTTTGCAGCACCCACACCGTAGGCCTTGCCTTCCTTCTGAAGGAGCAGGTCAGTCTCTCGCTCAACAAGAACATCCTGGGCGACATCGAGCAGGGTCGCACCAGAAGCTCCACCGAGATTGACAGCATCAAGACCGAGCTCAGCAACTAGCTTGTCTTTGGCGGCGAGCTGCTGATCTCGACTGAGCTTCCCAAACGCGGGCGAAGTTGAGAGGGCTTCCCAGGCCTTCTGACCGGTGGCCGCAGCAGGACGACCGCCAGCTGCCACCGAAGAGGTGATCGCCTCGATACCGCTATTCACGATCTGGTTGACTACCGTTGGATCGCCGGTGAGAGCGCCTGATGTCGAGAGCGCCTGGTTGAGCTCGATGATCTTGTCATTCGATGTCTTTGGGACCTGCAGCCCGCCCTTCTCTTTCAGAATTCTGAGGCGTGCATCGCGGCCATCCTCAAGACCCTTCTGGATCTGAGCATTGGCAGCGAGCTGCAGTCGAATGATTCCGAGGTCAAGGGTCGGATCGCCAGTCTTTGCTTTGCTGAGGTCTCTGATGGATCTCAGCAGCGCCTCTTCGCGGTCCTGGAGAATCTTCTTGTAGGCGATGTCGTCCTTGAAAGTCAGCATGAGCTCGTTGTAAGCTTCATCCCGAAATTTCTGGAAACGGTCAGTGTGCGACGCGACGTAGGCTTCGTAGTATTTCGATGCGTTGGTAGCCATCAATCCCCCAGGTAGTCAGTTTGGTAGCGGTCACGGGCGCCGGTCCTGCCGGTCGCTTCTGCCTGCCTCCGCCGCTCGAGGCCGACACCGAACAGTCCGCCTGCAACGTCAGCAATTCCTTGAAAGACCGCCGCGCGGCGGTCAGCCTGGGCCTTGTCTTCTGCCCGCTGAAGGGCGAGGATTTCATCGCGCTGCGCCTGCTGGAGCCTTACATTCTCCAGCGCAATCTTTGCCTGTGCATCGGCGATGCGGCGCTGCTCGGCCTCCTGGGCCTGCTGCAACTGTGCGAATGCCTGCCCGCCGCTGGCGGTGCCAGATGCCGCAAACAGGCCGGCAGCCTCGAGGTTCTGCTGCCGAGCAAGGGCCTGGGCAGGTGAGAGGAGCTGCTCTTGGAGGGCCCGCTCCTCATCGCCTGTGAAGCCAAGGGTGCCAAGTGCCGCCCGACGCTCGAGGTCAGCAAGCCGCTCCTTCTCAGTCTTGCGGAATGGAGCTCCAGCAGCTATCACACTTGGGACAGCGCTGAGAATTTCAGTTCCAACTGCCCCCGCCACAGGGATGATGTCTCGTCTGGTAATTGCCATTGGTGTCTCCTATGCGTGCTCAGTCGTAGTGGGCTTCGATCGTGAAACTGAAAGCCTTGATGAAGAACGCCTGTGCATCGGCATTGCCAGCCAGGCTGACCGTGTGCTCTCCAGCCGCCATGTTGAAGAGGATGAAGTGGCCGTTGTATGAACGTCTCTTCTCCCAGCCTGGGAATTCGCCACCACCGACAGAAGCTCCCCAGTCGGATTCCTCTGTGAAGATGTATTTTGTGACGCCATAATTTGTGCCATCGATGTTGATGTAAAGCTCGGCGCGGGATGATGTGAATGGAGCAGTGGTCTCAGATTCGTATCCTTTTACAGCGGCATCGAACCTGAACAGGACGTCGGCGGGCTGCTTCAGGTAGAATGTCGTCCCAGTCCTGGGAACTGTGCGAGCAGGTCGGCTCCTGTTCGCCCAGAACTTGGTGATGGCTCCCACATTCATTCGAGGGAGCTCCTGAGCACCGATCTCATGACCGCTAGTCATGTCGTAGTCGATGTTTGTGGGCAGGTATTCGCCATTCATGATGTGCTGGAGGTCGAACCCAGCATTGACAGCCCTGTCCGCAGCAACGATGCCACCATTCAGCTGAACTTTGACAGCGTCGTTGTTGTTCTGAATTGCGGATGCCGAGATTGCAGTGCCGGCCACAAACGTGTTTGGTATTGCGAGGGTCATGTTACACCGATGTGTTGCGATACACAGTTACGCTTATGTAGGCTCGCTCCAGCCCGAAGTATCCGGAGACACCGTATTGAGCGATTGCGTTGTTGCAAGGAACATCTTCGAGGAAGAGGGCAGGACCTGCTGGAGCACCGCCATCGGTGTCCATTCTCCAAGCGCCTGAGAAGAAGAGCTGCGCGCCATATAGCGTGGCAGTTATGTTGGAGCGCAGGATGTGCTCACCCTGGTAGGCGCAGTCATCGAGGAATCCTGGATAGGTTCCTACAGCGTATGCGCCACCGGCGTTACCAGCTGTCATCATGAAGTGAGGGATGACAGAGACGTGGTCGAAGTTCCCACCAATACATGGAACTGCGCCGCCGATGCCAGGCGTTTCTGTCGGCGGATCGACTGCAGCGGCACCACTGATCGCTGACACTGGCACAAAGTTTGCATCGAGCAGCGCGGCAGACGTGAGGTTGTACTTCGGATAGACGAGACCGCACCATTCGCTCACGCCACTGCCATTTGCTCCGCCCTGCGGCCGAGCGCCTGTAAAGATGATCTGGGAGGCATGGTCGGCTGCAACGGAACCGTTGTCTGTCAGGCCTGTGTTGAAGACGTTCACCCACCAGCGGCAGCGGATGATGTCACCTGGAAGTAGTGATACCTGCAGCGGCAGTTTCGTCCCGAAGCCAGGGTTCGTGTTTGTGGCTCCTGTCGAATCGTGGTTGATTGGGAATTCTGCGACATTTGGACCCTTGCCGCCGATCGTCGAAGTGTAGAAAGGGTAGCTTGCGGCAGCCGTTACAGGACCTGGGAATGCGAGGTCGTAAGCATTTTCCTGCGCACCAGCAGCAAGCACCATTGAAGCACCGGTCACGTTGCGGGTGTCGATGCCTTCGACCCGCACGTTATCTTTGTCAATCGCGTTTGCGCCCATCTGTACGGCCGTGTAGTTTGCGTTGGCTGCAGCGGCAGATGTGACCGGGTTTTTGGGGTAGAAGTCGGTCGTCGTTACCTTTGACACTAGCGTCTCCTGTTGAATGCGTGAATCTGACCACCGATGAACGAGAGAATGACCTGCAGGTTGCTGTCTTCTCCCTGAGGCAGGACGCCGAATCCAACTTCAACAACGCCATCACCGGCTGGAACAGGGAATGTTGCCGTGTGCGTCCTCGTCATCCACATGTGGTATTCATAGTCGCCTTCGAACACGACGACGCCATTGTACCTGATGAAGATTCGAAATGCTTTCCTTGCAACTGGATTTGTGCCAACGCCAGAAGCGTAGAAGTATGTCCAGTATTTTGGTATGTATGACGATTGCGTATAGGTGAGCGTCATCATGCCCTCCTCAACGCCGGTGAGGGTGCCAGCCTTCCAGTAAGCAATACCACCACCACCGTTTACGGCATTGCTATCGTAGCGGTAGCCGATGATGAAGTTTCCGCGTGGATTGTAGCCTGGAGATGCGAAGGCGCCATCACCGCTCAGCTCAGAGGCGGGTGGAACGCAGTTGCCGATGATGTAGTGGCGTCCACTGTTGTATGCTGCAGCCTGCGTGGAATCTTTAAGGTTGACAAAGTCGACGGGCAGGTTCTCCCTGTCGATGCCACCGTTCAGGGTATCGACATAGCCATCGAGAGCGATGTCGAATTCGCGTGACTGAACGATGTTGCTGTTCTGCAGCGTCTTTGATGTCCAGGTGTAGCTCATTAGGTTGCCTTCTTGGAAGCGATTGTTTCCTGGAGCGAGGTATTGAGCTCAAGCGCGTAGCCGGTGAATACCACCGGGACATCGGTCTCGAATTCAAACGCGAAGTCAGAGCAGCCGAACTGACCCACATCGATTCTCACCTGCGTCATCAGCCTGTCCTGCCACCGTGCGGTGTCCCAGACGGCAGTCCCATACACCGGCTGGTCTGGGTGGTCGGCACGCTGGATGGTGACGAACGGCGATGTCGTCGATGCGACAGGCTCCCAGCTCCTGTCTCGATACCATGTCACGGTGATGGCCTGGTCACCCGTCGTCCAGAAGTAGAGGTAAATGTACTTGACATGCTTCTTCAGGGCGGGGTAGCCGAAGTCGTGCCACTTGCTCCTGAAAGAACACTTGAGCGGTCCAGCCAAGACGGCTGGGCTGTTGATGAGGGCGCCTGCCACATAGCCCCTGTTGCGTAGACCCGACAGGACCATCAGTCCATTCTCAATCGGCGTCCCAGCCGTCCCACTTGCTGCCAGTCCGAGCGAAGAGCCGACGATCAGGTTACCCAGCGCATCGACTGTGACGGCTGACACATTCAGTCCTTGGCGCGTGCTCCAGGCTCCGCTCTCGTGGCGAACAATTCCAAGCGTCAGGTCAGGGTTTCCACCCACGGAGACATAGCACTGCCATTCCTTCCACCCAGGATGCCAGGCGGCCACACACTTAGGCAGGCCTGCCTTGTTGATCCGCTCGAAGATCTCATCGATGGGACCTGAAATCTTGTTGATCTCGAGGCGAAGGGCCTGGAAGTTGCCACCAATCAGGTAGACGCCATCTTCAGCCAGGAACACAACGCCCTGGTTTGGGATGACCGTCACGGTTGAGGGAGAGCGGCAACCCACGCTGTCGATGAAAGGAACGATGCTGAACCCATTCACCGGATCGCCTGTCACGATGTCGATTGCAGTCTCGCGGAAGACGAACAGGACGTTGTAGTATGAATAGAGGGCCGTGACTGCGCCACCCTGCCGGGTTCCGACATCGAAGTAGTCGAATGCGCCAAACGTGTCAGGCTGCAGCGGCTTGCTGTAGAAAATTCGGGTTGGGTTGCTCCTACCACCATCCAGGAACAAGCAGTTTTTGAATGTTGCGCAGACCTGGGCAGTGGGAGCTGGGAATGGAATGGATTCAGTGTCGTCAGGAGCAAGGGCACCGAGGGCATCATCACCCACGTAGTCGACGTATTTTGTTTCCTTGTTGCCGGTGACGGTGTTGCAGAAGTAAAAGGATATGCCATTCCTCTTTGTTCGATAGACCTTGCGATACGACGTTCCAGGCGGACCAATCGTAAGGTTGTCAAGAAGCACTGCCGTGCGACTTGTCACGTTGCCTGTCGGTTTCGCAATTGTTGTCGTTGTCCAGCGAACGGGGGCAGAGACCGGAGATAGCGGCGATTCAGAGCCGACCTCGTTGACTGCCGAAATTCTATACAAGTATTCGTTCTCGTCGTTGGCGGTCAGTGAACCCAGGCACTTGAACGTGTCATCCTGGGCGACCGTGCCGAGCTCGTTGAGCTGCGGCTGGACAAAATCGGCAGGCGACTGGATGAAGTATTCGTTACCAACGAGGGGCAGCGAATCCTCGGGCGTGAAGATTGTCGGATCAGCGGTCTTAGAAGCCCAGCCGAGCGGCATCACTTGTCCGCCTCGGAACTTGAACGCTGGGAATCGGCCACCACCGACGCAGATCACGTAGGGGCCGAATTCGCAGAACTGGGCTGGAGGTTGATTTAGCACGGGAGGTTTTACACCCGTGAGGAGCGTGTTGTATGCCTCGGTCGATCCGTTCACGTAGGCAATAGTGCCGCCCTGCTCAAAGATGTAGTACTGCTGCGCACCCTGGTGGCGCTTGTAGCAGTAGAGGCTATCGACTTTCCCGGTTGGCGAGCTGGGGAAGATGGGATTGTTCGAAAAGAACTTCTCGACGCCCCAGTGGTTGGTCCACGATTTTGTCTGGTCATCGTAGACAAAGTTCTCCAGGCGATTGCAGCTGTCCTCAGGCGACGGATATCCGAGATAGACGCCACCCAGAATCGGAAGCTGTGTTTTGCGGTCAGTCTTCACAGTGCGTCCTTATGGCTTGTAGGTGAGCTTGCGGAATGTATCACCGTAGCGTAGCCCGCCAGTGTAGCTCTCTTTCACGAATGGACCGGCCCGTGTGGTAAGCCACCGCATCCTGCAGCCCCTGAGCTCGTCATCCATTTTCTTGGTGTAGAAGAGGGCCTGCTGCTCCTCCTTGTGCTTCTGGAAGAGGTCAACGCAGGCGGCATAGACGATGTATCGGTGCAGGTCGGGCGGCATCTGCGGCGTGTCGACATCGTTCTCAAGCGGGTAGAACCGCTTCATGTAGCGCAGCCTGACGGGATATCCCCTGAATCCACGCGTCTCAGACCTGGCAGGAACGAGCTGGGCTGGGATTACCGTCGTGCTGCCGGCAGGGTGCGGGTTGAGGCGGAACATCCACACGTGACCGTCGTTGAAAGGAGCCCTGGGGAGCGACTTCAGGTATCCAAGGGTGGGCAGGATGCCGGCAGTCGTGTTTGGGTAGATTGTCGTGATGCTGTCATCATCAATCATGAAGAACGGAATGTTGCGGCAGCCGAGGTTGCCGAGGATGACATCGCTGTTGTCATCGGGCAGGATGGTCGCACCCAAGTCCCTGAAGTGAGCGTCGCTGTAGCCGCCGACCGACTTCAGCCTCAC
>Ga0315905_10004502_pt1 | contig 14246 bp, 3 predicted proteins | sample LakEriMetagenome_5_FD_203522 | JGI IMG/M metagenome (GOLD analysis project Ga0315905, IMG submission 203522) | Freshwater fungal communities from buoy surface, Lake Erie, Ohio, United States - Buoy 4 MA121 | ecosystem: Environmental > Aquatic > Freshwater > Lake | place: USA: Lake Erie, Ohio... | reverse complement strand
CCGCAGCAGGGTCGGGCTTCGCCGGGTCGCGCAGCTGCCGGCGCGCGACCGCCTCGGCGCGCGCCGCGCGCTCGCGCCCGCCGCCGTCGCTGCCGCCGGGCGGCTCGTCGCCGTCGGCCGGCGGACCGGGGGCGGGCGCGGGCGCGTCCTCGCCGCCGGGGGCCGCGGGCGTGGCGGCCAGCCGGGCGCGCAGTGCGTCCACGGCGCGCGGGCTGCTCGGCGCGACGCTCGGGTCCGCGGCGAGCTTGGCGGCGCTCGAGGCGTTGAGCGCGCGGAGGGCGGAGGCCGAGGGGGCGAGGGGCGGTGGCGGTGGCGGGGCAGGAGGAGCCGGGGCCGGGGGGGCTTGCCGGGCGCGCGCCGCAGCCGCAGGCGGCGCCTCCGTCTCCTCCTCCTCCTCCTCCATCCAAACAACCTCCTCCTCATCGTCCCCCTGTGGCTCGGCAGCCGCCGTCGCCGGAGCCGCCGGCTCCTCCTTGTCGACATCGGCGAGGCTCAGGGCGATGGCCGCCTGCAGCTCGCGCTCCTCCTCGTCGGCGCCCGTGACGGCGGGGGGGGCGGCAGCGGCGGCGGCGGCGGCAGGGGCGCCGCCCCCACCACCACCACCGCCACCGCCGGCGACGAGCCGCACGGCCACCGGCTCGGACGGCGCCAGCGTGGGCGAGCCGCCTCCGCCGGCCCCGTCCGCCTCGCCTTCGGCGCCCCAGTCGCCCAGCTTGCGCCCGAGCCGGAAGCCGTGGCTGGACGACCAGAAGCGCTGCCGCGCGGCCATGCGCTCGCGCCAGTGCTGCTGCTGCTGCTGCGGCTGGCGCGCGCGGCGGCGGCGCTCGTCCTCCTCCTCGGCGGCGCGCCGCTGCTGCTGCTGCTGCTGGGGCGCGTCGGCATCCTCCCACTCGACGTCGCTGCCGTCCTCCTCGCCAGCTGCCGCGCCGTCGTCCTCGTCCTCGTCCTCGTCGTCGTCGCCAAAGAGGGCCGCGTCGTCGAGGTCGCTGCCGCCGCCCCCGTCCCCGCCGCCTCCGCCTCCTCCTCCCGCTCCTCCCGCTCCTCCTCCTCCTCCTCCTCCGCCGCCCTCGTCGTCGTCGTCCCCCTTGACCTCGACGCACACGGAGATGATGCCGGAGGGAAGGGCGGCCGGGTCGCGCCGCGGCGGCGGGGGCATGAGGGCCCGGTCGACGCCGCCACCCGACGACACGCGGCGCCCGAGGGAGGGGTCTGCCGCCGCCGCCGCCGCCGCCGCCGCCGCCCGCGGCGACCCGGCCTTGGGCGGCGCCGCCCCCGGCGTCGGCACCGGCAGCCCGAGCGCGGCCGCGCGGCGCATCTCGACGTCCGCCACGGAGCGGAACGCGGCGAGGCCCACGGCACCCAGAGCGGGCAGGGCGGCCGGGTCGAGGCGCTTGGGCATGGCCGCCACCCCCCCGCGCGGCCGGCCGGCGGCGTCGGCGGCGTGCGGCTGCAGCCCCGCGCCGCGGCCGCGCCCCCGGCCCCGGCCCCCGCCAAAGCCCGCCGGCGAGTGCTGCTGCTGCTGCTGCTGCTGCCCCCGCCCGCCGCCGCCGGGCCCCTGCTGCTGGCGCTGCCTCTGGAAGATGAACTCGCGCCGGTCGTCCGAGGCGATGCGGCGGCCCACGGCCGGGGCGCCGCCCCGGCCTAGGCCAGCCGCCGACGCCGCGCCGCCCTCGCCGCCGCCGCCGCCGCCGCCGCCGCCCTCCTCCTCGCCGCCGGCGTCCTGCGGCCCAAACGCCCGGCCGCCGCCCCCCATCGCCTGCTTGCACGCCTCGATGCGCGCGCGGAACTGCGTCGCGCGCACGTACGCCTCCAGCTGCACCTCGCTGAAGCCCGACGGCGCCCCGCGCGCCGCCTCGGCGAAGCGCTCGCGGTTGGCCTGCTGCCCCGCCTCGCGCACGCGCTCGAGCACCGCCAGCTGCACCGACTGCGGCAGCGACGACAGCGCCTCGGGGTCGAGGGCCTCGGGGCGGTCGGGCAGGGCGAGGGAGGCGAGGAGGTCGGCGCCCCCCCCTCCTCCTCCGCCGGCGATCACTGCGTCGTCGTCGTCGTCGGCGGCGGCGGCGGCGTTGGCGGCGGCCGCGGCGGCGGCGGCGGCCAAGGCGGCTCGCTGCTTCTCCTCCTCCTCCTCCTCCTCGGCCGCGAGCTGCGCGGCGAGGTCGGCGTCGAGCCGCGTCGTCAGGCGGGCGCGGCGGGCGGCGGCGCGGGGGCGCGGCTCGTCGTCGTCGTTGTCCTCGTCCTCGTCCTCCGTCCCGCCGTCGCCCTCGCCGGCCGCGCCCGACGGGCCCGCGCCGCCGTTGCCTTGCTCCTCCCCGTCCTCGTCCAGCACGACGAAGTTTGTCTTGCGGCGCGGCGCGGGGCGCTTGCCCTTAATGTCGCCGTCGCCGCCGCCGCCGCCCTCGCCGCCCCGCCGCGGCGGCGCCTGCTGCTGCTGCTGGTCCGCCACTGACGCCAGCAGCGCCGCCTGCAAGGCCACCTCGTCCGCCTCTGTCTGTTGTCGCTGCCGTCTTGCTGCTGCTGCTGCTGCTGCTGCTGCTGCTGCTGCTGCTGCTGCTGCTGCTGCCCTGGCCGTCGACGCACTGCCGCCGCCCCCGCCGCCCCCCGCCTCCTCGCCCTCGTCCTCCTCCTCCTCCTCGGGGAGCCCCGCCAGCCGGCGCGCGCGCCGCATCTGCTGGAACGCCGCCTCGGAGCGCGAGAACGGGTCGCTCGCGTCCTCGCGGCGCAGGCCGCCGCCGTTCGCGGCCCCGCCGCCGCCGCCTTCACCGCCGCCGCCCCCTCGGCCGCGGGCCAGCGTCGCCGCCGCCGCCGCCGCCGCCGCCGCCGCCTCTGCGGCCGCCGCCTCGGCCGCGCGCGCCTCCTCCTCCGCGCGCGCCTCCTCCTCGGTGAGCGGCTCCTCGTCCTCGTCCTCGTCGGCGCCCTCGTCCTCGTCGTCGATGGCGTCCTCCCCGCCCGCGCGCGCCCCGGAGCCGCCACCGCCACCACCACCAGCCCCGCCGGGCTTCCACGCCCGCGCCAGCCGCCGCGCCGCCGCCGCCGTGCGCCCGCGCCGCGCCCGCGCCCGCTTCTGCTCCGCCCGCCGCCGGTGCGCCTCGGCCCGCTGCGCCGCGCGCTGCGCCTGCGCCTGCAGGAGCGCGTGCCGCTTCAGCTGCGCCATCAGCACGCGCTCCGCCGCGCGCCGCACGGCCACCTCCTGCACGTCGCGCCGCGCGCGCCGCGCCGCCAGCGTCGACCGCTTGAGCGCGGGCGTGGCGCCGTCAAACACAAAGACGGGGCGCACGCGGTGGTGGAGGAGGCGGAGGATGCGGCGGAGGAAGCCGAGGAGGTGGGCGTTGGGGATCATCTCGCCGTCCTGGGTGCGCATGGCGCGCATGAACTGGTACAGCCAGATGGAGGCGTCTGTTTTTTTTTTTGTTTTTTTTTGGGGGGGGGGGTTTGGGGGTTGAGGGAGGGCGCGGCGTCACGTGAGCCTCGAGCCGAGAAAGCGCGGGGAGCGCGTACGACCCAGCAAAAAGCGAGTGCAACCACGAGACGCGCACCGACAGCGAGCTTCTTGTTGGCCACCGTCTCGATGTTGACGCGGCGCCCCACGGGCTCGAGCACGGTCCACAGGCCCTGTGTGTGTGTGTGTGTGTTTTTTTGTTTGCGGGGGCGAAGGGGGGGGAGGCGCGGGGCGGCGAGCGTCTCAGACGCGGCGGCGGCGGCAGAGAGCGCCCTTCGACGCGACACTAGAGACAATCGCCCCACGCACCGTCACTCCCATGGCGGCCCCAGCTGCCGGCTTGTGCTACCGATGGGCTCGGCCCTCAGTACTGGCTGCGCATGGCGCGCGCGGCTCCCGCCCGCAGCAGCGCAACAAACCAGCACCACGAAGCTCCCGGGACCGGCTTTCGATGTGGGTGTGTGGGTTCTCGCTGCGCGCGCGCTTCTTGTTGTCTGTTGTATGTGCTGCGTGGCGAGCGCTCTATGTGTGTGCTACGGGAAGAGGTCCCTTGGGGCGAAGCTTCCTATGATGTTGGCGGAGCAAGCGACTGGTTGAGGGCGCGCATCGGCTTGGAGACACCGGCGTCGTGCGCGCGCGCGGCGCGGCGCGCTGCTTCTTGCCGCCCGAGGCGGCAGCCAGTCCGCGCGCCGGCGACGGCGCGCCTCTCATACGAGCCCGCGCCCCGAACACCCAACCAAATCACAATATATGCCGGCGCAGGCGCCACCCCCAAGCACAGCAAACGTGTGATTGATCCTCTACAGTCCTCGGCTCCGCCAATCAAACAAACGTCAAGAATCAAGCCACTGCTGACGCGACCCGCCGCAACCGCCGCCGCCGCCGCCGCGTCGCCGCGTCGCCGGCGTCGCGCGCCGTTGATCCTCGGCGAGGCGCGCGCGCGCGCGCGGGACGACGCGCGTGGAGCGGATTGGCGGGGCGCAGGTCCCTCTGACCCACCGCCGCCTCGATGGCCGCGTCCCTGCTCAAGCGCCTGACGGGCGCGGTGTCCTCGTCGGCGGACGCGTCGTGGAAGCTCCACCTGCTGTTCGAGGAGCCCCGGGACCGTGACGACCCGCAGGACGACGAGGCGTCGCTCGTCGCCGTGTCGCACATCCACTTCAGCCTCCCTCCGCCGCCGCCCCCGGCGAGCGCCGCCGTGCCCCCAGATAGGACCGCACCGCCCAGTGCGTGGATCCCGGCGGGCTGGGCGGCGACGCCGGCGGGAGCGGGAGCAGCGGGCGGCGACGCGGACAGCCATCGGCAGCAGCAGCAGCAGCCGCAGCCGCAGCAGTACCGCTCCGTCGAGCTGACGTTTGCGGCGGCCGACGCGCCGGCCGAGGCTGCGGCGCGCCTGCGGCAGGCCTTGCGGTCAGCGCTGGGCGACCTGGTCGACCCGGAGCGCGTGCGCGTGGACGTGAGCGCGCTGCGGGAAGACGACGACGACGACGACGACGACGACGATGAAGAGGACGGCGGCGGCGACCGAGGCGGCAACAGCAGCCCTCGGCGGCGACCATCGCGGCCACAACAACAACAACAACAACAAACCTCGGCCGCCGCCACCTCAGTGGCACTGTACGTCGGCCCCGCGCTCCCGCCGCTCCGCGTGATCGCCTTTGCCCGGCGCGGCGCGGGGGGCGGGGGCGGCGGCAGCGGCGCCGCCGCCCCGCCGGCCCTGCTCGAGGCCTTGTTGGCCGAGCTCGACCTCCGGCGCGTCGTCAAGGTCGTCGCGGCCGAGGGCGTCGCCAACTTTTGGGCCGAAGAGGCGCCGCGCAGCCGGGGCCGGGAGGGCGCGGGGCGGTGGCGCGGGGAGGAGGACGCCGACGGCCCGCTGCCGCCGCTGCCGGCCTTGGGGCCGGCGGCCGACGGAGCGGCGCAGCCGCCGAAGCAGCCGCCGCCGCATCAGCAGCAGCAGCAGCAGCACATCGTCGCCTCCTCGGCGACGGGCCCTGCCAACGCCGGCCCCGCCCCGGCCCCCGCCAGCGACGCCGCCGCCGCCGCCCCCGCTCCGCCGCCGCCGCCCCTTCCCCTGTCGGCCGTCTGGCCCGCGCTCCGCGCCCTGGTGCTCAGCGGCTGCGGCCTGCAGGGGCCCCTGTCCCCGCGCGTCGGCGAGCTCGTCTCGCTGCGCGCCCTGCGCCTCACGGGCAACCGCCTGACCTCCTTGCCCGCCGAGCTCGGGCTGCTCGCGCGCCTCGAGGTGCTCGCGGCCGACCGCAACGCCCTCGCCTCCCTGCCGCCGGAGCTCAGGGCGTGCGCCGCGCTGCGAGAGCTCCACGCCGAGGACAACCGCCTCGCGCGCCTGGCCGCGCTCGACCTGCGCGCCCTGCGGTCGCTCCGGTCGCTGCAGCTGCACGGCAACCCGCTCGAGTACCTCCCCGAGCTCGCGCCCGCGACGGCCCTGCGCTCGCTGAGCCTGGCCAACGTGCGCGTGCTGGCGGACGAGGCGCTGACGCGCTGGGACGTCGAGGTGTCGGCGCCTGGCGGCGGCGGCGGCGGCGGCGGCGGCGGCGGGGGGGGAGGAGGAGGCGGGGGCGGCGGCGGGGGGGCCGGTGGGGGCGGCGGTGGAAGCGGCGCTCTGGGCGCAGGGGGAGGGGGCGGGGGCGGGGCGGGCGGCCTGGCCGGCGTCGTCGGCGGCGCGGCCGCGTCGTCGGCGTCGACCGTATCGGCCGCGGCCGCGTCGCTCGTGCGCGGCGGCAAGGAGCCGCCGCGCCTCGCGCCGCTCTTTGCGCTGCTGTTCAACCGCGCGGCCGTCGCGCACCCGCTGCTGACGGGCGCGCTGGCGCGGCTCGTGGCGGCGGACGTGGCGGCGAGCGCGGCGGCCGCGGCCGTCGCCTTGGGGGCATCGTGCGGCCCCCCCGCCCCCCCCCCCACCAGTGCGCCGCCTGCGGCGCTGAGCTCGGCGATGTCGGTCGGCGGCGGCGGCGGGCCCGAGCCACTTGCTGCTGCTGCTGCAGCGTCCTCTGGCCTCGGGCTCCCGCCGCTGCCTGGCCAGCCTAGCGGCGCCGCTGCCTCCTCCGCGGCCGCCGCCGCGGCCACCGCCGCCGCCGCCTCGCTCTGCGCGGCCCCTTCTGGCGGCCTCGGCCCGCACCTCGTGTGCGGGGGGCTCGTGCTCCCGCGCGCGCTGCCGCCGCGGCAGCCGGCTCTGTCGTCGTCGGCGGCGTCGAGGGGAGGCGGCGGCGCCGCCGCCGCCGCCGCCGCCGCGTCAGCCTCGCTCCTCGAGCACTCGGCGGCCACCGCCGCGCGCGCCGCCGTGGCCGCGGCCGTTGGCTCGGGCGCCGCCGTCCCCAACGCCGCCACGGCCGGGCAAGCCGCCGCCGCCGCCGCCGCCGCCGCCTCTGCAGCGGCTGCCGCGGCGAATGGTGGCGCGGCGTCCGCCGACCCGGCCTCCTCCTCCTCCTTCTCCCCCGAGGCGTCCGCCGCCGCGGCCGCGGCCGCGGCCGCGACCGCCGCGGTGGCCGCCATCACCGCCGCTTCCGGCGGCGGCGGCAGCAGCCTGGCCAGCGGCGGCGCCGCCGTCTTGCCTTACGCCGCCCCGAGCGTCTTTGCCCCTGCCGCCGCCGCCGCCGCCGGAGGCACGCCCGGCGGCCGCCCCCCGGCCGCCGCCGCCACGGGGGCGCTCGACCTGCTGCTGCGCGAGGAGGGCGTCGCCCTGAGGCAGCTCGTCAGCCTCGCCGCCGCCGCGGCCGACGCGACGGTCGTCGAGCAGGCGAGCGCGGTGCTCGCGGCCGTGGCGGCGGCCCCGGGCGGCGCGCGGCGCCTCGTGCGGCACAACGCCGTCGGCGCGCTCGAGGCGCTGCTCGGGGCCACGGCGGCGGGAAGCCGGCGTCGACGGGCCGCCGCCGCCGTCGTCGCCGTCGATGGAGGGGGTGGGGCCTCGCTCGGCGGCGGCGGCGACGGCAACAAGGCCGCGGCGGCGTCGCCGCCGAGGAGCCGCGGCGGCTCGGCCGGCGACCTCCTCCTCGCGAGCTCTGGCGGCGCAGGGCCGCCGCCCCAGGCCGGCGGGCTCGCCTCCCGCCGCTCCTCCAGCCACCGCCGCTTCCCCCCTCCGACGGCCGGGGCGGCGGGCGCTGCTGCGAGGCGCCCCCCCCGCCCCCTGCCGGCCCTGCGCGCCCGCGAGCGCGAGCGCCGGCGCCTCGAGCGCCGCTCGCGCACGCTCTGCGGCCTGCGGCTGGTCGCGGCCATCGCCAACGGGGCGGCCGACGCGGCCGAGGTCGGCCCGGCCGACGCGCTGGCCACGCCCGCCCTGATCGAGCGCCTGATCGACCTGGTCGAGGCCTCGGCGCGCGGGCGCAGGCGCAGGCTGCTGCTGCTGCCGCTGCCGCTGCAGGAGGGCCGGCTGGTGGCGGCGGGCAGCAGGGGCGGTGGCAACGACGACGAAAAGGACGACGAGGACCACGACGCCGACGACGACGACGACGACGACGACGACGACAACGACGAGCACTCGGACGACGGCAACGACGCCGTCCTTTGCTCGGCCCTCGCGGCCCTCTCGTCGACCGCCTTCGAGCCCGAGTGCAAGCGCCGCTGCCTCGCGCGCCCGCGGCTGCTGCTCGGGCTCGCCGAGGTCGCCGCGCGCTGCCCGCCCGGCGCCGCGGCCGGCGGCGCCGTCACGCTGCCGACCGAGGCCCGCACCACGCGCCTCCCCGGCGCCTTCCGCATCTCCCCGGGCACCCCGCTCGCGCGCCTGCACGCCCTGCGCCTGCTCGCGGCCCTCGGCCAGAACGAGGCCCTGCGCGCGGCCCTGGGCGCGCGCCCGCCCGTCCGCGGCCGCGGCGTCCGCGTGCTCGCACTCGACGGCGGCGGCATGCGCGGCATCTCGATGGTCGAGACCCTCCGGCGCCTCGAGCAGGCCGCGGGCGGCACCCCGATCCACGAGATGTTCGACCTGATCGCGGGCACGTCCACCGGCGCGCTCATCAGCTTCGGGGTGGGCGCCTTTGGGCTGTCGACCGAGGAGATAGGGGAGCTGTACAAGCGCCTGAGCGCGCGCGTGTTCAGCAGCGCCGCGGTCGCGGCGTCCGCCGCCGCCGCCGCCGCCCCCGCGCCGATGGACGGCGGCGGCGGGGGGGGCGTCGGCAGCGGCGGGGGCTCGGGCGGCGGCGCGTCGGGCTTCCTCTCGGGCGAGCTGGGCTCCGGGGAGTGGGTGGGCGGCGGCGGCGGCGGCGGCGGCGGGACGACGGGCGCGGCGGCGGCCGCGGCCGCCGCGGCCGGCAAGGCCGGCGGTGGGGCCGACGCCGACGGCGCGACCCCCGCCACCACGACCAGCAACGGCGGCGGCGTGGGCGGCTACGTCGGCGGCTGGCGCGACTCGCTCGTCCGCGCCTACCAGGCGGGGACGACCAACATGCGCGTCGCCGTCTACGGCAGCAAGCACGACGCCGCGCCGTACGAGGCCCTGCTGCGCGAGCGCTGCCGCCTGGCCGCGCGCGGGCTCGTCGGCGAGACCCTGCTCGACACGGCCCTCCTGGGCGGGCCGAAGGTCGTGGCCGTCGCGTCGCGCGTGAGCGTCAAGCCCGCCGAGCCGTTCGCGTTCCGCAACTACGAGCTGCCGCCCGACTGCGCCCCCCGGGCCGACGAGGTGCGCGCTTGCGCGGGCACCGCGCGCCCCCTCGTGTGGCAGGCCGTGCGCGCGTCCTCCGCCGCGCCCTACTTTTTTGACGACTACACCATCACGGGCCCTGCGGGTGGGGCGGCGGCCGCAGCGGCGGCGGCGGCGGCGGCGGCGGCCGCGGCCACGACAGGGGGAGGGGCCGCCGCCGCCGCGGCGGACGGGGCCACGCGAGGCGGTGCGGGCCCGGCAGCGGCAGCAGCGGCGGCGGGGGCGGCCGCTCCTACCGCCGCCGCCGCCGCCGCCCCCCCGCCGCAACAGCAGCAGCTCACCCCGCAGCAGCAGACCCAGCGCGCCCTGCGCGCCGCCGCCGACGCGCGCCTCTCGCACTCGGGCGCCGGGCGCTACCAGGACGGCGCCACGACCGCCAACAACCCGGCCGTCGTCGCGCTGCAGCAGGCCGCGCTGCTCTGGCCCGACGCCCCCGTCGAGTGCCTCGTCAGCGTCGGCTGCGGCGGCGCCCCGCCCGGCCAGCCGCGCGAGCGCGGCGCCTTCGTCGTCGACACGGGCGCCGTGCTGCTCGAGGGCGCGTGCTCGATCGAGCGCGTCGACGCGGCGCTCTCGGCCTCGCTCGCCCTCGCCCCGGGCGTCACGTACGCGCGCTTCTGCCCGTACGACGCGCGGTGCGCCATCGCGCTCGACGACACGTCGCCCGCGGCGTGGCGCGGGCTCGTGCAGGCGACGCGCGAGTACCTGGCCGCGCCGGCGGTCGCGGCGCGCATGGAGCGCGTCGGGCGGCTGCTGACGAGGCGGCCTCTCGCTGCTGCTGCTGCTGCTGCTGCTGCTGCTGCTGCTGCTGCTGCCGAGGTGGTGGTTTTCCCGGCGGCGGGGGCGGGAGCGGGAGCCGGGGCCGGGCCGCCGCCTCCGCTCGGCCCTCCTTCTGCCGCCGCCGCTCTGGCGCCGTCGCCGCCGCGCGCCGCGCTCGACGGCGGGCCGACGCTCGGCTACCGGCGCGGCATCCTGCTGGTGCAGGCGCCGCGGCAGGGGCCAGGGGGCGGCGGCGGCGGCGGGGCGGGCGCGCAGCAGCAGCAGCAGCAGCAGCCGCAGCAGCAGCAGCAGCCGCAGCAGCAGCAGCAGCAGCAGCAGGAGCTGACGACGCACGTCGAGGCGGTGGCGGCGGCCGTGGGCGCGCGCGTGCCGCAGCTCGTGGCCCGGGTGGACCTGGGCGAGGCGGTGTCGCGCGCGGCGGCGGCCCGGCGGCGCGCGCGGGAGGAGCGGCGGCGCGCGGCGCGCGCGGCGGCGCTTGGGGTGCCGCCGCCGCCGCCCGACGCCGCCCTGCCGTCGCGGCAGCAGCAGCAGCAGCTGCAGCCGGCGCCGTCGGCCTCGTGGCTCGACCTCATCCTCCCCTCGTGGGCGGGCGGGGGCGGGGGCGGTAGCAACGCCGCCGCCGCCGCCGCCGCCGCCGCCGCCGCCGCCCCGGAGGAACCCGGCGGCGCGCTCGCCGCCTCGGCCGTCCTGCCGCCCGAGCCGTCGTCGTCGCTGCTGCTCGAGCAGCAGCGGCAACAAGGAGCCCCTGGGGCTCTGGACGACGGCCGCAACGACGACGGCGACGACGCCGACGAGGGCGAGGAAGAAGAAGACCCGGGCGCCGAGGCCGAGGCCGCCGCCGAGGCCGCCGTCGCGGCCGTGCTCGCGGCGCTGGACGAGCACGGCCCCTCGGTGGGCATCGTGCACCTCGAGGCGCACGTGCTTCCCGCCTCGGCGGTCGCGCAGGGCGGGCCGCCGCTGGGCGGCTCTGCGCCGTCGCGCCCGTCCTCTTCTTCCTCTTCGTCGTTGCGCGTCGGCGGCGGCGGGAGCAGCGGCGGCGGCGGGCGCCGGACGAGCGGCGCCGGCGCCGGCGTCGCCAAGCCCGGCCTTTCTGCCGAGCACGGCGACGACGCCGCTGCCCTGGACGCGGACGGCCTCCCGCCCCACGTCATCGTCGCGGCGTACGGCCCGCCGCGCGCCTTTGCCGTGGCCGAGCCCGGGCCCGAGGCCGAGGCCCTGGCGCGCGCGATCGGGGTGCGGACGGCCGCGGCCGCGGGCCTCCCGCTGCTCTCGCCGCTCCTCGCCGCCGCGCGCGGCGGCCCCTTGGCCCTGCGCTCGGGCGGCCTGCTGACGGTGCTCTCGTCGCAGGCCGCGCGCGCCCCGCCGCCCGACGGCCGCCTCTACACGTCGTGGCTGCTGCAGTCGGTGTCGCCGTCGGCGGCGCTGCCCGCCGCGCCGGAGGGGCTCGGCCCCCTGCTCCCCGCCCTGGGCGCGCGGCGCCTCGTCGTCGCCTCGTCCGGGTGGCTGCCCCCGTCGCTCGTGCGCGCGCTGCTCGACGCGGGCGCGGCCGCGGTCGTGGCGGCGCGGTCGCCCGAGGCGGCGCGCGGGGTCGAGCCGGGACTGTGCGCCGACTTTTTCGTGCGGCTGTACGCGGCGTGGCGCGGCGGCGGCGGCGTGGCCGCGGCGGTCGCGGCCGCCGAGACGCCCGCGGTGGCCGGGGTGTGGCGCTGCTGGGTCGCGGAGGACTGATGTGGATTGATGGGTGGACGTGCGGGGGGGCGGCGGGGGGCCGGGTGGGGGGTTTTGTGTATTGTAGCCTGCTCTTGTTTTTTGACTTGAGATCTGCGTCGTGAGAGGTTGGTTGCTTTTCGGCTCGCGGCGACTCCGGGCGGCGAGGCGAGAGCGCTCGGTCGCCGCCGCCGCCGCCGCTAGAAGGGGAGCGGGCGCGCCGCGCCTCGCCTCGCCCTCGAGGCACCCCCCCCCCCCAAGAAAAAAACCAAGGCGAAAAACAAAGGCGCGCGCACTTCCCCCTCGCATCGCCCGAGCACACCGAAACGCAGCCCACATTCGCGTCACTCGAGCGCGCCTCGCAAGCCCCCGGCGCAACAGCGCCCCGAAACAACAAGTGCAAAAAAACAACGACAACAACAACAACAACAACAATGAGCAGCAAGGGGCGTGAGGGCGACGGCAGCGGCGGCAAGGGCGCCGGCGCCGCCCACCCGCCGTCCTCGACCAAGAAGCGCCCGGCCTCGCCCGAAGAGCGCGCCCCCAACAAGCCGCCGACGGCCCCTTTGCACGACGACCACCTCCCCGTCGACGTCGTCGAGGAGGGCCGCATCTTCTTCTTCTACCGCCCCCGCGTCGCGCCCGCACGCCCCGCCTCGGCGCGCCCCCCCGCCGCCGACGACGCCGAGGAGGACACCGCCACCGTCCTCGACCTCGACGACGTGGCGCGCAGCTTCATCCTGCTCGAGCCGCTGGCCGCCTCGGACCGCAGCGTGGGCGAGGGGCGCGAGGCGCTCGCGGCGGCCGAAAAGCGCGACCCGGCCCACGCCCGCCCGCTCAACCGCATGTTTGTGCTGCCGAAAAAGGCGCTGCCGGGCCGCTCGGGCGAGGCGCGCCTGGCCATCTGCGTCGCGGCGGCCGACTCGGTGGGCGCCCTCACGTCGGGCCTGGGGGCCAAGACGTACGAGACCAAGACGCGCGGCCCGCGCGTCGAGCCCGCGGCGCGCGTGGCGGCCAAGGGCGCGTACATGATCGTGGCGCCGACGGCGGGGCCCGGGGCGCGCGCGGCGCACAAGGCGCAGGCGCGCGAGGAGGAGGAGGAGGCGGAGGAGAAGGAGGGCGGGACGGCGGAGAAGGCGGGCGAGGAGGAGGAGGAGGAGGCGGCGGCAGCGCAGCCGCCCAAGAAGAAGCAGAAGGACAAGAAGGAGACGGCCGCCGAGGCCGCGGGCCACCACGGCCGCCCCGTCGCGTCGTCGCGCCTGCTGTGGCTGCTCGAGGCGCCGCGCCGCGACGGCCCCGCGCAGGAGATGATGGCGGTCGAGCACCGCGGCGCCTTCGTCATCAAGGTGAAAGGGCCGCTCGGCGGCCGCGGCGGCGGGTGGGCCCCGCCGCCCCCGAAGCCCGGGGAGCTCCCCGGCCCGGCGCGCGCGCGCCTGGCCGCGGCCCGCACGCAGTGGGTCGACGTGGACACGCACGCGGCGCTCGACTACAAGGGCGCCCAGATGCTCATGGTCGCGCAGTACGCGGCGGGCGGGGGCGGCGGCGGGCCGGGCGCGCTCGAGGCCGGCGGCGGGGGGGTCGCGAAGGACCGCGCGGCCATGGCGGAAGAGGCGGGGCCCGAGGCGGCGGCGGCGCTGGCCAAGCTGGTCTCGGACGACGCGCGCGCGCTCGAGGCGGACGCGCGCGCGCACGGCGAGCCGGCGCGCGCGCGCGGCGGGCACGGGCTGGACGGGGCGCTGCGGCGCGCGCTGCTGGCCGAGCTGACGAGGCACGGGCACGACGGCGGGGGGGGCGGCGAGCTGGCGGCGGCGCACCGCGAGGAGGCCGAGGCGCAGCTGCGCCTGCACGAGCGGCAGGAGCGGGAGGAGGAGGGGGAGGGGGAGGCGGAGGAGGGCGCTGGAGGGGCGGCGGGGGTGGTCCTCGAGCCGGCGATCACGGGCGAGATCGTCTGAGTTGGCGGCCGGCGGCGCATCGAGACGTTGGTTTTGTTTTTGTTTTGTTGCGCGCGTTTTTTTTTTTTTTTTTCCGTTGCTCGCCATATTGCTCGCCGCCCGGCGCCGCGTTTTCGCATCAATCTTTTTTTCGTTTTTTTTTCGCGCACGCCAGAGCACAAGTACCTCGCGCACACGCCATAGGACGACGACAACGTTGCCAACTCGATTGCGTTTAAACAGCAGTCGCCGCCGCTATGTCGCACCGCCGCCGCCGCCGCCGCCGCCCTGAGGCGACGCCTGCGCGCCTCCTCCCCCTCCTGCTCCTCCTCCTCCCGCCCCCCCTAGCCGCGACACGCCGATGCGCCCGGACAGCGACCCGACGGCCGTGGCGTACCCCGGCCGCGCGCCCGCGGTCCCGCTCCCGCCGCCCAGGGCTGCCATCTGGACGAGCAGCGGCATCGCCGCCGAGCCCGAGGCGGGCGCCGGCGCGCTGTTGCCGCCGCCGCCGCCGCCGCCGCCCGCCGCCCCTCCTCCTGCTGCCGCTCCTCCTCCTCCCCCACCCGCCCCGCCGCCGATGTCGACCACGACCGAGCCGCCCGTCGCGCTGCCGCCGCCGGCCGTCCGCTGCACGGGCTGCGCGCCGCCCGCGCCGCCGCGCCCGACCGAGCCGCGCACGACGCCCTCGTCGCCCGCGGCCACGGGCGGGGCCGGCCCCGACCCGCGCCGCAGGCGCGCCAGCGCGGCGGCC
>Ga0315905_10004501_pt1 | contig 14247 bp, 18 predicted proteins | sample LakEriMetagenome_5_FD_203522 | JGI IMG/M metagenome (GOLD analysis project Ga0315905, IMG submission 203522) | Freshwater fungal communities from buoy surface, Lake Erie, Ohio, United States - Buoy 4 MA121 | ecosystem: Environmental > Aquatic > Freshwater > Lake | place: USA: Lake Erie, Ohio... | reverse complement strand
AACTGATTGTCCATGTCTCAGAAGTTGAGGGTGATGGCGCAGGTTACGACATCCGGTCCTTTAAAGAGGATGGTAGTCCACTCTTTATTGAGGTTAAATCAACTCGTGGTGAGGCAGAAACGTCGTTCTTTATATCTGCTGCAGAATTAGAGTTTTCTGAACGTCACCGGGATAATTATGAGTTGATACGTGTATTTAATCTTCAGAACGAGGGTGCTAATTTTTATCGCCTCACGGGGAAACTTAAGGAGTGTCTTAAATTAGATGCTACTGCCTACAGGGCGCAGATAGGACCATAGATGGCTAAGACCCCAACTTCCTAAATAGCTTAAATTTGGCAGGGGATGATTGTAAGGTCTATGATGGGATTTGGATGGTTTTGGAGTGGCAAACTATGCGCAATCTGATCAAGACATTTCTCGTGATGCTGATGCTGAGTTTCAGTCATGCTGCGATTGCTGATGATGTTGAAGATGGGGTTGTTGCAGCAGAAAAAGGGGATTTTGCTACGGCACTTCGACTTTTGACACCTTTGGCAGAACAAGGTGATGCTAAAGCGCAATTCAATCTTGGTTTGATGTATCGTGATGGTAATGGTATTATTTGAGACAAAGTCTAAATACATATTATTTGATAATTTCTGATTGGAGATGGAATAGTGGAAAATATAAAAGAAAATACAATTAAACTGACAGCCCTAAAATATCTATCTAGTAAATATAAATCAGAAGATTTTGAGCAAATAAAAATTGAGTGTAATAATATAAATATTGACAATAATTTAATTATTCGGTCATTTTATGTTTTTGCGTATTTATTGTTCCTTGTTGTTTTTGTATTTATTTACATAAATATTTTTGCAACTTTTTTTAATTCACGTAAATTTCAACATTTTAGTTTTGTTTTATTTTTGATCAGTATTATTTTTGGTCCAGCAATTGTTTGGCAGAGAAGCTTGGAAATACATCCAGCTATACAAATTTTGTTAAATTATTCTTTGCTATTTAGAATTTTTTTATACATATCGATATTTATTATAGCATCAACGATTATAGTTTTCGAGTTTTTAGGAAGAGGGTGGATATTAGATTTTTTGATGTTTGATCTGAGCGATTTTAAAAGGGGATTTGAAGAATATCTGCCAATATTATTAATTCCTTTATCGATATTTTATTTAGCATTAATTGTGTTAAAACAAATAAAAAGAGATATATTTTAAAGTGCGTCATATGAAACAGAATTTCTTGGAAGTAATTGGCGGATTTACATTTTTTGGATTGGTAATCTATGGCTGGTTTGAGCTCGAAAATTCAATGAATCAAAGCAGCGAACAAAAATATTGTAATAAAATTGGAAATACTACCTCAATGATAAGTGATTATTTTGACGAACCCAGAACAGATAAACAAATTAGACTGTATAAAAACTGTATAGATCTAATGCAACACAATCTACTCTCAGCTGATTGTGAAATAAAAAAATATCTTTTAACATATCGATTTGATTACGAAACTAAATTACTTGATTTAAAAATCGTCGAAGATGAAAAAATATGGAAAAAATCTAAAATGGAAAAACGGAAGGGATATTTAAGTGACCTTGAAGAACAAAAAGAGTTTTTGATTTACGATTATGAACAGAATTTTCAAATTATCTGTGAAATCAATATTTGAATTTATCGCTTTCCACTAACCAATCTCTTAACCGCTTGATCACCAAACTTCTTCCTGAACTCAACAAATTTAATAGCGTTGGCAAAAAGTGCATGTCAGTTTTTGTGCCTTCATAGAACCTTGATCGTCGCCAACTGGGATTATAAGCGGAAAACTTCAGTTCTAAACGGCCTAATTTTTCAGAAGCAAGTCAATTCCTTAAAGGGAAGGTTTGAAAGTTACTTAAAATATCTTAGGCTTAATTTTGTATGACGTTACGAAAATTGTCATAACAGAGTTTTCACCGAACGATTTCTTTAGCACTTCCAGACAAAAAAGTGGTATTTTTGTTTAAACACGGTATAGTGTTTTTGTAAGACTTTTTTCAAATCTTCTTCTTTGATAACAAAGAGTTAGCCGGTGTAGACATGACTGCCTCCCTTTAACTTTTGACGTCCCTCGATTGTGGTAATCCAGGGTCAGTTCAAACGTATTCAGGAGGCAAACTATGCGTGTCTTTACACCCTCAGTCGACATCCCTCGAACGGGATTGTTTGAACTTAGAGTTGCAGTTAGCTGGGATAAAGAAATAGAAATACTCTATAAAGACAGAATGGAAGAAATCGTAAACTCTGCCTTTAATATTCTCCTAGAAGAAAATCACCGGTTCATTCCCTACTTAACTTGCTCGATAGAATTAGACGATCGGAAATTCTTCATCGACGTCTGGCGGATAGGCGGCATATTAAAACTTCGAATAGCGAAAAAGCCGTTTTGCCCAGAGGACGAATGGATGACCCGGGATGAAACTCCCGAAGAATTGGAATGGAATAAGTCCAGATGCAATTAAGAAAATGGGGGGCGATGTCGATGATATCGCCCTTGCCTCGCGATCAGATTAACTGATCCAACTTAGTAGGGGCGGAGGTCGCCATATCCAGTTTCGACAAGATGTTGATGCAATTGCTTGGGAAACGAATTTTCCTCGTCAGTGCATTCTTTTTTTGAGTTGTCTAATAACTTACAAAAGTCCTTCGTAAAAGAGTTGTCCCGATCATAGAGAAACAACATCCTGCTCCATGCTCCGGTCCCCTCGCCGATCATGCTTTTAGCAGCAACCCATGCCCCCAAAAAGCCGTTTGAGTTCCAGGTTCCTTCGGAGTTGTTGGCTGAAAACTCCATACCGAAAACATCCTGCCGGAGAAACGGCTGGAATTGTTTTTCAAAGGTTACATTCATCATCTCGCCCTGTCGAAACTGCATGATCTGCGTTGGCGCCCAAGATCCGGCATAAGACTCGAACGCGTATAGAAAACTCTGATCAATCTCGTCGAATTCGGCGGCGCCGTCTCCATCAATATCTTCAAACGTAAAACGATCACCGTCTCGTGTATCCCCCTCGGCAATTGCCCAACCACGGTATTTTGTTTCGTAGGCAATCATTCTCGTAGTGCAGCAATGAGCTCCACCACTGAATGCATCGAAAATGATTTCCGGTGACGAATTTGTCGGATCGATTTCGGCTATGAAAATCGAGGATTCCCAGTTCGCGACGCCGCTGACATCGTAGGCCAAATCGAATAACTGGTTTGACCCTTGTGTCCCAGAAAGTTTTATTCTCCAGCCATCATTTGTTGTACTCCTCCGTGCCTTTATTCTAAAAGAACCTGTACCCAAATCGGCACTGCCATCCGGCTTCAACTCTTTCTGATCAAGGACTGGATTTGATCGCTGCCAGACTGTTTTCAAAAAGCCTTCGCCGCGGGACAGATAAGCATCGTCGGGCATTTTAAACCAGAGTGTCTTCGCATGGTCGCCGAGGCTTTTAGGAGTTGGATCAACGACACTTAGAAACTCACCCCCGATTGTCTCGACGACCCGGGATGTTTGACCGAGTTTCCGAGCGATGCCGATCGCCTTATCAAGCCTGTCACTCTCCGCGATGACAGCCCAATTCTGACCTTCCGGTGCGATCAGATTTTCCGAGTAAGCTTTCCCGCTGAAAACAGTCAAAAAAAGCCATAGCGCGAACGACACAATTGCCGAACGGCCAATCAATGTAAATATTTTCGACCCGAAGATATCGATAATATCGTTCATTGTTCGATAATAATAGCGGAGCCGCCGAAGAACAAGTTAGCCTTGATAAGAGATTGATTATTACTTCATCAAAGCAGCAACACAATTTTGAGTCGAGAAACAGGCAAATTTCAAAAATAGCTCTGAGAGTATTCAATCATAATATGGGCCACAGAGTTCGATATGCTAATCACCAACAGAGGCTCTTCGAGGTCAGAGATGATCGTCTAGTGACAGTGGTAACCGCCATTTTTTCGATCACGATGACACCCGTTTTTATCTGTACCTCCGCTGTGAGCTGCAACGATCGTTTCTGACATCAGAAAGCATATAGCAAAAAGTACAATATTTTCGATTAATTTCCTAGAATGACGCGTCACAATTTCCCATCCTTAGATTGAGCGTCCATCATTTTGGCAACCGTCCACCCGCAGCCAAACATTCTCCTAGCGTGTTGAAAGCCGTAAAATGAATTGTGCGTGAGTAATAACTTGAGTTTTTATCGTGACAAATCCGAGTTTTCGACATTTTTACTATGCTTTGGTTAGCACTTGGAGATGACGGATTGGCAGGTGCCCTATGGCAATGGTAAGTACCTGTGCTTTTCTGATTATGGCAACCAGAAGCATTTAAACCTCCAGAATGCGCCCAAGCAATGCTTGGTAACACAAGAAAATAGAGGATTGAAACCATCCGCATATTACCACTCCAACAAAAGCAAAGAGTTTGCCCTGTTACTAGGGCTATCCGATTGTAAATGATTTTGCTAATATACGTAAGGTTTGAGCTCTTTAGATAATAGATGCCCAAGGAAGAACTGAACGATTGGGATAAATGGAATTTCTTACTAAAAAAGACATATTGTTGGTCAGCGTCGCAGCAACTGAAATCTCTGGCTCTAATCAATCATTCATGAGGCTAAATTTGAGTAAATTCCTTGACCCTGCATAATATTTATTTAAAATCGGTATTATTCCTTTCAGAGATCGAGATAGTTGTGACGTCAATAGTTTGTCAAAATTGTGGAATTGGGCTCGGTAAAACGATGCTTTTTTGTCCATCATGCGGTCATAACGTGGCGCCATCTCAGGGAACCTCAGTTGATGGGACACCAATCATTACAACAATCTCACAAAATCTTGGGATCCAGACAAGCCAAAACTCAACCGGGTTTATACAAAACCTTCTCGGGACAGCTGCCGGACTATTTTTTGTTATAATATTTGTCCTAGCCCAATTTCCGGGAGGAACTATATTGATGGCAGTTAGATGCAACACGGATCGACTTGATGGTTGGGATTGGGTTTTAAGCGTTGTTTTTCCTGGATTTGGGTTATTCAAAAGCTTCACTTGTTCCTGACAGATCCTGTTCAGAATTATCAAATGCCGAAATTGTTAATTGTAGATCAAAGGTATGGCGATGACTTTCACTAACAAGAAAAATTGCCAATCCTGCGGAAGTGTTGTTGGTCTGACAATGATGTATTGCCCGTCATGCGGTTCGGCAAGTTTCAACTCAGGCACACAACAATCCCCCGTAGCCCCAACGGACAGTATTAAACAGACTTCGTCCCACCCGCATCAATCCCAATCGCTGAAGCCAACACTTAGCGTTCATCAAACGCCAATTAATCAGGCGAGTAGTGCAGCACTTCACCCTTGGCGGAGACTTTTTGCGAGACTGTTTGATTTAATATTGCACTCTTTTATTCAGAATTTTTTTATATTTTATACCTTTCCTCAATATGAGGATTACGCAACTAAATTTTTTATTTATATTCATGATTTACAAATTAATTTTATATTTATTATTATTATTATTATTATTTATGCTTTTTTATACGGATTTGTTTTTTTATTACTGATAGAGGCATTTTGTCTTTACGCTTTCGGCTCGACCATAGGAAAAGCTTTGTATGGAATTCAAATCAATCGTAATGTTCAAAGGGTTTCATTTGGCTCAGCATTTCACCGAACCTTTTTAAATTTGTTACACGGACAAGCACTCTGGATGCCTCCAATATTTTTAATTTCGTGGGCATTTGCCTATGTTCGATTAAAAAAGACAGGTACAACATCTTGGGATGCTAATTTAGGTTGGACAGTTTCGCATACAAAATTAGGCGGCATCCGATGGATCGCCATCCTATTAAGTTGGACAGCAGTTCTCACTGTTATAGGAGTAACAATCCAGATGGCTGATCGATGACACTTCCAGCCCTAATATTCTCGGTTATTCCATTTAGCATTGTTATTTCACTTGGCTATAAGAACTATACAATTGCGTTAATTTGTGGGGTTTTAGCTGGATTTATTGCGTTACCCGTAGAAACTTTGCTGCAGTTTACGCTTAATTATGTTTCTGGTTACACGTCTATTTTTGTGTCAGCCTTTGTTTGTGCTGCCATTCCCGAAGAAATTCTCAAATTTTCAATATTGATGTTTACCAAATTGAAAATAAAAAACCCACGAGAAATCGTTATCCTTCTTATCCTTACAGGCCTTGGATTTGGGACAATAGAAAATATTCTGTATATAATCCATCACGACGCTAAAAATACTGATTTACCAGTAATTTTTTTAATGATCTTGCGTGTTCTTTTGCCATTATCAATGCATATGTTGTGTGGAGCGATCGCTGCAACAGGTATTCTTTTCAAAAATTTAAACAAATCTATGGGCGTAACACTGGCAATTATCTTCCACGGGCTCTATAATGCAGTAATAATTAGGCAACTTGATCTGATTTCCAACCGTTTAGTGATTGCGATGTTATTTTTTGGTATTGTTATTTTAGCCGTTATCCTCCGTTTAGCTTCAAACGCTCAATATAAAAATTCAACAACTTAAGCAGAAATGGAATTGAAAAATGGCGATGGATTTAGCGAATAACCCAAACCAGAGAACGCCTTGCGTCTTAATTCTAGACGCGTCAGAGTCTATGAGTTGGCACCAACCATCAGGAAAAATTCCTATTAATGAACTAAATGCTGGTCTTCAAACACTTGCTACCGCATTGAAAGAAGATAGCTCCGCAAGAACACGCGTACAGCTTTCAATCGTATGCGTCGGGGGCCCAAGGAATGAAGCTTCTCTTCTCATGGACTGGACAGATGTTATAAATTTTGACGCTTTTCCTCTGTCTGCAGCCGGAAGCACACCCTTAGCTGAAGGTCTTTTACTAGCTCTTAAAGTTATTGAGGATGGAAAAAAGCAGCTAAATAGCTCCGGGATTTCCTACACACGCCCCTGGATTATGATTATTTCTGATGGGGACCCAACAAGTCCAGCTCATCTGTGGGATCAAGCTCTTGGCGAGTGCAAATTGGCTCAAGATCAACGAAAAGTGGAAATTTTTTCGATCGCTGTTGAAGGAGCGGATCTCGATAAATTTAAGTTGATTAGCACAAAGCCTGTTATTCAACTGGAAGGCGTCAAATTCAGGGAGTTGTTTGTCTGGTTGTCATCGAGCCTTAGTGCGGCGTCACGAAGCAGACCCGGCGACAAAATCGAGCTTCCGTCGACAGACCCTTGGCGGAACGTTGGCATTTAGGAAAGTAAAATCAAAAATGTGGTTGTCTCCTTTTGGAAATAGCGTGATTGGCACTTCGCATGAACGAACAGGTGGCAAGTGTGAAGATCATTTTGCCATTAGCCGGTCTAGAAATGGCGCGTGGAGAGTACTGGTTGTCTGCGACGGCGCGGGAAGCGCAAAATTTGGTGGTGAGGGCGCAAAACTCGTTGCTGATGCATTTTCACTTCGACTTGCAGAGATAGGAGATCAGCTTGAAACAAAGCCGCCCGGTGCGTGGATCAATGACAAAATAATTGAAAAAATCGTGCAAATTCGTGGAGACCTCCGAAAACTTGCTCAAAAGGACGATATATCAGACTACCACTGTACACTAGTGGGAGCTCTAATTGGGCCGGGTGGTGGCGTGTCCGTACATATCGGCGATGGTGCCATTATTGGAGCAATGTTTAAAGAAACAACGATTGATAGCGTCGCAATCAACGACGGTTTCTATATTTCAGAACCAAAAAATGGTGAATATGCAAATGAGACTTTCTTTATCACTGAGAATGATTGGATAAAGAATTTACGGATATCGCCAATTCCAAAATTAGACTGGATGATATTGGCATCAGATGGTGGGTGTTCGTTCTGTTTGGACCATGATCTAAAGTTATCCATTCCGCTTATTACAGAAATATTTAACTCAATAAAAAAGCTTGGCCTTGTCCAAGGCGCTAATTTTTTGGAACATTTGTTTAGCAATGAACATTATCAAAATGTGACTCATGATGATAAAACAATCGTGTTTGTCACGACGGATGAATTCAAAACTTTTGACAATAAAGAATTTATTGTTGACGAAAAACTCTATAAAAATAAAACGCTCGTTGAGCCAGCTGAAATACAAATCGCTAATAATAAAACTGAAAAGCACACATTTGTAGAAATAAAAAAAAATTCTACACCAATTCTTTCAAGTGAATTTATCCGAATTATAGCAATATGTTGTTTTTTTGTAATATTACTAAGTTTAACGATGGTATTTGGATATTTTTCATTATTTGGGGAAAATGCTAAAAAAAGCGAAATTCCTTTTGGTTTGAGTGTACCTCCAAACATAGCACCACTTGTATCTGATCCACCGTTTCCCGATCATACATATTCCCCTCCAAAGAATTCAGATGTTCCCGACAAGTCAGATGGCATGGGCGACAGTAATGTCCGTGATCGCTCTCGATGAAGTTTCAGTTGGACGAGCCTATTGAGGGTATGTCGGTTGTTGAGTTTGAGTTCAACACCAGCCTTGGTAAAGGTGCAAGTGCAGAAATTTTTAAGGAAAAGATCGGGGGGAGGTACTTTGCTGTAAAGAAATACCACAGTGCTGCAAACGTAGATCAAGATAAGTTGATCGCGATGAGGATGTCACCTCCAAAAGAACTATTCCGTAATTTTTCAGGCAATGACTATCCAACGTTCGCGTGGCCGCTCTCTCTTTTTAGATCTGTAACGGGGCGAGATAAGGGTGACCTTATAGGCTACGTTATGCCTATCATTGACGAGAAGGCATCTTATACGCTCGAGTATTTTTATGATTTCAATCTGTCAAAGGAGTTGAAAAACAAAAATAGCACTGCTCTTTCCTTCAAAACAGAAATCATCTCAAATTTATGCGGATTGATCGGTGATCTTCATCAAACAAATGGTCTTTTTATAGATCTAAAACCGCAAAACATAAGAGTGTTTGAAGAAGCAAAGATTGTATCCCTATTGGATTGCGATGGCTTTTCGATATTTGACCCGATTAAGAACATAAAGCACCCCGCAAAGCTTGTATCGACAGATTATATCTCTCCAGAACTCAACAGCGCCAATCTTGATGCTGATCTGATGAACGAAGCTCAGGATCGATATGCCCTTGCGGTTATCATTTTTCAAATGCTCAACAATGGTATTCATCCTTTTCAAGGCATTTTGAAACAAGAAATTCCTAACTCTGCAACAAACGATCAAAAGGCTGTCCTGGGGCTCTATCCTCATTCATCACGGACTGACCCACGCATTGCACCCAGGCAACAAAGTGTCCATCAAAGCTTTTTAGATGAGACCCAACTATTATTTGACAGAGCATTCCTCAGCCAAGATCAGCGTCCTTCAGCGGAAGAATGGCAAGTACATTTTGATGCCGTTTTATCAGAGAGGCTGATTGTAAGGTGCCCGGATTTTCCAAATGACGTCGAGCATATGCGGTTCAAAGACAAGGGCTGTCCTGCCTGTTATTTGAAACGCGTGAACGGTCCCGCCCAACAAGCGAAAAAACCCGATCCTGTTAAACAAGTTTTTGTCGATCAGACCCCGAAGACAAAGTTACCTCCTCCTCTGCCTCCTGCGGCAAACCGTTCGTTCTTTACCTCACCAATTTTCATCGTGGCGATTGCGATTATCGGTGCCATCTTCTTTTTTGGTCGCGATAAAGGACCAGGAAAAAACTACACGCCGAAAGATTTATGCGCGAAGGCTTTGAACGTCAATAATGATGGCTGGGAAGACCGCTCTCCGTTCCAATGGGCTGTTCAAGAAGCCAATCGGAGAGGCCTGTCAATTGCCGATTGCCGTCGGGAATTGGGCCCAAGTCAATCTAGCAACAATTCAAGCCAATCGACGGTAAATTATTTATCAAACCTTACGTCGAATGAATTATGCAGAAGAGCACTAAGTGGAACCTATACAAGTTGGGAGGTGAATTCAGTCTACCGGGAAGAAGTTCAAGAAGCCCAGCGCCTAGGGTATACGATTGCCGATTGCCGTCGGGAATTGGGCCTAAGTCAATCTAGCAGTAACGCGGCCCAATCAACGGGGATCTACTCGAGCTACCAGCCAGGGGATTTGTGTCGAGCTGCTTTGAACTCCCAAAAAGATGACTGGGAAAGTCGATTTCCGTTTGCTGTTCAGGAAGCCAAGCGCCGAGAATATACGATTGACTATTGCCGTCGGGAATTGGGCCTAACTCAATCTAGCAGTAACGCGACCCAATCCAATGGGAATTACTCAAACCACAAGCCAAGTGATTTGTGTCAAAATGCTTTGGTCAGCAATAAGGAAGGCTGGGAGGATCAACCTCGTTACCAGTGGGCTGTTCAGGAAGCCAAGCGCCGAGAATATACGGTTAACGATTGTCGTAGTTACTTGGGCTATTCAAACAGTAATTCGAGCCAACCGGCGGGATATTATTCAAACCTTTTGCCAATTGTCTTATGTCAAGCGGCACTAACCACTAACGGCACCCAATATAGTTGGGATTCCACTCCAGCCTACCAAATGGAAGTTCAAGAAGCCCAGCGCCGAGGGTATACGGTTGATACTTGCCGTGAATATTTGGGCCTCGGACAAGGTCCTTCACCAATTGAACCACCATACGGAAATAAGCAGGATCTAACTGAGGGGGAATTAGTTTATTGTTGGAGGCATACTGAAATATTAAAAATATTAGACGTAAAAATGGGGAAATCAAATTATACAGAACAACAGCGTAATGGGTTTAATTATACGATTGAAAATATTGAAAATAAGTGCAAATTTGATAAAAAATCGTCTGACATAAGAAACAATAGAGCTAAATATGTTGAATTGAATAAAGAAAATATAATTGAAGAAGCAAATAAAATACTTGAAGAATGGTAATATATAAATCAATTATATTGATGTATGATTAAAAAACGGAATCTACCGAACTCTAACGATAAACTAAACTATGCCTGAAGGCAGGAAACATCGACTGAAGGAGAGAACCACGAGCTGACAACAACGTCGGATAATCCAAAATGATCAATCAACCCGCGTACGCCCTAGCCCTTCGGGACAAAAGGCCAGAACAGAGTTGTAAATACCAATGTTAAAAACCAACCCATCGTTCCAACTCGCCCCGAAGATAAATGGGACACTCCCTTAACGAACCCGATCAAAAGATAAATGATAGCAATAACAATGATGATTTCCACGCCGTTCCCTTTCGCTTTGAGCCGTAAGTCAGTCGCATGTTAATTTCTAAAGACCGCCAATAAGTTCACGAATATTGCTCTCCGACATATTATGTCTTTTCGCCAATTCCTCGATGAGGCCAGCACGTGCATCAATTATGGCATCGAGGCGATCGGTTGATTTCTTCTTTTCCGGGACCATTTTTTCCATAATTGGACCAAGATTATCGATAAAGCGGTCTTTTTCTTCCTTTGTCATTTTTTCCAAAACAAGGGGTTCATCTTCCATCAAAAAACGCGCACCTTTTTTCATTTTCTTCGCTCCTTTTCATTTTCAAGCACCGAAATCCGGTAAAATAGATAGCTGACAAACCACATACACCCGACGATTAACCAGTCTTCGATGCTATCCATGCTGACATTTCTCCAGTTGAAAATTGTTTTCGACCCGTAAGTTATTGATTGTTCGTATTTAGAAGTTCCTCATTCTCGTCTAAATCAGTTTGATAAGGGTCAGGCGCCATCGTTGTCAGCTTCGCAAGAGATCGAATAATATCGGTGAAAAAATCGTCTCCTTCGTCATTTTTCTCAGCCATTATTTCTTTCAGTTTAGCTTCATTCTTCGCGCCTGTAGGTGTCATCATCATACAATTACTCCTGTTCAATGTTTCTCATTTTGAGTCACAATTTAGCGGTTGCAAGAGGTCCTAAAACGTTGTTTTACTTACAAGATCGTCAAATTCGGTATATAATTACACTAACAAAAATAGGCGCTCTTGTGTTGAAAAATTCACTCAATAATATTGGGGTCGGGGCTCGTTGCGCAGCCTGGTTGCGAGAGCTTTATCCGAATAATAAAGGCAAATTAGTTGCTCGTGATTTTAACGTGAGCGAGAACACAGCCTGGCGTTGGATGAGCGGAGTAGCGCCAACAGTTCTTCATCTCGAGGAAATGGTTTCCCGTTGGGGGCACCCCTTCCTCAACTACGTTTTCGACAACCCGGAAAGCAACCCGAGAGAGCAGATTGAAAAAATCATTGCGATAAAAGTTGAACTTGATCGTCGAGATGCTGAAAACAAGCTAAAAGTGCCTACGCCTTCACAAAACAGCGGCGAGATATTCTCACGAGCTCGAAGAATGTCATCTTCGATCCTGAAAGATTTGCAGCCCAGTGATCAACTTGCAAATCATGACTACGCAACCCTAAGCGCGTCATTGAGATATTTTCTGACAGAGCTCGTTGAAAATTCACCCCCACCACGACTGGCCGATCGAGCTGCAACGTTCTTTAAAGGCGTTTTTGGCGGGTTTTAGTCACTCAAACTGAGCACTTTGTCAGATATCGGATCATAATATGCGAACTTTTTTAGGTATCTTATTGGCAATAATTATCCCTTCGTCTGCCTTAGGTAGCTGCTTTGAGCCCGACAAACCATTTTGTGTAAATGGCTATCAACGCTTTGCAAGTTCGTTCGATTTTGAGAATTGCAAAAACGATTTGGATAGTTATCGCGATGAAGTCGAGGATTACTTGGCGTGTTTGAAGCGCAAGTCGAATGACGCTATCGACGAGTATAACGATGCCGTACAGGATTTTAACACTCAGGCTGGGCAGTAGTGAAAAATCAGTAATGAGCAATAGAAAAAACAAAAAAATATTTTTTACCCTTTGATTTAAAACAAAGTGGGGGGCTGTTTATCACGCTATCTCGTCCGGTCATGTCAAAACGGTAGACGCCGGTGGAAGGGGGGGGGGTCACGAAAATGACACCACCTTGAGGATTTGCTTACCCATTTAGTTTCCGAGCAATGTCTTCTGCCCTCAGATTGGTATACCGAAAGAGCATTCGGATATCTTTATGACCGCTGATGAGACTAACTTCTGGAACAGATAAACCGATTTCGAAAAAGCGGCTGATCGCTTCGTGTCTCAGATCATGAAAGTGGAGGTTTTCGATTTTTGCTCTGGCTCTTATTCGTTCCCACGACAGTCGAAAAGCATTTGCTGAAATTGGAAAGATGCGCTGTTCATCGCTTATCCCAGAAATCGAACGCATTTCATCGAGAACCTGAAGCGCCTTCGGGCTTAACGGGACAGTTCGGGGTTGGCCATTTTTCGTATCAAGAAGGTGTGCCGTTTGGTGTTTAAAATTCAAATCCCGCCATTTAAGCGAGAGAACCTCCCCTCTTCTCATTCCTGTTGCTAAAGCGAAGAGAAACACACCCCGGACATATGGATTTTTACATCGTGTAATCGCCAATTCCAGTTTTTCAAATTCACCTTCTTCGAGCCTTCGTGTTCGGGGTCTATTTGCTATTGGCTTTCTGATACGGGTAACCGGGTTGATTTGAATTTCATACCCCCACTCCATCCGGGCCAAGTTTAGTAGGCTGCTGAGTATTCCGAGTTCGCGTTTGACTGTGGAACCGGAGACCGATTTTAACCGGTCGTCTCTAAAACCCGCGACAACTGATGGCGTCAACTTGCTGATTTGCAGCTGGGCGATGCGATGCCGTCTTATTTGAAGGAGATGGCAATGCTCAGATTTAGCGGATTTCTTTTTTGGTATGATTTCGGTTTGGTACCGTTCGAGAATTTGATCAAAAATTTGGTCGAGCGGTTCATTCCGAGATGGTTCAAGGGGAACAGGTCTTGGTGCTTGGGGGAACTGTTCTTGTTCTTTGATCCAATTTAGAGCGTCCTTTTTAAGACTGAAGGTTTTCGATCGCGGCACTGATTGAGCGTCCCGGATCTGCACCTGCCACTTGCGGTTTCGAGCACGAAGAGTAGCCATTTTGCCTCTCACAAACTGTGACAACAGGTGTGACAGACTAACAATTGTGTTTACTAAAACGATTTCCAATTTAGCAAGTCATTGACAACGCTTGTTTTAAATTGGTGGGCGCGACAGGGATTGAACCTGTGACCTCTCCCGTGTGAAGGGAACGCACTACCGCTGTGCTACGCGCCCGAAGGAATTGGGATTAACTTGCAAATCCGCAACATATCGATCTGTCAAAGCC
>Ga0315905_10004500_pt1 | contig 14248 bp, 17 predicted proteins | sample LakEriMetagenome_5_FD_203522 | JGI IMG/M metagenome (GOLD analysis project Ga0315905, IMG submission 203522) | Freshwater fungal communities from buoy surface, Lake Erie, Ohio, United States - Buoy 4 MA121 | ecosystem: Environmental > Aquatic > Freshwater > Lake | place: USA: Lake Erie, Ohio... | reverse complement strand
GTCGTCCCCTCCACGCCCAGGCGCCCCAAGCTCGCGGGCGTCTGCGCCGTGCCAGCCACGTCAGCCACGAAAAGTGGGCTCACCAACCTCCGTGGGCCAGCAGCCCGGGCCGATTGCGCGCTTCGCCGGCGTCGGCCGGCGACGGAAGCGACGCTTGGGTGGTTTGGCGACCGCTCAGGAGCACGCTCCATGTTCAGGCTTCTCGAACCAGCTTTGTTGGGTGTTCTCTGTTTTTTTACTACTCGCGGTTTTGCATCCGTCTGCACTTCCGGGCTCGTACTGTAGTTTGGGAATCCTTTGGTAAAAACCATGGAATTTCGATTCGAAGCGAAGTACAGTACCTGAAACGACCTGAAACCATGGAATTTCGAAAATCAATCAGTCCCCTCGAAACCGTCCCCTCGAAACCTCAAACAGTTGCGGAGGGGTTGAAGAGCGAACCTGGATGATCCAGTCCGTCGTCTCCCGCCTGCTGCTCGTGTGCGTGTGCGCAGCATGCCCAGTGCAAGTCATGGGCTTCGACGGCGAGCGCTGGATCGGCGGCGCCTCGTCTCCGCTCTACGGAGGCCTGTCACCGTATCTGTCTGTGAAGCGAATCACGTCCACGGTGCGTTGCCCGTGTTGCCCGCGTTGCCCGCGCTGCCCGCGCTGCCAGCGTGACGTGAAGCTGCTTCGGTGACAGGGCGCGTTCGCGTCGCCTGACCCGTGCTCGCGTCGCCTGACCCGTGCTCGCCTCCCTGTGCGCAGGCCATGCTGAGAGGGGGAGTCAGTGCTAGCGCTGATCCGCAGCTTGCTTCAGCCGCGCTCGATTGGACGGCATGGAGGTGGGAGGACGGGTCGGGTAAGAAGTTGGCGGACCTGTGTTCTGAAGAATTGGCAAAGCTTGTACGGCAGCACGGAATGTCTCACCAGGTACATTTCTACAGCGAGTTCCCCCCTCTGCAATTGCATCGCTGCGACCGGTAGTAGTCTGCAGCCCAGACGGGAGGTGTGGGCCCGCCGATGGCAGCCTGGGGCCATGCACACTCAACGCGCGTGCGGCCAAGTTGCAGCCCTTTGATGATCCCCAGATGCCGTCTGACTCACATAATGACTGTGAGATGACTGACTTGCGCGCACACGTTGGGGCTGACGCGAGTGTCGGCCCTGCAGGTTGCAGAACAGATTCAAGAGGCTAATCTAGACGGCGCACAGCTCCTCGAGTGCCCGGCACTCTGTGACTTGGTCATGGAGGCTCTGGCCCGACAACACCATGAAGCAGATCCTCCCCCAGGTAGTATTAATACATACTCTGAGTGTGGACTTGTGTGGATGCGGGTGTTGGTATGGTTGTGGGTCTGGGTCTGGGTGTAAAAGTATCTTATATATCAGACTACAGTGGGGGCCAAGGACACAACGAAGAGCGACACAACGAAGCATCAGTTGTTACATCTCGGCCATCTCTCTCGCCTGCGAGTGAGAGGGCCTTGGAGGCGCTGGCGTCGCTGGCGTCGTTCAAGATCGGCGATGAGGTGATTGTGGTGGGCTTAACGTCGAATACCCAGTTTAACGGCCGTCGAGCTTTCATCGTCGGCTATCAAGCTGCTGTCCTCCAGGTTACATACATGTGTATGATACATACATAATATGCCCATGTCAACGGCCGTCGAGGTTTTCGCATTCACACACATGAACATGTGGCAGGTACTGCTTGAGGACGACACAGATCTGGCGGTGAAGCCCCAAAACCTCCGCCACAAACACGCCCCCACCAACTCTCTCGGTACCTAATTTCCATTTGTGCGCTCACGTGAGAGGGAGGCAGCATGAATTCCCTGCCTGGCAGGGAATGGCATGACAGGGTATTGCATGCTAGTTCAACAGCAAGCTTGTTCACCAACCACACACACACACACACACACACACACACACACACACACACACGAGCAAGCAAGTAGACCAACGAAGCACAGCTGCTTCTCTCTCTCTCTCTCTCTCTCTCTCTCTTTCGCTCTCTCTGTGCATGTGTGGGCATCGAGCCTTTCAAGTTATTTGTCGCGGCTGCTACCGACTCTTGGTGGTGTAAAGTTTCGGGTTTAGGCCTCAGTTCAGGGCTTAGGGCAGGCTCGGAACTAGGTACCAAGGGTTTAGGCTTTAGGCTTTAGGCTTTCGGGTTCAGGGTTTAGTGCAGGCACGGAACTAGGTACGAAGCCTGTCAACACACATACATAGATACATACATACTTGGAACTAGGTACAAAAGGCTGTCGAGTTCTTTCCTGAGCCTACTGCCAACACTAGGGCATAGGGTTTAAGCCGAAATCGATGGTTTAGGTTTCAGGCCAGGATGTTGGGTATACGGGTTGAGCGTAAATTGCTGCCGTTTCTGCCTACACGTCTCTGTCCTCCTCTGCTTGCGTCGTGTTTGCGGTGAGAGAGAGAGTGAGGGAGTGAGGGAATGAGTGAGGAGTGCGTAGTGAGCATGTGTGTGTGCGCGCGCATGCGAGCCCTGAATTGAGGCCTGAACGAACCCTAAACTCTATACCCTCTAGCAATTTTTTTCCCAACTTTTTTTATTGTTTCTGCAGTGTCTGGAACAGCTGAGGAAAAGAACTTGAAAGGCGTGGTGCCTAGGTCCGTGACAGCAAGCGTATGGGGCGCGCGGACCTGGAGGTGTCTGTCTGCGCTCTCGTGGGGCCTAGTTCGGGGCGCGCTGTTGATCATGGGACAATCAGCGTACGTTGGGAAAATGTTGCCGTTGTCGGCGGTGGTGACGTGGGCGGGAGTGGGTGTGGGATGGGTGTGGATTTGGTCGGCTGCCAGGTTCCTTTTCAACGTCACTGTCTCGCGTAAGGTAGAGCTGCGCTACAGACAACATTGTTCCGGTGGCCCCATACACCACCGAGTCCAGGTTTGTGGAGACTTCACGAACTGGACACCTACACAAGGCTTTGCCCTGCAAAATGCTACGCGTGACTGCGGAGGCGAAGATGAGTACTGTTTAGAAGTGTGGCTGGCACCGGGCTCATATAACTTCTACTTTTTGGTCGACGGCGAAGTCAGGTACTTGTTGGTTGTGTGTGCGCACGCACCCCTCTGTGCATGTGTGTACGTGTGCGTGTGCGTGTGCGTGTGCGTGTGCTTGTGCGTGTGCGTCTGTGTGCGTGTGCGTGTACACATGCGTGCATGCATGCGTATGCATGCGTATTTGTGTGTGCGCGCTTCTGGTGTATGGGGGGGTGTATCAGTGGTGTATCCAGTGCATGCCGTGTTCCGGAACACGGAATGCCGGAACAAGTTGGCTGACTCTGTACGGCATGCATGGCATGCACTCATACACCATACGGCATGCACGGCATGCACGGCATGCCTACTTGATTTCAGCAAACTTGATTGGAAGACTAATTTTGATCCCTTGTCCACTAAAGCTTTTTTTGTCTCCATTGACTTTTTTGGGGTTTGGTTTGCAGGTGCAGTGACATGTACAGCTTCGCCGAAGGGCCCATGCGCGACCAAGTCTTCAACAAAATCGATGTCAGGTATCCAGCTTGTGTGAGAGTGTGTGTACTTTCATACACTATGTGTGTGCATGTTTGTGTATGCGTATACTTGCATGCATTAGCATATGGATCAGCACATGGCCGGACCTTCGCTCGCTTACGTACGTACTTGCAAAAATACATACTTTACGCACATGCTTGCACACATACAGTCACACATGCGGCGCGCGGCTACTGGGGTGTGCATGAGCGTGCAAATACACGTACGCACACATGCGATTGCGCATACATACACGCAGAAATAAAGTCACACGCACGCACACAGTGTTCTGTCTGCGCTGCGAGTGTGGAGAAGCAATGCTGCCGCCGTGGCCTCCATGTTCTTCATTCTGGATCACAGGGTGGGTCTCTATTGATTGGATTATAACATGGGTCTCTCCTGCTCGCCGCACGCCCTTCCCGGCTGCCTGCCACAATCCACCGCCTTCCTTCCTCCCACCTGCTTCCCCCCTGTCCTTTCTTCCTCTCGCCCTGCTTCTCTCCCATCACGTCTCTCTCTCTCTCTCTCTCTCTCTCTCTCTCTCTCTCTCTCTCTCTCTTGCACACACACACACACACGCTCGCACACACACACACTTCTGCAGATGGCGACGTGACGAATGCAATCAGTAAGGCAGCGGCGCAGACAAGCACCAGCTGCAGGAGCCTCGCCATGCTGGCCTCTTGCGTGAGGCACTTATTGTCACACCCTGCAGCAAGTGCATGGCACGTTGCCCTGAGCGGCATGCGGGTGACGTGGCAGGCAGCGGTTGGCGATGCTGGCGTCAGTCGGGTGGGTCATGTCGGAACTAGAGGCGGCAGCGGCGAGAGTGTCGTAGTGGGGGGGGGCAGTGCGGGGTGAAGAAGGGAAGATCAAACAAAAAGTATAGAGAAGGGGGAGGGGGAGGGGAGAGGAGAGAGTTGACGTCGAAAACGTTTAGACTCATATTTAGGCACAGATGAGAGTCTTGAGATTCCTGTGGCGGATGAAAGGTGGACGCAGAGGCTAAAGCCGAAGACACCTAGCCAGTACATCTGGGAGCGAAAAGGAGGGCCGTTGCTGAGAAACTTGCACTGCAATGACATATCCATTGTAGGCTGATTATTTGGTGCTCGGATGTAACCCCTCGAATCTCACTCCGGAAATCAGACTCCTCGATCATCCTTTGATTTCTTCAATAAACCCCACCCCCCCAACCCCAGCACACCCTCTTCGCTCTCCTCTCCCTACCAGCCTCTCGCTAGTCGTCGCGACGACCTCAAGCATGTCAAATGGGTCCCGCAGGCTGGACGCCGCGGGCGGAGTAGAGCCGAGCTTCAGAAAAGATAAGCTCTTGCAGCTGCTTAGCGGTCACGCGCTTGGTGTCAAAATCCATCATGTGTGCCCCACATGGCGCCGAGGACGGCTCGTCCAAAGGATCGTGGAGGTCCTTGAAAAACTTGAGGACGAAACACTCGTCGGCTCGGATGCGCTTGTGGTCGTCGAATGCGAGCAACTCAGTCAAGAGCTCACAGGCGTCCTCGTCCCATACTGATGATTGCATGGAGCATTTCTCCGCCATGTCTCCAACCAGTGTCCCCTTACTGGTGGGGAGAGAACCCAAGAATTTCAGAGCACGTGACCCATAGCATGACGCGTTCATACGAAGCAAATTGGGAGAGCCACACGCGTGAATGATCTTCTTGAGCATGTCGACGCAATCTTTGCCTTGGAATAAAACTTGCCGCGACAAAAGCTCTGTGTGTATGCGCGTATATATGTGTTGGTGTATTTGTGAGTGCCTGTGGTGCTGCATGTGGTGTGTGCATGCATTTGAATTCCTGCGTGTGCTTGTGTGCGCGTGTGCTCGTGGGCGCGTGCGTGCGTGTACGCGCGAAATCGTGTTTTGGGAACATCATGTGCATGTGTTTGTGTGACTGTGCATGTGTTTGTGTGGCTGTGAGGGTATGTGTGTGCGAGAGAGCGATTGTGAGAGAGAGCATGCGCGAGCATAGACATTCAGATCCTTTTGACCTGCAAAAATGCACCCAGCGCTCCACATGTCGATTGCTGGTCCGTAAGATTTGTTGCCCAGAAGCAGCTCGGGAGCTCGGTACCACCTCGTGACCTATCACATTCATTTTTATGACTGCACATAAGCTTACACAGATGCAGATATACACAGATACATGCATACTTGCATACTGTATGTATGTATGTATGCATCCATACATGCATACATACATACATACATACATAACTTGCATGCATGCATGCATGCATGCATACATACATACACAAGTACATACACAAGTACATATATACATACATACATACATACATACATACATACATGCATAAATGCACACGCACGTGCGTACATACTGTACATGCATGCATACGTAGACACATACATCTGCGGAGCACACGAAGCATCTTGCAGAAGGAAACTTACGACATAGATGCTCTTCTCAGCATCAGGCACAGTGTCATCGGACACACGAGCCAGGCCCAGGTCGCAGATTTTGAGATCACAGTTGGCATTGACGCACAGGTTGGATGGTTTGAGGTCGCGATGAATCACCTTCGCTGAGTGGATGAATTTGAGACCTCTGATCAGCTGATACATGAAGAACTTGATGTGGTCGGTGCTCAGCTTCTGGCTTGAACGGATGATGCCTGATGTTTGCATTTATGAATCGCTTGTGGGGAAATTTTTTTTCCTTGATGTGTGTGTGAGTGTGCGCGCGCGATCGTGTTTGTCTGTCTGTGTGTGTTTGTGTCTGTGCGAGTGTTTTTGTTTGTGTTTGTGTGTGTGTGCTGGCCTGGCCCAGAGTGCGTGCGTGCGCGTAGATGAGAGAGAGAGAGAGAGAGAGAGACAGCACACATGATGCTCCATGTACTGTACATGCGAATAAATTGTACATTACAACATTTGACAAGTGCAAATGGATTCAAGATTCAGTTTCCATCTTCAAATCAAGTTCTTACGATGGAGATCCGTGTCCATCAGATCTGTAATGATGTACACGTCTTTGAAGTTAGCGTTGTGAGGAGAAACCAAAACCTCCTGTAGGTGTGTTCAAGAATCACAAAACGCAAAAGACGTTACACTTCGGGCACTCATTTGTTCAGCACGTCCCGCAACACGTGTGCAAATCAACAAGGCATCTTATTTTTTTTTTTCAAATTGTTTCTGTAGGAACAAATAAAAGGCATCATCATCAACACACGACAGATGCCCGGGCAGGCAGCCTTCTTGCCTTGATGGTGAGGATATTTTCGTGGCCCCGGAAGTGGCGGAGGAGGCGGAGCTCTCGCAGGAGCTGGCGCGCGCTCTGCTCGTCTTCGAAACTCGTGATCTTCTTAATCGCCACCTTTTTTCCGTTCTGACGGTCCTCTGCTGCCACAACAACGCCATAGCTGCCCTCCCCTAGGCGTTTGAGAGCTCGAAAACGAGCGTCGATTGAAGGAGGCTCAGAATGCCCAAATTCACTGGCCCGAGCCTGAGCCTGAGCCTGAGCGCGCTTTTCAATGTTTGCGCTTCCACTCGACTGAGAAGTGTTTGTGTCTCAGTACGACATTCAATGATTATTGCGACACTGCACTCATAAACAAACACAAGCTGGGGCACAGACGCACCTGACTGTTCAGGTTGGAACTCTGGAGGGGCTTCCTGCTCATGGCGAACGCGACAGCCTTCATGACTGGTGGCATCATGCAGGTGGCGGCCAGCTTTACAGGAGGCGAGGATAAAGTTATACAGGACAATCATCATGGATAACTTGTTCAAAAATCTCCGTTAAGCAGTATTTTATACTGCAAAACGACCTCGGTGGAGATCTTCAGCGTTCGTCCTACCAAGGTGATCGTAGCGCTTAATCTCGGACGACGGTTGAGTCACAGTTTGCCCAATGTGGATTGAATTCGAATAAATTTGAGGATGAATCTGATTTGAATTTGATTTGCGAACCTCGACACGAAACGTTCAATTCAAATTTACAATTGTTTACTGATGTGGTAGCGGATGTCTTCTTATGAGTGAGGAGTGAGTTGTTAGTGGATGAATCAGCAAAACTGGCGAGCGAATACTGTGCGGTTGTGAGTGGTGTTGTTGCCGTGTACGGTGTGCTGTGGCTTGAGCGTGACTGAAGCCTCAGTGTGCGGATGAGTAAGGTTCATGAATAAAAGACAAAACTGTCTGACACATATGATTATTTCTTCAGTTTTCTCCTGGACTTATCGTGAACAGATTGCCGCAAGTCCACCCAAAGACCGGCGCCAGGTTCGACAAAATTAGCCACAAAATCTTCCAGGTTGTTGCGTACAGCCTCCGCTACCATCGCATCCAGAGCAGCCTTATCAGACTTTGCCAACGCCTGCTCACTCGGGCTGCACGTCAGACAAAAATGACGATAGAATGCCCGTGCAGTACAAACTCAACTTACACACGAGCCAGGGCGACAGACAGTGGAAAGTTGCAGAGCAGAAATCTCGCCTGGAACTCTGCGTTCGAGCGTCGTGCACTCACTTCAGACCCATCACCCCACACTTTCGCCTGTGATTTGGCCGTATCTACATCGCGCCGCCTGTCCACACCCTTTGTCAATAAGGCGCTAGAGATTCTGCGGTGCCACGCACAACAACACTCTCGTTTGTCATGTAATAAAAGCCCCAAGTCGAGACCTGTAGGTGGGGGGCAGAGCGTTCAAAGAGTCGTACTTAGCATTCCCGGGAATCTTTGAGAGCAAGAAGGTGCGCACGGCTAAGAGCTCATCTGCAGAGACACTGTGTGCAAGACCGTCGAACTGAGCGTACTGAACGTCGAGCGCCGCTGTCATTTCGCTGCACTTGTGCTGGGCAAAGTCAGCAGTGATGATTTGGTCGTTGGCGCCATGACAGAAGAGGACAGGCAGCTTGCCCTCCCTCTTGGAGGCTTGCGCAGCCTCTGCACCAGTGACGCTTGGCAGGTGCCACATGCTGAGGGCAACGACACCGCCGATCTGCTCGTCCATCGACAAAGCGGAATGCAGCGCGATCGTGGCGCCCTGTGAAAAGCCGGCAAGAATGATGTTTTCCGGGGCGATGCCGTTCTTGATTTCCTGTTTCAAATTCCCCCATAAAATCCACAAACAATCCATCATGTCAATGGGCGCAGCTCACCCCTGGCTGCCTTAAGCAGGACTTGTACAGCGCTTTCAAAAGGCGCGCTGCGCCTCGTGCAAGACTGTGATCGGATATTTCCGCCTTGGCGTGGTATGGAGTTTGGTGAGAGAATTACCTTGCGGACAAGTTCCTGGACGAGGGCAGCAGAAGTCTCGATTCTGTCGAGGTCGGGCTGGATCTTACTGTAGATGCGTGAAATGACCTCGGGCACCGCATTCAGGCTGTTGCTGTGAACCTGGTAGGTTCCCGTACTGAGGTCGAACCATGCACTCTGCTCTTGGCCGTCCCACAAGTCGAGCCGCATCGGCTGCGAAGCCGGGAAGACAAACTTGACCCACGGCATGTGAAGCACCTCCGGCAACTCCGTCCATTCAGATCCAGATCCGCCCAGTCCGTGCAGCCAGATGACGGTGGCTGTGTGGTCCCTCTTTGCCTTGACCTGCGCAACACACGGACCATCGAAGCATGGCTTACAAGACGCCACGCAACATATAGGAGCAACACGCACGCATCTTTTTGCCGGCAGACGTCTTTTTGGCGGGCAATTGTTGCAAAAATACCGTGCTCACGTCCTTGAAGCCGATGATCGACCTGTCGCCTTTCTCAATCTTTTTTGGCATAATCGGGTCCACCTCCACCTGTGGAGTGTCTGCATTTTTGCCGTACTTGGCCATGACCAGCTCCAAGGCGCTCCTTGGCTTCTTTACAACCGCGACCTCATCTTGGTCGGATTCCCAAGAATCTTCTTCGCCTGCAACCTGCTTCTCGAACAGTTCGAGGGGCTTGACTGCCCAGAACAGCTTACGGTCGAGAATAACGTGCAGTTCGCCACGAGGCTTAACGCCTTCTTCTGGCTCATAGATGCATTCTTGAATCTGGTCATCGTAGATTACGCGACTGACAACTATGCGCATCTTGTAGCACCGAGCCATAGCAAGACAATCGTGGTCGCCAACCCATTGACCAGCCTTCGCAAACACATCGGGGTTGTGGTACTGGTACTTCTTGACATCCTCACGCGCCTTACGAGACATTGCTCCGACCAAAGAGTTACGCCGTTCTTCGCCCCACATCGTGAACATGAGTCCCTGGATTTCGAGCTTGTGCGTGTACATGAGCTCGGAAATAATAAGATACGCATTTCCACCTCCTTGGTTTAGATCAATCACCTTGCCTTGCTCAGCAAGCTTAGCTTCTATCTGCAGCATACCATCCGACACCTGCACGTTGTTTGTGATGCCTGCAGACGCACGCCGATTGGCGAGCGCGACTGAGTCGATATTGACCTTGCCATTGCGATTCGAGATCTGTCCAGCAAGCATTGCGTCGGCAACTGTGGCTTTCCCCGACGGCGGCGCGGCCGAGTTGGGGTTGCTCTTGAACTTGCTAAAGCGCGGCAAGTAGTTACCAGACTGGCCGGTCATGGGATCTGGCGCAGGCTGGTCAGCGGCGAACTCAGCCTGGATTGCTGCCTGTTCCTCTTTAGTCATCATCTTCCAGCTCAGCGTCTTCTTGTCAAAAACGACCGTCTTGTGCTCCGCTTCAGCACTAGCTGGCTCTTCATCGCTGATGACACTGCTTGGCACTGCCTGGGTGGATGAGACGGGCGATGAATCCGAGTCGCCCTCATCTTGATATCCGAGGGGGATTTCAGCGCCAACGGGAATTTCTATGATTTCTGCAGTTTCGAGTGGAACAGTATTCGGCGCAATCAGTGCATGGGCGGCAAGAGTGGACCAAAATTTGTCACCATCACGTCCCATGATCAGCTGACCTCGCGCCTCGACTCCGTCCTTCGGCGAATAGACGCTCTTGGACACAACACCCTTCACGAGCTCAAAACAGATGATCTGGACGTGGAACTTGCAGGCTGCTGCAGAGAGCTCCTTGATAGGGGACGTCATGCCAGCGAACTTGGACGGGTGCGCATTGCAGTGCATGATCACCTCGGACCGGACCAACCTTGCCGCTGCCTCGACATCGAGGACAGAACCATCGCCACGGTTTCCCGATGAGACGATCTTGGATTTCATTGGAACACCGACCCTCTTCAGCTCCGCAGCAAACGAAGTGAAAAAGTTGTTGCCTCCTGCAGCGTAATGCTTCTCGGGCATATCAAGTGCGACACCACCTTGCACCTGCACCACTTCACGAAGCAGGCGTCGGCCTCCACGAACATCGCGGGGGGGCCCGGCCGCCCACGTGAAAACCTCAGCATCTTCAGCCCCCTCGTCAACCGCAGAACTTTGCGGCAGCTGGTGTGCGTCTGATGCCACCGAAGAGCCGGCATCTTCAAACTTGAGGCTCATATACTGGGCCTTGTCGCGCATCTCATTGAGCACATAGTCCTCATCGACATTACAGAACATGCTGTTGTCAAACTGCTTGGTCTGAGTTCCTTGCAGTGCACATGCAGATACAAAGTGCTCGCCCTTGCGGATCAGGAACAGGTCCGCACGGGCATCGACACCCTCTTGCGGGAGATACTCGGTTCGCGTCAACCTGCCATTATCCGACACCTGGATCCAATCCAAAGACAGAGAGACGCGTCAATGCCTGTTTACTCGACCATGTGGCAGGTGCACACGGGGATGCAGTGGAGAAGATGGCGAGAGAGAAGCCCAGAAGACGACCTCAAAGCACACGATGCGGACTTGAAAGCGCATGGCAGTAGCATACAGGTCGCGCTCTGCACCAACTGCAAATTGGCCGAGGCGCTCGACGTTCGAGATGATACATCGCACAATGTCCAGCCGGATCTGCCTGCACGCAGCTGGGAACGTGCCCTGAAGCTGCACCCATACAGTCAGAACACTGCCCAGATGCGTTTGCTCTATTGAATAGCCTTAAGAATCAGGATGGAAACAGAAGGAGGACGCCCAGATCCTTCGCCAAGGCGCGTGGCGCACACAGAGGAGCAGGAGACACACAAAAGCGGGATCATTACAGCATCGCTGGAGGGCGTGTAGTCATAGCCGTTGGGCGCACTCGTGGAGCCTGTGGAGCCCACAGGCCTGGTGATGCCTGCGTTGTGCAGCTGGACGGCGAGCGCCTGGTAGAAGGTATCCTGTCCACCGCCGACCCAGACGGCACGAAGGCCCTGAAAGAAAGCACAATCAGGATGTTGGGCACAGCTTACATTCCACAGTCACATTCGTCCAGTGGCCGTCCTTGACCCTTTGGCCATGCTGTCAATTTCCGGCAAGCACTGCTATGGGGGCAGGGCACTCACAAGCGTCTCCAGCTCGGCGCCGCACCTCTTCAGGGCGCCGAGGTACTGCGTGGGCGACATGCGCTGATCCCGCTTCTCAGGTGCACTTTTGGCGAAGGTGGGCGGCGCCTGCTCGCCCGGCCGCGGGGAGTACTCTTCGCGAGCAGCGTCGTCGTCCGCGAGACGCGCAGCCTGCCAGAGCGCAAATGGCACCTCAGCGAGAAAAATTTGGCGACCAAGCCCGCGGCGTTGGACCACGCCCGGCCACGCCGCGGGCGCGGGGCATGAAGGAACGCGTACCTGGGTGCGCTGATTCGCGGCGGTGTCGCGCGTGTTGAGCTGGTTGCGCAGGAGGTGCAGGGGGCGCTCTCCCCTGCCCGTCGCGCAGATCGACCGCAGCGAAGGAGCCCTGTGCAGGACAAAATTGTGGACGCCAGGCATGGGGAAACTGGCCAGACCCTGGACCATCGCGAGAAGGAGGAGCGGGCGGGTCATGCCCCGGGGCGCCATCTCGATCCGTGCGTGGCCCTCGTCTCCTATCGTGTTGTGTGCGATCAGCCCGTGCACGCTGGGCAGCCTCACGAGACAAGAGAAAATCCGTCTCGGGCGCGCGAGTGCCCGGCGAGCCGGAGACAACGTGCCTGCGAGCGCACACGATGGTCTGCGCCGCCCCTGACACCGCTCCGTCCTGCTGGCACCTCTGTCTGCAGTAGCCCAAGCGCGGCAATGCTGAATGCCTTCTGACAGATTTTGAATCCAGGTTCGTGCAATCGGGAAAGGGTAATTGCAATAGAAAAATCTACGCCAGTGCGCCGTCGCCCGCCTGGGGGGGCAAAAATGCCCCGCTGGGCGCTGCTTGTGTTGGCGACACTGCTCGCAGAGGCACTACCCTCGGCCGCAGAGGCGCTCGATGACCTGGCCATGGATGTGGACCTGTCGAAGCTGCTGAGCGCGGCGGGCCTCGCCAGCGCTGAGCCAAAGGTGAGGGGCAAAGCGATGAACACAACGTTCATGCACAGATACGCTTACATGCACAGTTACACTTTTTCATGTGCGCACACAGATGCACAGATACGCTGATATACAGAAGCCGGTAGCTTCATGTATCCCTGCATCCCTGCCTCTGGACAAGCGCTCCGCTGATTTTGCACGACTGCACACGGTCCGTCTCTGTGCGCGTATCCCGCTCCGCCGCCCGGTCCACTCCCGCCCCACACACGCAGCTGCTGGCGCACGGTGTGTCCAACCTGCACACGTTGCAGATCCTCGACGATGGCGACGTGGACTCCATGCAGATGTTGCCCGCTGTTGCCAAACTCTTCAAGGCCAAGCATAAGCAGCTGGCAAAGGATCTGGAGCGGGTAAAGGGCCGGCATCCGCTGACGCCGACCGAGGAGGAGGAAGCGCAGCGGAAGAAGATCAGGGAGGAGTTTAGGCAGGACGTGTTCGTGTTCGCCGCGGTGGCATTAACGGCCATGGTCTGCGTGGCAGCCTTAGTGTTCTCCCAGCCGTCCAAGGCCGGCAAGGCTGATTGAAAAGGGCGTGGGACATCTTGAACTTCTTGATTGCCCGCCCGCGCGAGGCTGGGAGTCACTGCGCGCGCAGGCGCGGCCGCATTGAATGCGCAGCCTACGATGATTTGTGCGTGTATCGTTTACGTCTTGTATATACATACATCCAGATGTCGCTGAAAGCCATTTTCCCTGCCCGGGTTGTGGTTGTGGTGGGATCTGCGTTGAAGCAAGCCGCAAGAGCTTCGGGCGGGGAGGTGGATAGCGACTCGGACGTTTGCACAGGATCATCTTTGCAGCGCACTCTCGAAATCAAGTGCCCCTGTCATTACTGCGCAAAACTTGATCGACGTATCGACTGTAACGACTGCGGCCCCTTACCCGATCAGCACGAAACGTCAAAAAGTTGATCGAAGCACCAGAGCTGGCGCCTTGATCAGCGACTGCGCACGCAAAACGACTGCCTTGGTTGCGCTATGGCAAACGGTCAAACGGTCGGCAGAGCAGGAAAGGCACTGTCACCGCCTGTGCACTGCGCGGCACTTCACAAAACCTGGGGTTTGCCCCCATTCGCATCTTGACCTAAGAGAGGAAAAGAGGACGGGCTCCTTGCACCGCTCTTGCCAACTGTAGATACCAAAAGTGCACATCTGTAATCGTATCATCAAGATAGACTTAAGATCTCTTCTGCACTCCCGACGCCCTGGAACCCCGTTATGGGAGTACAAAACCCTTTCTCTCTCCTTCTCAGTCTCTTCCTGTCTTTTCTCTTTCTCTCGCTCTCGCTCTCTCTCTCCCTCGGGCGGCAAATTCTGCGCAAACCTCACCTCACTCTTGCTTGGTGTCCTTTACCTAATCCATC
>Ga0315905_10004499_pt1 | contig 14249 bp, 8 predicted proteins | sample LakEriMetagenome_5_FD_203522 | JGI IMG/M metagenome (GOLD analysis project Ga0315905, IMG submission 203522) | Freshwater fungal communities from buoy surface, Lake Erie, Ohio, United States - Buoy 4 MA121 | ecosystem: Environmental > Aquatic > Freshwater > Lake | place: USA: Lake Erie, Ohio... | reverse complement strand
TGTGTGTGTGTGTGTGTGTGTGTGTGTCACCAGTCACTGGCGTTTGAGTGTGTGCTAGTGTATTTTCTAGACATACAAAGTCACTATATATAGAGGAGGAAGAGGATACATACAAAGTCATAGAGGAGGAGAAGGAGACATACAAAGTCACTATATATAGAGGACTTGTTCACATGTTTGCCTTGTATCCAACGTCAAAGTGAGTGACAGGTTTAGTTCAGCTAACTACTACTTGTGAGAATGTTTGCCTTGTATCCAACGTCGTGCCCCAACTTGCAGTCCATCTCATCGGCCACCCGCTTCGCCACGCTCATGGCAGCCACGCGCCGAGGCTGCGTGCAGGCGAGCTTGCTGCCGCTGGCACAGTAGCCGTCTTCGATGAGGTACTGCATGATCTGCGTGGTCTTGCCCGAGCCTGTGAGGAGGAGGATACATGCGTGTGTCATATGAGGAGGAGGAGACATGTGTGTCATATGAGGAGGAGGATACATGTGTCTTATCGATGAGGTACTGCATCATCTGCGAGGTCTTGCCGGAGCCAGTCTGGCCCACGATAATCAGCATCTGCAGCATCTGCTCCTCGTGAGGAGGAGGATACATGTGAGGAGGAGGATACATGTGAGGAGGAGGATACATGTGTGTGTCTGGCCCACGATAATCAGCATCTGCTCCTCGTGAATAGCATCCAGTGTATTTCCTACATACCGTCACTAAGCAGAGTACTTTCCACCCACAAAAAAAAAGTGGGAAAAAAAAAGAAGAACCTGTCTCGCCCACGATGATGAGGATCTGCTCCTCGCGAATAGCGTCCAGGAGCTGCTGGCGGTAGGGGTAGATGGGGAGGGAGGCGCGCTCCTCCGCCATGCTGCGCGCTCTGCGCTCCTTTTGGCTCTCCTCGTCCGGTGCTTCCAAGAAGTTCACCTCCGCCGATGATATCGCATCCTTGACAAAGTCCACCTGATCCTCGAGGACGTAGTCGTACTCTTGCCCGCGCATCATCTTCTCTTTCTTGTATCCGATCCTGGTAGCGGCAGCATCAAGCTGGAGCTTTTCGTGCACGTCAGCGTCCTTCATTTCCACCTTGTCGTCTAATTCGTCGTATCGACTGTCCAAGACCTTATATCGTCTGGAGCGCGCTTCGGGTTTACTGGTATCGTCATACGCCTCCGGCATCACGTAGGCTGGCGTGTGGTCGATCGAATCATTCCGCTGCTTCACCAGGTCGAGCACGCGCTGCTTGATGGCGAAATCGCGCTTCTCCTTGGCCGTGAGCTCCACGCCTTCAAAAAGGTGTTTCTCGTCCTCAATGGCCTCGACGAGCTCATCCATCTTTTTGTTTTCGCGCTTTTCCAGGTAGGCCTGGCGCGACACGATGCGGCTCTCCTCAAAGATCAACTTGCGCTCCTCCTCGGAAATGTTGACGGGAATGCCGTTGCTGTCCTCCTCCTCGCCCTTTTCGCCAACTAGCTTCTTGGTCTTCGCGTCGTCGCGCTTCCGCAAGCGCGCCGCAAAGTCGTCACGCTCCTGCAGGTCCTTGATGCGCTGCAGCTCCTCCAGCTCCCACTCGTCGAGGTCGTCGGCGTCGTCCTCCTCCACCTTCTGCTTCTTGGCCGCCGTCTCGCCAGGGGCGTCGTCCTCATCTGACGACCACTTGCTCTTCTTCCGCAGCTGCCGCTTCTTCTCCTTCTTTTCCTTCTTCGCCTCCTTGCGCTCAAGCTTAGAGATCCTTTCCTTTTGCGCGGCCTCTTGCGCAGCCTCGGCGCCATCGTCCTCGAGCAGCGTGTAGGCAGAGTTCTGCTTGAGGATGTTGACGGCCTGCGCCTGCCGCTCCTTCTCCTGCTGCTTCAGCTTCGCGGCCTTCTCCACCGCGCGCGCGTCCTCGGCGCGGGGCACCTTCTTCATGAGCTTCACGGCAAACGCGCGGCTCTTATCATCAATGGGGATGTCATTGTCGCGCAGAGCCGACAATAAGGCGGCCTCATCCCTGCTCCGCTTGGCGAGTGCGACAACGTAGTCCACGAGGGTCTTCTCTGAAATCCCCAGCAGGCTGTGCAGCTCATCGGACACGAAGCGATGAAGATCCCCCATCGTTCCGCGTCCCGCGTCGGCCCCCGCTCTGCTGTTACCGGGCTAAGCCCCTTACCCCACCAGCAACTGACCCCTGTATGGTTCGTGGGCGTGGAGTTGTGCAGTTTTTCGGGGTGTAGTTCTTGAAAAGTTAAGAACTTCCACGGTTTCTTGAGAAGCTTGCGGCGCGATGGGTAAGCACGTGTGCGCAGAGACGCAGTCAACCGCGCGCGAAGACGGAGAAACTTTGCGCACCGCGAGATCACCGCGCGCAAAGACGGAGCTACTCCGTGCGCGCCGCGCACGTGCCGTGCCCCTCGCGCGCGCAAAGCGCGTATGCCGCGGCGCTGCCTCGTTCATGTCGTTACCCGCGGGAGCGCGCCAAGGGGGGCTGAGGAAAAATACTCACACGCGCGCGCACACACACATGCGCACGCGCACTCGCATGCGTGCAGCGGAGGAGGCCTTTGCACAGGGAAACGAGGAGTTCGTAAAGGAAAACTGGAAGGGCGCGCTCGAGGCCTTTTCACGGGCGGCAGATCTCGACCCGTCAAAGTCAGAGTACCACCTGCACAAAGCCGCAGCAATGTGCAAGATGGGCGCATACTCGCAGGCCGTGACCGTGTGCGACGAGGTGATAGGGAAAGAGCCACGGAACGCTAAGGCCTTTCTGCGCAAGGGCATGGCGCTGGTGTCCTCGGGCGAGCTGTCGACCGCTGCACAGGTGCTGCAGGAGGGACAGGGCCTCGATCCATCCAACAAATCTTTTGCCTCGTGGCTCAAAAAGTGCGGCGACGTGGCGGCGCCGGCCAGCGCGTGCACCAACGCGAATCTGGGCAAACACGACGCGGAGCTAGCAGCCCTGCTCGCTGCGCACGGGAGCCAGGGGTTTGCCCTGATGGAGACGGTTGTCGAGTTCCTGTCGCGCAACACCAATATGATGGGCCTGTCGTCGGCCCCCGAAATGCTCGGCTCGCTGGCGGTCAAGTACGCCTGTGTCAAGTGCGCCCCCTCCTCCTCCAGCACGCCCAGCGAAGATGCGGCGCCGGCAGCGGCGACAGGAGGGGCAAGAGCAAGCACTGGCATGCGCGAGATGTCGATTGTGGTGTCTACGTCGGCGAAGAAAGCGTGGGAGAAAGCAGTGGCAGGTCTGCATTCTGAAAAGTCTGTGTACAGTGGTTTTGTATAGGAAATATGCTAGGGCTCTGACTTTTTGAGAATGCAGACCGGGCAACGAAGCTGAGCGACGAGTCCTACGATCCAAACTACATAGCACCGGGCACGCAGTGCAAGAACAGTGGCTGCTCGCAAACCTACGTCGACGAGTCCTCCCTCAAGCAGATATGTACCTATCATCCTGGGGGGCCGGTGTTCCACGAAGGCTACAAGTTCTGGTCCTGCTGCAAAAGGAAGAAGACCACTGAATTCTCCGAGTTTATAGGCTTTCCGGGGTGCACCAAGGGTTCGTGCGTCTTCATTGAAGATCCCACCAAGAAGAAAAAGGCACTCTGTCGCTATGACTTTTTCCAGCAGGGCTCTACCGTGACTCTTTCCATCTACGCCAAGAAGGTGGACCCCGAGCAATGTAAGGTGGCGCTCAGCGCCACGCGCCTCTCTCTCTCCATCCTCTTTGACTTCATCAACAGCTTTGCCCTGGACGTGAACCTCGCAGGCAAGGTAGATCCCGCGGGGAGCAAAGTGGAAATTCTTGCGCCCAAGGTCGAAATCACTCTCAAAAAAGCCGACGGCTCCTCGTGGCATGAACTCGGGGATCTTCTCAGCGTCGACGTGGAGTAGGGGAATCGGCAGGGGTATGGCGATGCTGGTGGTGTGTGTGAGTGCGTGCTGGTCGAGGCCCGCAAGTATGTGCCTCCGCGCTCCGCGCTCAGAGAAGAGGTGCCAAAAGAGGTGTCAAAAAGGTTTAGAAGACCAAGACGAGGGAGCAACCTAAGAGGCGGCGCAGACAGTCAGGCAAGGGAGGAAAGTGCAGGGGAAACGCAAAGGGACACCCAAAGTCATTAAATGTCTCACCCTGAGCTCATTTGATTGTCAATAAACGTCTCTCTCTCTCTCTTTTTGTTTAGTTGCCGATCTGGAGAGAGAGAGAAAGAGAGAAGTTTTATTGACAATCAAGAAGTGACTAAAGGCCGGTAAACACAGCGCCCTGTCGGGTAACACCAACTCTGGAAAGAGAAAGTACATGTATACCCTAAAGCCGGCCGGAAGCCTGTCTCCCCTTTCCCCTTCCCGTGTGACCTCTTCCTCCCTCCCCTTCCACCCGCTCGTCATTTCGTCACGCCACTTCGTTGCCTCGCCCCCCAGGCCCTCCCTTCGCGCCAACCCCCTGTCTCCTTGATCTTGGTTTTAATGAGGGAACAGAGGTGCCTCGCCTCCCAGGCCCTCCCTTCCCCACACCCCCCCGTCTCCATAATCTTGGTTTTAATGAGTGAACACAGTCAAGCCCACCGTCTTTCGAATCTCCGGAACCCGCAACAATGCCAAGCCACCGGCTTTCAATGGCCGGTTTAGGGTTTAGGGTTTAGGGTTTGGCAACAATGCCAAGCCACCGGCTTTCAACGGCCGGGCTCTGAGGGGAGGAGAATCGGCGGGGGCGCAGGTGTGTGCTTTTTATCCCGACAGCACTTGCCCAAACCGTGCGGTGAGTGCTTGCATTCTCTCTTCAGCGACGCACAAATTGAACCGTTCTGGTTACTCACACCTAACAACAACAACACCCAGCACTACATAAACCCATGCCATTCACACAATTTTATCTATGTTTACCCTCGACACGTAGGCAACAGATGATGGCAGATACCCTTCTCAGGTAGCCCGCAGGTTTCCTGTCGCTCAAATCCGCATTTGTTTGCTGCGTGAGGTACTACAGCGCGAGGGAAATGGGGAACAGGTCTAGACGGTAGAGGAGAGCCAGGACTGCATTTTCGGTGTGTGCCTGGCAGGGAGCGAAGGACAAATGCCTCTCTTTCTGTTTGCCGCGCTACGTCTACGTGCTCACCCACCGACATAATGCACCTAATGCCTCTCCACCAAATCTCTGCACCAAATCGCTCCTCCCGCACGACTATACACAGTATTACAATACAAATAAGTACAAGGTGAAACTCCCAAAGGCCTTGCTCCAATTAAAAGAAGCATGTCCGACCTACTGCTGCACGCCTTGTCCCAGAGCCTGCAAAATACGGCGAGCACGAAGCGCTCTGAGGGGCAAGACACGTTGCGCTTCCTCCATGCCGCTGTCCTGCTTGATCCAGTCCGAAAGACGTTGCCAGTGCTCCACTTGGCTGGCGCCGTCGCCTGTAGGCGCGGTGCTGCTACCCTCCTGCGTCGCATACAAAATCTGCGCGTCTTCAAAAGCACTGCCGACCATGACGTTGCAGCAGGCGTCTTCACCTTCGAGCTTAACTGGCAAAAAGTCGTTGAGATTTTTGGCCACAAGCACAGCCGCGGGGAGCTTTGCGCCAGGGTTCCTTCCTGTCCGGTCTGCCGGAACCTTGACCGCACTCAGCCCTGTCAGATCCAGCCTAACCACTGCGTAATGTTCTTGCTGGTCATTCTCGCTCGCGTCGGGAGGGCAGGTGAGTACAACCGCTTGCTTCAGTCGGGGGCCCATGTGCGTTTCAATGGTGTAAGCATCACTGATAGCAACCGCGACGCCGATCACGTCAACCTCTTGTTTGGTTGGCACGCTGTGCAGCGCGCTCACGTCCGCATATGTCCTTGCACGGTATGTTGCATGGGCTAGCTCCATGTGTTCAGTCGGCAACGTGTGCAGTCGGCGGCATTTGGTTCCCGACATCGACGAGAGACAAACTCGACCGTTTTTGCTGACAGAGGCTACAGAAAGATTGTGAAGCTCCAGAATGGCACCTTCCTTGACATCTTCTTGGATGCTCTCCTGCGGGCGCCAGAAGGTGACGTAGGCCTCTGTCGCAGCCTGTCGCTGCTGCTGATGCGCAGGATGCAGGCACGCCACCCTGATCCGCATCACCGAGACCACCTTACGCTCGGCTTGCGCTTTGACAAAGTCCTGCCGCCACTCTTCCATCTTCTCCCGTTGCTCTTGCGCTGCCTCCCTCGTTTCAGCCTCGCCCTGAATCTTTTCGAGTTTCATTTGTGCTGCCACATAATCTTCCCATGCTTTCTGCTGAGCTTTCTGCGCTGTAAGTCGCGCCGCCTCTTCGCTTTCGGTCGAGCGCCACACCTTGTCCCCGGAGGGCAGCGACTCCATGTGTACGACGGGGAAGACGCGCTGCACCACAACTATGACTGCAGGAACCACGCCCTCGCCGGGCTTGATAGAGCGAAGGCCGATAAAGAAAGGGCATGCTGCGTGTGCCCCGAGCTTGGCATGCCACTCTGCTCGTCGCGTGCCGTTGCTCCCAATCTTCAGCACCGCATCCTTGCCTTCTTCCTGCTCTGTTTGCGAGCCGTAAAGTCGCAGCTTTTGACCCACAAAGATCTTGCCTTGGCGTGCCAGCTGAGCGATACCCGGAGAAGCGCTTGCTTGCATGCTGTGCCAGCCATCCATGAGATCGAGCATCACCTTTTCGCCCTGCACGTCAATGTTTGCCACGCAAAGGACAAGATGCTGGGATCCCTTTTGATCGCGCTGCTTGATTTGCATCAGGACCGACCGTGCCGAGCCTTGCACCTCCCTGTCATAACGATTAAAGAGTTGCACCATGACGCGGTCAGGCGTCAACCATCTCCCTCCGAAGATGGACGGGAAAGCTCGTTCCATCGACGCAAGCTTCCACACGATCCACCTGTAGTGGTTTTCAGCCCACTCTAGTTTCGGGCAGATGTCATTGGTTTCTTGCAAGCGTGTCCGCAGCACTGCGTATATCTGCTCCAATCCAATAATCTGGCATGCTGCCTCCCCTGTAGCCTCTCCTTGGTCCTCAGGCATGCTAAAGAAATGCGTGCCGCCACATGAAAATTTGAATTGCGCAGCGTTTCCGGGGCCGATTTGGCGAATCTTCATGTAATCTTTGATTTCAATGTTGCCGTTTGTCCAGTCTTCAAAGGGCAAGGAGTGCTGAACCGCTTCTTGCAGCGGCAACGTCAGACTTGTTTCGCTGAGCATCCTCTGGAAAAAATCGGGCCCAACACTGTCGTCTGCGGACACTGCAGACGTGTTATCATTGATCGACACGTTCCCGGAGGCATCCACGATGCTGGTGTTGACTGAGGAGGAGTTCGCGCCACTTTCCGTTAGCGCAGCGTCAAAGACACGAAAGCCCGTGATTTTCATGGTTGTGTTAGGCGAGAAGAGATGGCGTGGCGTCGCGAGCGCCTTGCCTGAGGAAGACGTGGACGCAGAGAGGCCATTACAATTACTTCCCAGCAACCCAGGGGTGTGAGGCGAGTCGTTTCCCAACACATTTCGACTCGCTGAAAACGGCGTGCCACTGGTGTGGTTCAGGTGCGCCGAAGAAGAAGAGGAGCTTGGTGTCGAGGGCACTGACGCTACAAATTTGCGCGGCATCTTGAATGGCCTTCGGTCGTTGTTTGACGCGACAGGGCGCTTTCCGGTGGAAGAACTCCGTGAGATCAAGCTCGTGGTGTCAAAAGCCGCATTATCTGGTTGATTGCCGAACTTTGGCACCAAAGGCCTTCGCGCAGATGCGGGTGAGCCCAGCTTGTCGTCTGCCGTCACGTGCGATGCGGCGATACCACTATTCGTTGCGCCTTGCGAGCCATTGACAAAAGACGTGTGGCCATATTTGCTGATGGCAATCATCATACTGCTCTCGGAAGGTTGCACCACCTTGCCTGTGCCTTTGCTGAAGACAGGTCCCGGGTCCTCGGCCCCTGGTGCACCGTCCGACGCGCACACACCTTGAGCATGCATTTTTGAGAGTGCTGGAGCACACACCTTCAACATGCTTTCTTGCGAGGGCTGAACGCTTCTGCCCGTTCCCTTTGTAAAGACCGGCTCGGCATCTTGCAGCGCGCATGCATTTTGTGGCACGTTGTCACCGCATACTTGCATGCGATCCTGAGAAGCCTCAGAAATCCTGCGAGTGTTGCCCTCAAAATGCCCGTGCAAATCGGACCGTTCTGCCACAGACTGTTTTTCGATGCTGCCCTGCGCCGGCTGTACCACTTTGCCGCAGCCTGAGGTGAAAATCGGGCCTTCTTGGATGCTGCTGTCGTTGAAGTGAGAAAGTTGCGGGTGATGCGCGTTCGGGGCCTCAGACATGAGCGTGTCTTCTGTTCGCTGCTGCTGATGTTCTGACTGCAAGGCTTGCATGTCGTTCAAGAGGCTACCGAAGATTGAGGAGACACTGCTCATGTTTGTCTGGAAGACAAGGGAGCGACCGGTGCCACTTTTGAACCCGACGATGGCGCCAGTCTTGCAAAATGGCTCTCCGCCCACATCCCCTGACTCAGAGGGTGTGTGTGCCGATGGCTTCTGCTCTGCACTGCGCTCGCCAATCACATAGAGCCGAGGTGCAGTGAAGGAAGAGCTATTGGAGCGGGTCTTGGTTTGATTGCTCCCTCCCAAGGCAGCTCTCTGGCTGTCTGCACCGCACCCTGCGTTTGGATTTCCATATGACACCTGCGCCTTGCGCATACTGTCTTCCGACGGGCTTACAACGTTGCCCAAGCCCGTGCTGAATACCGGCTCCGCTTGTTCACGAGAGCTCCCATTTGAGACATGCTTGCCGCCGTTTGAAAATCGGACACGCTGCATGCTAGAATGGGAGGGCTCGACGATCTTACCTGTACCCTTGCTGAAGACAGGCCCAGAATCGATTTGCACAGCAAATTGCGCAGTGACTGCGGGCTTTTGGCTGCCGTCACCACCGGTCGCTTGTAGAGCTTGCAAGTCACCAAGAAGGCTCCCGAAGATTGAGTTGGCCTTTGTTAGGGACTCGGGCCTGAGCGCCAGTGACTTGCCGCTGCCTGTTTTGAACGAGGCAAAAGCGACATTGCCTCCTATGTCTGAAGACTCTGCCTTGGCAGGAGCAGGATCGTCATGAAGATCGTATGAAAAGAATCCTTGCTGCTGACGATTTCGAGGGCCACCGCCGTCAGCCGAGGACCTCGCAGACTTGAAGTCTCGATGTCCCTGCTCCGTATCTACCATCTTCCCTGATGCCTCCGATTCACTGCACACTTGAGCATCGCGAGGCATAGTGGACGAGTGCGAAACCGAGGTCTTGCCGTTTCCGAGCGCTCCCGTAGCGTCATGATCCGTTAAATCGCCTACTGCATTAGTGTCGGCATTTTCTGCGTCCGCACTTTGGCCACTCCTCGTGAGCTTCAGCACCTCGAGCACGGGCGCGTGCGACGCAGCAAGATCGGGGGGCGGTAAAGGCGAGTTTTTGTGGCCCTCACTGTCAGCAGCGGTCGCACACAGCAATGCCGTGCCCTGAAAGGCTGTGGCTTGCATGTCGCCAAGAAGTCCATCGAGCAGCGCGTGGGCACGTATGCAGTTTTCAGGTTTGGTCTCCAGGACTCGTCCTTTGCCTGTCTTGAATCCTACAAATGCGCCAGCGTCGGCAATGGGTGCTGCTTGCGATAGGTGGTAGTCGAAGGACTTGCTCATATGCCGACGCGTTTTGTGTCCGAGCGTGGGACTGGCTACACTCACACTCTGTTGTGACGCTTGTGCTGCCCGAGCCATTCCCAGAGAATGCACACGCTCTCTGTGGCTGTTTATGCTGCTGATCTTGTCGTGCGTTGGTGCTTGGTGCGAGCATGGCGCACATGTCGAGGTCAACTGGCTTTTAGGAGCTGAAACTTGCTGCTGGGGCTGGGTTGCCGATTGAGCAGGCCAATTCACGTCCTCTGAGCCCGAAGTATGTCTTACAGCAGTACTGGACTTGAAAGTTGTTAATGTTACTCGCTGCAAGTCCTCCTCGGGATAGGAGCTTTCTATCCTTTCCTCGTCCTCTGCAGCGATGTCACTTGGCGTCTCTTCGATGGCTACATCTCCATAGCAATGAAGCTGCGACCCTTGGTCGAACGATCTCTCGTCGTCGTGCATCCCGTCTCCTTCTGAATCCTGCTGAAGCACGTCATACTCGAATGAATTCGCACCGATATGTGGTTCCTCTGACACGTACTCCGCGCTTCCTGCGCTTGATGCTGCTGCCTTTCCAGGGGCCGCGGCTGCTGGGGGGACGCCTGAGGGCGAAAACTTCATATCATCTGCCATGGCCTCGGTAAACAATCGTTCGTAAGAGGAAGAAGCATGCCGCGCCTCTGCCGTAGCGGGCTGATGCTCATCTTGTGCGTTTCTGATCCGTGGTGTTGCAGTGGAGTCTGCTGTCCTTGATCCCGCTGCGTTCCGCAAGGCCTTTTGGGAGAGTCTCGCTGACAGCCTCGCAAAATAGGACACGGGCTCTACCTCTTGTGAGTCGTCGTCATCGGCTGCTGCAGGCGCCTTTCCGCCAGCAGTGCTGCTATGACTCATTGGCGCTCCAGTGCACCAGCGTGTTTGGTGCAATTTGAAGCCCTAGAAATAGAAGAGTGAGCGATTTAAAGGGAAAAATACGTGTGCACAGGGGGTTTGGAAGTGACAGATCGGGGAAATGCGGGCAAGAGCACCTGCATGTTTTTAAAGTCGCCGCGCCCGCAGCGGCCGCATACCATGGACTCGTCCTGCGCTGGGTACTGCTCTTGGTGGGCTGACTTGGACGCCTCCACGCCATGAGCTCCGAGTCCGGCCACTTGTGGTGCACCGTCGTGCACAAAGCAAGGTTTAGGGGACGAAGGATGCAGCGACGGTGCCAAAGGAGAGCTTGGACGAAGATGCAGGGCAGAAGCACTAGAGTTTGCGACTGGAGAACAAGCCCGCACACGTTCTCGGCGCTCGCTCTCATCGTACTTGTCAAGGAAGGCGTCATAGGTGCTCGAGCTGTGTGCTCCTTGCTGCTCCGGGCCCATGTGCGCGGCAGTGCGCGTGCCAGGCTGTGGATACACCGGACCGAACGCTCTCTCACGGAAGGCGTCACTGAAAAGATCACCGTCGTCGTCTGAGAACCCTGAGGGCTCCACAGGAACCACCACGTCCCCCACTCGCCAGCTCTTGTGCGACTGCCCCGCGTCCTCGTCCAAGCTCCCCTTTGGCGGTGTGGCCGCATCTGACTGCACGCGGTCCTCAGGGCTTGCTGCGCCTGCCACACGTGTGCCGACACCGCAACCCTCCCCCTGAATGGCCCGTCGCCGGTGACCGCGTTCGCCCGTTCGCGATCCCTTCCTGCCGGGTAGGCTTGCGGCCCCTGTTTCCGGGGCGCAAGGCCGGCTGCGTGAGGCACCATTGTCCTCGCTCTTCGCCACGCTCCGCTTGCCCGCACCCTCCGGGCTTGCGCCCGTCGGCGCCGTCTCGTCTGCGGCAGACAGCGAGCGTCTGCACACCCAGCGTTTTCAGCTAGGAGGCGAGCAGCCACGCCCGGAGCACAACAAGTCGCACACGGCGGGGACCGCGAGCATGACACACAACGGTACACTAACCTGGCGGCGCCTTGGCTGCTCCTGTTGGTCGGGATGGCTGTCGCCCTGAACTCGTAGAGCCCGGGCTCCTCGTCCTCGCAGCCGCTCTCGTCGGAGAAGAAGACGTCCTGGCTGGCGGCGTCAGCAGGCGCCGCGACGAAGCACACGCCGCCGGGCATGTCAGACGGCGCACTTGATCTGCCCTCAGACCGTCATCCCACTTCTTCACGCTCGCGTGAAGACGTACCCCCACCCCTTCCCGCCTGCTATCCCTAGCTACGCAGCTGCGCAGCAGGCGCCGCGGGCTCACGCGGCGGTCGGAGTCGCCCTCCGCTGGCTGTGCGCGCGGACGCGCGACAAGGCGCGCTCGGCACTAGCAGCGCTCTCCCGCGTGCCCCCCGTCCGCCCCTCCCCTCTTGTGCCTCCCTGCTCCTACTCCCACTGCTCAAAGGACGACGGGCAGGTTCCCGGGACCGGTGACAGAATTTCAGAAATTCTGTCACCTGCCCGCCTACGAGCCCGTGACCATGGTGAAATCTTGAGGGTGCGAATGCCGAGGCCCGCTGAGGGCGGAGGCGCGGCGGACGACCCCACTGCTGATGCGCTACTCGATGCGCCACCGCGCGGCGGCGGCGGCGACGTTTTCCACGGCTCCCCTCCGGTCCGCCCTGACCGGGGTCCCCCGGGATGGCTCGACGGGGTGCGCGCGCAGATGCAGGACAGCAGTTCATTCCGGCGCAGAGACGCCCTCGCGTCCATTGTGGCGCATGCCATGCCGTCCGCCACTGGAGCGGGCGGCAGTGGGGTGCAGAGCGTGCACAAGGCGGTGTTTAGGGCGGCATCGTCCCTGCTTTCGGACCCGGGGCTGCAGGTGCGGGAGGCAGCGCAGGAGACCCTGGCCCAGATGGCTGCCGCCTGCCCGCAGGGGCGCGCTTGGTGCGTCAAGTACGCCGGGCTGCTCCTTAGCACTGCGGAGCCCGTGCGGGTGCGGCTCTTCCTCATACAGACGCTGAAGCTCTTTGTGTCGGACGCGCTGGCACTTGTCCATGACCGCTCTGGGAGCGGGGAGCCCCGCGCTGACAGCGCGGTCGGCGAAGACGCGGACGCGCAGCGCTATGGCTGGTTCGAGGGCGCGCGAGCGGCAGCAATCGACGTGCTCAAGACGTACGTCGAGGCGGAGAAAACAGCCTCGTACCACAAAGTGTTCCAGCACGCGGAGCACGGCATGCTGGTTGAGAAGACTGATGCCGCGGACGGCCAGCCGTGCGAGCTGTTTGAGGCGGCAACTGGGCGTTTGGTCTGGACGCGCGCCAGGTTCTTGAAATCTTTCTTCCTTCGCGTGAGCGAGGCGTGTGAAGAACCGTCCCTCGCACCTGCGCATGACGCTGAGGACTCCCAGTACGGCGCCTTTGATCGCCTGAGCGAAGCGCTCGCGGCGTACAGAGCGCTGGTGCGTGACGCCCGAGATTGCCACTACAGCGAGGAAGCATTGCTCCAGGCGCAAGATGGCATTCTCTACTTTGAGCACCTTCCAACCAAGATAAAAGAGCTTGCTCGTCTTGCACACGCTGCGACCCAGCCCTTGAAAACCTCAAATGTGCACGGGAAAACGGGGGAAACGGTGGAGAGAGACGAGCGGCTGCGACTTGGGGAGGAGGATAGGGAGGTGCGAGTGATGAACGTGAGGCTGTTGGGCTACAGTGGTGTCTTTGCGTCCTCGTCGCTCACTCCTCCCTCTGGTGGAGCTCAGGTGCACGCACGTTTGGACGGGGACGTACCCGCAGGCAGACGTGCGGTAGATGGTGCTGGTGACGGGGTTGGTGCTAAAGGGCGGGATTCGGAACTGCATGCTCCTGATAAGGGAGATGAATTGTGTGCTCCAGATAATGGTGATGAATTCGCTGCAAGATCTTCTGCTACACCAGGAGTAGCGTGTACAGTGGTGAAACAGGGTGCGCTGAGACTGGGGACAGTTGGAAGTGGGCCGACAGATACTGCCATTGATAGACTAGTAGGACTTGTCGCGCTGGGCGGTGTCTCTCATGCAGGTGGGGGGGGGGAGGATGAGGTTGGAGACAAGGGAAGAGGTGCAAGAGCAGAAGGGGTGCGGGTGGGAGTGGGGAGGGAGGACTGGGTGGTGCAGCGTGAAGCTCGCAACAGTTTGCTTCGGCTCCAGTCCAACGCCCTGGCCAAGGTGTGATGCACATATGTATACATACGTATGTGTCCATCTGCCTCCCCGGACGTCTTGCTCGCAGCTGTAAATACATACATACATCTATCTCTATGTACGCACCGCAAACGACGAGCTGATGGGCCTCCCATAAAGCCTCCTGTACATACATGTTTGTACACAATACACGTGTGTGTGTACGTACGCACCTCACAAGACGAGCGGATGGACCCGCTTTTTTTCCCTCGCAGGCGGCAGTGCCCGATGATGCTCATATTTTGAAGGCTGCTGACGTTCTCCTCCCCAACGGGGCCTGGGCGTGGGAGGATGAGACTCGCATGCCCCTGGCCAGGACAGGCGAGAAGGAGGAAAGTGCACGGTGGAGGGCAGGTATTCTGAACAGCTAGTTTGGGGCCTTGTTTTTGTTTTTTGTGTGCTGGTAGCGGTAACATGAATGGGAATATTACAAATGACAATTCGAGTGGGATTACTATACATATTTAGAATACTATATGTAAAGTGCTCGGTGGGGGGCAGGTCT
>Ga0315905_10004498_pt1 | contig 14250 bp, 9 predicted proteins | sample LakEriMetagenome_5_FD_203522 | JGI IMG/M metagenome (GOLD analysis project Ga0315905, IMG submission 203522) | Freshwater fungal communities from buoy surface, Lake Erie, Ohio, United States - Buoy 4 MA121 | ecosystem: Environmental > Aquatic > Freshwater > Lake | place: USA: Lake Erie, Ohio... | reverse complement strand
ACTGGCGGAAATCGAAGTCAGAGTTGGCACGCTTCCGGCTTAACCAAAGTACTGCAAAAGGTTGGGCCAGGAAATTTCATCTTCCCACGGTTCTGATCGTTGCAATTCGTGAACTACACTACTAATTGCCGTTAACCATGAAAAAAGTCGAAGCGATCATCAAACCGTTCAAGCTTGAGGATGTGAAAGAAGCCCTTTCCGAAGTGGGAGTCGAGGGAATGACAGTTGTGGAGGTCAAGGGATTTGGCCGCCAGAAAGGTCATACCGAGATCTACCGCGGCAGTGAGTACACCGTCGATTTCCTCCCGAAGGTGAAGATTGAAGTCGTCGTGGACGACAGCCGTGCCGACACCGTGGTTGACGCCATTGTGAAAGCCGCCAACACTGGGAAAATCGGAGACGGCAAGGTCTTCGTCAGCCCCATTTTGGACGCCATCCGCATCCGCACGGGTGAGCGCGGCTCTGATGCTGTCGCCAGTAGCTAATTTTCCTTTTCCGTAGCAAACTCTTTTCATCACCCGCCCGTTGCCATGCAGCGGGCGGGTTTTTTTTGGTGACACATATGTCGCAAACGTCTGGCTTCACCCTATTGACATCCCCCCCGGCGCTCGCTCTAACTGGAGTCCCTTCATGATCTCCTTCCAAAAGATTTTCGGTAAAACAGACGTCTTTTATGACCTCCTCGAGGCCAGCGTAGGCCAGGCGCGGCAGAGCGTCCAAGCGCTGAACAAACTTCTTTCCCAGCCTGCGGATCCCTCTCAGACCATTGATTCCTTCGCAGCCACCCGCCGGGAGGACAAAAAAATCACCCAGCAGATCGACGAGGCGCTGTGCCGCACCTTTGTGACCGAGCTGGAGCGTGAGGACATTGAGGCGCTGGCCAACGCGCTTTACAAGATTCCCAAGACCGTGGAAAAAATCGCCGAGCGCGTACTGATCTCCCGCGAAAGGCTGGGCAGCGTCGATTTCTCCCGACAGATCAAGTTCATGGACACCGCAGTCGATGTCGTCGTGACCATCATCTCTGAACTGCGCAAAAAATTGCACCTGGAGCGGGTGAAGACCCTCAATGAAAAGATCCAACAGGTGGAGGGGGAAGCGGACAAGCTCATCCTGGAATGCCTGCGTGACCTTTACACCGGTCAGAAGGACGCGGTGCAAGTCATCATCCTCAAAGACCTATACGACCTCATGGAAAAGGTCGTGGACCGCTGCCGCGATGCTGGCAATGTGGTCGCCCACATCGTTCTGAAAAACTCCTGATCGGCAGCGCCCGCGCCCCATGACCTCCGCGCTCTTTCTGCTGCTCGTTGTCCTCCTCGTGGTGTATGCCTTCGAGTACATCAATGGCTTTCACGATACGGCCAACGCCATCGCCACCGTGGTCTCTACCAAGGTGCTCACCCCGCGCCAAGCGCTGCTGCTGGCGGCTAGCATGAATTTGGTCGGTGCGTTTTTCGGCCAGGCGGTCGCCAAAACCATCCACAGCGGCATTGTCGATGACAAAGTGGTCGCTGTGACCACGCTGACGGTATTTTGCGCGATGCTGGCTGGGATCATCTGGAATCTACTGACGTGGTGGTTTGGGATGCCTTCGAGCTCCACTCATGCGCTGGTGGGCGGGCTGATCGGCGCGAGTTTGGGGGCGGCGGGAGGCAACTGGAAGGTGCTCATTTGGTCACGCGTAAAGATCGACAAAGTGACGGGCAAGGAGAGCATGGAAGGCATTTATCACAAAGTCGTGGTGCCGATGGTCAGCTCTCCGCTGCTAGGGTTGGTGGTGGGTTTCCTGTTCATGGGTTTGCTGTTCTGGCTCATCCGCCACTGGCGTCCGCACAAGGTGAATACGGTGTTTGGCAGGCTCCAAATCATCAGTGCTGGCTACATGGGCTTCGGTCACGGCATGGCGGATGCTCAGAAGACGATGGGGGTGATCATGCTGACCCTGTTTGCTGCCACCCAAGCCGGTGAACTCAACAACCTGCCAACGTGGCTGAGTTTCCTCCAAGTTCCGGATAAGTCGGCCTCGATCCCCATCTGGATCGTCATGACCTGCGCCCTCACGATGGCCGCCGGCACCTACGCGGGCGGCTGGCGCATCATCAAGACTCTCGGCCACAAGATGGTCAAAATGAAGCCGGTGCATGGTTTTGCCGCTGAAACGACTGCTGCGACGATCCTGGCTGTTACCGGTTACCTGGGCATGCCGGTGAGCACCACCCACACCATCACCACCTCAATCATGGGTGTCGGTGCCGCCAAACGTTGGAATTCCGTCCGCTGGTCCCTCGTGGAGCGCATCATCTGGGCCTGGGTTTTGACCATCCCAGCCACGGCGGTGCTCGGCTACGGATCTTACTGGCTCATCACGGCGCTGCGCTGACTTCGGCCAGCGCTGCCCGCAGCGCCGCGACCATGCGCTCGATCTCATTCAGCGTGACACACAGCGGCGGCATCAGCACCAGCGTGTTGCCGATCGGGCGAGTCAGCAGGCCGTGTTTTCTCGCGGCGAGGCAGATTTTGGCCCCTACGGTCAAATCCGGCGAATCCACTGTCATCGCGGCGATCATGCCGCACTGCCGGAAGCCTGGCAGACTCGCCATCAACTCACCCAAACGCGTGATTTTGGCCGGAAGCTGTTCCAGCACTCGATCCTCGCGAAAAACGCGCAGACTGGCCAGCGCCGCGGCGCAACCGAGCTGGCTGCCGGCGTAGCTGTGACCGTAGAAAAACGTGCGGCCTTCATGCGGTTCTCCGAGGAAGCCTTCAAACACGCGTTCGGAGGTCAAAGTGACCGCCAGTGGCAGATAACCGCCCGTCAGACCCTTCGCGAGGCAGAGGAAATCAGGAACCACGTCCTCGTGCTCACAGGCGAACATTCTGCCCGTTCGGCCAAAGCCGGTCATGACTTCATCGAGGATCAAAAACACGTCGTGAGCCTGACGCCATGCGTCCAGCGCCTTCAGCATGCCCTTCGGCCAGAGGCGCATGCCAGCGGCACCTTGGATGAGGGGCTCGATGATCACGGCGGCGATGGGGTCCGCATCCAGGGCCGCAAGCTCCTCAACAGACGACACCGTCACCACGCGGTAGCCGAAGTCATTGCCGCTGCCTTTGAAGAGTGGGATCCCGCCGAGACTGGCCGCGCCGAGTGTGTCGCCGTGATAGGCGCGATCAAAGGCGACCAGCGTGTCGCGCTGCGGTCTGCCGTTTTGCTTCCAGAATTGCAAAGCCATGCGCACGGCAGATTCGATGGCGGTGGAGCCATTGTCGGTGAAAAACGCTCGTGTCAGCCTGCCGCCGGGCACCAGATCCACGAGTTCTTTGGCCAATCGGATTGCGGGTTCATGGGTGAAACCGAGAAACGAGGTGTGCGCCACTTTGCCGAGCTGTGCCGTGATTGCGGCGTTGATCGCTGGGTGGTTATGGCCGTGCGCGTTCGTCCAGATCGAGGCATTGCCGTCGAGATACTCGTTGCCGAACTGATCCCGCAGCGTGCAGCCGTGCCCTTCCACCAGCATCAGTGGCGTGTGATCCTCTGCGCACCACTGCCGCATGGGCGTGAAAGGATGCCAGAGATGGCGTTTTTCGAGGGAGATGAGGTCGGTCACGGCTAGGCGTGGGGATTAGCTGCTTGCGTTCTATTTACAAATCTTGTTTTTCCACCCAGGGGCGGTCGGTTCAAGTCAGCCCATTTGAGGCGTATCGCATCGAAAGCCAGTCATGACCACGCAACCCTTTCACCCTCAGCCACACCACCAGCCACAAACAGCGTGTTGTTTCCCGTGACGATGGTGGCCATGAGGGTGTGGTGGCTTTGAAGGTCATTCGCCGCGCACAGTTTCCCGCATGGTGGGAGGTGGATAAGGCTTACGCCCTGAAGCCATGGAGAGAGTGTTCTTCCAGCCAGAAGCTCTTCGGATGCGAACGCGTGGACTGCGGATGATCCAAGACCATCGTGCAGGCTTGAAAGCACGATACACCATGTCGCGTGACGCAAACTCGTCTCATTTCAGCCGTATGATAGGTCTCCATGCGCCTCTGCCTGCTGCTGCCGCTCACCCTGCCTCTTTTCTCCGCCGCCGCTGAGAAGATCGTCTTCAACCGTGACATTCGTCCGATCCTCTCGGACAAATGCTTTCATTGCCATGGACCGGATGAAAAGGAGCGCAAAAGTGGCCTGCGGCTAGATGTTCGCGACGCAGCGCTCAAACCTGCCGAGTCAGGGGCCGTCGCCATCGTCCCAGGCACACCGCAGCGGAGCGAACTCATCGCCCGCTGCTTCACCAGCAACGAGGACGACCTCATGCCGCCCTCGAAGATGGGCAAACCGCTCTCAGATCGCGAAAAAGCGCTGCTTCAGCAGTGGGTCGCCGAGGGGGCCGAGTACCAGGGCCACTGGGCTTTCATTTCTCCGGTCAAACCAGCCATCTCCGGCCCCAATGCCATCGACAGCCTCATCACCGCCCGCCTCGCTAAGGAAGGCCTCAAACCTTCACCCGAAGCGGACCGTGCCACGCTGATTCGACGCGTCTCGCTCGATCTGACCGGCTTGCCACCGACTCCGGCGGAGGTCGATGCCTTTGAAAAAGACCCAGAGCCAAACGCCTATGAAACGGTGGTGAACCGGCTGCTTCAGTCGCCACATTACGGCGAGCGCATGGCCATGCAGTGGCTCGATTTCGCCCGCTATGCCGACAGCCACGGCTTTCAGACGGACAGCAGCCGCAGCATGTGGCCGTGGCGCGAGTGGGTGATCCGTTCCTTCAATGAGAACAAGCCTTTCAATGAGTTCACCATCGAACAAATCGCCGGTGACCTGCTGCCGAACGCCACGCTCGATCAAAAAGTCGCCACCGGCTTCAACCGCAACCATCGCATCAACGGCGAAGGCGGCATCATCGGCGAGGAGTGGCGCATCGAGAACATCATCGACCGCGTCGAGACCACCGGCTTCACCTGGTTGGCGCTAAGCTTGAACTGCTGCCGCTGCCACGACCACAAATACGATCCCATCAGCCAGAAGGAGTTTTACCAGCTTTTTTCCTTCTTCAACAACACCACCGACCGCGGCACCATCACGGGCGGTTCAAATCGAGCCGGCGGCAACGAACCGCCGCTCGTCACCGTCACTGATCCAGCTTCACAGGCCAGACTGGCCTCGATCCAGCAGGAGATCGACACGGCAAAGCAGCAAGCCGCTGCCGCACGGAAAGACCTCGCCAAATTCATCGCCAACTGGGAGCCAGAGGCTTTGAAGAACCTCTCTCTGGCGCAAAATGCCTGGGTGCCGCTGCAACCCACACAAGTCGTCTCCAAACTTGCGGACAAAGGTGCGAAGCTCACACGCCAAGCAGACGGCTCGTATCTCGCCAGCGGACCGAACCCAGCCAACGACACCTACATCTTCGACGCGCCACTGCCGCCAAACGGCGTGACCGCCCTGATGCTCGAATGTCTCCCTGATCCTTCCTTGCCGAATCAAAGCCTGGGGCGCTACTCCAACGGCAACTTCGTGTTCACGGACTTCGATGTCTTCATCCAGAAGCCCGGCGGCAAGCCTGAGAAGCAGACCCTAGCCCGCGTAGCCGCTGATTACTCACAGAAGGGCTACGAGATCGACAAAGTGCTCAAGCGTGACAAGGGCAAAGGCTGGGCCATCGACGGCAACAGCAAGAAAGACCCGCGCCGCGCCATGTTTGTGCTCCAACAGCCGCTGTTAGCCCCGCAGGGCACAACCCTGATGCTGCGTCTGCGCCATGAGGCCATCGGCGGCCACAACATCGGCCGTTTCCGCATTTCGGCAGCCAGCACGCCTGCCGAAACGCTTAAACTCGATGGCGATACGCAACTTGCCGCTGTGAAAGGCATTCTCGACATCCCCGCAGCCAAACGCACGCCCCAGCAGAAGGCGGAGATCGAAAAATTCTTCACCGCCAACGTGGATAGCCCGATCAAACGCACCAACGACCTCGTGGTGGCGAAGCAGAAGTCACTGGAGGATGCCGAAGCCAAGCTGCCGAACGTCATGGTGATGGAGGAGATGCCCCAACCGCGTGACGCGTTCATCCTTGGTCGTGGCGAATACGACAAACCAACCGTCAAAGTCGGCATGGGCCTGCCCGCTGTGCTGCCTCCCTTGCCCCAAGGTGCGCCGCTCAATCGTCTGGGCCTTGCGCAGTGGCTAGTCGATCCTGCCAATCCACTCACGGCGCGAGTATGGGTCAATCGTGCGTGGGAAAAGTTCTTTGGCTACGGCTTGTGCAAGACCACCGAGAACCTCGGCTCGCAGGCCGAATACCCGGTGCATCCCGAATTGCTCGACTGGCTGGCGGTGGAGTTCATGCGCAGCGGCTGGGACATGAAGGCGCTGCAAAAACAGCTCGTCATGAGCCAGGCCTATCGTCAGCAAAGCAAGGTCACGCCTGAACTCGTCGCGAAAGACCCTGAAAACCGGCTTCTCGCTCGTGGGCCGCGCTTTCGCCTCGCGGGTGAGCTGGTGCGCGATCAAGCACTCTCCTTGAGCGGCCTGCTCGTGCCAAAGATCGGCGGCGACAGCGTGCGGCCTTACATGCCGGAAGGTGTGTGGGACGAAACGAGCAAGTACGGCAACCTGCGCGGCTACAAGGCCGACGCTGGCGAAGGTTTGTATCGGCGCACGATGTACACCGTTTGGAAACGCACCGCCGCACCGCCCACGATGCTGCTCTTTGACTCCCCCTCTCGCGAACTCTGCACCGTGAAACGGTCCCGCACCAACACGCCGCTGCAAGCACTCGCGTTGTTGAATGAAGTCACCTTTGTCGAAGCTGCCCGCTCGTTGGCGCAGCGTCTCATGAAGGAAGGTGGCGCCACGTCTGAGTCGCGCATCGCCTATGGCTATCGCCTGGTCACCGCTCGCGCACCCGATGCCGATGCCAAGCGCATCCTGCTCGCAGGATTGAATCAGCGCCTCGCGGAATTCAAAGCCTCACCCGAAGCCGCCACCAAACTCATCACCACCGGTGCCTCGAAGCCCGACGCCTCGCTCAATCCATCTGAACTCGCCGCCTACACCCTGACGGCGAGCGTTCTGCTCAATCTGGACCGCACCATCACGCGGGATTGAGGAACATTGAAGTCGAACATTGAACGTCGAAGTCGAACATTGAACTCTGAATTGTTAAACACGCCCTCAACACCCGCCTCCCATGTCTGACCATTCAATGTTCAATGTTCAACATTCCTTGTTCAATGTTCAAGACCGGCTCAACCGCCGCGCCTTCCTCAAGCACAGCGGCCTCGCGCTCGGCTCCACCGCGCTGGCCACACAACTCGCTGCTGCGCCCACGCATTTCGCGCCGAAGGCAAAACGCATCATCTACCTGTTCCAAAGCGGTGCGCCCTCGCAGATGGACCTGTTTGATCCGAAGCCGCAGATGGAAAAACGGCGCGGCGAAGATCTGCCGGCGTCCATTCGTCAGGGCCAGCGGCTCACCGGCATGACTTCAGGCCAGAAGACATTTCCAGTGGCTCCATCGATGTTCAAATTCGCGCAGCACGGCCAGAGCGGTGCGTGGATCAGTGAATTGATGCCGAACATCTCCAAGATGGCCGATGAACTCTGCTTCATCCGCTCCATGCACACGGAGGCGATCAATCACGATCCGGCGATCACCTTCTGCCAGACAGGTTCGCAGCTTGCGGGGCGTCCGAGCATCGGCTCATGGCTCAGTTACGGCCTTGGCAGTGCGAATCGTGATCTGCCAGCCTACGTGGTGCTCACCTCGTTTGGCACGGGGCGTCGTGAGGACCAGCCGCTTTACGACCGCCTCTGGAGTTCCGGCTTTCTGCCAACTCAGCATCAGGGCGTGAAGTTCCGCAATGTGGGTGACCCGGTGCTGTATCTCTCTGATCCCGCCGGGATGAATCGTGGCATGCGGCGTGGCATGCTGGACGAGCTGGCCGCTTTGAATCAGCACGATCATCAGCTTTTCGGCGATCCTGAGATCACCGCCCGCGTGGCGCAGTATGAAATGGCCTTCCGCATGCAGGCCAGTGTGCCTGACTTGATCGACATCTCGAAGGAGCCGCAGCATGTGATGGATGCTTACGGCCCAGACGTGAAGACGCCCGGCACTTATGCTGCCAACTGCCTGCTGGCCCGCCGCCTTGCCGAACGCGATGTGCGCTTCATCCAACTCTTCCACATGGGCTGGGATCATCACGGCGGCCTGCCGAATGCGATCAAGGGACAATGCCGCGACACGGATCAACCCACGGCGGCCTTGATCAAGGATTTGAAACAACGCGGCCTGCTCGACGATACGCTCATCGTCTGGGGCGGCGAGTTTGGGCGCACGATCTACTCCCAGGGCGCGCTGACGGAGACGAATTACGGCCGCGATCATCATCCGCGCTGTTTCACCGTCCTGATGGCCGGTGCAGGCGTGAAAAAAGGCACCACCTACGGCGAGACGGATGACTACTGCTACAACATCAAGCGTGATCCGGTGCATGTGCATGATTTGAACGCCACCATCCTCCATCTGCTCGGCATCAACCACGAGCGGCTCACCTTCCCGTTCCAAGGCCGCGATTACCGCCTCACCGACATCCACGGAAGTCTGGTGAAGGGCATCGTCGCTTAGACGCGCTTGATTTGAGGCGGCAACGACGAATGATGAGTGCATGAAGCCGCTCCTCTTCGCCGCCCTTGCTTTCACCACCCTTTCCACCCTTCAAGCTGTCACGCCCGATGGGAAGCAGAAGCTGGTTTTCATTGCCGGAAAGCCCTCGCATCCGCCGGGCATGCACGAATTCCGTGCTGGCACGATGCTCTTGGAACAATGCCTTAAAAGCGTGCCTAACCTCGTGGTGGACCGCCACGAGATGGGTTGGGTGAGCGATGAGAAGACCTTTGACGACGCCGACGCGGTGGTGATCTACGCCGACGGCGGCGGCAAGCATCCGGCGGTGGTGGACGGGCATCTGGAAATGCTGCGCAAGCTGATCGCCAAGGGCGTGGGCTTCGGCTGCATGCACTACGGGGTCGAAGTCGTGGCTGATCAGGCGGGCAAGGAATTCCAGGAGTGGCTGGGAGGGCACTATGAAAACAGTTTCTCCTGCAATCCGATCTGGGACGCGAATTACACCCAACTGCCCAAGCATGTGATCACACGCGGCGTGCAGCCCTTCACGACGAAGGACGAGTGGTACTTCCAGATGCGCTTCCGCCCGGCGTTCAAAGACGGCATCGCCGTGGCGGAGGATGCGACGGCGAGTTTTGCGCCGATCCTGACCGCGACGCCGACCGATGCGACGCGCGACGGCCCGTATGTCTATCCCAAAGGCCCGTATCCACACATTCAGGCCGAAAAAGGCCAGCCGGAGACGATGATGTGGGCCATTGAGCGAAAGGATGGCGGACGCGGCTTCGGCTTCACCGGCGGCCACTTCCATGACAACTGGGGCAACGACAACGTGCGCAAAGCTGTGCTGAACGCGCTGCTGTGGGTGACGAAAGTCGAAGTGCCGCAGCAAGGCGTCGAGTCGGCCGTCACCGCGGATGATTTGAAGCAGAACCTCGATCCGAAGCCTGCCCCGAAGCCCAAGAGCGCAGGAATCAGCACGCCACGCGTGTTTGAGCGCGTGGCTTCGCGGTGAGCAAAAGTAAGCGGCGCAGGCCGCCATTCATCTCGATCAACGGCCAGGAAGACTCGTGATGCCTCACGGCTTGGCAGGCACAGGTGTTGGCTCTGCCTGCATCAAACCCGCCTTCACAAGCTGCGCCTTGGCTTTGTCCGCCGTCTGCCGCCCCACCGGAAGGTCGAAGCCGAGGGTGTCGTAGTTGGGTTTGAAGCCGTTGCCGTCGGCATCGACGTAGATCGGGTTGTTGTAGGCGCAGGGACGCATTTTGGCGTAGTCGCTGGTGCCGTAACCGATGGCCTGGTGGCCGTCTTCGTCGATGGCGACGACGATGAGATGCGCGTCGCTTTGCAGGGGGACGTGAATCTTCTCGGCAAACTTCACCACGCCGTCCTTGAACATCTGCGGATGCGAGGTGCGGGTGAAATTCAGCGTGGGATCGGGCTTGGAGTTCACCAGCACTTGCACGCGGTCGATGTCCATCCAGTCGGTGCATTGCACGCGGACGGTGAGGTCGATGCCGCCGGTGCTGCGATCATCGTCACCGGCGATCTTGCCGTTCTGCGTCGTCACTTCGAGGAAAGGGCCGGTGCTGAGCACCAGGTGGCCGGCTTTGGCATGCGGGGCGAGTTCCGCCCAGTCGATCTTGGCAGGTTCATCGGTGCTGGAGGGCAGATAAAGGCGCCAGCAGCCGACGCCGTTGCCATAAACGCTGTGCGCGTCCGCCACACCGACGGCGACGAGGCGATGTCCTTGGTTCAAGAGCTGCCGCCAGATGAATTCGCGGCTCATCGAGACCTTCATCGCCAGCGATCCGGCCGGACGGCTCAGCTTGAAGGGTGAATCCGCCAAAATATCGGTGCCGGGGCCGTTCTCGGACTCAGTGCCGTCGATCATGCTGCCCACGCCGACGAAACCACCGTCGGCGATGCCATCGCTATCACGATCCACAAACATGTTGGAGAGATCGGGGTGGTTGAACTGGATCCAGCGGTCCGCACGCTCGCCCTGCCAGCGGCGCAGCGTCAGCGCCGTGATGCGTGGGTCATCATTCCAAACCGGAGCGCCGCCATCCTGCTTCAGCGGATCAGGCTCAAACGGGAACGCATTGAAGTGCTGACGGCTGCCAGTGAGTTCCATGCCTTTGACCGTCTTGATGTGGTTTTCGAGTCCCAGCGCCTTGATTGTCGGCTCCCAGTCGTAGAGGCGGTTGTGTTCGGTCGTTGGCGCGAATTCGAGATGCTCAGCGGCAATGTTGATCACGCGGCCATCGGTGTCGCAGACGTTGTCCCCGCTCGGCGTGCTGTGATTGTGGAAGTCGGCGCTGATCCAGCCCTTGGTATCGACAAGGCGCTTCAACGTGCCTTTGAACTCGACCGTCTTGCCGGCCGCAACCGTGACTTCCTGCGAGAGATGGCCGTATTCCGGTCCACGCACGACGACGACGCGATATTTGCCCGGCGGGAGCTGCTGGGTGAAGTGGCCGTTCTCGCTGTGGTATTGGTCCACACAGCCGCGCGCACGCCATTTCGGGCCTAGATCGAGCTTCGGTGCCTTTTCATCGAGCGGCGCGAAGTGCGCCTTGCAAGGCATGGGCTTGCCGGATTCATCGGTGATGACGAAACGGATGGCGGCGGCGGGATCCAGAAAAAGCTCTCTTTCACTCGGTATTTGGCGCGACCAGCGGAACTCGGGACGCCCTAGATCTTTGATGAGCAACTCAACCTGTCCGGCTGGCAGTTTGAAACTGAACTGGCCTTTGTCGTCGGTGTATCCGGGCACAAGAGTCTTGCCAAAAGGCACTTCGATGGTGGCCGTGGCAATGGGTTTGCCAGCCTGCCCAGTTTCGCCGATACCACCCGCGAGCAGTTCCGTTTTAATGCCCTTCACCGTCATGGCCTCCCCCACCGCCTGCGCAGGCGATGTTCCGACGGCAAAAAAGCGTGAAATGACGACTTCCTGCTTGGGCTGCATCTCAATCGTCTCCTCCAGCTTCTCAATGCCGGTGACTTTGAGCGTGACGAGGGCGTAGCCGCACTTGTGGGCCGGATTGATCGCATCAGCCCAACGAATGCCATCGCTCGTCGTGCCTGTGCTATCGAAGCGGGTGAAGTCGTCCTTTGTGAAGGCCTTTTGCGGCTTGTCGGACTCGTTGCGCAGCACGGTGGTGATGAACAGGCCCTGCACGCCGTCTTTGACGCGGTATTCATGGCGTTTGAAGACGCCGCCGTTCTTCGCGGCGGTGGTGACGGACTCGACGGCGGCGGCACCGTCTTCCTTGACGTTGGCCATCTTTACATAGCTCACGGGGCCATGGCCACACGGACTGTAAATGACGAGCTGATCGTTCGCCGCGCCACGCAGCGTCAGATCGTAGAGCGCGCCGGGAGTGACGCCATCCTCGCCGTAAAAAGTGCTCATGTTGGCGCGGCGGTTCGCCGCGTTGTGCGAGATGACGGCCTCCACTTTGTCGCTGCGCAGCACGAAATCGCCCAGGATGCCATCGGCCTCCTTGCCTTTCGGCAGTTCGGTCTCGCGACCCAGCGCGGCTTCAAAGACTTCGGCGGCAGGCACGAAGCCTGCGATCAGGAACACGGACAGAAAGATGCGTTTCATGGTTGGACGATTGAAGCCCTATCAAACGACCTCAGGAGAGTCATCTTGTGATTGGGAACAACTTTGTTATTTCATGCGCCCATGACCGCTGCCGCCAAACGCCTCGAATGGCTCGATTTGTTTCGAGGACTCGCCGTTTTGGGCATGGTGTGGACGCATTCGGCGAACACCTTTCTCGATGCGAAACTGCAAGCCACGCCCTGGTATGGCGAGCTGGGCTACTACCACGGCCTGATCGCCCCGGCGTTTTTTTGGATCGCCGGATTTGCGCGGGCGCATGTGACGACGGGAAAAGCCAAACCTGCCTGGCCCACGCTCAAGCGCCTGCTGGTGGTGCTGCTCATCGGCTACCTGATGCATGTTCCTTGGCAAGCACCGCTCGACGCGCAGGCCTGGCGTGCTGCCTGCACGGTGAATGTGCTGCATTGTCTCGCCATCAGCGGCATGCTCATGCTGCTGGCCGAGCGCTTTGGCCGCTGGCGAAATGCAGTGGCTGCCGTTTTGCTGGTCTTCTTTGTCGGCTGCCAAACCGCCGCCGAAAACTGGCGCACGGGCGTGCTGCTCATCGATCAGTATTTCAATCGAAGCCAAGGCTCATGGTTCGCGCTGTTTCCGTGGGTAGGTTTTGGCCTGGCGGGATTTTTGTCACGTCGCCTTTGGGACGGCACTTTCCATCGCGGCGCGGCTCTGATCTTCGTGCTGGGTGCGCTGCTGGCCTTCGCGCAGCCGTATTCGCCTTGGCCGGGCGGTGCGCCGGAGTTCTTCCTGGAACGCCTCGGTTGGGTGATGATGGCCGCAGTGGTCGTGGCTGGCGTGGCGGAGCGCAGCAGTGCCGCCACGGGCTGGCTACGACTCGCCGGCCGTGAGTCGCTGCTACTTTATGTCGTGCATTTGATGCTGATTCACGCCGTGCCATTGCCGAGGCAGGCCTTGCAGCATCTCATCGGCATGACGCAGCCGCTGTGGAGGGTATTCTTGATCTTCCTGGCGCTGTTCGCCGCCTCGCTGACACTGGGCTGGTGCAATGAACGACGAAAGCGCGGACAGCGTTAAATCACTGCTTCACGATCTTCAGCACGCGATTGTTATAGCTGTCAGTGATGTAAAGATGGCCTGATTCTGGATGAATGGTGACACCGTGCGGACGTGCAAGCTGACACTGTTTGGGATCGCCGCCCACGCCCGCGCTGCCGCTTTTACCGGTGCCGGCGATCCGTTCGATCTTGCCGGTGTTGGGAACATAACGACGCACGAGATGGTTTTCGGCATCAGCGATGATGACACTGTTGTCCTTGTCCACGCAGAGATGCTTCGGGCCGCTCATGGTCGCTTCGAGAGCTGGGCCGCCGTCTCCGGTGCCGCCTTGTTTGCCGCTGGCGTTCACCACGGTGCGGATTCGGCCTTCTTTATCGACCACCCGCAGCGCATTGCCGCCGCGTTCGAGGATATAGACATTGCCGAGGCGGTCAGGGGCCACGGCACGCGGATCGACGAGCGGCGCATCGACGGCGATGGCACCGTCCTCCGGTTTGCCCTTCTTGACATTGCCCGCGATCACCTTGCTTTGGTGAGTCGCGAGATCCAGTTCATGCACCTGCCGCAGATCGGCGATGTAGAGCTTCGTGCCGTCAAAGTTCAACGTGATGCAGTAAGGACCGTTGCCTTTGGCTTTGCCCGCCGGTGACTGCCAGCCTTCGAGGGTGCTCACCATGCGCGCTTTCACATCCACCACGCGCACGCGGCCGTTCCAAGTGTCGCCAATCAGCACTTTGCCGTCTGGCAGGATGGCAAGATTATGCGGACCATTGAACTGCGCACGGATGGCCTGGCCGCCATCGCCACTGTCGCCAGGCGTGGGCTGGCCGGCCACATGCTGGATCACACCACCGCCATCGACTTGGAGCAGACGATTGCCGGAGACCATCTCGACGATCCACATGTGCCCGCCGGAGTCGAATTCCGTGCCAAACGGCTCTTTTAACCGCACCTCGGTGGCCGGAATATCCA
>Ga0315905_10004497_pt1 | contig 14250 bp, 6 predicted proteins | sample LakEriMetagenome_5_FD_203522 | JGI IMG/M metagenome (GOLD analysis project Ga0315905, IMG submission 203522) | Freshwater fungal communities from buoy surface, Lake Erie, Ohio, United States - Buoy 4 MA121 | ecosystem: Environmental > Aquatic > Freshwater > Lake | place: USA: Lake Erie, Ohio... | reverse complement strand
GGGGGGGGCCGGCCCCGAACAAGTCAGTCGACGGCGTCGCGCGCCGCGGCGCGAGAGCATCGCCAAACGGGCTGAAACGCGCCCCGATCGAACACTACGTACCTCCTCCTTCTTCTCGAGCTTGCTGGCCGACACCATCTTTGCGTTTGGTCTGGCGGGTTTGGGAGACGGGTGGTGGTGAAAAACGGGGAGGGAGAGAGTGGTGTGCGGTGAAGAACCAAGACTGGGCTAGTGCCAGCAAGGCGCCGTGCGGCTTTTAATCTTCGACCGAAAGAATGTGACGGGGGTGGAGGAGCGTTGTATTGGGACGGGCGGGAGCTTTGAGGGCGAGCGGCGGCGGCGGCGGTCGCCGGCGGCGGCGGCAGCAGCGGGGGAGGGGGGCGGCGTGGGGCAAGGCAGGAACCGACGCCGCCGCCGCGCGCCGTTCTGCCGTTTTTTGAGTTTTGGGGCCTGCGCACCCTCTCCAATCCACGCCTGCCCTTGCTTCTTGGAAATCCCTCGTCCCGGCCGCCTTGGATTCACCGCCGTGTCCTCCCCTCCTGTCCTTCTTTCCCAGCGCCTGCGATCGAAACCGCGCGCGCGAACGAACAACGACGACAACAACGACCTTGGAGGGAGGAGAAGAGGGATTCGAATCGTCTCGGCCCGCCCCCGCCTCGCGCCGTGGACACGATGCGCCAATCCGACGACGCCGAGAACGTCGACCCGCGCGGCTGCGCGGGCGGCGACTGGCCCGGCCTCGCGCCGCACGCAGGCGCCTTCTACCCCCACCAACAAAACGCGCCGGCGGCGGCGGCGTCGTTCGGACGGCCTGGCGCGCTCAAACAACAGCCACCCCCGGCGGCGATGGGCGCCCCCGCCCCGCCGCCGCCGCCCCCTTCCAGCGGCCTCCTGGCGCCGCGCCGGCGGCCGGCCCTGCGGGACATCACGCTGCTGATGGTGCCGCAGGCCGAGGCCAAGGACGGCGCGGCCAAGCTGCCGATGCCGCTGCTGCTGCACCAGGGGCCGGGGCGGTCGTCCGGCGCCGCCGCCGCTGCCGCGATGCCGCCCCCGGCCTCGCTCCTGCCCCCGCGCCCGCCGCGCGCCGTGATGGCGTCGATGCGGTGACACGACTCGTGGCGGTGTAGATTGCACGCACACAGAGCGACAGACAAGCCCATTTTTTTGACTCCAAAACACAACAACGCATGCAAAAAAAATAAGCGCTGACTCAAAAAACGACGCAAAAAAAAAGACGCGCTCTCGCTGTCTCTCTCGCTGTCTCTCTCTCTCTCTCTAAAACGCCCCGCTGCCGCCCACGCGCCACTCGTCCAGGAGCGCCACAGCATCCGCCAGGCCCGTGCCGCCGTCTTCGCCGCGCCCCGCAGCGCCCCCACCGCCGCCCGCCGCCCGCCACGACCACGCCGCGCCGCCCTCCCGCCCGCCCGCGCCCGCGCGCCGCGTCGACAGGAAAAACTTGAGCGCGTCGCGCAGCGCGCCGAGCTCGGCGCGCGACAGCGCCCCCGCGCCTTCCCCGCCGCCCTCTTGCTGGCCGCCGCCGCCGGTGCCGCCGCTCCCCCCCAGGGCGCAGCGGGCGGCCGCGGCGAGGGCGGCGAGCCACGGGTCGGGGGGCACGGCTGCCAGGTAGACGAGCCCCCGCGCGACGCGCTGCACCTGCCTGGGCGAGAGCCGGGAGCAGAGGGCCGAGGGCGGGGGGGACGCCGGGGGGGCAGGAGGCTGGGCGTGGAGCAGCTGCCGCAGCAGCGTCGACGGCGGGAGCTGCTGCTGCTGCTGCTGCTGCTCCGCTTCCGGCGCCGCGGCGCCCTCTGCAGCCGTGGTGTCGCCGCCAGCGTCTGCCGCGGATGCAGTCGTCCCGCCGCCCCAGCCCGCGGGCCACGGCTCGTTGGCGGCGCCTCCCCCGGGCGCCGCGGCCGCCGTCTCCGCAAAGAGGGCGCGCGCGAGCTGCGCGGGCGGCGCTCCGCGCACCTGCAGCAGCGCCGCCGCGAGCCTGGCGGCCCTCGAGAGGCCCCGCGCGCTGCCGCCGCCGCCCTCCGCCGCCGCCGGCAGCTCGCCCAGGGCGCGCCCGAGCGCCTCCTCGGCCTCGCGCGACGCCAGCCACGCGTCCCCAACGCGCTCGCCCGCCCACCGGCGCGCCAGCGCCAGCCCGAGCAAGAAGCGCGCCTCCTCCTCCTCCTCCTCCTCCTCCTCCTCCTCCTGTTTGTTTTCCTCCTCTCCCGCCGCCGCCGCCAGCGGCGGCGGCGGCGGCAGGCGCAGCCACGCCTCGGCCGCCTCGTCCAGCAGGCGCTCCCACTCCTCGGGCTCGGCCGCGGCCAGCGGGCGCGCGTACCGCGGCGTGCCAAACCCGATCGGGAGGGGCGCGGGCGGGTAGAACGGCAGGCGGCCCAGCGCCGAGAAGGCGGCCGACAGCGCGGCGCGCGGCATGGCCGGCAGCGCGCGGCGCGCGGCCTCGCGCCAGGCGGGGAGGAAGGGCGAGGCCGGCAAAACGTAGGCGAAGAACTCGCAAGAGCCCGCACGGGCGCCCGTAGAGAGGGCGCTCTGGGTCTCTGCGGCCGCGTCGGCCAGCGCCGATATCGTGGCGACGACGACGAGGGAAAGGGCGCTGGGATCGCTGCTGCCCTGCAGCGGCAGCGGCTGCTGCTGCTGCAGCAGCGCCTTGTGGGCCGCGCGCAGCTGGCTCGACAGGGCCGCGGCGCGGGCCGATGCGGCGATGGCGCGCGACAAGGATTCGCCGGAGGAGGAGGAGGAGGGCGCGGCGGCGGCCAAGCGGCGGCCGGGCGGGGCGGGGGCGGCCGCTGACGACGCAGAGGCGCTTCCTCCTCCTCCCCACGACGCCGCCATGGCCATCGCGACTCGCGCACCGGGCTCGTCGTCGGACTCGCTGTCGGACGAAGAAGCCGACGGCGCGGGCGGGGGGTGGCGCTCGCGGGGCAGGGCGCGGGGCGCGGGGCGCGGACGCCGACGGAGCAGCGGCGGCGGCACCGGCCTCGCCGTCGCCGCGGCGTTGCGCAGCGCCAGGCCGGCGCCCCGCGCAAGAGGCGCGGGCGGGGCTGGTGCCCCGCCCGATGCCAACGCGGCGCGCGTCGGGCGCTGCATCAATAATTGGACGCGTGCGGGTCTCGAGGCCTCTGTTTGGGGGGTGGATGAGACAAAAAAATCTCTCGGAACGCGCCCCCCGGAACGCGGGCGTCACGCAAAGGCGCGTGGAAGTTACGAGGGATGCCGGGATGAGGAGTCGCGGTGTTGCGTGCGCGATGGGGGTTGCATATGGCGAACGAAAACCGTGCGATTTGTTCTCGGCACTCATCGACCGTCCGCGTTCTTGGCCGCCGCCCCCGACGCCGCCGCCCCCGACGCCGGCCCCTCGGCACCACCACCACCCCCACCACCACCACCACCACCACCACCACCACCACGCTCGCGCCCCGGTGCAGGCACGTGCGCCACGTCGCGCACGTACACGCGCGCGGCCGTGGCCGCCGCGCGCCGCCACTCCTCGCGCACCGCGTGCTCCGGCTCCGTCCGCCGCTTGCGCCTGCCGCTGCCGCCCCCCGAAGCCTCCTCTCCTCCTCCTCCTCCTCCGCCGCCGGCGGCGACGCGCGTCGGCGGCAGCTCGGTCGCGCGCCCGGCCCCGTCCAAAAACACGACGGACAGGGTGTCCCCGCGCCCCAGGCTCGCCATCTCGCCCTGGAGGGCGTCCGACAGCGCGCGCGCCAGGGCGCGCCGCGACTCGAGGCAGTGGGCCGGCAGCGCGCAGCCCCAGCGCGCGCCCGCCAAGAAGGCCTTGACCTCGGGCGGCGGCCGCGCGAGCAGCCGCGGCAGCGGCGGGCGGCTCTGCGCCCGCCGGCCGGCCTGCTCCTCCTCCTCCTCCTTCTCGGCGATGGCGCCGTCGCCGGGCAGGGGCAGGCCGTCGCGCACGGCGCGCGCGGCCGCGATCCGCACGGTCTCGCGCCGCGCCTTGCGGCGCACGTCGCGCGCGGCGACGGCGGCCGCATAGGCGGGCGCGGTGAGGCGGGCGTGCGGCGGGGGCGGGGCGTCGAGGGGGTTGAGCGCGGGCAGGCGCGGCTCGAGCGCGGCGTAGGCGGCGGCGACCAGGCGGTCGCGGCGGCGGCGCTCCTCCTCCTGCTCTTGCAAGGCCAAGGCGGCGGCGGCGGCGGCGCCGCCGCCGTTGGCCGCCTGCTCGGCGGGCGCGGCCTGCTGCTGCTGCTGCTGCTGGTGGTGGTGGTGGTTCTGCGGCGTCGGCGTCTGTTTCGCGCGCTTGGCCGACGGGGGCCTCGGTGCCGCGGCTGCTGCTGCTGTCGCCGCGGCGGCGGGCCGCTTGCCCTTTCGGCGCCGCGCCTTGTCGCGATACGTCTCGTCCTCCGAGGCGTCGTCGCGCCGGCGCCCGGGCGGCGGCGCCGTCGTGTTGCTGCCGCTTGTTTGCTGCTGCTGCTGCTGCTGCTGCTGCTGCGCCGCCGCGCGCCGAATGGGGCGCAGGCCGTTGAGCGCGCAGTGGATCGCCCACGCGGCCTCGTCGGCGTCCGTGGGCGCGTCGGTCATTAGTGCTGTCGTCGTCGTGTTGTTGCGAAAGAAAGCGAGACGGTTTTTTGTCTCTCGCGCGCGCGCGCGCCTGCGCTGTGAACAAAGAGCGTGGGGGCTTGTGCGGCTAGCTATGTAGCTATGGTAGAGAGCCTATGCGTTGGCGCGTTCAAGGCGCCGTGCGTGGCTGGGAGCGCGCAGGCGAGGCGAGGGGGCGCGTACAAGAGAGAGCGACCGACGACGCACCGCCGCGTCGGAGCGCCTTTTGGCCGGTCGAGCGCGGGCTGGCTGCGCCGACGGGCCGCGGGCGAAACAACAGCAGCCCGTCGTCGCTTGCGAGGCCCGTCGCTGCACTTGCACACACTCGACGATCTTCATCTTCATCATCATCATCATCATCATCATCATCACCGTCACCAGTACACGCGCGACTTTGCCCAGCGTCCGACTTGGACGGAAGCGAGCCGTCGCGCGCAGCAGCACCGCTCCCCATCACCACCGCGAGACTGCGAGCCGCGCGCGCGCGCCCATTCATTACAGTCCGCGCCTCGCAACCGACCACCCCGACATCATCCCTCCAAGCGTAGTCATGCGCCCAGCGACCGGTGGCCGCTGAAGGAGGCGCACCCGAGAGAAGGAGAGGCAACACCCCGCGCGCTCCAATCACACCCGAGTGCGCGCGCGCGCGCGACCGCGCCCTGAAACAAGGGCCGACCTCCCCCCCCCTTCTGACAACAGCAGCAGTCATCCACGATGCACCTGTACAACGTGACGCTCACCAAGCCGACGGGCATCTCGGTGAGCGGGTTCATATGCGTTTGGCGAAGACGAGAGGCGCGCGCGCCGAGCGCAGCCCGCTGCCGCCGGCCGGCCGCCCGCCTCGTCGTCCTTCTGCTCGCGCGCTTTCGGCTCACGCACACACACGCCGGCCGCGCGCCAAACAAACACAACACAGTGCGCCGTCTACGGCAGCTTCTCCGCGCCCAAAGCCCAGGAGATCGCCGTCGTCCGAGGCGCCGGCACCGTCCTCGAGCTGCTGCGCCCGGCCGCCGAGGGCAGCGGCCGCCTCGTGCCGACCGCGTCGACCGACGTCTTCGGCACCATCCGCTCCCTGTGCGCCGTCCGCCTCACGGGCAGCCCGACGGACCGCCTGGTCGTCGGCTCCGACTCGGGGCGGCTCGTGATCCTCGAGTTCGACGCGCGGCGGCAGGCGTGGCGCAAGGTGCACCAGGAGACGTTTGGGCGCTCGGGGTGCCGGCGCCTGGTGCCGGGCCAGTTCCTGTGCGCCGACCCGCGCGGCCGCGCCGTCATGGTCGGCGCGGTGGAGAAGCAGAAGCTCGTCTACGTCCTCAACCGCGACGCCCAGGCGCGCCTCACCATCAGCAGCCCCCTCGAGGCGCACAAGAGCCGCGCCATCACCTTTTGCACGGCCGCCCTCGACGTGGGCTTCGACAACCCGAGGTTCGCGGCCGTCGAGCTGCCGTACGCCGACTGCGACGCCGACCCGACCGGGCGCGCGGCGTCCGAGGCGCACAAGCAGCTCGCCTTTTACGAGCTCGACCTGGGCCTCAACCACGTCACGCGCCGGGGCGCCTCGCCCGTGGACAACGGGGCGTCCATGCTCGTGCCCGTGCCGGGCGGGGGCGACGGCCCGGGCGGCGTGCTCGTGTGCTGCGAGAACTTTCTGCTGTACAGGCAGGAGGGCGAGGGCAAGCCCGAGCTCCGCGCGGTGCTCCCCCGCCGCGCCGACCTGCCCGCGGACCGGGGGGTGCTGATCGTGGCGGCCGCGGCGCACCGGCGGCGCGGGCACTCGTTCTTCGTGCTGCAGAGCGAGTACGGCGACCTGTACAAGGTGACGCTGGTGACGGGCGGCGCGGGCGGCGGCGGCGCGTCGGGCGCCGCCGCCGCCGCCTCTGCCTCCCTCACGGACGTCCAGGACCTCGTCGTGCGCTACTTCGACTCGATCCCCGTGTCCACCTCCCTCGCCGTCATGCGCACGGGCTTCCTCTTCGCCGCCGCCGAGGCGGGCAACCACGGCCTCTACCAGTTTGTGGGCACGGGCGACGACGCCGACGACGCCGAGAGCCGCGCGTCGACGACCCGCCCGGACGCCGAGGGCGGGTACGCGCCCGTCTTTTTGCGGCCGCGCCCGCTGCGCAACCTGGCGCTCGTGGACGAGCTGCCGTCGCTCATGCCGCTGATAGACATGAAGGTCGGCGCCATGGCCGGGGTCGGCGCTGGCGCGGGCGGCAGCGCCAACGGCGGCGGCGACGCGGCCGCCGCCGCCGCCGCCCCCTCGCCTTCGTCCGCCGTCCCCCAGCTCATCGTCGCGCACGGCCAGGGCGCCCGCGCCGCCCTCTCCCTCCTCAAGCCGGGCCTCGCCGTCTCCGAGCTCGCCGTCTCCCCGCTCCCCGCCGCGCCCACCTCGGTCTTCACGGCGCGCCGCGCGCCCGGGGACCCGCACGACGCCCTCATCGTCGTCTCGTTCTCCGCGGCCACGCTGGTCTTCGAGGTCTCGGGCGGGGAGGTGCGCGAGACCTCCGACTCGGGCCTGCTCGGCACGGCCGCCACCCTGGCCCTGCAGCTCCTCGACGACGGCTCGCTCCTCCAGGTGCACACGGGCGGGCTGCGCCACGTCAGGCCCGACCGCCGCGCCAACGAGTGGCGCGCGCCCGGGCGGCGCACGATCACGCGCGCCGCCGCCAACGCGCGCCAGTGCGCCGTGGCCCTGAGCGGCGGGGAGCTCGTCTACTTCGAGCTGGACGCCGCGGGGCAGCTGCTCGAGATGGGCAGGCGCGACATGGAGGGCGACGTGTCGGCCCTGGCCGTCGCGCCCGTGCCGGAGGGGCGCGTGCGCGCGGCCTTTCTGGCCGCGGGCTCGTACGACGGCAGCGTGCGGCTGCTTTCGCTCGGCGGCGGCGGGGGCGTTGGTGGCGGCGGCGGCTTGCTGGACGACGCGGCGGCCGCGGCCGGGGGGGGCCTCGTGTTCACGCCCGTGTCGACGCTGGTGGCCGGCGGGGTGCCCGAGTCGCTGCACCTGATGTACAGCGCGGTCGGCGGGGAGGACGGGCTGTTTGGGGACGGCGGGGAGGAGGGGGGCGCAGGAGGTGCCAACAACGGCGGCGGCGGCGGCGACGGCGCCCCGACGAGCCTCTTCTTGCTCGTGGGCCTCGGCAACGGCACGCTCGTCCGCGCCGAGGTCGACGGCGTCACGGGCCGCATGGGCGAGACGCGCCGCCGCTTCCTCGACCCGCGCGCCGTGCGCCTGGCCGGGTGCCTCGTGCGCGGCAGGCCCGCCGTGCTCGCGCTCAGCGCCCGCCCCTGGCTCGGCTTCTCCGACGCCGGCCGCTTCGCCCTCGCCCCGGCCTCGTACGAGGCGCTCGACGACGCCGCGGGCTTCTCCTCGGAGCAGTGCCCCGAGGGGATCGTGGCCGTGGGGCGCGCGTCCCTGCGCATCCTGTCGATCGACAACGCCGGCGACGCCTTTTGCGCCGCCTCGTGCCGCCTCAGGTACACGCCCCGCCGCCTGGCGCTCCACCCGCCCACGGGCACGATCGTCGTGGCCGAGTCCGAGGCCGGGTCCCTGCCGCTCGCGGCGCGGCCGGACGTGCTGCGGCGGCTGTTTGGCGGCGAGGAGGAGGAGGGAGGCGCAGGGCAGCAGCAGCAGCAGCAGCAGCAGCAGCCACAGCTCGACGAGGCGGCGATGGTCGCCGCGGGCGTGCGCGCCAAGGCGGCCGACGCGTTCTCGCTGCCGCTGGGGGTGCCGCCGCGCGGTCCCGAGTTCGACGAGGACCTCGCCGCGCTCGAGGAGCAGCTGGGACACCCGCGCGCGGCCCAAGCCGGGCGCTGGGCGTCGTGCGTGCGCGTGGTCGACGCGGCCACGCTGGCCACGCGCTGCGTCGTCGAGCTCGGGGGGCTGGCGTCGGCGGCGGCGGCGGCGGGAGCAGGCGGCGGCGGCGGCGGCGCCGACGGCGGCGGCGCGTCCGCGTCTGAAGCCATCACCTCGATGGCCCTCGTCACGTTCAGCGCGGCCGGCGGCGGCGCCCACGCGAGCGCCGACGCCAACGGCCACGCCAGCACGCCCGCCACCACCGCCACCCCCCTGCTCGTCGTCGGCACGGCCGAGGCGCTGCAGTTCCAGCCGACGTCGTGCGCGGGCGGCAAGCTGCGCGTCTACCGGCTGCTCGGCTCGCCGCCCGGCGCCAACGGGCTCGAGCTGCTCCACGTGACGCCCGTCGAGGGCGTGCCCGGCGCCCTGATTCCGTTCCGCGGGCGCCTGCTCGCGGGCGTGGGCGCCTGCGTGCGCGCGTACGACCTCGGCAAGCGCCGCCTCCTGCGCAAGTGCGAGTACCGCGCGCTGCCGCGCCACGTGGTGGCGCTGCAGAGCGTCGGCGGCCGCGTCTTTGCGGGCGACGTGCAAGAGTCGGTCCACGTGCTGCGGCACCGTCGGTCGGACAACGCGCTGTACCGCGTGGCGGACGACGCCCTGCCGCGCTACGTGACGTGCGCCCTGGCGCTCGACTACGACACGGTCGCGATCGCCGACAAGTTTGGCAACGTGGCGGTCCTGCGGCTGCCGGAGGAGGCGTCGGCCGCGGTCGAGGACGACCCGACGCTCGGGCGGCACGCGGGCGCCGTGGGCGGCGGCGCCGCCGACGGCGGCGGCGGCGCCTCGGGCGCGGCCGCCAGCGCGTCGACGGCGGCCGCGCGCCTGGGCGGCGCCGCGCACAAGCTCGAGGCCATCGCCAGCTTCCACGTCGGCGACACGGTCACGAGCCTGCAGCGCTGCGCCCTGCAGCCGGGCGGGCAGGAGGTGCTGCTCTACGCGACGCTCGGCGGCGCGGTCGGCGCGCTGGCGCCGCTGGCCTCGCGCGACGACGCCGACTTTTTCGCGTCGCTCGAGCTCCACCTGCGGCAGCAGCACCCGCCCCTGTGCGGGCGCGACCACATGGCCTTCCGCTCGGCCTACTTCCCCGTGCGCGCCGTGGCGGACGGCGACCTGTGCGCGCAGTTCCCGGCCATGCCCGCGGCGAGGCAGCGCGAGGTCGCGCTGGCGCTCGAGCGCACGCCGGGCGACGTGCTGCGGCGCGTCGAGGACGTGCGCAACCGCGTGCTGTGAATTTTGTTGTGGTTGGTGGTTGGTGGTGGTTGTGGTGACGATGAGGATGCGCGCGTTGTTGTAAGACGTCTCTCGGAGTCGTTCGAAACGACACGGCTGTGGGAGAGAAACATGCAAGACCAGGACACGCGCCGACGGCCGGTCGGTGGGCCTGCGCCCCCCGCCCCCCCCCTGCCGCCGCGGCGCCTTCCCCCCCCCCGTCCCTCCCCCCCCCCCCCCCCGCTCCGGCCCGCAGCTTCCTCCCCAGGAGTCGTCCTCAGCCATGCCTGCACCTCGGGACGCGCCGGGCGGGTCGTTTGGCGCGGCTCGGCGAGCCGGAGCGATTGGCGTACTCATTTTGGCCTGGCAAGGCCTCGGCTGATCGGGAGATGGATGGGCGCCGCCAGCGGCGCGGAGAGTGTTGGTGTGGAGAGGAGTTGTGTCTGCGTTTCCCTCCGCGGCGCGGCTACAAGCGCGCCCGCGCCCTCGCCTCTCCCGCACTTACACAAGTACTACTGTACACACACACACACACACACCTTCGCCCTCACGCCACCGTTTACACACGTAAACAACGCAACAAAACATGATGCTGTGAGTGCCTCCCCTTTTTTTTTTAGCAAGCGAAACAGCTCCGTCCTTCGCCCGCGCGCCGCCGCTCCAGGAGACCCCCTTCCGCCCGCCGCTGCCCGCGGCCGGGTCGTCCAACCCGCCGGCCACACCGGCTCGGTGCGCGCGGCGCGTTTCGTGGGCTCATTTCGCGGCGCGGCGCGCGTGGCACCACCACCCGGGCCAACACCAACTCTCCCCAGCCTGCCGAGGAGTGTGTGTGGGGGGGGTGTCTTTCCTCGTCCGCGCGCGCGCGCCCCGAGTGCCCCCCCCGCCCCGTCGGAGCCCGGGTACTCGAGTGCGGCAGGCCCTCCCTCCCCTTGCTCCCGCGCCCGCTCGCGCGCGCGCCGCCACGGCCCCTGCGCGACGCCGCTTTGCGCCGGAAAAGCACCCCTCCCTGCAGCTCACGCGCGCCCTCCCCTTGCCCCCCCACCACCACAAAAAACAAAACCCCCACCACCAAAAAAAAAAATCCCACAGCCCCGTCGCCGCCCTCGCGGCCGCCGTCGCCCTCCGCCTCGAGAACCGCCGCCGCTGCCGCCGCCGCGCCGCCAGTGCCGACGCCAACGCCCTCGCCGACCTCGCCCCCACCACGCCCGCCCTCGAGTACGCCCCGGACCTCGCTCCGGAGCTTGCCGATGCCCTGGCCGCCGGCGCCGACGCCGACGACGAGCCCGCCCCCGAGCCCATCCCGGAGCTCGCCGCCGCCGCCGCCCTCGCCCCGGCCGACCCGCTCGACGCCATCTTCTGGCCCGCCCCCACGGCGCTCGACCTCCAGATCAACCGCATGGTGGAGGCGCTCGAGGCCTTCTACATGCGCTACTCGCCCTTCACGCAGGCCGCCTCCCCCTTCCTCCCCGCCGAGCCGCTGGCCGCCGCCGCCAGCGACGACGACGACGACGACGGCGCGACGAGCGTCCGCGCCGTCAAGGAGGAGGATGGTGAGGCGCTCGAGGCGGGCAAGCTCGCCGCCGCGCCGATCACGACGCTGTACGACGACGACAGCGAGTACGACTACAGCGGCGAGTGCGAATACAGCGACACCGAGTCGACGGAGTGCGAGAGCCTGTGCTTCGACTTTTCGTTCGACGCCAACGACGCCGCCTCCGACGACGCCCCGAGCCCCGACCCGCTGCAGTGGCACGAGCGAGCGCTGCTGTACGGCTGCGGCGCCCTGCCGCCCGCGCAGCTGCTCATGGAGGCGCTGCTGCTGCCGGCCTACCCCGCCGAGCCCAAAGGGCCGAGCGCCGACGACGTCAAGTCGGCCGCGGGCTCTGACGTCGCCGGCGCCGCCATCCCCCCCTCGTCGCCGGGCGCGTCGTCCGACGCCCGCATCCACATCGAGCTCGCGGCGACGGCCAAGCCGCAGCAGCTCTGCGCCGGCGCCGACGCGCCCCCCCCCGCTCACCCCAAGCCCGCCGGTCGCCGGCTGCGCGCCGCCAAGGCGCTGCGCTGCGCGGCGGGCCTCGCGTGTGTCGCGGCCGCGGTGGTCGCCGGCGGCGGCGGCATGCTGGCGGCCGGGGGCCTCGCCCGGGCAGGCGCGACCGGCGCGCTCGCGTTCGCTTTGCGCGCGGCCCGCCGCGCCTGACAAGGGGCTGCCCGCTGACCTATCAGCACCACTCATCTGCTCTTGACACACGGACCCGCAAGCGCGTCCAGACCCCCCTGCCCTTCCTCCTCCTCGTCCCTCCTCGACGCCCCGACGCCGCGCCGCCGCCCCCCGCGCCCTCCTCGCGCTCACCCCCGCGCAACCCCTCACCCGCCCGCCCCCCCCTCCCCTCCCCTCCCCTCCCCTCCCCCTCCTCTCCCGCCTCCCTCCCCCCTTCTCTTCCCCCCGATCCTGAGACCGCGCTTCAGCCCGCGACGCGACGTGCAGCACATCCGAGTACTGGCTTGTGCGCTGCGCGCCGCGGGTTTTTGAAGCGTGCGAGCGAGGGATCGCGGACGGGAAAAAGGGGACGGGGGTCTGGCGTGTTTGGGGGCGGCGGGCGGGGGGGGGGGGCAAAGGCGTGTTGGGAAGGGGGAAGGCGCGAACCCGCACGGCCATCCTTGGCCTCCTCCCGATCCTCCCCCTCCTCCTCCTCCGCAACGCCCGCCACCCGCCCTCTCGATTCGCATGTTTATGACCGCGCCCCCCCGCCAGCCGCGCGCCCGGCCTCGCCCTTTGCGACGGCGCGCGCCGCCTTATGCCCCTCACCCCCCCGCTCTTCCGACCCGCCGCTCCTCCTCCCGCCCTATTCGAAAAAATCGCGTCCACGCAACGCAGCAGCAATGAATCACGTACGAGAGACCCCCGGATGATACCAACTTGTGTGTAAACAGCCAAGCCACGTTTTTTTTGGATCGAGCCGGCCCCGACGCGGTCCCGCCCGCGCGACTCCCCCCGGCCAGACACGCAGCGGAAGAAGAAACAAATAGAGATCCTCGTTCCTGCTGCTGCATGTTTTTCAAATGGGGTGGTGCGTGTATGGTCGTCGGCCTAAAATAGGGATTGCGCGTGTGCACGTTGGCGGCCAGTCTAGGCCGCCAACGGACACAACGACGACCAAAAAAGAGGCAGGATGAGCGACCGCGCGAGCGCGCGCGCGCCTCTCTAGAAAGCCTCGCGAGAGAATTGGAAATCGTCCAATCGTCTAATCTAGAGAAGCAGAGACTTGGAAATCGTCCAATCTCCCTCGATCGATCGTTCACCACTTGATCGCGCGCCACGTGCTCCCGGCGTACTCGGCGTCGGCCCCGAGCTCCTCCTCGATGCGCAGCAGCTGGTTGTACTTGGCCAGGCGCTCCGACCGGCACGGCGCGCCCGTCTTGATCTGCCCCGTCGCCAGGCCCACGGCCAGGTCGGCGATGTACGTGTCCTCGGTCTCGCCCGAGCGGTGCGACGCCATGACCCCCCACCCGGCCTCCTTGGCGGCGCGCACGGCGTCGATCGCCTCGGTGATCGAGCCGATCTGGTTGACCTTGAGCAGCAGCGAGTTGCACGCCTTGTCGGCGATGGCCTTGTCGACGCGCGTCTTGTTGGTCACGAGCAGGTCGTCGCCGACGACCTGGCACTTGTCGCCCAGGCGCGCGACCATCTTCTCGCAGGGCTTCCAGTCGTCCTGCTCGAAGGGGTCCTCGATCGAGACGACGCCGTACTCGTCGACGAACTTGGCGTACAGGTCGAGGAGGGCGTCGGGCGACAGCTTGCCGCTGCCGTCGTTGTCCGTCTCCTTGAACTTGAGGTCGTACATGCCGTCGGCCTTGACGTGGAACTCGGAGGCGGCGACGTCCATGCCGATCTTGACCTGCTCCGTGTACCCGGCGTTGGCGATGGCCTCCTTGAGCAGCTTGACGCCCTCCTCGTTGTCGAGGATCGAGGGCGCAAAGCCGCCCTCGTCGCCGACGTTGCACGCGTCCTTGCCGTACTTCTTCTTGATCAGGGCCTTGAGCGCGGCGTAGACCTCGCAGCCCATCTGCATGGCCTGGGAGAACGACTTGGCGCCCACGGGGAGGATCATGAACTCCTGCATCGCGAGGCCGTTGCCGGCGTGCTCGCCGCCGTTGATCACGTTGAACGAGGGCACGGGCAGCACGAGCTTCTTGTTGCCCGCGAGGTGCGCGATGTACCGGTACAGCGGCATGCCCTTCTCCGCGGCGCCGGCCTTGGAGACGGCCATCGAGACGGCCAGGATGGCGTTGGCCCCCAGCTTGCCCTTGTTGGGCGTGCCGTCGAGCGCGATCATGGCGTCGTCGATCTTCTTCTGGTCGCGCGGGTCGAACTTGCCGACGAGCGCGGGCGCGATGAGCTCGTTGACGTTGCGCACGGCCGTGCCGACGCCCTTGCCGAGGTAGGCCTTGTCGGCCGTGTCGCGCAGCTCGACGGCCTCGTGGATGCCCGTGGACGCGCCCGAGGGCACCGCCGCGCGGAACGTGCCCTTGTGCGTGGCGACCTCGGCCTCGACGGTCGGGTTGCCGCGCGAGTCGATGATCTGGCGCGCGGTGACGCCGAGGATGGCGGCCGGGGTCATCTTGAGGAGCTCCTTGGA
>Ga0315905_10004495_pt1 | contig 14253 bp, 11 predicted proteins | sample LakEriMetagenome_5_FD_203522 | JGI IMG/M metagenome (GOLD analysis project Ga0315905, IMG submission 203522) | Freshwater fungal communities from buoy surface, Lake Erie, Ohio, United States - Buoy 4 MA121 | ecosystem: Environmental > Aquatic > Freshwater > Lake | place: USA: Lake Erie, Ohio... | reverse complement strand
CGCTGGTTGACCTCCGCTCGGGGCGGCGCGAAATTTTTTCCCCTTGATGCACGGGCAAAATCGCCCGCGCGCAGATTTTTTCCGTGGTTTGCATGGGCATTTGTGATATGCATTTCCCACACGACAACACACAATTCATTGGCGCAAATTTCCCAGGAAACCCGGACGAAAATTCTCGAGGCCACGGACATCGTGGACCTCATCAGCTCTTACATTCCCGTCAAACGCTCCGGCTCTTCCTTCAAGGCGAACTGCCCGTTCCACAACGAAAAAACCCCGTCGTTCCATATCAACGCACAACGCCAGACCTTCAAATGTTTCGGCTGCGGCGAAGGCGGCGACGCGTATTCGTTTGTGATGAAGTATGAAGGCCTGTCGTTCACCGACGCCGTGCGCAAACTCGCGGCCAAAGCGAACATCGCCATTGTCGAGGATGCCTTTGATGCCGATGCCGAACGCAACAAACGCCAGCGCGGCCGCTTGCTCGATCTGCACCGCGAGGCGGCACGCTTCATGCACGACTTGCTGCTCAAGGACCCGGGCGCGAAACATGCGCGCGACTACTTGAAGTCCAGGGGTTACAACCGCGAAATGGCCATCCGCTGGACAGTCGGCTGGATGCCGGATCAGCAAAAACAATTTCTCGATTGGGCAAGGGAGAAAAAATTCACCGGTCGGGAGCTGGTCGATTCGGGCATCGCCGTGCAACGCGAACAGGGCGGGCTGTATGTTCGATTCCGCAACCGGCTGATGTTTCCGGTCTGCAATGACCAGGGCGACATCATTGCTTTTTCAGGACGACAAATCATCGCGGATCCCAACTCCGGAAAATACATCAATTCCCCCGAAACCGCGCTGTTCCTGAAGTCGAAAACCCTGTTCGCCTTTGATCGCGCACGACGTCCGATCATGACCCGCAAGGCGGTGCTGATTTGCGAAGGCCAGCTCGACGCCCTGGCCTGCCATGAACACGGGATCGACCACGCGATTGCAACCCTTGGCACCGCCTGCACTCCGCAGCATGCGAAAATTCTCAAGCGCTACACCGACACCGCAATCCTTTGTTTTGATGCCGACAAAGCGGGCTACACGGCGTGCGAGCGCGCCTTCCGCGAACTTTCTGCGGAGAACATCAATGTCCGTGTGGTCTCCATGCCCGCCGGTGACGATCCTGACTCCTATCTCAAGCGCGAGGGCGCGGACTCCTTTCTCCAGCTTCTTGCCGAGGCACGACTTTTTTTCGATTTTAAAATCGACCGCGCCCAGGTGGAGGGCGGTTTGGCCAACGCACAAGCACGCGGTGCGACGGCCCGGGACGTTGCCGAATTGCTCGCCTACATCGCCGACCCCGTGAGCCGCGACTCGATGCTCAATCATTGCGCCACCCGTTTGCAGATGAGCGCTCCGGACCTGCGCCTCGCCACTTCCCAGGCCCAGAAAAAACACAACCGCGAACAACGGCCCGACAGGAAACAGCAAACGGCAGTTGCGACGGAGCCGAGCAACATCGACCCGATGATCATCTATCTCTGCCACCTCGCCATGAATTCCCTCGAGGCGAAGCGCTACTTGTGCGAACAATTCGAAAGCTTGCATCATGCATCGCGCTACATGGAAGGCATACCGGTGCTGGAAACGATTCTCTCCGCCGACTTCGATCCGGAAAACCCCGCCGCGGTCAATTCATTCCTCTCGACCATGCCCGAGGGTGATCGGCGGGCATTGCAGGCGGACCAGACATTCCATCAACAGACCAGCGCCGATCCCCTGCGCGATGCCGAGGGGGCGTTGGCCGCGTTATCCGAAAAAGTTCTCGGCAAGAGATACGCGATCAATCAATCCGCACTAACGCAGACGGGTCTTGATCCCACGCAGACCCTGGCACTGCTGCAGGAGGCCACCGAAATCAGCCAGCTTTTCGCGGCTCTGGGACGGCGCATCGTGGCGGACGACAGGGCCACCCTTGGCAACTATGTTAAGAAGCAGGTGCCTAAAGAACGCCCGTGGAAACAGAAACAATGAACCATCACTGCGGCGGCGCGGCATCCCGTTTCGCGCGGATGCGCTCGAAGTCCACCCGGCAGTCGTTCGTCGGCAAATCAGGTTCCATCAAGTCATACGCCTCCCGATACCGGCCTTCTTTTTCCAACAACAGCGCCTTCGCATGACGAAAATGCTTCCAGTGAAGCCAATGCACGGTCTTGTCGAGCTTGCGGGCCATCATGTATCCCTCCAGCCCATCCAACTCGCGGAGTCCCACTTTGACGCCTTTCTGCTCGGCGAGCGCACGGGCATAAAGAGCCCGGCACCCGACTTCCGCCAACGCGTGATGCCCGGTCGGCAGTTCCCGCCGCGGCGCGAGGCTGCGCAAGTCCGCCAGGAACGCTCGATGCACCTGCGGCCATAGTTTGCGCTGACGGTCAATCACCGCCTGCCGGTTTTTGTTGTCGAGATCATTGCGCTGCAACACCCAAACCGCACGGGCCTGCGTGGGATATTGCTTCAACACGTCGGCCATCAAAATGTTGAGGTCGTGCCACTGGAAGGAACGCTTCGCGGAGAGAACCACAAAACAACCGAGAATCAACGACGCCGGAATGACCGGATTGACTTTCGTTAGCCAGTGCCAGAACGCACCCAGCAACAGCGCCATGCCAAGACAAAACCAGGGCAAGCCGGGATAGATCCGATACTCCGGCATGTACTCGGGCACAAAATACAAAAATCTCAGCAACATCGCCGCCGCATACAAAAAGAAACACAGGCCGATCATCCGCGTCGACGACCAACGCAACAAGACCAGAGCGATCAGCGTGAAAACCATCATGCCGCCCGCGGCAATCAACGCCGTGGTGTCGGTCACACCCCACCATCCGGTACCGGGTTGAACCAATGTCTCGGCAATGTGATGGTCGGCGCAGAGTTTGATCGGAACCAAACCCCGCCAGGTGAATTCCCAAAACACCCGGCAAATTGTCAGACCATGACCGATAAACCGCGGTTCACCCCATTCGGATGTCATATTCCACCAGCGGCTGTTTCGACCCAGCACGCACAGCACGGCGATCATGACCGTCATGGCAGCGAGAACCATGTATTTCCTGCGTTTGATCCACGGCCATTTCCGGGGCAGATAAAACACCAGTCCCACCATGCCCACCATGCTCGCCGCATGAAACAGGCCGGGCCCCTTGGAAAAAGTCGCGCCAACGAGGAACAGCGCGCACAGCAGCAATTTCGACCAGCCACCGTCGCGGGAAAAGCGGAAAAACATCCAGGCGGCCAGCAAGGAAAACAAGGTCACCCATGCCAGATCCTGGGTGCGGGCGTAATTGGGAATCTCACTGCCGAGGGGATGCACGGCAAACAACAGCGCGCCGAACAAGGCAAGCCCCCGCGCCTTTTTCCCCCCCAGATAATCACAGGCGGAAAAATACAACACGCAGGCGACAGCGGTGTGCAACAGCCAGTTGAACGCATGAATCGCCGGGGACGACATGCCAAACACTTTCGCCTGGGCGATCAAACAAATGTAAAACCATTCGAGATACGTACCCGAGGGAAGTTGATTCAACCTGATCCAATCGCTGTCGCGGATCTGCCAGAGATCATCGAGAAAAAACTGCGACTTCAGACACCACAAGTGCGCCAGCGCGCTCAGCGCCACGATGACCAGCCATGGCGGCACTTTTTTCCAAACCCCGGAAGGCTGGGCTGAAGTGGTATCCTGTTCATTCATCGGCAACGATGCCACTTGATAACAACTCAACCCCGCAATGGCACGAAGATTCTTGAAGAATCAATCCAGCGAATCATCCACCGCGCGGGCCTGGCACCAGCCTTTTTGCCAGGTCAGACGCAGGGGCAGGCCAAACAGCGCGGAAAGGTTTCCGTCGGACATCACCTGCCGCTTGGAACCATCGCCGACCAGCGCGCCGCTTTTCAGCAATACCACCCGCGGGATTTCCGGCGGGATTTCCTCGGGATGATGGGTGACCAACACCACGGTGCAGCCATGGTTGATCAGAGAACGCAAACTCCGCATCAGGCTTTGCGACGCGGCGAAATCAAGCGCGGTGAATGGTTCATCGAGAACCAACACCTCCGGCGCGTGAACCAGGGCACGGGCGATCAACACACGCCGTCGCTCGCCGGAGGAAAGCCGTCCAAAATCCCTGCCGGCATGTTCGACAATTCCCATCAATGCCATCGCGTCAATCGCCGCCTGTTTTTCCCGCCGGGAAAATCGCATCTCACGGGTGCGACCATAAGCGGAGCGCAGGGAGGAGAGCACGACATCCCCCACTGCTTCGCCGTCCTCGAACCGCGTCACCTGTTCGGGCATGATGACCCCGATGCGATGACGCAGTTCCTCGAGCGACCAGGTGTCCTCGCCAAACAACCGGCAATGACTGTCGGGAGAAAACGCCGCGTGCAGTTCCCCGGCAAGCAAGTACATCAAGGTGCTTTTCCCCGATCCGTTAGGACCGAGGATGGCGACACTTTCACCGCTGCGCAATGACAGTGTGAAATCGCTCAGAACCATGCGATTGCCCCGCCAGACTGAAACATTGTCGAGCTCGAAAAACGTCTCCCCCACAGCCGCAACATAGATCGAGCGGGCAAGGAAGACCAGCCACAAAAACGAAATTACCCGGCGGGAATGATCCGCGCCAGTTCGCCATTGCCGACCCACCCGCGCAATTCGGTGTCGACGAGATGAACGTAGCTGAAGTCACCCCGCACCGATTCGATGAGGACCATTCTCCCCGCCTCGCAGGTCGTCATCACATCGGCCTTGGCAAAAGGCGATAGACGCAGGCTGCAATTTTTTGCCAGGATCACCGCAAGATCATCTTCGGACTTTCTAACGGAAATCGCGTAGGCCGAAAGCACGATCAACAAAAGAGCCACGGTCGAACAGCCGAACAACACCGGTCGCAGGCCCCGGCGGGGTGGGCGAAGCAGGAACGCAAACAAGGACATCAGCAGGATCAGGCCGGCAAGGACCATGATCCCCAGCGACAATTCATTACGGCTGAAAAAATGTAGCAGCGTGTGGAACGAAGGCTTGGTGGAATCGATTTCCGGGATTTTCGCCGCCTTGCGGGTGAGATCGATATTTCTCAACAAGTCCGGATCGCGCGGTGAGATCAAGCGGGCGCGTTCGTAGCAAAGCATCGCGTTGCCGTGATCACCGAGCGCGGCATAACTGCCACCGAGATTGTAGAGCACGGAAAAACTCGGGCCTTGCTCCGACAACAGGCCGCGGTACTCCTGCACCGCGTGAATGTGATCTCCCGAGAGCGCGAGCTTATGAGCCCGTTCAAAAGAACGGGATTCGCCCGCCAGGATTGTGGTCGCAAAGAGCCACAGAAAAAAAGCGGCGAACCATGGGATGGGGAACTTCATTGATGGTCGGGTGCGGTTAAGAGGGCAAAGCACTGCTGCAACAGCGATCGCCACTGCGGCAGCGAGTCAGCAGCAGACATCCCGCCGTAGGACTGGTGATCGGCCGCGCGAAAAAAAGCGGTGACTGGAGAATCCATGCCCAATCTCGATTGCACCTCCGAAACGGTGATCGCCTGCGGTGCCTGCTTCCAGATTCCCCCGAGCTGATCCTGCAGGGCCGAGCGCGCCGCCGCGAAAAATCCGGGCACGTCGCCGTTGGCAGCGCATTTTTCCGCGGATTGCAATGCTTGGCTCGTTGCCAACCGAAGCGCCTTGCGCGCCCGTCGTTGCGGGTCATTGCGGAATTTCCGATAGAGGAATGACAGTGGTCCCGCCAGCGTACCCAGGCCAAGGAATACCAGTCCATAGAGAAACGAACTCCGTTGATAGAGCGGCTTCAGCAGGCGCACCGAACTCTCCTTTTCGCGAGGCGGTGCCGCTTGATCGGACGGGCGATCAACTTGCGCGGGTGCCGCAGTCGACTTGTTCGCATCCGCAGGATTTTCCTCGGCGATGTCATCGCCCGTGACCTGGATGTACACTGCCTGCGATTTGATTTCCTTGTATTGGCCCTGATCGGGATCGAAATAGCTGAAGGCGAATCCGACATCATATTTCCCGTGCTTGCGGATCAGGGCATTGTATTGAAACACCTTGGCACCAGCGAATGACGCATAGTCGCCGGGAGTGAATTGATCCTGGCCAGGATAGGAGGTCCACAAGTCGGCGGGGCTCAGCGCGGGAGCTTTGAGCGAGGAAAAATTTCCGCTGCCCTTCAAGCGCAGGGCGACCTTTTGCGGTTCACCGGTTTTCCAGGCGGTGGGAATTTCAATGGCTTCAAACTCGAATTCGCCCACCGCTCCCGTGAAACTGTCGGGCCGTCCCTCGGTCGGCAGCGGTCGCACTTCGATATTCTGATCCTGCGACGTCAGGGTGACTTCCTTTTCGATGTACTGCATGTTTCTTTGATTGAATGCATCATCGAAGAACGGATCATCGAACGGACCGCTCCGCCGTTGCCGCAAGGCCGGTTTGCTGAGATCGGGCACGGCGACAACTGCTTTCAACGACAGCGAGGCCGGAAGCGTTCCCGCCTTGGCGGCGGATATTCCACCAAACCAGGTGAGCACCTGGTACTGCTTGCCGTCGAGGACTTCCGGATGTTGCTGAGGTTGTTGGCTGACGTTTTGCAGCGTGAATCCCTTGCTCTCCGGCTGAATCCCGCTGCGCAGGGAAACCTTGGAATCCTTCGGCAACCAGGCGTTGATCCGCACGGGGGCGATTTCCCCCAAGTAGGCATGCTTGCGGTTCTGATTGGCGAGTTCGAGGGTTAGGAAACCAAAACGCCGCGGGTCCGCTTCTTCTTTGGCAAGATCCGCCGCATTCGGGGCCGCCTGGGCCTGACCGCTTGCCAACACGGTCAGCTTCAGTCCTTTGGTCAGATACTTCTGCCCGCCCACCGTGACTTCGACCGGAGGAATCTGGTACTCGCCCGCGACGCTGGAACCGATGATGTAATTGTATGCGAGCGAGGTTTCCCTTTGTCCATTGATGATCGATATCTGCGTGCTCTGGCCCTGGTATTGAACCGTTAGATTTTTCACTTCGGGAATCTGCGGTTTTGCCGGCTGGCCCCCGCTGACACGGATCGAAAGATTGGCCGCCTCCCCCGCTTGCACGATCTGCGAGTCGAGCGTGACATTGACCTCAACGGCACCGGCAACGCCTAACAAAAAGACGATCGCCATGAAAATGCTGTGAATGGAGTGTTTCATGGTCACCAGGTTTTTCCTCGGGTTGAGTTGTCCATTTTACCGTTTCTCTGCTGAGGCGAAGCAGGAATCACGAACCGCTCTTCGCCCCGCAGCGACTCCAACAACTGCCTGGCTTCCTCCTGAGTCATCTCCACTGTCCGTTGCCCGCTCTGTCCTTCCGCATCATCCCCTTTCTGCCCGGCGCCATCCTTGCCCTTCTCGCCGTCCTTGCCCTTCTCGCCGTCCTTGCCCTTCTCGCCGTCCTTGCCCTTCTCGCCGTCCTTGCCCTTTTCGCCGTCCTTGCCCTTCTCGCCGTCCTTGCCCTTTTCGCCGTCCTTGCCCTTTTCGCCATCCTTGCCCTTTTCGCCATCCTTGCCCTTCTCGTCGTCCTTGCCCTGGTCGTTTTTCCCCTGCTGCTCCTCTTTGCCGTCCTTGCCTTCGTCGGGCTTTTGATCTTGTTGCTGATTTTCCTGATCCTTTTGTTGATCCTTGTTCGAGTCCTTCTTTTCGTTTTCCTTTTTCTCCTGATCTTTCTTCTCCTGATCCTGATCCTTTTGCGGATCCTGTTTCTGTTGTTCTTTCAATTCCTTGAGCTTGCGTTCCACCAATTCCTTGTTGAATTTCGCGTCCGCATCGGATTCATCGAGGGTCAACGCATCCTGATACGCCTTCACTGCTTCCTCCCACTGTTTGATCGTTTCCTTTGGATCTTTTTCCTTGGATGCCTGACCGCAGCGATACAAGGCGTTGCCCAAATTGTAATAGGCACGTTGCTGGAGTGACGTGTCGGAAGTCTTCAGCGAATCGCGCAGGTAGTCAGCGGCTGCAGTGTAATCATTGGTCTTGTAAGCTGCCGTGCCTTGATTGTAGATCAGACGGCAATCCTCCCCGGCATCACTTGAAATCGCGTTGACAAGAAACAGAAGGGCCACAAGCGCCGGAGAAGTAATCCGGGCTATGTTCGGTGCCTTTTCACGGCGTCGATCACGCGTGAAAAATTCGACCCACAGAATCAACAGAGCCGCGCCGAGAGGCCATTGATAGCGTTCGAGAGGAATGCGTTCCTGCCGCTGATTGAGGTCGGTCTTGGGAACAAGCCGGAGTTTTTCCTGATAGATTGTATTGAGCCCCTCGGCGCCGCGCCCTAACGGAACATAAAGACCTTTGCTGGTCTCAGCAATCCGTTTCAGCATGCTTTCATCAAGGGATGTGCGGACAATCTGGCCGGCGGAGTCGCGCACGAAGTCACGCTGTCCGCTGCGATACTGGATCGGGATGCTCGCGCCGTCGGGACTGCCCACGCCGACCGTATAGATGACCATGCCGTTTTTGGCGGCGGATTTCGCCACATCCAGGACATCACCTTGAAGGTCTTCGCCATCGGTGATCAGCACCAGAATCCGCTGGTTGTTCTGGTTTTCATTGAACAGGCGCTCGGCCTCCTTGATGGCGCTTGCCAGGTCCGTGCCCTGATGCTGGATCATGTTGGTGTTCAACATGTTCAATGAATCACGAAACGCATCGTAGTCAAGGGTCAGCGGGCACAGCGCGTAGGCACTGCCCGCAAAGGGAATCAGACCAATGCGATCGCCTTCCAACCGGTCGATGAAATCGAGGATGCCCATTCGGGCGCGCTCCAGCCGGTTCGGCGTGAGGTCCTCGGCCAACATGCTCCGCGACGTATCCAATGCGAAAAGAATGTCAATGCCGCGCCGTTTGACTTCGCGAAATTCAAAACCCTTCTGCGGTCGGGCCAGGGCGACAAACAACAAAAACAGGGCCGACAGCCAGAGAATTCTTTTCAATCGCCTGAGGCCGGGGGAAAAACCGTGCTCGAATTTTTTGCGAAAGCGCGGGTGAACAAGCTTTGCGAGATCGGCATCGCGCCGCCGGTCAAAACGGACGTAGAGAAAAACAATGCCCGCGCAGAGGAGCAGACCGAGTAGTATCCAGATTGGTTGATGAAATTGCAATGAGGTGCTGTCCATGATGTCAGGAGATTGAAAAAACATAGGTCACGGCAGGCGGCGGAAAATGGTTTGACCCAGCACGCATTCCAGCAGCAGCAGAAAAATGCCCGGCGCGAGAAAATACAGATACAGTTCATCGTAATCCTCATACTGCTTGTGATTGCGGGTCGTGGTTTCCAATTGATTGATCACGTCGTAAATTTTCTCCAGCGAGTCGGTATCGGTGGCGCGGAATGATTTGCCGCCGGTGGTCTCGGCGATGTCCGCGAGCAGTTTTTCATCAATCTCCACCTTCACGTTTTGCAGGTGCGTGCGACCAAGAAAATCCCTGACCGGGAAGGGTGCCTCGCCGTTGGTTCCGGCCCCGATGGTGTAAACCTTGATGCCCATCGCCTTCGCGGCCTCGGCGGCGGTGAGGGGATTGACGGAACCGGAGGTGTTGACACCGTCGGTCAGCATAATGACAATCCGACTCTTGGCATCGGAGTCGCGCAAGTGATCCACGGAGGATGCAATGGCGGAGCCGATCGCAGTGCCATCCTCCACCTGCCCGATCTGCACGTCGCCGAGTCGTTTGATGATCCACTCCTGATCGTGGGTCAGCGGTGCGGCGAGATACGGGCGTCCGGCAAACGCGACCATGCCGATGCGGTCATTCGCACGTTGCGAAACAAATTTCGCCACCACATTTTTCACCACTTCAAGTCGGTTGGATTGTTTTCCCTCCAATTTGAAATCGAGCGCCTCCATCGAACCGGATACGTCGAGCGTGAGCATGATGTCGATCCCGCTCGATTGGATCTCCGTGGTTCCTTTCACCAGACGCGGACGGGAAAGTGCGACGATCAGCAGCGCGAACGAGAGCAAGCCGAGGAATAGAAAAAGCGCTCCGGCGCGCGAGCGGGTGCGCGCACCGGCGTGCAGGGCATCATCGGTGGACGGCATGCGGATCGCCAGGGGTCGCCCCATGCGACCCTTCCACAGCGCCATCAGCGGCAGCAACAGCAGCAGCAACAGGAACCAGGGATGCGCAAGTTGAAAAGACGTGCTCATGATTCGCTTGCCTTGTTGGCGACTCTTGCCATGTGTGTCGCGGAAACAAATCCCCGGGCCGACTGGATGAGTTCCTCGCGCTGGTCGCGGGTCAATTGTCCGCCGGCGAATTTCGCGAGATCGCACGACTGCAAAAATTGTTTCAACTGCGCGGCGTTGTCGGCGATCGCCACTTCCTCATGAACCAGAATTTCGCTGAGGAATTCCTCCGTGGTCCGGCGCGGCGCGGCGATGCCGAATCGATCGGTGATGTATTGGCGCAAGGTCGCCGCCGCACTTCCGGCAAATGCCTCGGAGCTCATGTTTTCCTTGCCGCGGGCCAGAACCGCGAGAGATGTTAGAGCTTTCTCGACCGCAGACGGTCCTTCGCGCAAACGCCGGAATTTTCTCCATGCCAGCCATGCGAGAGGAACGAGTGTGACAACTGCGGCGGCCGCGATCCATGGAGCCAGCGACTTTTTGGGCTCCTGCGGAATCACCAACTCGTCGCGTGGTCCGCGGATGTCCTCTTCGGGTGCCGGTTCCGGTGTCTGTGCATGCAGGGGCCTCACCAGCAGCAGCAGAACGCTGGTGATCCGGAAAAATACGGCGAGGTTGTTGGCGACTTTCTGCATCGATGCATGGATTTCACCCCGATCGCTGGCGGCGGTTTTGAAAAAAGCTCATCAATTGCGGCATCCAGTTTTCGCCGTTGACGCACTCCAGGAAATCGACACCCAGCGAGCGAATCCTGACCGCGGTTTTTTCGCGGCGCTGGCGCGAACTGCTTGCGTAGGCCTGGCGGACGCGGATGCTTCCGGTGTCCAATTCCACCACCTGTCCGGTCTCGGCATCCTCGATGCAAATGCGGCCGATGTCCGGCAATGTCTCCTCTCGCGGGTCGGTGACGGAAACCGCAATCAGATCATGGCGACGGCGGGTGATCTGCAGTTTCGTGCACAACACCTTCAATCGATCCTCCAAATTTCCGCCGAGACAAAAGTCGGAAACGAGAAAGATCACCGACTTGCGGTGCAGCACCCGATTGGCGAAATCGAGCGGTTTGACGATGTCGGTTTTTTTGTGATCGGCCTGGAAAAACAACACCTCGCGGATCAAGCGCATGATGTGCATGCGGCCTTTGCCCGGAGGAATGTAGAGTTCGACCACGTCACTGAACAGAATCAGCCCCACTTTGTCGCGACTGCGAATCGCCGATGCCGCAAGCACACCGGCCGCCTCTGCAGCGAGTTCCCGTTTGGAATTTTCCACCGAACCGAAGTCGGACGAACCGCTGATGTCGATCATCAACAGAATCGTCAACTCGCGCTCCTCGGTGAACAGCTTGATGTGCGCCTCGCCGGTGCGGGCCGTCACGTTCCAGTCGATCGTGCGCACGTCGTCGCCCGGCACGTAATTCCTCACCCGGTCGAAATCCATGCCGCGACCTTTGAACACACTCGCAAAACGTCCGGCGAGAGCGTCGTTCACCAACCGGCTGACCCGCACTTCCATGCGTCTCACGCGACCGAGGATTTCCGCCGCGCGGGCCTCCTCCTCGACGCTGACCGGAACCGCCTGTTTCCGCTTGATCATGGCACTGGCAACTCGTCGAGAAGACGTGCGATGATTTGCTCGCTGTTGAAACCCTCGGCCTCGGCCTCGTAGGTGACCGTCACGCGATGACGCAATACGTCCATCGCCACGCTCTTGACATCGTGCGGCGTAACGTACGATCTCCCTTCGAGGAAAGCATGGGCGCGACTGGTCAACGCGATGTTGATTGTCGCCCGCGGCGAAGCGCCCACCCGGATCAGTGGTGCGATGCGAACGCCGTATTCATCCGGCCTTCTGGTGGCGTGAACGAGGCGGACGATGTAGCGTTTGACCTTTTCATCCAGATAGAGGCGGTTCACCACCTGGCGCGCCTCCTGGATGGCTTCGAGATGCACCATCGGTGTCGGCAGCGGCATGTCCTCGGTGGTGCCGGCCAGATCCAGAACGCGCATCTCCTCGTCCTCACTCGGGTAATCCATGATCACCTTCATCATGAAGCGGTCGAGCTGCGCCTCCGGAAGAGGATAGGTGCCTTCCTGCTCCAGCGGGTTCTGCGTGGCGAGGACAAAAAACGGCGAGGGCAGGAGAAATGTTTGTTCGCCGATGGTCACCTGCTTTTCCTGCATCGCCTCCAGCAAGGCGCTCTGCACCTTCGCCGGAGCGCGGTTGATTTCATCGGCGAGGATGAAATTGGCGAAGACCGGCCCGTGTTTGACGCGAAATTTCGCCTCCTTGGGATCGTAGATCTCGGTGCCGACGATGTCCGCCGGCAGCATGTCGGGCGTGAACTGGATGCGGTTGAATTTCGCATTCACCAGCGATGCCAGCGTTTTGAGCGCGAGGGTCTTGGCGAGGCCGGGCACCCCTTCGAGCAGAATGTGTCCCTTGACCAGCAAGGAAATCAGCAGCCGGTCGACGAGACTCGATTGACCGATGAGGTAGCGGGCGATTTCCGTCCGCAGCGGCTGGATCCAGTTCGACGCCTGCTTCAATTGCGCTTCAATCAGCGCGAGATTTTCCGTGGTTGGCGGCTGTTGCATGGTGTGTTGTGTCATGTCGTGAAAGTTCCCGCCTTTCCCGCAGGGCTGCATTCGGAAGGCTCACGCATAGTTAGCGACAGGATGCGGTGAATTGTCTATGCTAATCCGCCCTTTCCGACACGAAAAGGAGTGCAACAAACCCGCCGCCAATGCGGAATTCAACGCAATATTTTTTTCAACTCCGCCTGAAATGCAGTGATGTCGGCGGCGACAGGTCGATAGCCCGGGGTATCGGGATCGAGCCCCAATTGTCCGCTCTGATCGACATACCACACGGCTTTTTCCCCATCGCTGAAAACGACCTTGCCGCTGAACAGGGTGCCGGGAATGGTGATTTCATCCTTGCTCACGTGAAACCCCGCCGAGGCATCGGCCGCCAGCACGGGTTCCTCTTTCGCAGGTTCCTCCTTGACCGGCTGCTTCAGGGTGATGCCGAGATCGAGAATCAAAAACCGGGTGTCGATGTAGGTGACGCGGATGTGGAATTCCTCATCCATCTTGCGTTGGATGTCTGCCATCGTGGCTCCCTCGTCCGCCCACTGGCGAATCCATTGCCTCTGCTCCTCACTAAGTTGACTTGTTTTGAACATCGGGCACCATCCAAGCGATCTTTGCCACAAAGCCAAGAGAAAACGCGGAATATTTTCAGACTCCCAGCAGCTTGCGGTCTTCGTGATTCAATTGCCTCCACGCTCCTGGTGAAAGATCATTCAAAAACAAAGCCCCGATGGCGACGCGCACCAAGCGCAGGGTTGGCAGACCGACTGCAGCGGTCATGCGTCGGACCTGGCGATTTTTGCCCTCGGTGAGGGTCAGCTGGATCCAGCTGGTGGGAATGGCCGCGCGAAAGCGGATCGGCGGGTGGCGGGGCGCAAGGTCAGGGTCTGCATGCAGCAACAAAGCGACAGCTCGGGCTACGCGATGGCCTTGGATTAACAGCGTGCCGTTTTGCAATGTCTGCATTTTAGATTCATCGGGAATGCCCTCGACCTGCACGCAGTAGGTGCGCGGGTGTTCGTGCCGGGGGTTCAACAGCCTGTCAACCAGCGGTTTTTCGTCGCTCAGCAACAGCAGACCCTCAGAGTCGCGGTCGAGCCGACCGATCGGATATACATCCGCGGGGAATCCGTAATCGGCAAGCGTGCGATGCTCCGGCAACTCACGGGTGAATTGAGAAAGCACGTCGTATGGTTTGTGAAATGCAATTAACACGGCGCGCCGAGCATGGCTGATGCACAGGATGATTGGCAAGCGTTTGCGATTATCCGCCACACGCGGAAAAATATGCTTTCGTGAATGACTCTCCTGCCCTTAGAGTTGCCGCGCATGGAATAGCTTCACATGGTTCTTGGCCCCGACATCAAAGCGGGCTTGTTGATCGTCGCGTCGATCATCATCATCGAGGGCGTATTGTCGGTGGACAATGCCGCTGTTTTGGCTCAGATGGTC
>Ga0315905_10004494_pt1 | contig 14255 bp, 16 predicted proteins | sample LakEriMetagenome_5_FD_203522 | JGI IMG/M metagenome (GOLD analysis project Ga0315905, IMG submission 203522) | Freshwater fungal communities from buoy surface, Lake Erie, Ohio, United States - Buoy 4 MA121 | ecosystem: Environmental > Aquatic > Freshwater > Lake | place: USA: Lake Erie, Ohio... | reverse complement strand
TGTGTGTGTGTGTGTACAATACAGGGCAAGGTATGTATATACCTTGCCGCGCGCCGACCTGCCACGTCTGTCCATGTCGTCGCGCAGCGCACTAGAAACAGAATCCTCCGAGTCCGCAGAAAGATCAAGGTCCTGAAAATCATACAGGGCTGTTGGGACAGTAGTAGGTCTCTTTTGACACTATAGTAGGTCTCTTTTGACACTATAGTAAGTCTCTTTTGACACTCTACATACCAGATCAAGGTCCTGAAAATCTTCCGGATGCAGCTCTGAGTACTGAGAGAGAAGCTGTCACACAAAAGCAACATTCTCGAAAGTCAGTGCTTTAGTATATTTAATATATAAGGTCTCTCTACATACAGGGCTGTTGGGACAGTAGTAGGTCTCTTTTGACACTATAGTAGGTCTCTTTTGACACTATAGTAGGTCTCTTTTGACACTATAGTAGGTCTCGTTTGACACTATAGTAGGTCTCTTTTGACACTATAGTAGGTCTCTTTTGACACTATAGTAGGTCTCTTTTGACTCTCTACATACAGGGCTGTTGGGACAACCTTCCGCACGTGCTCATCGGTCTCGAGAGCGTAGTAATCAAGAGTAAAGAGCAGTAGGAAAGAGTAGAGTAAAGAGTAGAGTAAAGAGCAGTAGTAGTAAAGAGTAGAGTAAAGAGTAGAGTAAAGACCAGCACCTTCCACACGCGCTGATCAGCCTGGTCTCGCTCCACCACCGCGCTCACGCGCTGCCCGCTCCTCTCGAGCTCTAGGCAAACCTACATGTATATATGTATGTATATACACACACACACACACACACAGAGAGAGAGAGAGAGAGAGAGAGAGAGACAGAGAGACACACACAGACACACACACACACATGTATATACACATACATACATACACACGCACACATACACACACACACATACATACATACAGGGGCACCTTGGTGCCAGCGGCTCATCTTTACTACTACTCTTTACTACAGATTACTTCTACTCGTTCCTACTTTACTACTAGTCACCTTGGTACCAGCGCGGCCCTTGAGGAGCGAGACAATCTGGTGCTTTTTGTGGTCTGAAATATCCAAGTCATCAACGCGCAGGAGCACATCGCCCGCATGCACACTCCCCGAGAGGTCCGCGGGGCCTCCTATATGTAAATGTATGTATGTCCGCGGGGCCATTATGTATTTGTAACCATAACATAAATATGTCCACCTATATGTATGGCCAATATATGCATGTATATTATATATGTATATATAATATTATATTCTATATTCATGTATATATATATAGATGTATATAATATATGGCCGATATATTCATGTTTTATATACGTATATATATAATCATATATATAATAATGGGCCATACATATATTATGTGTGTGTGTGTGTGTGTGTGTGTGTGTGTGTGTGTGTGTGTGCGTGCGTGTGTAAAAAATATAAAAAATGTAATATATATAAGGCACCATGCGTCAACGAAATGATGCGCAGGAGACCATCATCTCCACAATGAAGCGTCACGCCTATGCCGCACTTGTCAGGCTCCACGGTCTCACCCGCCGCGTCACTATTCCCACCCCCCTCGAACTCGGAGGGGTCAAAAGAAAGCTGTTCTCCGATGTCATAACGCGCGCCGCCCCCTTCACCGCCCCCGCCCCGCGCCCTGCGCCGTGCCGCTTTGCCACCTCCACCAGAAAAGGCGTACTCTTCCTCTTCCTCTTCCTCGTCCTCGTGGTGGTCGGCGTGGACCTGGGGCTCTCGACCGAATTCACTGGGGTCAAACGAGTCTTCAGACGCCACCCCTAGACCCGCCCACGCCGAGGGATCAAGGCTCACTTCCGACCGCCCACGGAACACATCACTCCGCCCCCCCGCTCCCCCCCCCCCCCGGCTCGAGTCCACATTCTCACCATTTTCCCCGTCTCCCTCGTCCTCCCCAGCCGCGACCAGGCGCATACGCAGACGCGCAATGGTGCGCTTGAGCTGTGCATTTTCGGCCTTAACAGCCTCATTTTCCTTGAGAATGCGCAGGTTCTCCGAGGCCAGCCGCGCCGCCGCTCCTCCTCCACCTCTGTTCCCACCACTTTCGTGTTCGCCATATTTACTAGCACTTCGCGGCGTGCTCTGGCCGCTACTCCTCTCCCCTCCAAACGACGAACTACAATCCTCTGGGTCCCATGACAGCTCGCCGCCCAGCCCGCTCTCTGCGGCGGGCAGCCTGCTGCCCATATCGATGTTGTTGTTGGAGATGTGAGCCTTGGGGACGCTCACGGCACGCCCTCCCGCTCCGTCGGCACGCCCTCCCGCTCCGTCGGCACGCCCTCCCGCTCCGTCGGCACGCCCTCCCGCTCCGTCGGCACGCCCTCCCGCTCCGTCGGCACGCCCTCCCGCGCCATTAGCCGGAAGCTCGACCTTGTATATCATCGCGTCGGAGGACGGCGTGGCCGCTTCAGACCGCAGTGCAGTATGCCTGTCACCCGCTGGCCCGCCCGCGCCTTCTGCCATACCACCCGCTCCCCCCGCACCCGCCGCCGCGGCAGTGTCGTGGATGAATGCGCTGCCTGCTGGTGACTTGCGCCCAGGTTTTTTTTTCTTTTTTTGGGGCGAGGGCTGGCGGCGCACGACGACGCTGCTCCGTTTGCCGGGCTAGTGGATTGCAGATAACCCTTTAGAACACACACACACACACACACACACACACACACACACACCTGTCCTCGGCGAGGAAGTTGAAATCGGTCGATTTCAACTTCTATCAGTGTATCAGCTGGTCCAAAGAGTAGGTCCATCACCTTTTTTTTTAAATCGAATGGTCTTATTCTGTTGATTTGAAGCTCTACCTACCAGTGTATCAGCGTGTACAAAGAGTAGGCCCATCACCTAATTTTATACAATTGATTTATTCATTTAATTTTTTAATTTTTAATTTTTATATTTTTACCTCTTCCTGTTTTTTACCAAAGACGCTGATGCCATCAATCTGCAGTATGCAATCGCCTGTGTGTGTGTGTGTGTGTGTGTACATGCACATATCTGTACACACTTGCTCCTGACAACCTCATATCACTCCTGACAAACTCCAAATAACAATTTGCACAATGTTCGCTGTTTCCCACGCACACTCACGCACCTGTGTGTGTGTGTGTGTGTGCGCGCGCGCGCGCGCACGCGTGTGTACCAGTCTCCCACGCACACTCGCGCATATATATATATATATATATATCAGACTCCCACGCACACTCACGCACGTGCATGCATGAGCACTTGTTCGCGGTCTCCCACGCATGCAGACCACACACACACACACACACACAAACAAGCATGCAGATCAGCCCACCGACGAAGATCTGGCCCGTTTGTGCCGCTGGCCCGCCTGTCGCCATTTCCGTCACCTCGTAGCGTCCTTTAAACTGCGAGACCTTGATCCCGATGCCGCACTCCTCATTGTCCTGCAGGTGGAGGATTAGGTTTAGGGTTTAGGGTCTACAGTTTAGGCACTGCACTTCTCTCTGTCCAGGCGCCAGGCGCACGCGGGTGGGAAAGACGCAAGATGCGGTCCCGCTCGGCACGCGTACGCGCACGCCGCGGCGCCTGGATCACAGTGCGCACCGCTGTGCTGCAACAAACAGAGGCAAGCGCTGCTCGCTACCTCCTCAACGCTCCGGGAGTGGTCTGAGAGATGGTCAGAGTTCTCAGAGTCGGCGCCGGTCGAGCTTCGCGACTCGTAGCTCCTGGACTGCATCTTCTCTCACTCCAGTTTGACGTGCAACCACGAACTGGTAGATGCTAGCCCGAAAGCCGATTTTCTTGTTCTGCATAGTTCGTGGGCGAGCGGGGGGGAAGGGAATCCATGGGCAAGCGCAAGTCCGCGAAGAAGGCGGCCAAGAAGGCGCGGCCCAAAGTCATGGGTAATTTCGACTGCATGTACTGCCACCACAACGGCTCCATCCGCATCAGCATGTGAGTGCCAGCACCTCCGGCCCCGTCCGCGTGCGGCGCGGGCGCTGAGCGTCGCGCGGGCGCTGCGTGCCGCCCGGCCCCTCTGTCTAGCGCGTTGGGTGACGGCTCTCTTGCGAGATGGCGTCTGCCGCGCATTCGAGCGCCCGCCGCCGCGGGCCTGTGCCTTGACGAGCGTGTGCGCGCGCGACCCTGTTCGGAGCAGCAATAAGAAGGCAAAGATCGGCAGCGTGCGGTGCTCCCAGTGCAACGTAGACTGGAGCACCACGACAACAGCGCTCTCGGAGCCCATCGATATTTTCTGCGAATGGGTGGACGCTGCCGAGGAGGCAAACGCTGACAGACAAGCAACGGCGTCGGGCAGCCGGGTAAGAGAGCATGCACGGGTGCATATGGTACACACGCGTGTAGCCTATGGCCAAATTTGGCAGTGCCCGAGGGTGGTGTAGGGCCGGCATACGCCTCGCGCATGCACCGCAGTCGATGCAGTAGCCGCGGCCTTGCTCAGCTTGGCGCGCTGCGCCAAGACTTTTCCCCCGACCTCGATGACTTTTCCCCCGACCTCGATGCCCCCGACTTTCTTCTCTCCCCCTGCTTGCCTTTCTTCCTCTTCCCACCGGGGCATGCCCTGCTTGTGCAGGCAAATGCATCACGGGCCTCTCGCGACGATTCGGATGCCGACGACGATGATCTGGCAGACGACAGCGATTGAAAATCCACGCGCATTCCCGCCTAGTACATGTATATATGCACTGTTGACGCCACGCAGGGCACGTCTCGCAGGCTCAATATACGCCATGTGCACTTGACGAGGCATCACAAGACTCCGGGGGCAGAAATCCATGTATGGGGTTGACGCGCACGCCGTGACCGTACGGGTGCCACGGGAGCACGCTCAGTCTCTCTGCCAACGCGCTGCGTGTGCTCCCAACGACTGTGTATAGGGACTAAAGCTCTGTGTATAGGGACTAAAGCTAAAAGGAGGAGGAGGATGAAGGTTTATTCGAAGCAAAAGCAATGAATGAGGTGGACGCTGGGCGCGAGGAGGGTAGGGTGTTGGTTCATTGCAACCAACAGCTCTCCACCTCATAGCTATGTTTTGAATTAGCCTTCCTCGTCCCCTCCTCCGCGGTCGCACAGTCGCAATCAGCGTCCACCTGGTTGACTGTGTTTGTTTTCAATAACTGTGGGGCCACCACCACCACCACCTCCTCCTCCTACCTTCCTCCTTCCACTCTAAGGAGCGGCTAGGTGTTGGGACACGCATACCGAAACCTACGCGACGTTGCACTCGACTTCTTCCACTTTCTGCTCTTTCTCACCCACAGACTGTCGATCGCGCGCGTGCTAGCTGTGGAAAGGGTGCGGCGCTTACTAATCGCAAGTCAACACAAAAAAATTATTTCACGCTCACATACCAACAGAGGTCCGCATGTCCAGGGCTAGCCTTCGATCAATGAGTGCTGCCGTGACCAGGGCACGCAGTCCACGCTGCTTAATGGGCGTAAGGAGCTCCCCAAGCTTGTCCTCCGGAAGTACGCACAGAGCGTCAAGAGTTGGTGTCGCGTTTGAAGACCCCGAGAAACACTTCTCGACAACCTGCGTCTCCTCAGCCGTCAGCTCCACCTGCTCCAGAAGCCATTTGTGCACCGATGGCGTCCCCTGCCCCGCAGACGATGACGCACCTCCGCGCAGTGTTCCCCCGGCCACCCCACGCGCACCAGCAACAACACGCATACTCAAACGCGGACGTCCAACGCCTCGACGCTGGGCCGGTGCGGAAGGCTGGCCAAGACGGGCCCCAGACTGCGAACCCTCCCCCTGCATCTCGGGCGAAAGCCTGGGCGTAAGCACAGGAGAGGCTGGGCCCGAGCAATTATCAGCATCATCCTCGTCCACGATGCCATCCCCGGCTGCCGATCCTTCCGCTTCCTCCTCCTCCTCCTCCTCACCATAGCCGTCGCTGTCGAGTCCGCGCTGCTTGTTAGCGTAATGGTCTGCGGCGGGTCCTCCCTCGGATACCGTCACGGCATCCTTGCCCCCTGCATCTCGCGTGAGTTAGAGTTTCTTGCGTCAGTGAGAATTTCTGTGTGTCGTGTATGCATACCGCGGATACTCTGTGCTACGACAAGATTCGTGCGCTTATGATATGCAGACGTGTGCACGTCCTATGCGATCAACTTTCTTCGGCTCGTCCTTATGCCCCGCTTTTCGTGATACACGTGCATGATGCTCGGCTGTTTTCGTAGCCGGCCAGGTGGCTTGCAGCTGGGTCTAGAGCATACGGTCTAAACGCCTAGGGGGTGGGGGTCTAGGTCTTAACCTGCTTTGACCTCGAGCTTCTCCTTTTGCATACGGAGCATCTGCTGCGCCTTCCTCCACTCTTGCGGCAGCACTTGCCTGCCCGTGTGGGCTGATTGATACGCATTCCACGAGTCGTTCTGCATCGAAGCAGTTGGGTAGTGAACAGAGGAGAGGGTGTGGATGGAGAGAGGAAAGAGAGACAGAGTCCGAACGAATGCGTAAGAAGGAGAACAACGGGAGAATGCGAGACCCGGAGCTTGGGATGCGAGAATCTCGCAAACCGGGAGCGATCCTCACTGGTAATCACAGCGAGTCAATTGCACAGGCCACAGAAAACGCAGTGCAGCAAACACATAGTCTCACCACGCCAGGACGTAACTCTTCAGCTCGCGTGGGCCACACCTGCACTTTGCGTCCGCCCGACCTGCCACCGGTGGTACGGGGGTGGTGGAGAGTAGGGGGTGAGAGGTGGATGGGAAGGGTGGGAAGGAAGGAGTAGCAGGAGCGTTAGAGAGGGAAGTTGTAGAGGTAGAGAGGTAAGTTGCCATGCGTCCGACCTACTGCCGTCGAAATCATTCAGCATGGAAATCATTCAGAAGTGATTGCACGCACACAATCACACACATGTACACATGCAGATACATGCACACATGCACACGCACGCACACGCACGCACTCATTCACGTATGCATGCGGGTGTTGACAACTCCACACACACAAACACACAAAAACACATGCACGTGAACGTGGGTATATACGCACATATTTTCACACACGCATGAATGAGCATGCATGTTCACACACGACTGTACACGCGCATATCTATTGGGGCCGACCTGCTACCTCGCCACTCCTGGCGCTCGCGCCGCCTCCGCAGGCGCACATCTTCAGCATTCCTCTTAAGCAATACGTCATCGGCGCTGCGGCGGCCCAGGGCAAGGCTCATGTGCGCACGCGCGGTGGCAGGCAGTAGAGCGCGTGCTCGCTGGGACGCGCGTGTGTGCCGCTGGCCGGATTTGGAGAGATTTGAAGAGGTCCTAGCCCTGTCTCGGCAACGCGCCTGGAACAGCAGCCGGTCTGCAGCTGTTCCAGGAAAGAGCGTGCGCGCAAGCGGTAGCATGTGGGTAAGTGAGTGCGTGAGCCAGAAAGAGAAAGAGAGAGGGAGGGAGGGAGGGATGTGTGTGTGTGTGTGTGAATGTGTTTGTATATTGTAGGATGTTCGCAACACGAGATGCAAAAATGTCACCCACGACCCCCCCTTCAAAGCACCCCCCATCCCCGACCACCACTTCCTGGTGGATACTGTTGCGCTGGGCCGGATCTAAACCTTTTCGAATCAATCATTGATTCGGATCAATCATTTCTCACCCTTGTTTGGCAACTGCCGGCCTTCACTGCGCATGAGGAACCGTGCCGTGCTGCAAACCGCGTGAGGGCGGGGTATGGGCGATGATGGCAGGAGCTTGCCCAGCACAATTTTCTTGTGCGACCTCTTCACCCGCTCGCCACTAGCGCCGGCATCCCCTGCGCGGACCACAGCTTTGTCGCCAGTGGCTGCGAGTGACCCCATGAGCACGTCCGCAAACCCGACCGCTCCCCTCTTCCCTCTTCCATGGCCGTCATCATCGACCCGGATGAACCGCGAGAGCGTCTCGAGCACCAGCCGCGCCTCGAGCGGCCCCTTAACAGCGTTGACCTGGTGCACAAATTGGGGACGGTTGTGGCCAAAGTCCTCGGTAACAGCTCTCCACGGCAGATTCTGCTCAAGGATCACCAAGTGGCGCGCCAGCCTGCCGTGGTCATGGTCAAGGGCGTTGGCAAAAATTTTGAGCCATTTGACGCGCGAACCGGCTGTGAACAGTTTACCCTTAAATGCACACGGCGTCTTGAGTAGTTGTTTCGCCACCGCGTAGGCTTCCATCCCCTTTTTGTTTCGTGGCGGGGGGGGAGCCCACTCTCGCTCCCTTTTGACCTCTGGCGCGGGCTCGAGCGCTGCGGGCACGGCTTCCCCCCCCGGTGTCCCTTCCCTTCGCGAGGGCACGGTGGCTGGCGCTGCCGCATTGCCGGCGGCCTTGGCAGCATGTGCAAGTTTGCGCCGCATCTGCTTCATGCCACACGTCCGCCAGCAGGAAATGCGGCCTCGGTGCTGCTCGGAGCAGCTTGAACAGCGTTGGTAGCTGTCGGGCATTGCCAGCACCTTGAATCGCCACTCACCCACATCGGTGGCGGCGGCGGCTGAGGAAGGCCGGGACAGGGCGGAAGAAGATGCGACGACACTGGCAGCGGTAGGCTCCCCAAGCGGCGGTGGCGGAGAACCGTGACGCGGTTTCTTTTTCGGTGGCTGCTCGGCCTCAGGTTCGAGCGCCCTCTCGTCGTATTGGAAGCAAACCTGGGCATACTGAGTCAATGTCATCCACAGGTTGTCGTTGTTCCAGGCATGATCCTGCTCCCGGGTCAGAACAAACTGGATGGCTGGCGCTAAGGACTCGGTCCTGACCCGCGTCAGGTCGGGCTTGCGCTTATACGTGACAAATGGGTGCGCAACATCGAAGGCAACGCACTTGGCGGCATACAGCGTCTGCCGCTGCTGGTGCGTTGCGCCCTTCCACCATTTCCCGAGCACCAGAAACTGCGTCCCCACCAGCGCACTCCCTTCGCGGGGCAGTGTCACCGCCCTGCTGAAGGGGGGCAACCAATCACGTTATCCCACGAACATTTCTACCCCGACTGCAAGCATCATTCAAAGCCAAACCTGGTGGTGGTGTTTTTGGTCCCAGCGCCCGAAGGCGCAGCGGAGCTGCCAGCTGTGGCTGGAGTCGCGGCCACCGTTGACCTGGGTGCGGCAACGGGTTGTTTTTTATGGAAGGCTTTAAGCGCGGCCTTGGCGAGCGGGGCGTTGGAATCCCCGGGCGCGCGCACCTTGTACTCCCGCGCCTTGTAGTCACGCAATTTGTTCTGCGGCTGGCGGTCAAGACACGCGCAACGAGCTGTTAGCAACGGCGGCGTCCTTTTTAAGCTCACCGGGTGGGCAAGAACACAGCACACTGCACGACGGCGGCGGTTTGCTGAAACGCACTGCTTATACACACTGCTTACACACACAGCGTGGTCATGCTCACCTTGTAGCGCTGCACGGGCTTCGCGCGCGGCCTGTCTTCCTCGCTGCCGGCCTTCTTGGACACGGCCGCTGGTTGCCCCTGCTTCGCAGGCTGCCGCGTCGGCTGCGGCGTCGCGGCGGACTGCGCGCCGCTCGGCGCGACGGGCTGCGCGCCCGCCGGAGCTGACGTCGGCATGCCAGCAGCTTGGCGCGCCAAGAACGAGAGGCGCTCGCCCAACTTTGTCCGTGCCATGGTGTTCCCGGGTGCAAAGATCGGTGTCGCCCGCAACGCGGGAAAAAGCTCCGGGCGACGCGCCCTTACCCAATTGCGCAAAGCCCGCCGCTCGCAGGCTGCGGCCCCGCTGGCAGGCAGCAGCCCCGGAGGCGGACAGCACTAGTCCTCCACAAATGCGTCAGCCCCGCTCTGCGCACCCGCACAGCTCGTTGTCTTTGCTCTCGCTCTGTTGCCCCCTTGATCTCCCTCGGGAAAGGGGGACAAAAATATTTCCCGTATAATTTTATTATTTATCCGTACCCTGCTAAGGAACAGATCAAGCCTCTGCTGTGCTATACAGTACGGGCTGTGACGTTGTGCAGCCCGGGGCAGACCCCTTGAGCGGTGGCACCGCTGAAAAGGATCAGGGTGTTCCACGATCAGTGGAACCTGTTTCACGACCCTCTCTGATGTGACGACAGCCGTTGGCGGCGATGGCGGCAGACCAACTTGGCCCAACTTGGCAACCATCGAGCTGACCACCCTGCTTTCAGAGGGGGAGTTCATTGAGTCCGTAAGATACAGGGCTTTCACGCCCGATTGGGAAAACTATTTTGGGTGTGGTGTGTCATTTCATACCAAATGAGGACGTGCAATCACGGTCGTCGGCACCTACTACAATGATCCTTCTCTGTGCGGAGTCGAACAGACGTTCACTGCGGACTCCAACCTCTTTCTCGTTGCGGTAACATCGGCGACAGCACCAGTCAATGGCAAGGGCATTGCAAAGCAGACTATCGATGGCCTGGTCACAGCTCCCAAGCAATACTTGTGCTACGATTGTCCAGGGTGGACATACAAGAGCTCCACAGGAGCCGTGCACGACATGTCCTCCCAAATCGACAACCTCTGGTGGCGCCGCGTCAGCGGATGCTTGCGTGTGCAACAGCGGATACACTCGTGATGCGGCAACAGCGCAGTGCACGGAGTGTCCCGTCGGCACATACAAGGCGGGCCCGAAACAGTGCGTGCACGTCATGCGGCACGGGGATGACAACATTCGTCAGTAAAAGCACGTCATGCCGACCGGTAGAACTGTGCGGCGATGCCCTGTACTCATACCGCTTTGGCAAGCCACGACGTGAATGCGGACAGCAGGTGGTCGAGCACGGAGTTTGCTGCCTATACAGCAGCATATGGCGGATCGGGCACATTCAGCGTCGTGTCCGGAGCCGACACGTTGATCAGCGAGGCGGAGTACACCAGCTACGCCAAGGGTGCCAGCAGCCTGGTAACGTGTGCGTGGAGGTTCAGCAAGTATGATTTACACAGCAACAATCAATGGAGCCAAGCGGAGTTCGATGCATACATCCTTACCTATGGAGGCAGCGCCTCATTCAGCGACGTAGACACGAGCCACCTACCAAAGTACCAAAGCCAGGGCGGTATCATCTCAAACAACGAGTGGAGCACGTATTGTGCAAGCAGCGACAGCTTCGCTCTGTACGACACCAACTGCGATTGCAAATGGTCATGCTCGGAGGTCGACGCCTATATTGCAGCGACCGGCGGCACTGGGACCTGCGCATCGATGGACACGAACGGCGATGGACTCATCTCGAGCAGGGAGTCGACGGCGTATGCGCTAAGCCCAGGCGATGTGCGGAAATGCCGTGTACTCATACCACGTATCGCGTACATTCAGCGTCGTGTCCGGAGCCGACTGATGGATCAGCGAGGCGGAGTACACCAGCTACGCCAAGAGTGCTGACGGGATTTCATCTTGTGCGTGGAGGTTCAGCAAGTATAAAGCAAACAGCAACAACCAATGGAGCCAAGCGGAGTTCGATGCATACATCCTTGCCTATGGAGGCAGCGCCTCATTCAGCGACGTGGGCACGTGCCAGGGCGGTATCATCTCAAACAACGAGTGGAGCACGTATTGTGCAAGCAGCGGCAGCTTCGCTCTGTACGACACCAACGGCAATTGCAAATGGTCATGCTTGGAGTTCGAGACATACATTGATGCAACCGGCGGCACTGGGACCTTCGCATCGATGGACACGTCTTGGCGACATATACAACCTTGTCCTCAATGTCGCCAGCCCTGACCATTACGAGCTGCCGGAGTGGGTCGTGACCTACAAAGAGCATCTTCACCACGCACTGGCAGGTGGCAGCAGTGGCAACTCTTCCTTCCTTGTAAATAATAATTTCCTATGTAAACAATCGTGTCCTATAATTATTTCCTATGTAAACGAAATCAGGTGGCGCGTCGCTTTCAGCCGCCCTCTCGGCCGACAGCATGTGTTACGTCTATCACGAGAAGCTACACTGTTTTCTTCCCTGGGCACCCAATTCCATCCTCAAACTTTATCCTATCCCCCCCCGGTCCCTGGAAACTGGGGTTAACTGGCGGCACAGCGTGTTGAAAGCGTTAGATATGTCTAGTTTAAAAATTACGTCGGGGTCAGAGGGGTCAGAGTCAATTGCGGCATACATGGAAGAAAGGATGTTGGCGCAGTGGGAAGCGCCATTCTGGAGACCTGCAGTCTTGAAAATATGTCGTATGTAGACCCTCAGTCTCTGCGAGGGGGCGTCAAAGGACAGCATCATGATATTTCGCACCTGTTTGGTCCCGGTACGCCTGTTTTGGTACCAGATTTCAGTGGAGCGACGGGTCAAATTCAGGTGTGCATCTGAGATATGTAACAACGGTTGTCAAAAGTCGGGATTCACAAGGGCTTTCCACTGATGTATTACACTCGTGGTGGAAGTCGCCGCCTCCTTCTCACAATACGTCCATGTGCCTCTTTATCCCTGGTGGAGAGTACCCAAAGAATGTCATCGCAAACCAACAACTCGGAAGCACTCCGGTTCAAGCGCGAGGCATTCTACCAAGGCCTGAAGAGCAAAGTCGGACTTGCGGCTGCCAAGCGGCAGCGTTGAGGATCAACCTCAATGTCCAGGGCTGTGGCATAGTAGCAACCCCAATGCACGCTCCCTCTCGCACTCCCCTTCTGCTCCCCCTCCTTCTTTCACACAAAGCGCCATTCTGGAGAGTCTCCCAAAGGCCTCGAAAATAAACGTACGGACAATTGAACAAATTGAGGCAGACGAAGAAACAGGACAATCCAACGCATCTACACTTAAAGGAGGAGAGAAACGTTTGACACGTTTATCAGCATCATCCGAAATGATTATCAAAAGAGATGGAGTTGCTCTCATAGAGGCGCTTCCACTGATTAAAAGGGAAAGGGTTTTCGGGTGATTTATTAGTTTATTCAGCTCAGTCCTTCCGTACTGGTGGTTTTGGATGAGCTAAAACATTTGAAGGTCCTTCGCCGGAGCCTCCCATGCGGCAGTAAATTAGGTAATTCTCAAAAAGTCCACGGTATCGAATTCCGAAACTTCGAGTAAAGCCACTTCTCACCGTGTGAGAAGTGGCCAGACTGATTAAAAAAGCCGAAACCCTGCCAGCACGGTAGCGGGCAATGGCGACGCCGCGGCAAGGGGCAAAGCACGGTACACTGAGATTGAGGACCGTGGGCAAGGGCCAAAGTGCAAGGGTCACTGAGCCTCGGAACTTTCTGAATCTGTCCTCCTGGCCAACCTGCTACCCCTTTCTCACCACTAAGTCTAGGTAGAACAAAACTCTGCTACCTATACCGGTACTTCGAGGTACGAACAAGACTCTACTACCTATACCGGTACTACTAGGCGGCGTGCCAGGGGGCATCGAAAATAGCCTGTTGCCATACAGCCTTGGTCCTCTCTACATATGCCTCCGACGTGGTTTGCGAGCGAGCGAGAACGTCTATGAAGTATCCACTCGGACCCTTTCCTCCTCCTCCTCCTCCTCCTCCTCCTCCTCCTCCACTGATGAAGTCTCCAATGCCACCGCGCCGCTGCAGCCGTGTCTGCAACCCCTTTCCTCCTCCTCCTGCCCTCCCTGTTCCTGTTCCAGCTCCCATATCCCCAGCAGGCGACTCGACCACTTGCACTTGGCCAACACCCGCAAACCCGTTCTCTCGCCCCGAAGCGCGAGAAGAGTGTCGCTCTAGAAAAACATGGCTTTTTTGAGTCGCAGACCTGTGTTATTATATCTGTATATTTACAGAGAGAGAGAGAGAGCGCGCGCGCGCGCGCGAGAGAGAGAGTCGCAGACCTGTGCGAGAGAGAGAGAGAGAGAGAGAGAGAGAGAGAGAGAGAGAGAGAGAGAGAGAGAGAGAGAGAGAAAGACCTGTGCGACATGCGGCCAGCGTCAATAGACGCTTGTTGATGCAGTTCAAGGCTCAGGGTGGCAGCGTTTCTCGCAGATCCCGGGCGGGCTGACTGCCGTGGGTGCGGGGCGGGAGCGGTATGGGGAGAAGGCGGGGGCTCGTTGTCTTTGTAAAAGGTGGGACAGCGCTGAAACGGAGATTTCACGCGCTGACTGGGCGCGTCGCGCAGAGGTGACGTGGCGTCCTCCATCGGCGATGCTGACTGCGGGCGCGGCGAAGATGCCCACGGTGAGATGAGCGACGCTGACGGCGGGCGCGTCCGGGGATTTTGTGCTGATTCTTGTGCCGAGGTGGGCCGTGGGTGCGGCGTTCTCAAACTCCTTTCTAACACCTGTGTGGGCATGTTGCGGAGCACGGGCGACGGCATCATGGGCGGCGATGTCACCTTGCCGCT
>Ga0315905_10004492_pt1 | contig 14259 bp, 9 predicted proteins | sample LakEriMetagenome_5_FD_203522 | JGI IMG/M metagenome (GOLD analysis project Ga0315905, IMG submission 203522) | Freshwater fungal communities from buoy surface, Lake Erie, Ohio, United States - Buoy 4 MA121 | ecosystem: Environmental > Aquatic > Freshwater > Lake | place: USA: Lake Erie, Ohio... | reverse complement strand
CACCAGGAAGGGGGATGGCAACCTGAACGATTCCCTACCCAAGGTGACCCGCCGCTCCTGCATGGCCTCCAGCAGCGCGGACTGCACCTTCGGCGCGGCGCGGTTGATCTCATCGGCCAGCAGGAGGTTGGTGAAGATGGGTCCCTTGTTGACCCGGAATTCATTGGTCCGCTGGTCGAGAATCTCGGAACCAAGGATGTCGGAGGGGAGCAAGTCGATGGTGAATTGAACCCTGGCAAACTGCAGGCTGATGGATTTGGCAAGGCAGGAAACCAGCAGGGTTTTCGCCAAACCCGGAACACCTTCCAAAAGCAGGTGACCGCTTGTCAGCAATGCGATCAGGATTCTCTCGACGACTACATCCTGGCCCACCACCACGGTGCCGATCCGGTCGCGGACCCCGTCCAGGAATTTCACGACCGATTCGGGTGACTTCAACAGGGCTGAATTTGACTCAGACATCCTGGCTCCGGATCAAAAAAAGAGAAGGTGATGACCAGAACGCAACACACCAACAATCTGGACTGAAACTTAGGGCCTGAACCTAGAGCCTAACGGAGAACCCATGCTTCCAGAAGGAAACAAGCATGAAAAAGGAACCGGAAACGATCCCTCGGAATAATTCGGAATTCCTGGCCACCATCCAGCCCGGCAGGAATTCCATATCGCGGTAGCAAGGAGGGTTGCTTCGAATTTCGAATGGCATGAAATTTAAGGTTGGAAAGCAGTACACCCGGAGGGATTCGAACCCCCAACCCTCGGTTCCGAAGACCGATGCTCTGTCCAGTTGAGCTACGGGTGCGCGTGCCTTGAAAGCTTATGCCGAATGGGGGGTCCCGCCAAGATGGCAATCCCCGAAACATGATTCAACCTGGAACATTATAATATCTTTCAATTAACAATGATAAATAAACATGAATAATTATGTAAAACAAAAGCCATTGTTTCCCATTTGAGTTGCGTTTTGAAAGGGTTTCATCGTATTAGAAGGTACCTTGCGTGCAGCAACGGTCTTTTATGGGCTTCGTGAAGCCTGGGTGCAAGAAAATTGGGAGTTGTTTCCATGTCCGAGAGCAAAGCCGAAGAGAACCAGCAAGTTGAAATGTTGGTCCACGACAAAGATGCCCATGCGGCCTACGCCAACTTCGCCCGCGTGACAGCCACCCCCGAGGAGGTGATTGTCGACTTCGCCCTGAACCCCAACCCGTTTGCCCAAGGCAAGCAAGAGATCAACGTCAACAACCGTTTGATCATGAATTTCTACACAGCCAAGCGTTTGTTGAGCGCCCTGGCCATGACCATCCAGCGCCATGAGCAAAGTTTTGGCTCCATCGAACTGGATATCCGCAAGCGGGTCAGCCTGCCCGTCCCGCCCGCCAAGTAATACCAGCCCGGTTAAATCCAAAGCCCGTCAGAATTTGTGTCTGACGGGCTTTTTCCGTCCAGACCCCGGGCAATTTGCCGGCCCATTGGCGATTGGCAGTTGCATTCCCCTGGGCTGAAAGGCAGAATACAAGAACCTGCCTACTGCAATCAGTTGATGGTTTTGGTGAGCTTTTACCCGCCAAGCCCGGCTGATGATGGGTTGGGAGTCCTCGGACTTGCGTGTCCCGTTGCTCCCAAACCTGCCATCCCCGCCTGCCGGATTCACAGCCTTGGGCTGAAGGCCCACAGGAGATTGGAAACATGGCCCCAAGCCTAGTCCTCGCCTTGGCAATGATTCTGCCCCTTCCGGGAGCCGAAAATCCGCCAGCGGCATCCCAAGCCACCGGGCCGTTTTCCAAACTGGTTTTGCCTGCCGGGAAAAAGATCACCAAGGTGGAGGCGTTTCCGTCCTTACTCAAGCTCCATGGGTTGGATGACCGGGCCCAGGTGTTGCTGACCGGGACTCTGGATGACGGGTCCCTGGTCGACCTCACACACCACGCCAGCCTCTCCATCGACAAAAATTCCACTTTGAAGGCCCTTCCGGGTAACCGGGTCCAACCCCTGTCCAACGGCACTGCCACCGTGACTCTGACCCATGGAGGATTGAAAGCCTCGGTGCCGGTCGAGGTTCAATCCTGCGAGGCGCCGCTGCCCATCAACTTCACCAACCAGATCATCCCCATATTCACCAAAATGAGCTGCAATGGCGGTGGCTGCCATGGCAAGAGCGGCGGGCAGAACGGCTTCCGCCTGTCGTTGCTGGGCTTCGAGCCCGAAATCGATTATGTGAGTCTGGCGCGCGAGGAGCGGAACCGACGCATCCTGGTCACCGCACCGGACAACAGCCTGTTCCTGACCAAGGGCACGGGGCAGGTGGCCCACGGCGGCGGCCGGAAAATGGAAGTCGACAGCGACGAGTATCGTTTGGTTCGCCGATGGATCGCCACCGGCATGCCCTGGGGCAAACCCGGTGACCCGACCCTGGTAGATGTGACTGTCCACCCGGCCAACCGCGTGATGCGGGCTGGGAACACCCAGCAAATCGTGGTGCTGGCCCGATACTCCGACGGGCGCACCGAGGATATCACCCGACGGGCGCAATACGAGTCCAACGCCACGGATATCGCCACCGTGGACGGTGGCGCTCTCGTGCGCGCCGGCGAGTCCTCTGGAGAAGCCACCGTCATGGTGCGCTATCAGGACCGGGTGGCGACATTCAGGGCCACGGTGCCACTTTCCAAGCCTTCACCGCCCTGGGAGTTCGCGGCGAAAACCCTGGTCGACACACACACCGCCGCCAAATGGCGTGAACTCGGGTTGGCCCCGAGTGCCAACACCACCGACGAGATCTTCCTGCGCCGGGCCTCGCTGGACCTGACTGGCAGCCTGCCCACCGCCGAGGCGGTGCGCCAGTTCGTGGCGGACAAGGACCCGGCCAAGCGCGACAAGCTGATCGACAGGCTGGTGGACTCCCCCGAATACGCCTACTTCTTCGCGGGCAAATGGGCCGACATTTTGAAAGTGAAGCGGGGTGGCGACGGCAACCGCGCCACAGGCACCTTCGCCTTCCACGCCTGGCTGCGCGACGCGATGGCCAACGACATGCCCTACAACGAATTCGCCCGCGCGGTACTGGCGGGGACGGGCGATGAATCCACCCACCCGCCCGTGTTTTGGACGCTGCATCAGCCCGGTGTTGAGCAGTTCGTGGACGACACCGCCCAGGTCTTCATGGGGCTGCGTCTGACCTGCGCGCAGTGCCACCACCACCCTTACGAGAAATGGAGCCAGGACGACTACTGGGGCCTGGCCAACTTCTTCTCCCGCGTGGGCAAGAAAGACATCCCCCTGGGAGCCAACGCCGCCAACCAGGAAAAAAAGCGCACTATGGTGGTGGCCAATCCCAGCGGCAATGTGAACAACAAGCGCAACAACCAGCCGGCCCCCTTCAAGGCCCTCGACACCCCGCCCGTGACCATCGAACCCGGTGACGACCCCCGGCAGGCCCTGTCGGACTGGCTGACCGCCGACAAAAACCCGTTCTTCGCCAAGGCCATCGCCAATCGTATGTGGGCCCACTTCTTCAACCGGGGCCTGGTGGACCCCATGGACGACATGCGCCTGACCAACCCGCCCAGCAACCCGGCCCTGCTGGACGCGCTGGCGAAGGACTTTGTGGCGCACAAGTACTCCATCAAGCACCTGGTGAAAACCATGGTGAAAAGCAGAACCTACCAGCTTTCGGCCGAACCGAACGATTTCAACCAGAACGACAAGCAGAACCATGCGCGTTACTATCCCCGCCGCCAGCCGGCGGAGGTGCTGTACGACGCCATCTGCCAGGTTACCGGAGCCCCCTCCGCCTTTGGGGGGTTGCCCACCGACCAGAAATCACCCCGCCGGGCGACCATGTTGCCGGATGAATCGTTCAGCACCTACTTCCTGGATGTGTTCGGGAAGCCCCAACGGATCAGCGCGTGCGAGTGCGAGCGCGGCGGCGACGCCAACCTGGCCCAGGCCCTGCACCTGCTGAACTCCGACGAGATCCAGAACATGCTGACCCGCGCGGGTGGCCGAGCAGACCTGTTGGCCAAGGACAAGCGGCCAGACGGCGAATTGCTCGACGAGCTATTCCTCTGCACCGTGGGCAGGCTCCCCACCGCGGAGCAGAAAAAAACGGCCCTGGAGCACCTGGTGAAGCACAAGGACAAACGAAAAGTGGCTTTTGAAAATATCCTCTGGGCCCTGGTGAACACCCGGGAGTTCCTTTTCGTCCAGTAAGGTTTTTTCAACCCGTTTTTCCTGGCCCGGGGCAATCGCCCCGGGCTTTTGTTTTTTGCCGGCCCGCCGGTAGGATGGCGGAATCAAACGGCACCTGTTTCCAGCCTTTTTGGTCCCCCAAGGAGACCTCAGTCCATGCGACCCATCGCCTACTGCCTGGCCCTTTGGACCTGCGTCGCCTTGGCGCACGCCGGCGAGCCGGTAAAGCCTGCGGATAACCAACCCAAACCGGTGGCGGGCCAGCCGTATCGTCCCAAGGTTGCGGGAGCCTCGGACGAGGGTGTGAACGCCATCAAGCGGGTGAAAATCGCCGAAGGATTTGCCATGCGCCAATGGGCCGCCGAGCCCTTGCTGGCCAACCCCGTCGCCTTCACCTTCGACAACAAGGGACGGTGCTTCGTTGCCGAAACATTCCGGCTGCACGCCGGCGTGACCGACATCCGCAACCACATGGACTGGCTGGACGCAGATCTCGCATGCCGGACTGTGGAAGACCGTGACCGCATGTACAAGGACAAATTGAAGGACAAGGCGGATGAATACGGCATCCATCACGACCGTGTGAAACTGGTGGTGGATTCGGACGGCGACGGCACCGCCGACAAGGCCGAGGTGTTCGCCGACGGTTTCAAGAACCGCGTGGACGGCATCGGCTCGGGGGTTCTGGCCCGCAACGGCAAAGTCTTTTACACCTGCATCCCCGACCTTTGGCAACTGGATGACACAGGCTCCCTCACCCCGGCTTCGGGAAGGCGCAAGCTCTCAAGCGGCTACGGAGTGCATGTCGGGTTTCTGGGCCATGACCTGCACGGTCTGACCCAGGGAATGGATGGGCGGATTTATTTCAGCATTGGCGACCGCGGATTATCGGTCGATCTGCCCGGCGGCGCGAAAATCAACCTGCCGGATACCGGGGCCGTGCTCCGTTGCGAACCGGATGGCAGCAGGCTGGAGCTGTTCGCATTCGGCCTGCGCAACCCCCAGGAGCTGGCGTTTGATGACAGCGGGGAACTGTTCACCGGCGACAACAATTCCGATGGCGGCGACCAGGCGCGCTGGGTGCACCTGGTGGAAGGCTCCGATTCAGGCTGGCGGATCGGCTGGCAGTTCTTGGAAAAGCCGATGGCGCGCGGCGCCTGGAATCTGGAAAGCATGTGGAAACCGCGCAACACTGATCAACCCGCCTACATTTTGCCCCCGTTGGCCAATGTGGGAGCCGGCCCCTCCGGCCTGGCGGCCTACCCGGGCACAGGCCTCGACCCGCGGTATCAAGGGGTATTCCTGCTTTGCGATTTCCGAGGCGGACCGGGAGGCAGCGGCATCCACGCCATCTGGAACAAACAAGACGGGGCAGGCTACCGTTTCGACAAGCGCGAACAGTTCTTGAATTCCCTGTTGGTGACGGATGTGGAATTCGCCCCGTGGGGCGAGGTGGTGGTGAGCGACTGGATCGATGGGTGGGGCTTGCCCACCAAGGGCAGGCTGTACGCCCTGAAGGACCAAAAAACGTTCAAGGATCCCATCGTCAAGGAAACAGCCGAGCTTCTGGCTGGTGGAGTGGCCAAGGCTGACACAGCCACCCTGGTCAAGTTGCTGGACCACGCCGACCGGCGGGTGAGAATGGAAGCCCACCTGGCCTTGTCCGACAAAGGTGCGGTGACGGAATTGGCCCAGGCGGCCGAAACCGGATCGCAACGCGCCCGGGTGCATGCTGTTTGGGGACTGGGTCGCGCGCTGAGGCTGATGTGCACCCGATCCAGGCTGGACCCCGGCACCCCGGCGGCCCAGGCCCTGGATCGACTGGCGGCGCTGTCCAGAACATCCGACTCCGAAGTGCGGATGCAGGTGGCCAGGGTTCTGGGTGAAATTCCGGGGACGGAAAAAACCCTGCTAGACCTCCTGGAAGACTCTGCGCCCCGGGTGAGCAGCAAGGCAGCCTTGTCGCTGGCCCGGCGCAAATCCTCCGCCTGCGCCGACAAGGTGATGGCGCTTCTGGAAAAGAACAACAATGCCGATCTGGTGATTCGCCATTCGCTCGCCATGGCCCTTCACGGTGCCGGCGAGGCGGCCTGGGCCGCCGCTGCCGTACACGGGTCGGCCGCGGTCCGTTTGGGTGCGGTTTTGGCGCTGCGGCGTGCCGGTGACAAGGCGCCAACCGCCCTTCTGACCGGTCTCCTGGCTGACAAGGACACCCTTGTGGCGACGGAGGCTGCCCGGGCCGTGTATGAAACCGCATCCGAGGAAAGCCTGCCGGCATTGGGTGCGCAATCGTCGCGTGCCGGCGCGACTGATCCAGCCATCCGGCGTTCGCTTGCCGCGCTGAGACGGATTGGAACGGGCGAATCAGCCAGGGCTGTGGCGGCCCATGCGGCCAAGGCGGGTGCCAGCGAGATCACGCGTGTGGAGGCCATCGAAATTTTGGAGAACTGGGCGCAGCCCATCGGTCGGGATGCCCTGACAGGCTTGTGGCGCCCCGGAAAACCTGGCAACGCCTCCGACGCGGCGGATGCCATACGCGCCAACCTTGGCAGCCTGTTGTCGGGTTCGCCCAAGGTGCGCAGCGCCGTGGTGAAGGCGGCGGGCAAGCTGGGCCTGAAAGATATGGCACCCACGCTGGCGGCAATGGCCCTTGACCTGGGCCAAACGGTAAACGCCCGCGTGGAAGCCATTGAAGGCTTGGCCGAACTGGATGGAAAACTGCTGGAGGAAAATCTGCCAAACCTGATGAAGGATTCGGCCGAAAAGGTGCGGGCTCAGGCCTATTTCTGGAAACTCAAGCGGGGCGACGACTTGACCTTCGTCACCCAAAAGGCCAAATTTTCGGATTTCGGAGCCCAAGAGCAGCAGGCGATCATCCGCGGCCTTTTAGCCAAGGACAGGGCGGCTCGGAACGAGTTGCTGGGCAAACTTGCCAAGGCGTTCGCGGAAGGCAAATTGCGGCCGGAGGCCGGGTTGGAAATCCGGGAGGCCTTGGAAGCTAGGACGCGGATTTCCGCCGAGGATGCCCGCAAAAAACTGGCGTCGATGGCCCATGATGATTGCCTGCAGGGAGGCGACCCGGAAACCGGCAAGCGGGTATTCCTCCAAAAAGCGGAGGTGAGTTGCCTGCGGTGCCACCAAGTGGGAGGCACGGGAGGGATCGTCGGCCCTGCGCTGGATGGACTGGGCGGCAAGAAAGACGCGCGTTATCTGCTGGAAAGCATCCTGGAGCCATCGAAGGCGATCGCCGAAGGATACCAGTCGGTGGTGGTGGAATTGACCAGCGGCAAAACGCTTACCGGCGTGCTGCGCGGCGAGGATGCCGAGACCCTGAAGTTGGTCACCGCCGAGGGAGCCGAATTGAAGATTCCAAAGAAGGAGATCGAGGAGCGGTCCAGCGGGCCCAGCGCCATGCCGGCCGATTTGTCCAAAAAAATGTCCCGTCGGGAATTGCGCGATGTGGTGGAGTACCTGAAATCGCTGAAATGATCCAGAAAAACGGCCTTGAATTCAGAGAACTGGCCCCCCTTGGCTGACCGGCTAGGGTTGCCGTCTTTTCGGGAACCCAACCACTTTTTGCCCGCCACCCGGCGGGGAATCGCCCGGGGCATTTTGGTATAGTCGGGCCAATTCCCAGAGGATTGGACCACGCCCATGCCTTACCCGCAGTTCGACCGCTCGCAATTGAAAATCCAACCGTTGGCGCTGCGCCAAAATGACTTGGACAAGTCGTGTCTGGTGCCACTGAACACTCCCCCGAAACCAGATCTCGACACGGCAATCGGGCGGATCGGCCAGTGGCTGGAGCATGCCCGTCGGGGCAACCGCGCCCGGTTGTGGGTGATGGGAGCCCATGTGATCCGGGCAGGGGTGGTGCCTCATCTGATCGACCTGATGGATTCGGGCCACATCACCGGCATCGCGCTCAACGGCGCGGGACCGATCCATGACTGGGAATTCGCCCTCATCGGCGCCAGCACCGAAAGTGTCGCCCGCTATATTCGCACCGGGGAATTCGGCCTGTGGACCGAAACCGGTCGGATCAACGGGGTGGTGAAAAAGGCCGCCAAGGAGGGGATCGGCATTGGTGAAGCCCTGGGCCGGGAAATATTGGAAGGGGATTTCCCAAACAAGGACATTTCCCTGCTGGCCCAGGCGTACAAGCGCCGGATCCCGGTCACGGTGCATGTGGGGATTGGCCAGGACATCCTCCATGAGCATCCCACCTGTGACGGTGCCGCCTTCGGAGCCGCCAGCTACACCGATTTCCTGGTGTTCACCCGACTGGTGCAGGATCTGGAGGAAGGGGTTCTGCTCAATCTGGGCAGCGCGGTGATGGGCCCCGAGGTTTACCTGAAGGCACTCGCCATGGCGCGGAATGTGGCGCTGCAAAAAGGGGAAAAGGTGGCGAATTTCTGCACCGCCGTCTTCGACCTGATGGCCTTGGGCAACGACTGGAAAGCCCAGGCCCCCAAAAGTGACCCCCGGTACTACTACCGCCCGTGGAAAACCATCCTGGTGCGCACAGTGGCGGATGGTGGCGAAAGTCATTATGTGCAGGGTGACCACCGTGACACGGTGGTGGGCCTGCGCCATTCAGCACAAGCCGCCAAAAACAAACCAGAGGCGCCACTGGGAGGAAACCGGGCATGAGCGGATTCCCCCTGACCCGGGACAAACTGGAGCAGGCGCTGGGCAAAGCGAAGGATTTGCGCATTGCCGTGGTGGGCGATCTGTTTTTGGACCGGTACCTCCACATCGACCGGAAACTGGATGAGGACTCGATTGAGACCGGGGAAATCGCCTTCCAGGTGACACGGGTTATCGCGTCACCCGGCGCGGCGGGCACCGTGATCAACAACCTGTCCGCCCTCGGGGTGGGAACCATCCTGCCGGTGGCCTTCATCGGGGATGACGGGGAAGGTTACGAACTGCTGCAGGCCCTGAGAAAAACTCCCGGCGTTGAAATCGACCATCTGGTGACCACCAGTGAACGGAGAACCCCCACCTACACCAAGCCGATGCACCTGCACCCCGGCAAGGAACCGGTGGAAGGCAACCGCCTGGATATCCGCAACCGCCTAGGAACCCCGCAGGCGGTGATTGGGGAACTGAAGTCAAAGGTAACCGCCTTGTGGCCCACCCTGGACGGCGTGATCATCCTAGACCAGGTTGGCGATCCCACCACGGGCGTGATCACCGATGATATGGCGCATCATCTGGCGGATTTGGCAAGGCAATATCCCAATGTGGTCACGCTGGCCGACAGTCGCGAACGGATCGGCGTGTTCCGCAATCTGGCGCTGAAGCCGAACAGGCGGGAGACCCTGCGGGCCGTGGCCTTGCCTGACGACGCGACTGACCAGGAATTGGAAACCGGTATCCAGAAGTTGGCGCAACACGGCGCCCCCGTGTTTTGCACCCGCGCGGAGGAGGGGATTTTGCTGGCCACGGGACAGGGCAAGCCGCTCGAACAAGTTCCGGGAATCAAGGTGAAGGGCCCCATCGATCCGGTGGGGGCCGGGGACAGCACCAGCGCGGGAATCGTGCTGGGAAGGACCAGCGGATTGACCGACGCCGAGTCTGCAGCCCTGGGATGCCTGGTGGCCTCGATCACGGTGCAGAAAATCGGGACCACCGGAACGGCCTCGCCCGCCGAGTTGCGGGCCTTACTGCGGTAGGATTCCTGAGATCACCATTCCTCCTGCTTTTCACCGGCGGCCTTGCGCTGCTTTTTGCGCACGTCGTTCTGATATGCCTCGGCTATCAGGGCAGACACTTTTTCAGCGAAATGGGCGGCTGAAGGGTTGATGATGCTGACCCAACTCGCCTTTCCGTAGAGCGGATGGGGAAAAAGGGTGTCGATGACCGAATAATCAAACGCCCCATCGGCCTTGCCGAACAGGGTGCCAAAGGTTTCGCGCGGCACGCCCAGGTTCAGGCGGTATGCTCCCGGGCGATCCAGCCGGGATTGGGAATCGTGCTCGTTGTCCCGTGTCACGATGGTTACAAAAGGGAACATCTGTTCCGGGCCATAGAAAAAGAAGGTGGTCCCATCTTTTTCCACCAGGTGCACATCCGCGAACGATTCCCGGATGTGATTGACAATCGTGGCGATTTCCATGGAGCGGGCCCTTTCCGGTTAGGCAACAAGATCATTCCGCGGCCGGTTCCGCGTCATCCGCGGTGGAGGCGACCCCTGGCTTGTCCCTAGGAATCTCCAAACCCAGCAAAGCCCGGCAGGCATGAACCTCGGAACGCAATCGACGGCGGAGGATGCGCTGGTCCGCCATTTCCTCCGGGCTGAAAGTCAAAGGTTGACCGAAGGCCAAGTGGATCGGTCGGTTGAAATCGCGTTTCTTGTTTTTGCCGGGCGGTCCGCCGGCGTAACTGAAATAGGCCCCCCAGCCTCCCTCGATCCAAACAGGGATGACAGTGGCATCGGGGTGTTTCTGGACCAGCATGGCCACACCGCGGCCGAACAGCTTGGTGGAGGGTTCCTCAACCTTGCGAAGGGTTCCCTCCGGGAAAATGAGAACCGTGCCACCCTTTTCCAGAACGGCCGAGGCCTCATCCAGCTCCGGAGCAGTCTTTCGGGCGACCGCCGCGGGCACACGGATGGCTCCCACCACTTCTTTCATCAAGAATCGGATACCAGGTAGATCGTAAAAAACGCTGGTCATCATCGGTATGAACCGGCGTGGGAGCACCTTGCCGATCCAGAACGGATCGGTGTATGTGGTGTGATTGGAAACCAACAACACAGGGCCCGAAGCGGGCAAGGCATCCAACCCTGGACCAGCCGTCCGGAAACGGTAGGTAGGCATCAGGAAAATCTCGAGGATCAACTCGATGGCGGCCCTCTTGAGGGCCCAAGCCAGGGAAACGGCTATCCCCAAGCACACCAAGGCATACCAACCCCAGGAGAACCGTCCCATATCCAACACCAAGGCGACATGGCTGGTCACAAAACCCAACATCCAAGGGGTTGTCCAGAAGGAAAACCACGGCCGGGGCTGGTAGGGCATCCGCGGGGCCCCGCAACAAATCCAGGCGGATGCAGCCAGGGAAAGACCGAACGCACTCACCCCCGAGGCGAAGGGGCACCATTCGCCGCACGGCCAAAACAAAAGCAATCCGCCGGCGAAAAACGCCATACCGATGGGAAACAAGCCTGTCTGGCGGCCGGGCTGGCTGACAAACACATTAACCAGCGCACCGAGCAAGGCCCCACCTCCGGCCGCCAACAGCCATTCTCCTCCCAGGGGATCAACCCCTCGAGCCAGCAAGGCAACCACGGTCATGGCCAAGGCCAGACTTCCCGCCCCAAACCCACTGGACAGGCCCTCGGCTTCCCAACTGTCGGGCCATGCGGGCAAGCGATGAGCGGGCGGGCGCGACTCGCGGTGCACCATCGCCACAGGGAGGAGTGCCAACCAGGGCAAGGTAAAAGAAATCGAATCCAACAGGCTGGGGTGCCAATCACTGCAATTCCACCGCCAGTGGAGTGCCATGGCAGCGGCTGTGATGGCCGGGACCAAACGAAGGGCCCTTTCACGGGAAAGAAAACGCCAGGGCACCAGAGCCATATCGGCCTCCAGCCGCCATGCGGTGATCGACAACCATGCCAACGCGAAGCTGGGCAGAAAAAGTCCCTGCTGTTCCACCGGCTGACGGGCATGGGCCCACCAGGCCCCCAGCAGGGAAATGATGCCGGGCAGCAGGGCGAGGCGCGGCCCGGCCTGTTTGTCGAGGATGAGAAACAGGAAGGCGGCCGCAATGGGCCCCAGGGTGAAACCCAGATATCCAAAAAGAACCAGGGCCGGGGATTGGGGCTGGGCGACCACTTCCGGGCGGACCAAACCGCCTGCGGTCCAGGCCAAGGCAAACCAGCGGGCGGCTTGCGCGAGACCCAAGGACACCCTGCAGAGAACGCGGCTGGACTGGTCCATGGCTTGCGGCTCCCAGGTTGCCTGTGCGCGAATTGTCGGTTCAGGAATTGACCAGCGGCAGGCCCCGGTCTTTCCAACCGCGGTAACCGCCCGCCAACGAAATAATGTTCGTGTAACCCATGCGCTGCAGGTTTTCGGCCGCGAGCGCCGAACGGTATCCGCCACCGCAATACAGAACCAATTCAGCATTCAGGTCGGGAAACGCCTGCTCGATGTCGCGTTCGATGATCCCTTTGCCCAGATGACGGGCCCCCGGAATGTGATCGCGGCCGAACTCACTTTCCTCGCGCACATCGATCAGCACCGGTTTCTCTCCCGCTTTTTGGCGAGCCACCAGTTCCTCGATGGTGCACTCGCGCACGCGAGCCCGGGCCTCCTCGCACAGTTTCTCGAATCTGGGTGAATGTTTGGGCGCCATCAAATCCCCCCTTTGTTGATCCTTGAAACAACCGGTTACCACGCGCTGTCTCACCCATCCAACCAGGCCGAAGCGCCTTGCAAGTTGAGGTGGTGGCCGTGAAACCCGACCCCGTGGCGGTTGGCCCGGGCCACGGGTCCCGAAGGCAGTTGCCCAAGGCTGGGACTTGGCCGGATCAGGACTTCCGTTCGGCCAAGGCGCCCATCATTGCGACCATGAAGGCGGGAAGATCATCGGGCTTGCGGCTGGTGATGACATTGCCATCACGGATGACCTCGGCGTCCTCGTATTTGGCTCCGGCGTTGATCACATCGTCCTTGATGGCAAAGAAACAGGTGGCCCGCTTGCCACGCAGGGCGGTGGTGGAGCAAAGCATCCACGGCCCATGGCAGATGGCGGCCAGCACCTTGCCCTGGTCTGCCATGCGCTGGGTGAACCGGATCATGGCGGGATTGCGACGCAGGAAATCCGGGGCGAACCCGCCCGGCAACACCACGCCATCGAACTCATCGGCCGAGACCTGATCGATCGAGACATCGGCCTTGGCCGGATAGCCCAGCTTGCTCGGGTAGGCCTTGCCCGCTTCGGGACCAACCAATAACGACCTGACCCCCGCCTCAATGAGCCGGTAATGGGGATACCAGACTTCCATTTCCTGGTATTGCTGCTCGACCAGAATCGCGACGGACAACCCCTTCAGGTTCATGTACCTCTCCCCCCGAAACACGGATAGGGAACCTGGCGTCAGGGTTTTATTTTCCCCGGTAAATCCGCCCTTTTCCACCTTTTTGTTCTAGCAAATGCAAACGGGCCGTCCACCAAGGTGAAACGGCCAGCAAGGTTCAGGGGGCTGGGTAGGAGGCGATGGTTTTTTCCATCCCTTGGTCAAATCCCACCCGGGGTGAATACCCTAGGATTTTTCGAGCCTTCTCAATACTGAAATCGAGATTCAAACCCAAAAACTTGACCCTGGCCCCGGTGAGCAGGGGAGGTTCCTTGGCCCCGCTTTTCCGGGCGGACGATTCCATCCATTTGGCGACGGGCATGGCAATCCAGAGGGGCACCTTGAACCAACCGGGCCGGGGCACCCCGAAGCCGTCGGCCACCTTTTCGATGAACCGTTTTTTGCTGACAGCTTCACCGTCGGTGATGTTGAACGCCTCACCAATCGCCTTGGGATTTTCCAGAGCCAGCAAGACTGCATCCACCAGATTTCCCACGAAGATGCAATTCATCGCCTGGCGCCCGCTGCCCAGGTATTTGACCTTCTTCTGGCGCAGGTTCTCCACCAGTTTCGGCAACACGGTGCGGTCCCGGGGGCCGTAAATGAATCCCGGTCGCAGGACCACCACCGGCATGCCGTGTTTGCGGTGGTATTCCAGGGCCAAACGGTCGGCCTCGGCCTTGGATTGGGTGTATCCATCCATGTGGGTCACGGGGAGCGGCGTGGTCTCGTCGGTCCCGAAATGATGCCGGGCCTCGTACGTCCCCAGGCTGCTGAGATGAACAAAACGCTTCAGTTGCGGGCCTTTGGCTGCCTCTAGCAGGTGACGCAGACCTTCCACATTGGCCTGCCGGTATTCCTCCAGAGGCCCCCAGTCACCCACCTTGGCAGCGCAGTGGACCACCTCATCCACCCCGGTGGCGGCCTGGCGCAGGGCCTCAGGGTTTGTCAAATCACCCTGAATCACCTCAACAGCC
>Ga0315905_10004490_pt1 | contig 14261 bp, 9 predicted proteins | sample LakEriMetagenome_5_FD_203522 | JGI IMG/M metagenome (GOLD analysis project Ga0315905, IMG submission 203522) | Freshwater fungal communities from buoy surface, Lake Erie, Ohio, United States - Buoy 4 MA121 | ecosystem: Environmental > Aquatic > Freshwater > Lake | place: USA: Lake Erie, Ohio... | reverse complement strand
CCCGCGCATCTCGCGGGGAGCACTCTCGAGGGCCAGGAGCAGTACTGTAGCGACCGCCGCCAAAGACCATGCCAGCGCCGTGGGGCGTAACATGCCCCACGGCGCAGCTTTCATGAAGTGTTGTCCTGAATTCGTGACTACTGTGACAACCGTTCCCATTCGGGCCTACTCGGAAGGCTTTACGATGAACACAACGCAAGGGAGCGCCGCGAGCGGCGGCACGGGTGGTGAAATGGCGGGCGGAGTCGGCATCGGAGACGGCGAGTGCTGGTTTGGAAACCAGTCGAAGTGGAACGAAAAGGAGCGCCGCCGCAGGCTCAAGTCCATTCACGACGACCTCCGGGAAGAGGTGGGCCAGCTCTCGCGCACAGGCTCGCCGGTACCGCCAATGCACCTCTTGAAGGGAGAGCCGCACAGAAAGGCCACAGAGCCCCTCGACTCCTCGATCACACCACTCGCAAAGCAGCTGCCCCCGTGCACAGTGCCCTCGCAGTGGTCCGACCAGATCAGCACCAAGCGGCGCGTTTCGCATGTCGGCCTGGACAACCTGCCCCCGGCTGAGCGGGCGTTGAGCCCCGAGCACCAGCAGGGCAAGCAGGGGTTTAGGAACTCTGAGTTCTACCTCGCCACCTCGAACGCGCCCTCGCGCCTTTCCCAGGCCAGAACAGCGACTGGTTCGCCCGCGCAGCACGGCGCCCATTCTCCTGTGCGCGCAGGGCACACGGACGCGTCGCTCCTCGGCTCCAGCCAACGGCAGCAGCGTGCCCCGGATACCGCCGTGGCACGGTCGCACCGGAGCCTGGCCGTGCGTGGGGGTGGGGATGTGGACGAGAACGAGCGGAGGAGCCAGCTCGGCAGGCTCGACATGTCGAATCTGCGGCAGCTTACGGCCTCGCAGACGCCGGAACAGCTCAAGCAGATGGCCATCTCGAGCACGCTCGCCCCGCGGTCCCTCGATTCCTTCGGAGTATCCTTGACCAACTCGCACAGCCAAGCACCAAGCCAGGTCGCGGGCGTCTATCTTGCGTTGAAGTATTCGCCGGCTCAGCTCGGCGTCGATGGCTACGGCGCGCCTGCCAGCCTTCCAGAGGATATCGACGAAATGTTGGGCAGGTATAGGGAAGCAAATCTAGATACAAAGCGTGTGCTGCTAGAGACGATGCGCTCAGCGTCGCCGGCCCTCAAAAGAAGCGTCAAAGGCCTGCCGTTGGAGGATGGCTTTGTCAACCCCACGAGCCTGAAAATTCTGATGCAGTCGAAATCTTCCGGCACCGTGCCATTCGGCAGCTCCAAAACACCTGTGGTGTCGAAAGAAGATTTGATGTTGGAAAAGGCTCAGGATCTCATGCACGACACGCCATCGTACAAAAAGCATGACGGAAGTTTCAGCATGCAGGGTCGAATGCTCGTGTACAGCTGGGCTGCTCCACACGATTTCCGCGGACAGCACGTCAACCCTCGAATTCACACGCCAGGTAAACCGCCTGCCCCAGCAACGTCTGAGAAAGCCAAGTTTAAGACGTTTGCTGACAAGAACCAGGAAAAAATTGCGGCGCTGGCTGAGGCTGCCAAGCTTGACGCCATATTCCAGGAGCCACGGGGTGTGCGGTTAGTGACAGAAGGCGGCGTAGGGTTTTACCCTCTTCCTGCTGGCGGCGGCCGACCCACTCGCGCGGTGAAGCACAAGGTGGATCCTTCTGAAGGGTATCACAAGTACCTGAGTCAAGACCTTCTCAGCCTCAACCAGAATCAAAAGGCTGACGTTCCTGGCGAGCCAGAGCTGTTCTTTCCCAAGACACAGTTGACTGCCGATTACAAATCGAAGGTGGCGAAAGAAGAGGAGCCACAGAAGGGCGAATGGAAAGGGGCTCCGGATTTGTATCCCACCAGTCTTGTGCCCACCGCAACCCGCCACAGGTCCTCCCCTCGCCCTCACCCCCAACCCTTCCCGGTTTGCCCCCCCGTGCTCGCGACACCCCTGTGCTATCCGTGCGCTCCCGTCTCTTGCCGCCAACGTACCATCTCCCTCTGTCTCTCTCTCACTCGCTCTCTCTCTCTCTCTCTCTCTCGCCCCTAATCCAACGTACCACCTTTGACCTAACCGCTGTGGCTCCAGGTTTGTGGACTGGCTGCGCTCGCACGAACTGCCCAAGGGCAAACAAAATTTCTTTGTCAAAGGTGTACGTCCCGTGCACTGCCTTGCACCTGGCATTCGTGTCACCCGCCTCTCTTACCCGTTCAGGCTGCCTTCTGCTCGGCGGTGCTCGCGAAATCCTAAACGAACAACCTCAGTAACTTGCGCGCTCACAAACCCATACAGAATCCGTCAACCGCACGTTGCCAGGCGCGCAAAAGCCGCTGGGCTCGGAGTTCCCGATTCGCGAGAATGTCGGTATGGCAAATGGCCCGTACAAAGCGCCCACAGGTACGCATTGATAGAGAGCCAGTCTAGCGGGCGCGTAGAGACATTGTGTTTTGCGTGCGTGTTTCCTTATTTTCTCTGAATTTCGCTATTTGTTTTTGCAGCGTCGACATTGAGAGGCAGACAGCGAAAAAATGTTCCAGATCTGTACAGCCATGTGCACGTTCACGCTCTCACAAATATGCCATGTCCCATCCCCAACAGGTATTTGCACGGTCGGCAGCGGCGGCATAGGCTTTCGAGCCGAGACCCCGGGCATTACGTAAGAATCTTCACGTCGACGAGGTATCTATCAACATCTCGCAAGCGGTGGACAGGGTTCAAAGTTACCCTGAAGCAACAAAGCCAAAGATTCGCTTACGAATTCTGCTGTACAATAAAGCGTTGAAAAAGTAAGTACAGCTGCAGGTGAAAAGTTGTCCTCACCTACGGCAACTAATCCACTCGGGCGGGAAGTTTTTCGACGGTCTTTTGCTGCGGATTTGAAACGAATCTTATGGTCCGGCTGCGATCCGTTCTTATTTGGAACCGGCAAAGGTGGCGGCCACTTAGAGGCGTTGCAAGGCGACATAGAGGACTGCGCTCCCTGCCAGGAATAAAATGATACATGATGGCGCCATCGCTGGGAGCAGCAGACAGAGCACAAACCGTGGCATGTCCGCCGTTGCGCCCCGTCCTGCCATGCTGTGTGGCCAGAAATTCGAGCATGGAGACACAGTCCTTACGATAGATGTATACCACAACCCCACCGAAACTTCCCCCCGCACGGGGGTAATCCCTCGGACTCCCATCGATCACCGCCCGCGGATTACAACTACCGCAAACTACAGTCGTGGGCGGCCGGCGATTCCCCAAGTAGATAGTCCTGCTGGGCTGCTGGACTTGCCGGCGGTTGGTCTGCAGCAACTATCCAAACTCAGTGTGTGTGAGTGTGTGAAGGATGTGGATGCGTAGGGAAAGGAGGCGGGCGTGCAATCGCTGCAACATAGTCAGCTCTGTATGCAGTGAACATGGTAAAGAACTAAAAGATGACGCTTAAATGCAGGGCCCAGAGAATCACCTTACCTTGACTATCTCGCCGCCTACTATCTTGTACCCCGCCTGTTGAAGCTTGAATGTATGACCAGCGATGGCCTGTTTGATTATGATCCTCCTCAGGTCCTTAATACCACCACTGCAAGTCGCATGGAATTTGAGATGCTTTTCGCAGAGGGGTTTCGTCTATAGCCAGAAAGCGTGTACCAGGTATTAGAACAACACCTGGCCGACGAATTGTACACAGTCACGTGTACAACAAAGACGCATGCAACAATCTTGTTCTCGAGAACAAGATTATTGCATGCGTCTTTGTGGAGCCTGCGGCGGTTGATCTTGATTGAGGCGTCAAAGCAGTGCACGTGCACTCACAGACCGTGTCACCACAATATCGCCGACGAGGTATTGCCTCTAGACTTCTTAAACTCATCAAGAAGAAAACATCAAAGGATCACATGTTATGGATCCAGCTGCAAGTGGAGCCGCCCGATGCCTGTTGTGCACTGCGAGCGCATAGTCTTCGCCCGCCGTTTTGGACGCGTGAACAGCTGTGAGGTGGACCTTCATGCCCAACCCAGATGAAGGCATCTCACAACCGAGGTTGCAATGTGGCATACCTAGGTGCTCACCTTGTTTTGCGATGATGCTTCAAATCCTGGCAGTCAAGTCAGCGCTGTGCACGAATTTGCCCCCCCGGTGACCTGTTGGACATGCTAGACCCAAGACCGCTGTCTATTTGAACTCATGCACCTGTGCGGGCACGCACGCAAGGCCCGGTTTCAGCAACAGTAATGCTCGTAGTACATACACGCCATGTGCCTCTACATAGTGACTTTATGTATGTTATATAATATACATAAATTATATTCTCAAAAGTCTCAAAAGTCCTCTACATAGTGACTTTATGTATACAAGTTCCCTGCATTAGTTGGTCTTTAGTCAGTCTTTAGTTGGCGCAAGAACGACCGCGCAAGCACCCTGCAAGGTCTCGTTTAGGGTTTAGGAGTGGGTTTTAGATTATGGATTCGCTGTCGCACAATACACAACATAATCGGGTCTGTGACACACATTTGTACAGATACACAGTCGCACGAGACACATTTATATAATACACAGCCTTAGACCCCTAGGTCTCCACGGTGTTTGGAATGCGCATAAGATATCTGGGACGCCAGGTATATGAAGTACACTAATCCGGGGTATACGGGTGTGCTGATGGTGGAGTTTAGTGGCGAGTGTGGAAATACTTGGGTGTTCGGACCCTGGATTTACGGTACCCTTAGATCTTCGGATTCTATCGGCACCCTTGGATTTTCGGAGAATCCCGCTCCCTCCTCCTCCTGCAAGTGGGGAGGGGCAGGGTGTTTGTTGCTAGTCGTATGTGTTCTTCGGTTATTTCTTAAGTCGTATGGCAGGTTGGTAGCTGTTTCAGCGCCGCTTGTGATGCCTCTGTGCGACTCGGACATTCCAATGAATGTTCCCTTAAGTTTCGTAATAAACCACCTTTACCCCCGGCCGTGACATCAATTCAGGCCTGAGCCAGACCTGGGCAATAGAGCCTCGGTACAGGCCGCCTGGGCAGCGAGGGATTCTGGATCAGGGACTACGGGGGGGGGTCAGGGTAGGCCGCCCTTTTGGCGCACGCCGATCTAGCTCCGTAAGGGGCTTGGCCTTAAAAACAAACACTCGACACACACAGGGTCGCGAGTGAAACGCGTCACGGTAAGCGTCACGGCGTTGAGGGGGGGATGCCAGTGGGTCACTTGAACACCGTGACTGGCACTAGCACTCCCTCCTGACCGCAGTGTGGGCGCTGGTGCTGGCCACGGAGTGGGCGCAGCGGGTGCGCTCAGCATGCTGAATCGGCAGAGGCAGCTTGAGGCGGAGGGCGGAGATCAGCACAGCCCCCGGGCGTCACGCACGAGTCCCTGCCTCGCTGTATCCCTTGCCCATTCTGCTCCTCGAGAGTGAGATTGTAAGTCTCTATTAAAAGAGACCTCAAAAGAGACCTAATATAAGTAAAGAGCCCCACTCCTGGTACCGAGATGGGGGTTGGGTTCAGGTGGTTTAGGTATTGGTAGTCAGTTTAGTAACCTCTACAACAAATTTGGATAGGGTTTAAGAGGTGTGTGGAGCTGAGAGCCTGAGACGTACGCCCCTTTGTGTATACAGAGTGGAGATGAGACACACGCCCTTTTGTGTATACCTTCGATGTATTCACTAAAGGGCGTGCGTCTCACAGAGCATGTGCAAGTCTGCTAGGTCAAGAGAGGATTTTAATAAATTAAAAAACACCCCCAGCCCATGTTTCAACGCCTCTCTCACCATACAAAGAGTGAAAAAAGATCCAAAACTATTGAGAAGACTGAAGAGGCTGGATAGCAGCTGTGTCGTCATCTGAGCCAGACACAAGCTCGCCAACCAGGAAGGACTCGCGTGCCATGAGCAGCCTCGCGTCCATCCTTGCCGTCTCCTTCTCCTGCCCAGACACACAAAGTTTTCAGCTCTATTTTCAAAAGCATGCATTCAGAAAAGGAAGTTGGGAGAAAATAAAAGTACCGCCTCGTAGGTAATATTCGTAGTGCCAGCTGGCGGGAGGCAGTCAGCGGGCTCTGATGTCTTGTAGCCTTTCTTGGTATCTCCGGCCAGGGCGAGGGGCTCAGGAGCCCCAATCCCCCTTGCTGTTCGGGGGGTCGCGTCCACGTCTTCGTAGCTGGCCAAGTTGATGAGCGTCACCGCCATACGACGCTCATCAGGAACCTCGAGGCGTAGGTCTATGCTGCAGCCAGGCTGGAGCGGGTTCCAGAAGTTGAGCAAGCCCAAGCGCTTGCCTATCTCCTCGCAGTCTTGCTCCGTCAACGTTTTTGACATGACCTGGTACAGATTCTCGAGATCGATGATGTTCTGGAACATCCTCTGCATCAACTCGGCACGGAGAGACGCCTGAATGCCCAGCTCTTGCATTTGCTGCGCGTCCAGCGGCACGTCCGGTGCTTCCGGGTCGTCTAACGGTATTTCCGGCACCGGGTAGATCCTGTGGGGGACTTGTCCTACAATGTGCGCGGCTGCGCACAGCTGCACTGCTTGCGCCGCCGACAAGGGCAGCAGGAGCAGCATTTGGGTTACAGGGCGCAGCGCCGCAGTCCCGAAACAAGATGGGAGGTGGCAAGGGCTCTGGCGCAGGATGAGCCTTACAGTTGAGCGAATGCTGGCGACATGCTGCTGAAGATCCTTGTGAGAGACGGGGGTTGTGGTGCGGAGGGGCCGGTGGCAGGATGTATAGTCTAGCTCAAGGAGTCCGTGTTGCGGTATGTGCCAGTCGTGGGCGCATTCCACTGCCACTGGAACTTTGGGCTGGACTGGCGCTGCCTTTTTCTTCTTGCCCTTTTCGCCGCCTTTGTCTTGGCCCCCAGCCCCAGCATTAGCAGCGCGCCCGGGCTCTGTCTTTCCGTTGTATAAAACATTGCGCCAGCATACTCGGTTTGCGTTCTGTGATGTGTCTGGCAAGGACAGGCGCTCTCGCTCAGCATTTTCTCGCATGCTCAATTCTTGCAACACAAGAGCAAGTGTGCGGTCATAGTCGTCTTGGAGATTCAGGCGCCACCGCCGGACCGGACGCAGGGGGCTGAAGAATAGGAGTTCTCCGACTTGCGACTGCAGCCGGCTGACGTCGTTGGGATGCACCAACCGCAGCAGAGAAGGCACGTTTTCGAGGTCCAAAAGAAACGGGAGCAACCGCATGATGAGAGTGACTCTGTCGGTCATGGACGAGACTTGTGCCAAGATGCCCCTGGCCTGCGCGACTGAGAAACGCCAGTAACCGTTGATGATGCTGGCGCTCAGCAGCTCGCTCTTCTCCATATCTGACGCCCCCACGGCTAGTCTTTCCACTTTTAGCAATCCCTCTTCCACCTGCAGGTTTGTGTTTTTGCTTTCACAGAATATGCTTGTGCGCGTGTGGATGCAGGCATGTGCTCGTATGCGTTGACGTGAAATGCATGCTTGAATGTGTTAGTGTGTAAAATATGCGTCCGGCGTCCGTGTTGTGTATACTATGACGGCAGCACACCAGCACGCAGAGGCACCTTGCGAGTATTTGCGCCAGCAAACGCGGGACCAGGCAAGAAGCGTGGGGTCTCGAGCGCGCCAGCGCCCAGCAACGCATCTCTGGTTTTGCCTTCTCCTCGAGCAGCAGCAGCAGAAGCGGTAAGGTTCGAAAGGTGGCTGAAGCCAGCAACATTCCAGAGACCCGCTATGTTGGTTGGGTCCAGGACATGAGGACTGTCAACTTCACAAGCGGCGAGGGTGAGCACCGCATGCAGCTCCGAGTCACCGAGCGAGCTGGTAGAGCTGGCGGTCTTGTGCTTCAACGGCATCTCAAAGTGCACTTCCAAGATCCCCTGCAGCACACGAGGCATGAGCGTCGAAGCTGACATGAAGCCTGCGAGCAAGTCCAACCTCCGAGCAAGCAGCTGCCTGTGTCAGCTGCCTGTGAGCTCACCCCTCTATCAGGCAGCCAGCAACCAGCATCTAGCTGTCACTAGCGAGCGATCAGCGCCCTGCCTTAACCGCAGGCGCCCTGGTGTGGGCCTCTATAGTATCGTTGAAAACGAATAAACCTGCTCCATGCTCTTGGTACCTGGAGGGGCAGAGGATAGAGAGAGTCATCGGCACCCGAGGCAGAGAAGGGCTTGATCAACCAGGGCGTGAGGGGCCAGGGGTCCATATCCACCTTGCTCCCTGCGTCCTTGCCTGCGACCTTGCGGCAGACTTTCCACCACTCGCTCGGATCCGAGCCAGGTGCGTTAAGTGACAGCTCTCGTGCTGCCGAGCCGTTTCCAAACGTCAGGCTTCTGAATAAGGTCTCAGGCAGTGAATATCGTGTAGAGTCTGCAGTGCACTGGAGGGTCTATACGTGCCCATTGCTACTGGGCGAACCGCGCGCAGGAGCTTGAAGCGCAGGAGCTTGCAGCGAATACATGCAACTGAATGTAGTCATGAGAAACACCATGTCAACAAGCGAAAGCAAACATACCCAGTACAGCCAACTCGAGCGCCACTCCTCGTTCGCTCAAGACAGACAGGTCTAGAACATATCTCCCTTCTGGTCGGTGCATCTTCAGGCCCATCTTTGTGCTTGCAGTGAGCGAACATCCCCGCCTCGAAATCCAAAATCGCTTCTCGTCCTTCCCTCCGATTTCTGTGTGCGTGTGCGTGTGTGCGTCTGTGTGAGAGAGGATTGTGTGTGTAAAGAATGTTCGTGTGTGAATGATTGTGTGTTTGTTGATTTCCGGCTTTCAGGGAAAATTCTGAAATTTCCTGACTTTGAGGCCCCGTGTCCTTGCGCACCTGAAACGAGTTTTAGGGTTTAGGGTTTAGGGTTTAGGGCTTAGGGTTCACTTGGGCCACACCATGATGCTCTGCCTCCTGTGCCGTGGTTTCCTTGGAGGAGGAGGAGTTCGTAGAGGGACCCAGGGAGCGCTGGGCATCATGAGACTGTCTGGCCACGAGCAGGCGAAAAAGGGCGCGAGCACCGTGAAAGCCAATGGGATTGCCGGACATGTGAAGCGCCGTCAGCTGCGAGTTATTCACGAGCAGGAACCCGAGCATCACAGCTGCCGCCTCAGTTACGCGTGTGTGGGCGAGATTCAGGTCGCGCAAGCTTCCGGAGGCTTCGTTACGGCGCAGCGCCTGCCCAAGGGAAACCGCGCCTGTTTCCCGGATAGGATTCCAGGACAGGTCGAGCGAAGTGAGCGACACGCTGGAGGAGCCGAGGATGGCACAGAGAGCAAGCCCGCCACGCGAGTTGCCGTCAATGGCATTCCAGCTCATATTGAGCGACGTAAGCGCCGCTGCATGTTTACCGCTCGAACCACCGTCGACAAGCACCTGAGCCAGCGCGAGCGAGGAGCGGGATGCGAGGCGGTTTTTTGACACGTCCATGGCAGTCAGGGTGGAGTTGTGCAACAGGGCTCGGCTTAAACTTTCCCCGCACACATCCGTGAGTCCCACGTCTGACAGATTGAGCCGCCGGAGTTGATGAGAGCGCAGGAGCGTGGGATATCGGTCGCGCGGGGGCTCAAAGAGGAGAGACAAGTGACAGCCTATGTCGTTCCGGGAGAGGTCTATTTCGGTTATCCTGCAGCCGGCGAGCTCGGCAGATGGCGGACGTGTTGGTAAATGAAGGCAGAGGCCGAGCTCTTGCATGAGTGCCGAAGAACCGTGCGCACGCATACTGTTGCCGGACAAATCGACCACGACTCGCTGCATCTTGCCGCTTGCTTTGAGAGTCTTAAAGGCTGTTTGGCCGCCGGCAATGCCGCTGAGAGCAGCGGCGGTCTCGAGCTCTAGCGCATCCTGACACAATGCCAGCTGATGGATGCCTGCGCGACAGGCGAGCCAGGATACCAAGGCATGCATCGCCGTTGCACCCATCCCGTAGTGCCGCACGCTGACGAGCACAGTCTCCTCCTCCTCTCTTTCACCGACCTGCCTGTTGTGTGTTTGCTGCGCGTGCGCACTTGGCGTCCCCATGACTTGAATGACGAGCGAGTGGTCTGCCGTATCGCTTTCTGTAGCTCCGGCAGAGTCACCGAAGAAGCGGTCCGCCGTCTGGGCGCGCGGGCGGAGGACAGATTGCAGACACGTCGACAGCGGCAGCACCCGCTGCTCTTCGCATCGCTCTAGATACACCATCTCAGCCGCACGCTTGTCAAGCCACTTGTTGCCCAGCATTTCCTCCTCCTGCATGAATCTTTTCGACATTTTTACGGGCGAGGGGTGACGAGGACCGCGCATCTCAACATTGAGATCTTCCTCGAGAACTAGGTCCGGAAGAGACTTTCGCTCGCGGTAGCTACTCCACACCTGCGCCAACCCTGCTGTACTAGGCGCTGAGACGTCGCGGGAGGAGGAATGAGAAAAGGCCACGAACTGCTCGTCAGATCTCTCGTCGGCACCGGTCTCGGAGAAATCCTCGTCAGCACCGGTCTCTGGGCAGAGCTCTGGGCTCTCTTCCTGCTGTTGGTTCTCATCTTTCGAATCCACCTTGGGCAAATGCCTGACGCGCACAATCGCCGCACGCTTCTCCCAAGCCTCTTTCTCCTCGGGAGCAAGCTGCTGGTACTGCGAGCTGAGGAGCTGATTGAGCTGCAGGCGATCCATGTTCGAATTCTTTCGGCGACAGCCTGCGATTTCTTGCTTCATGAACTTGGCCATTGCTTGCACGTGCTTGTGCTCACCCACCAAGGCACCGATCCAAGCTGCCACTTCCGCCGGTGATGATGCCGCAAACGTGTGAGGCTCGAGGCTTGGCCGTGGATGAGGATTCAGACGCGACGGCTTCTCCGAGGCAAACTCTATCTGGAAGGCGTGCTGGTTCCCGCTGTCGGGGAAGCTGACGAGCTTGATGGACGAGATGTGCGCTAGATCGCACGAGGTCTTGCCCGAGCTGTTCTTTTCGCTCATGTACTGGAGGGAGCCGTGGAAGATGAAAAACAGGCGCTCTCTCCAATTCTCGCTCCTGTCGCCTGAGGCATTGCAATGCGACTCTTTATTTCTCTTCCACAGCCACCCGTGCATCACACCTTTCAATTCACCAGCACAAGGAGCATCATGCGAAGCAGCAGGCGGCTCAAGGTCGGAGGCGCGAGAAGAGGCAAGTAAGGCCTCAGCAGCAGAAGTCGCGCAGAGAGGCGGGAGGTCCACAGAAGTCCCGCCCACGACAGCCTCGGTCTCCACAGGGCTGACACGTGCAACAGCACCGAGAGCAGCATCAGGGGTGACAGCGTCAACACGCGCTTCCGCTTTCTTGTGCTCGCCCTTGACGCGCAGATATTCGATGAGATTCTTCTCCGTTGCTTCTTTCAGTGCTTTCTGCAGAAGATGGAAGCGCTCCTCCCCCTCCGTGCGGACTAGCTTTTTGCTATGGAGCACTGGAAGCTTGACTTTCTCTTGCTGCACCTCACGAACCTGCGCTTCATAGTTCCCTTCAGTGTCGATATGTGCGTCAGTGCTCGACTGAATAGCACCGCCTTCCCCTTCTCCCACAGCAACTGCACGCGGTGAAGGTTTCCGTGTATGAGGTGAATGCTGATCCTCGTCTGACGATGTCTCGTAACTGTACTTGTGCAGCACTTTAGATGCCTTCCTGCGTCGCCGCGGAGTTTCCACAGGATCCTCCCTTGCTGGGAGGGAGGCAAACGCTTGAAACAGAGCTTGCTTGTGGTGGCAGCGTCGGCGCAGTGCCTGCAGCACCTGCTCGTCGCCGTCTGCAAAGGCCTCATCATCGTCGCTCGAAGATGCCGAGTCTTGGCCTCGTGCAAACAGCGGTTCTATGGTGCAGCCTCCGGTGACAACGAGGGAGCGCTCAATGAGTCTGCGAGGAGTTCGCCAACGGGGCTTTTTAAAATCAGTCTTTGATGCACTTGTGCAGGACAGCGGTCCTCGGGTTTTCTCCCGCTCAGCACCTGCATGCAAGGCTGTCAGAGGCACAGGCTGAGTTTTCGGGAGGTTTTGAACTTGAGCGGTCTTTTTGTCCTTTTCTATATTTTCTTCCTCCTCTCCCACTTTTTGCCACCGGAAGGCGCGGAGGGCCTTTTGTTTGTCGTAGCACGCTTGCACAGTCCTGAGGCGCTCAGAGATGTCGCGCTGTGGCTGCTCGGAGACGCGAGTACGCGGGGAGGCGCAGTGGCGGAGGATGCCGATGGTTGGTAGTTGCCCCCCCTGCTTGTGAGAGAGAGTGTTGTTTATTGGTACTCGATTCAGTCACCTCTGAGTCTAATGTATCATTGTCCGCCTTTCAAGTGTCGTTTGTGCGTTTTGTGATTGCACTTGTGTGTAGGGTTTAGGGTTTAGGGTTTAGGGTTTAGGGTTTAGGGTTTAGGGTTTAGGGTTTGGGGTTTAAGGTTTAGGGTTTAGGGTTTAGGGTTTAGTACTTGTTTGTGTGTTGTACGATTGCACTTGTGTTTGCATGTTCAGATGCTCCACAAGAGAGGGGACATTGAGCGAGAGAGAGAGAGAGAGACCCGGGCGAGGCCAGCACGGGCGGTGGGGTCAGACGCATGAGCAAGCTTCCAACAGTCTTCTTCAACCGCCGCCGCAAGATGGCTCGACGCAGCTTCCGATTCAATCATGAGTGATTTCCTGGGCGATTCGGGGCTGCTGATTCTTGGTTTCCTGGGCGTTCCGGGGCTGGAAGAAAAGTGGGGATGGGTCATGTCCGGGGGCGTTCGAGAGAGCGCAGGACTAAGTTTGAACGAGTCTTTCATGTGAACATGGCCCGTCCCTCCTGCCGCTCCAGCATGCGTGATATGATTGGTTGCTAATGCTGGCAGCATGCTTGTCGCCTGCAGCGGGAATGAGGCCATGATGTTTGTTCGTGGGTTCGGTATCGTCCCCTGGTGTACGATTCCATGCAAGATGCCATGCTCGGTAATCCCAGCTTCTTTCCATATGTTTTCCTGCCACGTCTCACGCCAATCCCGCAAATCCTCGCGTTGCGTTGCCCCATTCTGCTTGGCCTCTGCTCTCGTCTTGATTGACATGGTGGTGCCTCCATCGGCGATGAAGCCCCTCGTGTACCACAGTGGCTTTCCTTTGTGCCATGGCGGAACGAAGGGCTCCTTAGTCCCTGGGTCCTTCTTGCCCTTCTTGCCCTTCTTCCCCTTTTTTGGCATCCTCTTCCCCCTCAGACTGCTTTGAAACAGCCAACGGACTCATCAGCACAAGTGTATTTCGAGTATTCATGTATGAAATTTGGCCAGGAGTTGGCTGGGGTTTTGTCCTTTTTTGGGTCTCTTTTATGTGTGTCAAGTAAAAATGTGTCAGTCAAGGCTTCTTTTATGTTCGTGGTCTGGAAAGAGCCCTGTAAATGAGGGTGTCCAGGTGGCTCGATAACTCTCCAACCCATCGTTGGACTCAGCCTATAACATATCAGAAAACGCGGGAGCTCACCGTCTACCAATGTCACAATTTGTGGGCACTTTCAATGATGGGTGTGTGAGCAGCAGTCGCCGCCGTGTCAGTCCTTGCTGTCTGCGGAAGGCCTGCGGAATCGCAAGGAACTCTGCATTTCGGACAACATTGGAACCACACGAGATTGTTCGAAAATAATCGATTTCGCAAGTTCGTTTCCACAGATCGGTGACATCAGAGCTAAACTCCTCAACCTACTGCTGGCCCAATTTCATACACTTTGCTAAATTCGATAAATTACGGACTGAGGCCGAATCGTTTCATTTTTAGATCTGAGAAGGTGTAGTCTCCGTTTTTAGATCTCGCATTCCATCCGCAGGCCAAAATGGAGGAGTTGCATCCTGAAGGTGTGTGATGGACACAGAGCGATAAGCGCGAGTGGAGTCTCAACCTCTGTCTCTCAAGTGAATGCCTGCGCGTTGTGCAGATACCAAACCACCGGGCGGTGGAGAGACTCCTGGAGTCATTCAACCTCCGTCTCCAGGGACATCAGCAGCAGCGCCTGAGCAAGGCAAGAGTGGCGGCGACGGAGTACAGAAAACAGCAAACAGACTAGTCACATTTGTTCCCCCGCCCGACGCGGGCGGCGGTCGAGTGCATCCAGAGTATGCCAAGCTGGCGGAGGAGCGACTGAAGGCGGCCACAAACCGTATTGTGTCACTTGAGTCTGAAGTGGGCCAGCTGAACACACGATGGGCTGACGAAAAGGTGAAGACTGCACGGATCGAGCAGAAGGTGAACAAGCTCAACGACCGTGTTGCGCAGGTTAACAGCAAGCACAAGAATGTGACGGACGCACGCGAACACACGCATGCATGCTTGAGAAGGT
>Ga0315905_10004488_pt1 | contig 14262 bp, 18 predicted proteins | sample LakEriMetagenome_5_FD_203522 | JGI IMG/M metagenome (GOLD analysis project Ga0315905, IMG submission 203522) | Freshwater fungal communities from buoy surface, Lake Erie, Ohio, United States - Buoy 4 MA121 | ecosystem: Environmental > Aquatic > Freshwater > Lake | place: USA: Lake Erie, Ohio... | reverse complement strand
AGTACCGCTAAGTGTATCTTCAAAATACAACTGATATTCTTGACCGTCACCAAGTTCATCGAGTTCATGGAGATTAACACCATAAATACGATTTACAGCACCGGAATTATCATCAGCAGTATAGATTTCCCGACGAGAAACTTCGTCAAGTTGGTCTACACCCCAATTACGAATATCTTCGGTAGCTTCGGGTGAAAGATATACGTCAGTAAGACGATTACGACCTACAGTACCAGTATTTCCACCACCATTTCTACGCATCACCAACTTACCTAGAGACAAGGCTCGTTTGGTAAATTGTCCGTTAGAAGCAGCGGTATCGTATACAACTACGTTACGATCTGCACCAGCGGCTAAAATAACATGGAAACCATCGTCATTCATTTTCTTAACGAAAGAGCTATATAAAGAACTTTCGAGGTCTTGAATAACTAGATAGTTTGCATCTCGAATATACTTCAAAGTAGTACCAGCACCAGCGGCTACTCGGTAAGTAGGAATCATTACATAATCGCCTTCATAGGTTGGAGTTGGAATCCGACCTTGATTAGGAACGGTATATGCAACGAATTCACTTTCAGTACCAGGAGTAATGAAGTGGAGAGGCATTTCTAACGAAGAAGTACCGACAAGAGGAATCTGTTGGAAGATACCCTCGATAATAGGACCAGGAAGACGACCTTTACGCAAAGGTAGTTCAAATGCTTTAGCAGCACCTTCACCACGTAAGTTGTCTTGAATAGCCTTAGCTAATTCTTCTGCATACTTTTCGTGGGTTAAACGATCAGACGAACCCGCTTTCGCGAAAAATTCTCGAAGTGCAGGATTTAGTTCTTGAATAGGCATTTTATTTCTCCGTTTCTTATGTTTGTTGTTTTAGATATTAGCCAGTGATATTAATAAATACCTTGGCATATCCATCTGCGTCTTTTGCGGAGAGGAATCTGCCTACTGCTGGAGCCGATCCAGCATCAGTTGGGGTAAGAACACCAGTTGTATTGTAATAAGCTACTGAACCAGCGGTAGGACTTCCAGTAACATTATTAGTCGTACCTTTCCAGATTTGACCAATAAGCACTTTTCCGCCCTTTTGTACTTGATCTTGATGCCAGTTTAAATGTGTTTGAGTCAAGTCTTTATCAACCACATCATTTAGCAAAATACCAGCGGGTTTAGTTGCACTTGGTGCTTGACCAGTTGGAACTGCTACATATGCATTAGTGTCGTCCATAGAAATGCCGGAACCAGCACCATCATGGATTAAGAACTTACCACGTTCAGCGGTAACATTCATGAAGAAAGAAAGATCAGTTAAAACTCTGTCTTGTGGGCCTTTAATTGCCATTGTATATTACTCCTATAAGTTATTTGGTTTTAGCTGCAAGTAATGCTTCGCTGACCATTTGACGAAGACCAGCAGTTGCAGTATCAGCGACAGGTACTACTACTGTTTCAGGAACAACATCGGCCAATACATCTACCGACGCTTGAGTATTACATTTAGTTTTATCTTCGCCCATCATGTCTTTGTCTTTAGACTTTGACTTTTTAGCTTCTACTAATTCTTGAGCAATGACTTCAAATTGTTCATCACTGAGATTAGCAAAAACAGTAATCTTAGCTTGAGCTTCATCTGGTGTAAATCCGCCAGATACTAATAGGTTGGCTCGTTGCATATTAATCTTTTCAACTTTGAAACCGTCGTTTTCTCTAGCTAAAACAGTATTCTTTTCATTAAGAGATACAATTTCAGTTTCTAATTCTGATTTACTAGCAGTTAAAGAATTAACTTGTTCGGTTAATTGATTGACTTGAGCTAAAGCTGCTTCAAGTTTACCAGTCAATTCGTCAACTTGATTTTTTAGTTCATCTGACATTTCATTTTCTCCATTTTCGTTACTATTACATACACCACTTATTGATTTTAACTCTTTTACAAAAGCTAAAGTACGATAACTATTATTGTCTTTTGAAAGTATTATACTATCTGGATTTGCTGGTTCTTCTACATATCCACGGCCAATAAAAGTAATACCACGTAATACTCTGCCTAATTTTCGGCCCATATAAGTACCAGTTCCACCATACATTCTTAGACTTTTTGTTAAAAATGCGGTAGATTCATTTCGTTCTATATATGTTGCAGAACCATCTTCATTTTGTAGAGCGTAGTCGAAATTTCTAAAGAAACACTCCATAGAGACATACATTTTGCCGGTTTCTATATCATTTATTAATTTAGATACAAGTTCCATCATCTCAGTATTGTCGAACTTAGCATAAACAACCGCTGAATCGATAATATGGTAAAGGTCAGGAAGTTCATTAGCAGGTGTACTATCATTTATAATATTACCATTGTCGTCAACTACGGTACAATTAATCATATGGCCGACAATAATACGTTGATCGTGATTAATATTAGTAGGCTTGTCTATTGGAGTATTTCTAGCCATCCAACATTCTAATTTATCAAAAACATCATCATTTTTATTCCATACAGTAGAAACAAGAACAGAATCTACTGGATATAAGCCATCTAATTCAATGGAATAATTTTTTGTAGCCGCGATTGCTTTTAATTCTGTTAGAAATTTTTCGGTATTTTTCGATTTTTCCGCTAATGTATAATAGGCAACAGAATTAGATTTAGCTATTTGGTCGGCTAATCCGAGGTCTATTTCAGATTTAAAGATTGGGATTGTCATTTATATCTCCTAAGTATATAACATATTATACACTTCTGATTGGATTAACCTAATTTGATCAATAGTTGGTTCAGTATTAGTAAGTCTCCTATAATCATTTACCCTGTTTGCTATTTCTTCCCTAAGTTGAGGATATGTATTATTAGATTTAACGGCCTCGTTAACTTGATCTAAGTTTATGGTATCAAATGGTTTAAATGCACATAAAACATCAAATTTTATCTGCTCGGACGTATTATATTCTTGATCGGTTAGCTTCCGAATATTAGATTTATTAAAGGTTTTTAGAATAGCAGGTTGTAAAATATCTGAAATCCTATTTTGTGCATCCATTGCCCAAGCTAAAACGCTAGACCGAGTGCTGAATTTAGGCGTTTTGCGTTTTTGTGAATCTTTTTTACCTCCTGGTCGCCCTTGCCCAGATATACCTGGATTTTTCTTTTGGTCGCCAGCCCCTTTTTGTTGTAATTTTTGTATCTGCTTAATTTCTCCTGGTTTTGGGTCTTCTAATTCTAAACCTACTTGAGAAGGAGTAACCGCTCCGCTTTGTAATGCTATTTGGGTTAATTTTTCTTTATGTTGAGGATCAAACCATTGTCCAGCTTTCTTTACACGACGACCAGAATCACGTTCTCGGTTCTCTCTATTAGTTCTAACTTTTTCCATATCTGGATTTAGATTAAATTTAAGTTGTAAAGTCTCGTCGCTAATAAGGTTACGATCAGCAAGTTGAATAAGTAATTGTTTTTCAGTATCTTCGTTAGCTAGTATAGTTTGGTCGAATTCAATTTGTGGGGCTTCTCTCCAACCTAAAGCCTTAGCAAACATTTCTAATTCTGCTTGCCAAAAATCTAATAGATTAGTACGCCCATAATGCAGCCGCTCTGTTAGGGTTTTTAGCGACATTTGACTACCAGACGCACCAGCCCCGCCACTATATGTGGAAGTTAGGGTTATTGGCACACCCATTGTGGTATAGATGTTGTTTAATGTTGGTTTATATTTATCTTCGCCTAAAAATGAGGCAGAATTTGATAAATCAGTCTCTATAATATCAACATCTTTTCCCCAAATAACATCTATTGTTCCGCCACCGACGCTATTTTCAATAAAGCTGGCGAATTTAGATACCGCAGTTGGATCAGGCGGCTCTTGCATGTAATTCTCTAAAACACCTAATCTAAATATTCTGATTTTAGATGCGGCACTCTCTAAAGCACAAACATCAGCTAATTTAAGTTTTTGCAGGATATTAATATCTGCTAGAATAGGATATGTAATTGGCAATGCCCAAGGATTCCAGTCGTCTTTCTTAAAATGATAGACTATAGTGCGATTTTTGTCTAAAATATACGGGCGAGATTCCTTTACAGCCGCTACAATATCAGCAGGTAATTTCTGTATAATCTGTTTTTCTTCTTCGGATTTTGGGTTAGTAATCTGCCGCCGAACTTTAGAACTAAACTTTATCGAATAAATAGGATCATCAACAAACCTAGATAATTCGCCGCCTACAACTTCACAACAAGCTGGATGTAAAAACACATATCGCCAGGGTATAACACCTTTTTCTGCCTTTTCTGGCATCGGGAATACATCTAAGTCTGCTTTACCTTGTGTATAAAGAATATTTTCATTTTTTAATTTGGCTGTATATCTTAACGCTACTACATTGCCAAGGCGGTAAAAATAATTAGTAAATCTCTCAGAGACATGCAAACCCTCTATTCTAGCAAACCACTCGCGGGCTATTTTTTCTTTCTTTTTATTTTTGTGAACAACTCGAATACCCTTTGTGGTAAAATCTGTCATTAAATTAATAATATTCCAAATTAAACCGCATTTATTATAAACTTCATCAGCTTGTTTAAATACACCTGCAAAAGAGCTAGAAATCTGTTCATCTGGCCGAAATGAATAATAATCATCAAAACTTAAACCAGGACGACCCGAAATTCCAGGTACAAGATTAGAATAATCTCGATGTTGATTACCAGATTTAGCAAAAGATTCTATAGCCGCCTTGTTATAGAAGCCCTTTTCATTACTTTGATTGTCGTCAGATGGGGCTGGAGAGCTAACTTTTTTAGTCATAAAAATACCTATTGAACTGTAATGCCTTTACAATTCTAATACACCGTTTTAACCTCGGCGGATAGATTTAAAACTATCAAGCGGTTGTTTATACCAACTATTTCTAGATGGCTCGGTATCTTTTCTTTGTGCTAATTCTGAAACTAAACCACCAACAAACGAGTATTTTACCGCTGGTTCTGCTCTGCTAATAGTTCTAGCTATCATATTTGCTATCACTAATGCTGAGTATCGATCTTTACGCATTCTACCTTTTTTCCCACTGGCAGTTTTTTGTTCTGGTGTATCCCATCTATCTCTACCACTTGGTGTTGTAGACATTACAATTGTAGTTAACTCATTTTTTAGTTCTTCTATTTCATAAATAGCATCTTCTATTGAATCTTCGTGTTGGGTTTTTAAATCTTCATCTGCTGCTAAGGTTAATGATAAAGCATCATATCTTGGAAATAGACAGTATCTCATTTCTAGGTCTTTTTTAAGACCGTGATTTGCCTCTGCAACCCAATCAGCCTTAGCAAATTCTACTTTTTGTATAATATGCACGCCTTCTTTGTTATCTGTTGGTTTGGGATCGCCTTGAATTTTTTCTTCCCAAATTAGTTGTTCGTTAGTATCCATAATAGAAGGATCGTGTAGAGCTTCAATGATAGCATTACCGCCACCTTGGGCATCTATACCGATCTTAACTGTTGGATATTCACGCATAAAATCTCGAATCTTGCGGGCACAGTAAGCATAATAATTTTCAATAGTGACTGTTTTACGCTCTACTTTTTCACGGTGTGATTTTCTATTAGTAGTCCAACAACGCACAATTCGCCAGTGATCTTCCCATAGTTCTAAGATTACTATAGCAAGGTTATCTTTTTCGGAGGCTGGATCAACCGCTATAATATACTTCTTACTAGTATCACCATGAATTTTAGCGTCGAATACCACTAATCCGCATTTCTTTTCAATTTTTGAAGAAGGATTACATACACACTGTTCTATTAGTGTTCTTTTAAAGAATCCATCTGAATCTTTTACGAAAACAGCGGCATATTCCATTAGATAAACACTAGTGCTATTAACAGCTTTAGCTCTAGCAATTGTAGTATCATCCATAAAGCCGGTAGGAATTAGTTTATATGGATATCTAATGATACAATAATCTTTAGGATTTAACGTCTTCTTGTTATCATCTGTGGTTTTCTGTCCTAATATAATACTACGATAATCTTTCCAGTATTTAGCGAAATGTTTAAATTCGTAATCACATGTTCCTGCTATAATAGATTGATTACCCCTATTCTTTGAATATATTTCTTCTTGTTCTTCTGTCCACATTCCATGATCTATAAAATGTTGTCGTCTAGAAGCAGCTTTCATTTTCTCTACTGGATCGGCGGCAACAGCAGCGAATCCTTGTACTACTTGTTCGTATATTTCCGGCACGATGCTAGCAAACTCATCGGAAAAAATTATATTAGCACGCATACCTCTGATTTTTTCCCCGTTTCCTAGTGGGATGGCCGTAATAGTGCTGTCATTGATTTGAAATTTACATCTGTCTGAACTAATATACGAACCACTATCAGTAGAACAAATATCCCTTAATATAGGAGACGAATTCCAAATAGTATCTATATACTCATAGGGTAATTTAGCTTGTCTAAAACCAGCACCAGTAATAACTACCTTAGTATTGGGAACCAACAAAGCTCTTAATAAAAGATAAATAGCAGATAACGAAGTTTTTCCACCGCCGCGAGACATAATAAACATTGGAAATTTGTGTCTCCAAAGTTCTTGTAAAATCACACATTGATGAATACCTAAGTTGATTGGTTTATCTCCAATCTGCATGACTTCTTTTACGAATAAATGTAAGTATTCTGGTTGCGTTGTTAATTTGATAAAATGATAAGCGGCTTCTATTTCGTCTTTTTGCACGCAAGAATGTAAGATATCGTCTGTATGAATTTTACTTACGTCTCCTAGTTCTAGCCATGCATATTCTGCGGCTTCTAGTTGACGGTCTACTTCTGATAAGTCGGTGATTATTTTTGCCATTCTATTTGTACCACTGTTTTAAAAATACTTTCAGCCGCAATTTGTGCATTTCTAGGATTACCAGCGTATATTATCTGTATGCCGTATTTTAATTGTATCTTAGACATAGCGGCCATAATAAAAGCAGGACTGATTTTTATTTTATTCATAAGGTATTTGGGGATACCTGAATTATTAGGAAAATTAACTATGTCCTCAAAATCAAATTCGCAGATTAAAAATTTATATTTATAAGTGGATAGCCGCTCTAACCAATCTTTGAAGCGTTTTTCAGTTATATTACCTGCTATTTCAGATGTAGAGGCTTTTCGTTCTATACGTACTAAATCTTCATAACCTTCTAGTGAATAATCACCTGTGTCTAAAGTGGTATCTCTAATATCTATTACATATTTAGACGAAGAAAATGTCCAAGGAGTTTGTTCTCGTCGATCAGCCAAGACCACCAAATTATAGTCTTCTTCGTTATTTCTTTTTGCCATGTTGTTTTTTGATTTTATTTTGTGCTATTACACTTAAAAATATTGAGATATACGAGTCTTCGTTATTTTTTATTAAATGATGATGCATTTTACACAATGATATTAAATTATCAATATTATGTCTTAAATGAGGTTGATCTACCCAGCGATATATATGATGTACTTGTAGACCTTTTTTAATTGCACAACCTGGATATTGACATTTATAACCGTCTCTCTTTCGAGCAGCGGCCCTGGCTTTTTTATATTCAGGATCGTTATAATCGCGGCTAAACATCATCTTTCCTCCGCTTGATTTTCGTCGGCAATAATTTTTTGTGCAGATTGATGATTTAATATAGGAACATCAATACTTCCATCTTCATATTGATGATAATCCTCTAATACTTCGCGTTTTTTATCCGTAGCCATTCTAATTAGTTCAGCCTCGCGTGATTTAGCTAGTCTATATTCATCTTCTTGTAGTCGTCTAATAATAGATGCAAAAGTGTTTTTCCCGCTTTCTACTTTAGTAAAGCGTTTATCGCGTGTTGATTTCATAGCATCATATAATTTCTGCAAATTATCATTGATGCTTTTAATTTGACTAGCATGGGATTGTAATGTTGTTTTTGCAATATTTAACTGAGATTCCCATCTTTGGAGATTTTGTAAATCTCTTAGAGCTTCATCTTTATAATATTCGTCTTCTATTTTAAATTCTAAAGTTTTGATTTTCTGGCGTGTTTCTACCTCAGCCTGTCTAATACGTTCTAACTGTATATTAAGCAGGATAATTTCATTAAGTTGTGTTTCTTCTGAAGCTACTACGTCCTCTTTATATTGAAGATAATAGTCTATCCATCGATTGATAAAAATTTCTAATTCGTCTATCTCTTGGTTTCTTAATAGTTGTTTTTTAATTAAAGGAAACCAGTATTTTTTCTCTAAGACTTTTCTTACCCGCACTCTGTCTCTGTCTTGTGGTTCGTCATCGTAAGATCGTAGCTGTGCTTGTTGAATATAGTTTTGTACGATTTGTAGTGTTCTACCCATCTTTTCTGCTAATTCGCTAGATGGTACGAAGCTACAATTTTCGGCTATATACTTCTTTTCTTCGGTAGAAAGAGGTCCGGTACGTGGTTTTGGATTACTCATCCTGATTTATTCCATCTACATTATGGTCTATAAAAATTTGTTTAATAGCCGCAACTAACTCGTCGTATTTAGCTTTATTTAATTTATCACCTAACTTTAGTCGTACATAGTATTTACGTAAATTAGCAGGTAAAAACTTATCAATCAATTCATAGTAATAGCTGTTTTCAATTGTTGAGTTATCAAAGATGAGAATATTATCATTTAAAAATTGACAATCAACACTTGAAGGTGAGGCATTAGATAAAGATTTCTTTGTATCATTTCGCTTAATCCATAGATAGTATAATCGACAATCTTCTTTGTTTTCATATTTAGAGCACTGATTAGTTGATTGTAGACAATGTTGGTCAAAAAAAGGACATTTAGCACAAGGTTTTTCTTTTCTGTCATATTTTTGCCTTTTTAAGTTACATAGCCGATTTTTAATGTGTACCCATAAGAAATTAGCTAGTGGGCGAGTCTGATCCCACTTCTCATAGCCTTCTAGTCCATAAATGAAGGCTTCTTGTTCAATATCTTCATGTTCATATGCCCCAAATTTAAACTTCTTTGCCAGCTTCTTGCTTATCTTCTGTATTATCGGTATTATTTCTGGTGGATATTTCATATTTCATTAATTCTGAGATAGAAAGCTCAGAGTTCATTAGTTCTAACTCAAGTGCAACTTGATCTTCTAATAACTTTGATGCTTTGGTATGTAGTTCTGTTTTTACTAAAGTAGTCATACTGTCCCCTTTATTATATTTCATAATTCAGAATAAATACATGATACATATACTTTATACACCGTTTCCTTTTCAGTTTTAAAAGTCGGAATCAAAAAATTTCAACTTTTTTTCACTTTCTTGGAAATATTTTCACTTTCATACTTGACGACTTTAAAAGTGAATAGTATAATATTAGCATGGGGTTAAGTAATAATATATCTATTTTGAATAATATATTTATTATATAACAAGTTTACTTAAACAACTAGGAGAGTTTATGTTTATTGCTTTAATTTTATCGCTGGCTATTGGTTACAACACGGATGACGATTATCGTGAAGCATTTTACGCTGCTGAAGCCGGTGAACCAATGGTTGTGATGTTATCTATGGATGGTTGTGGACCATGTGCTAAGTTAGAACCAGCATTAAGAAAAGAATATCCTGAAATGATTAAACTTGATGTAGAGTCTTCAATAAAGGCTCAAGAGATTGCTGTTCAGAAGAATGGTGTTATTACTGTTCCACAGCTTCATATTTATAAAAAGGTTGATGGAAAATGGTCACATGCAGCTTATGTTGACTTTTCAACTAATGAAAACGCTAATCCTCGTTACTTAACTCCTGGCCGCGTAAAGGTTTTAATCCAAAATTTGAAAAATGGACTACAAAAATAAATTCGATTCCCTAATTGAGGGGATTGACAAAGCTCAAAAGCAGGTTATATTAAATCTGTCTGATGGAAACCTTGAGGATTGGCCCAATCTAGCGGCGAAAGAAATTCTTAAACTTAGAACACAAGTGGATAAACTCAATGGAAAACCAACTAGAAAATGCGGCGTTACCTTCTTGCCAGGACAAGGCAGATGTGCCGACACATAAATTATGCAGGAATGTTGATTGTTTGAATAAAGAAGAACAGCCGATAACTAATTTCCACAAAAATAAAGCCACTAAAGATGGTTTTTCTTATTATTGTAAAAATTGTGTAAAGACTAGATATCGCGACCCAAATAGACGAGAACAGAAGGTTATTCCAGAAGCAATTGTTCAAGAAGCCAGAAAGTTATTCATATCAAATCCGTCTATGTCGGTAGATATGATTTGCAAACAATTCGGCTATAATTTAATTTCTGCCCTTTATAATTTAACACACAAAGATGAAAACTACCAACCGCCAAAACGCAAAAAAGGCCGCAAATAATCCGGTCGAAACAATACAAATAACAGCAGAAAGAATTGTTCAATGGTCAGAGCAGTTCCCAGGTGACGATTTGAGAAATTCTATATCTAACGGTGATCTTATTCAACTGGCTAAATTTTATGTTGAATATGGAAGGATTTTACCGTCATATAATACGTTCGTGGAAGCTGTGGATAAGTATCACGAATCTTTATGAGGTTCGTATGGTTAATCTTGGTATTACGATTTTAATACTTACAGTCGCCTATTCGTTTATTAAATGATTGTTTTTTCCTGCTTTTTGTCTTTTTTATTAGGTATGGCGGCTGGCTGCTGTATTATGGATTACTTTACGCCTAAAACTGGCGGCTTTAAAAATGACGAGCCGGTAAGAATCATTAAAAAGGAATCTCACAAATGAGTTTATGGAATAGAATCTTAAATTGGTTTGATCCTCCTAAGCCCGAACCAGTTAAGCCGCAAAATTTAGATGATCTTGAAAAGACGCGGCTAGACCTCATAATTACTCATAATAATGAGCGTTCTAATCGTGGAATACCGACCCTGATATTAGACGAGAGGTTAAATATCTATGCCCAAAAACACGCCGAATGGATGGCGGCTAGAAATAGATTGGTACACTCAACTATAAGCAATTTATTAAATGATTACAGAGCAACGGCTGAAAATATAGCCTGGAATCAACAGAGCGTTGATGAAGTTGTTCGCGGCTGGATGTTATCTTCTGGTCATCGTCACAATATCTTAAATGTCGGCTATGCTTTAGTTGGATTTGGTGTAGCTAAAACAGAAAACGGCGAGACTTATTGGTGTGCTGTATTTGGAGTGTAGTAATATGGATTATTTCGATGTTGTAAAACTTAAAGAACGAGTATCTATCTTCATCACTGAGTATTATGGTGAACGATGCCCTGATTATGAGCCAGAATGTATATGCTGTGAACAGTGGATGTGTTTTGACAAGTTATTTAGAGATTTATTATTTTTATATAAGGATTCTTAAATGTTACTGCCACTTCTTTTATATTTCGCGATTGTCCCAGCCGAAGACTACAAACAAGCCCACGCAGATATGGCAGAAATAAATCATGTCTATAATGAGGATTTAGACCTGTTGTTTGATCAGATTATATATTGGGACTTTAATCATAAAATGTGCCGCTGGGACGTTGTAGATTTTCGTATTATAAAAGATGGCCGCGTTGACTATTCTAAGGAAAGAGCACGCTGGTCAGAAGAACAGGCCAAGCTACCCTTTGAAAAACGCGACGAAGAATTTAAGCCCCAGGACCAAAAAGACTTTGAAGCCGCCCAGAAAGACAAGCCGGAACACATGAGGGATCGCTGGTATCCAGCCTGGATTGGAAGCCCGCTAGTACCCAAACAAGACCTACTAAAAGGCGGCTATACGGCTCGCTATGTAGATGGAAGTGGCCGCAAAATTGAAATACATGTTAATTCTCTGCATTATACTCACTCAATGTATGATGTCGAACAGGATCAGCGGCAAAAACTCCCAAAGGAAAAACGCCGCAATTTATTTCCAGATCACAAGGAATATGACGGCTATTTATATGCAAGATAAAAAATATAGTGATATTATACAGTTTATAGAAAACCTGAATTTTGAGCCGCTAAAGATTGCGTCTGTTTCTTATGTAGAATCAGTATTTTGATTTCCTGCCAGTTGGATGGTGGACGGTTTTGAAAGTGAAAAGATTACTAGTCTAATCCGACCCATATGTATAATAAACACAAATGCTAAAAACGCTATTTCTCTTATTAAAATGGTATTATCGTACCACCCCAACTATTTCAGAAGGAAATGATTCCTCTGAGACAAAAACGGGCACACCATCACTACCAACAAAATATGAAATAAATGTTTCTAAAAACGGTAAACATGTGTTTGCAACAGACAGCCACTATAGAACTTATAGAGAGTGTGATATTATAAAGCAGATAGAATTATTTAAAGCCGCGTTTCCAGACTGTAAAATATCTGTAAGAAGCTGGCGAGAATACACACTCCCACTATCAGAGGAACTTCAAAAGGCCGCAAAAGATGATTAAGACAACAGGCTGGTGGCTTTTGAAAGTGAAAAGATTACCTGCGGTGGCTCTCTATATATTATATAAGGTTATTTATGATTAGAAGAGATATATTAGAAAATCCATTGGAATAAGATATTTTGAAAGTGAAAAGATTAAATAAGGAAACCACTACCACTCTAATATAATTATCCACCAACTCCTAAAAGACATAACTAGTATAAGATATTTATTAACTACTACTGACATTAAGTATTTTGAAATAAAGTATAATAACTAGTACGCTTTAAACATAGCTAGTGCGGTTTTGAAAGTGAAAATATTTATTGGTAGGCTCCAATCGCTAATGAACCACCTCGCCTACTTTCGGGTGGACACTATAACGGCGGGTAAAATGAAAATCCGGTAGGGGTGGCTATCGGGGGATATATCTCCATTTTTATCCCCCAGTTGAGTATACTTCTCTTGAGTACATCTTTTTAGGTATAATAACTCTAATACCCCCTAAAAGATTTTATTTCGATAATCTTTCTAAAATAGTGTTCTGAGCTATTGCAATTGTCCGATAATAAGTGTAGAATTAAACTCATAAGGAGAAACAACCATGAAACGCAAAACCTATCGAATCGTCCTGAAAAATAACGAATTTGAAACGATCACCTGCACCAGCTACGAATTAACTCAGCGGATTTTAGAATTGGGTAACAAGTTCCTTCGTTTTGAAGTGGTTTATAAAACGAAGGTTTAATGGCTTGACATTTCTCAACCGTAGGTTATAATTGATTTAACGGAGAAAACAAAATGACACCTTGCTTTACTGTAATCGCCCGATTTAACGGATCAACCCCACGTTGTTATGACTACCTTACTTTAGAGGGGGTAGCGGCTATGAAAAATGATTCACGTTATGAAGTGTTGGACGTTGAACAACAATCTTATACGCTGGAAATGGTAGCGGGTGAAATGCAGGCTTTAGCAAGCCTAGATTAGTGGATTTTATTTATTTTCCTTTTTATTTGTGAGGTACAAACAATGAATATTCGTTTACTTGGTGCTATGTTGGGTAAGGTTCAACCTGTTATTGATTTTGTTTATAACGGTGAGCATCGTAAGGTACGTGTTGAGGCAGTAGGGATCAACAATAAAACGAAGGTTCCCTACTTTACTGGTTTCGACTACAATCGAAACGCTTATCGGACGTTTTCCGAAAATGCATTAAATCATATCGAGCATGTCGAATTGGCGTAGTGGATTCACCTATAACCCCTTTAGGTATAATACTTATTGGGGTTATTATTATAGGTGAGATACAACCGAGGTTTACTCAACCAGGGGGCAAAAGCCCCCTAATATCCCCCAAAAGATGCTATTTCTCAAATTCCGCTAAAATAATCACGTTACCTCTTGCAATGAGCCGATAAGTATTGTAGAATCAAACCATACAACTCAGTCGCCGTTAGGCTAAGGAAAATAACAATGTCTAAACAATTGAACGAAATTCAATCCGCTTTTGTTTCTGATTTACAGGCGGCTATTTTAGAAGTTTGTAAAAAATATAAGGCTTCAATTGAGCTTGAGGGCAGAAGCCATAACTATGAAACAACTCCGGTTTTATCGGTTTATATCCCCTATAGCGGGGATGATTGGAATGGAACGAATTGTTTTGAATTAGAAAGCCTTTATATTGAGGCGAAAAATGATTAATTTTCTCATCGAACTACTTGAAATGTTTACGGATTATGTTATACTTTCAGTATACTTCGGTTGTGTTGTGATTATATGTCTTTTGATTCAGGGGGTAATGTAGCTATGAATATC